>ULRC01074628.1_pt1 | contig 11439 bp, 8 predicted proteins | sample 1955101 | NCBI WGS metagenome assembly ULRC01 (sample SAMEA4835672, study PRJEB28245) | human gut metagenome | biome: gut microbiome; material: fecal sample | place: Denmark | collected 2008 | reverse complement strand
GGCCCGCTGGCCGACTGGGCGAAAGCGCAGAAGCTGCCGAAGGTGCGTTTTCTGGGCCAGCTGCCCCGGGACGAGCTGCACCGCATCATCGGCGAGAGCCGCGCTGTGGTGGGTGCCAGCTTGTGCTATGAGAGCTTTGCCCTGGTGCCCGCCGAGGCCCACGCCCTGGGTACGCCGGTGCTGGCAAGCGGCATCGGCAATATGGGGGCGTCGGTGCGGCCCGGGTTTGACGGCCTGTGTTTTGCGCCGGGGGATGCCACTGCGCTGGCCGGGGCCGTGCGGGCCATGAGTGCCATGCAGTTTGACTGCGCGGCCATCGCCGCCGCCACCCGCCGCCGCTTTGGCGAAGAAGAAAATTACAAGACGTTGATGAGATTGTACGGCCGCAGCGCCGCCGAGGAATGACATGAACCAGTTTTACCGCGCCCTGCATATGCCGCCGAAACGGCTGCTGCGCAAAGTGATGGGCGAAAAAGAAGTGTATACGATCGCAGTGCGCCCCCGCCCCACGGCCGAGGGCACCGAGCCGCTGCCCGCCCTGGGCGCCGGCCCCTACACGATGCTGCCCGGCCGCGAGGGCTGGTGGTTCGCCGACCCGCTGCTCTGCCACCGGGGCGGCAAGCGATGGCTGTTTGCCGAGGCGATGGACCTTTCCACCGGCAAGGGCCGGCTGGAAGTGTGCGAACTGCACGACGACGGCAGCATTGACGGCTGGCGCGTGGCACTGGAGGAGGATTTTCACCTTTCCTTCCCGATGGTGTTTGACTGGAACGGCGAGGTCTGGATGATTCCCGAGACCGGGCACGACCACAGCCTGCGGCTTTACCGCTGCCGGGTGTTCCCCACAAAATGGGAACTGGTCCAGCGGTTTGCCACCGATGAGGAACTGTGCGACGCGATTTTGGTGGATCGTCGAGCTGAGGCACTGACGATTTTGTGCAGCGAGACAAAGCCCGACAACCAGCTGTATGTGCGCTACCGCCGCTACACGCTGTGCCATGCCGTGCAGGAGACTGCCGCCCTGCCGCTGGCTGAGGCAGACACCCTGCCCGCTGCCGCGCCCGCAGGCCCCTTTGAACTTTTGCCCGACGAGACATACAATTTGCAGCACCGAGATTTTGATTTTGTCAGCCGCAATGCGGGGCCGCTGTTTGTGCTGGGTGAGCAGGTCATCCACCCCACGCAGGTCAGCACCAGCGTGGACTACGGCGTTTACCTGCAATTTCTCGCGCGGCGCGGCAGCTCCGAGGTGCCGCTCTGCGCGGCGACGCCCCAGAATGTGGAGATCACCGGACTGAACGCGGCGGATGTCATCGGCGTGCACACCTATTGCCAGGATGATGTGCTGGAAGTCATCGATGCGCGGTATCTGACGCGCATCCCCAAGCCCGCAAAGCCGGAGGCAGAAGTGTAAATGAAAACCATCGTCATACCGCAGTTTTATCGCGGCCCCTCCGGCCAGAAAGGGCTGTACAACCGACAGGAGGTTGGCCTGGCCCGGGCGTTTGCCGCGCTGGGCTGCCGCGCCGTGGTGCTCTACCCCGAACCGGGTGCAAAAGCGCCCAAGGTGGAGACACCCGAGCCGAACGTGAAAATCTGCTACCTGCCCGCCGTGGCCTTCGGCACCCAGGCATTATACAAAAGCTGGCAGATCTTGCTGGACGAGCAGGCCGATGCCGTACACGTCATGGGGGATAACTCCCTGGGTGTACCGGGGCTGTACCGCTTTTGCGAGAAGCACGGCATCGTGTTTTACAGCCAGCTGGGGGCGCTGAAAAGTACCTCCAACCACGCTATTGTGCGCGGGGTGATGGACCTGCTGCTGCGCCGGAATTTAACGGTGTACCGCAAGACGCCCACCTATGCCAAGACCCCGGCTGTGGCCGCCGAACTGGAAAGCCTGGGCGTGCCCTGCTGCGGGCTGATGCCGGTGGGGCTGGACACGGCCATCATCCCGACGATACCGGGCAGCAAGGCCATGATACGCCGGGAGCTGAACATCAACGAGCAGGTCAAGGTGCTGGCCTTTGTGGGGCGGCTGGACGCCTACAAGCAGCCGCTCGACCTGGTACCGCTGCTGCAGGCCGCGCCCGACTGGTACGCAGTCATTATTGGGCAGGGGGCGCAGAGCGATGAGCTGGCCCGCCGCCTGACCGAGGCCGGGTTGATGGGCCGCTGCCGCCTGATCCCCCAGCTGCCCAACGCGCAGGTGCATATTTATTATCATGCCTGCAACGCTTTTGTGAACCTGAACGAAAACGAGATTTTCGGCATGAGCCTGTTGGAGGCTATGTACGCGGGCTGCCCGCCGGTGGCCCGCCATGCGCCGGGGCCGGATTTAATTATTGAAAACGGCGTCAGCGGGTATCTGTGTGATACTGTCGCTGAGATGGCCGCCGCGCTGGACAAGACGACCGACGCCATGGGCCATGCGGCGCAGAACCGCGTGAACGAACACTTTTTGTGGCAGAACAGCGCCGAACTGGCCCTGACCCTGCTGCCGAAAAAGGGGAAAACCAATGGATAACGACAACATTCTGCTGCAAAAGGCCGCCGACATTTACCGCGGTCTGCGGTTCAAGATGAAGTACCGCGGCGTGGATATCTTACCTGCCGGGGCCGGCAACGACCTGGCGCGGGAACTGCTGGAAAGCGGCCAGCCGTTTTTGTTTGGCCGCTGCGGCGCGACCGAAATGCGCACCGTGGCCGACTATTTGCAGAACGGCGGCAAAGATTTTGACGACCGCACGCGGGAGGATATCCGCAATTTGTCCGGCGTGTTCCCCACGGATGATGCGACACTGGAAAAATTCTGCCGTCTCTACGTCAAATGCGCCCAGAATGCGGAGCTGCTGGCCCTGTGGAACGTGGGGGCCGAGCGGGAGGTCATCCGCGGCTGCGATGCCACCCGCTTTACCGAACTGCGCGCACTGGAACCCTACTACCACGCCAAGCCGTGGAGCGCGGCGCTGGCGGGCAAGCGGGTGTTGGTGGTGCATCCCTTCCGCAAGACGATTTTAGCGCAGTATGCCCGGCGGGCGCAGCTGTTCCCCGGCAAGAATGTCCTGCCGGAGTTTGCGTCGCTGACCGTGGTGCAGGCCGTGCAGGGCCTGGGTGGGCAGGACACCGGCTATGCCAGCTGGTTTGATGCCCTGGCCGCCATGGAGCGCGAGATGGACGCCGCCGACTACGATGTGGCCATCGTCGGCGCGGGAGCCTACGGCCTGCCGCTGGCGGCCCACGCCCGGGACACCGGCCACGCCGCCATCCAAATGAGCGGTGCCACGCAGCTTTTGTTTGGCATCAAGGGCAAACGGTGGGACAGCCACCCCATCATTGGCAAGCTGTACAACGATGCCTGGGTGCGCCCCGACGAGACGGAGGGCATCACCCATAAAGAAAAGGTCGAAGGCGGGAGCTACTGGTAATCGGAGAACTTTATGCGTATCTTAATGATCAGCAACCATCTTGGGGTGCAGAGCGGGGTGCAGCGGTATGTGCAAAATCTGCTGCTGAACCTCGATACAGCGAAATACCATATCGACCTGTTCGTGGGGCAGTGCCCGGCGGACCAGGCCAGCACCGCCCCCGTGCTGGAAGCGCACGGCGTGCATATCATTGCGGTGCCGGACAATAAAAGGGACCGCATCCGGGCACTGGCGGCGCACCTGCGCACCCACAAGGACTACGATATCATCCACTACCACACGGCCAGCAAGATCGGCGCACCGGTCTGCGGCATGATGCGGCTGCTCTGCCCCCGGGCCAAGATCGTGGTACACAGCCACATTGTCTACCCACCGCTGACGCTGACCTGGCGGGCCGCCCACGGCGTCTACCAGCTGTTTGCGGATTATTTCCTCGGCTGCGGCGTGGCGGCGGGGCGATTTGTATTTGGCGACCATATCGACGAAAAACCAAACTTTTCCGTGGCCTGCAACGCCGTGGATGCCGGGCGGTTCCACCCGGACGCCGCCGCGCGGGCTGCCACGCGGGCCAACTACGGCATTGCCGACACCGACCGCCTAGCCGGGTTTGTGGGGCGGCTGAACCACCAGAAAAACCCGCTGTTTTTGATGGAGGTTTTTGCAGCTATGGCCGCGCAGGATGTGCGGTGGAAACTGCTGCTTGTCGGCACCGGCGAGAAAGAGCCGGAAATGCGCGCCGCCGCCGAGGCCCACGGCCTGACCGACCGCGTGATTTTTGCGGGCGTACAGAGCGATGTACCCGCCTTTATGAACGCTTTTGACCTGTTTTTGCTGCCCAGCAATTTTGAGGGCAGCCCGGTCACGCTGGTAGAGGCACAGGGCTGCGGCGTGCCGTGTCTGGCCTCCACCAATGTGCCGGATGACGGCTCGGTGACGGAGCTGGTGCATTTTCTGCCGCTGGCCGCGCCCCTGACCGAGTGGGCGGCCAAGGCTGATGAAATTGCCGTGGGCGGTGACCATGCCGACCACTGGCAGACACTTGCCGCCGCCGGGTATGAGCTAAAGACCGCTGCCCGCCGCATGGAGCAGCTGTACGACAAACTGGGAGACCGAGCATGATTTACGCGGAGCTGGCCGGGGGCCTGGGCAATCAGATGTTTATTTACGCCTTTGCGCGGGCGCTGGGCCTGCGCTGCGGCGAGGGTGTGACCCTGCTGGACCGGCAGGACTGGCGCGACGGTGCGCCCGCCCACACGGTCTGCGCACTGGGGGCACTGAACATCAGCCCCGAGGTAGAAATTCTGGCCGACTCCGGCTTCGCCAAGGCCCATCTGCCCCGGCAGAACGCCGCCAAGGCCCTGATGATAAAGTATGAGCAGCGCCGCGGCCTGCTGGCCCGGGATTGGCACGGCTTTGAGGCCGCCGCCGCACCGCTGCTGAACGCGCTGGGCCTGCACTTTGCCACCGACGGCTACACGCCGGCGCGGCGGGGAAAAAGCAAAGATTTCCTCGCGTGGGGGTATTTCCAGAGTGAGAAATATTTTGACGATTTTGCTGATGTTGTAAAAACTGAGCTGCGCAGCAAAGCAGTCCCGGTGGGGGAGTGCGCCGACAGGATACGCGCCGCGGCCTGGCCGGTCTGCGTACATCTGCGGCGCGGTGACTACCAGAAGCCGGAGAACGCCATCTTGCAGGTCTGCACGCCCGCGTATTACGCCCGGGCAGCGGCGCAGGTGAAAGCGGCCCGCCCCGAGGCAGAGCTGTTCGTGTTCTCGGACGATATCGCCTGGGCGCAGGAGCATCTGGACACGGCGGGGCTGCCCGCGGTGTTTATGCCCCAGGGCGCGGCGGTGGACGACCTGGCGCTGATGCAGCTCTGCCATGGGTTTGTGGTGAGCAACTCTACATACAGCTGGTGGGCGCAATACCTGGCTGAGGCCCCGGATAAGCAGGTCTGGGCCCCGGACAGGTGGTACGCGCACACGAAGGATAGTGCGCTGTATCTGGATGGGTGGAAGCTTATAAAGGCTTCCTCTTTGGGGGAAGCTGGCCGCGAAGCGGACTGATGAGGGGCGCGTGAACCGCATTTGGCCGCTGTTGGGACAGTGCTGCGCGGGCCGATGTGAGCATCGGCCCCTACAACAAGGCAAGGGGGCTGCCGGGGCAAGGCTGCCCCTCATCCGGCCCTGCGGGGCCACCTTCCCCCGACGGGGGAAGGCATAGAGAAGGAGAACGTTATGCCGCGATTTTCTATTATTGTACCGGTGTATAATGTGCAGAATTACCTCGCGGCGTGTGTCAAGAGCGTGGCGGAGCAGACGGGGGAGCGCGATTGGGAGTGCATCCTTGTGGACGATGGATCCACCGATATGAGCGGGACAATGTGCGACGCGTTCGCCGCCGAGATCCCCGGCATGCAGGTCGTCCACCGGAAAAACGGCGGCCTGGCCGCTGCCCGCAACACCGGACTAAAGCACGCCCAGGGCGAGTGGGTGCTGTTTTTGGACAGCGACGACGCCATGGCCCCCGGGCTGCTGGCGGCGCTGCGCACCGAGCTGGCCGCCCACCCGGAGTACGATTGGTTCATCGGCAAGCATCTGGAATGGCAGCCCGACGGCAGCCTGACCGAACACGCGGGGCTGCATCTGGTGCCCGGGTTGTTTGACAGCAGCGACTACGCCGCCCGGCTGAAAGCGCTGTACGGCGCGGGGCACTGGTCGGTGTGGAAATACTGCATCCGGCGGTCGTTTTTGGCCGAAAGCGGCGTGAGGTTTTTGCCCGACTGCGTCTGGGCCGAGGACTGGCCTTTTGATTTGGAATTGCTGACAAAGTGCGAACGGCTGTATTTTTTGGATGTGGTGTTCACCCACTACCGCGTGGGGCGGCAGGGCAGCCTGCTGACTGACGCGAAAAACCTGCCCAAGCGGTTCAAGGGGCTGGCGGCGGCCCAGCGGCGGCTGGCGAAACTCTCGGCCAGCGGCGCGGTGGATGCCGAGACCTATGCCGTCATGGAGAACGCGGCGGCCGATGTGTTCTGGCCGCAGGCCCGCACAGCGGTGGTGAAGGATGCCGCCATCCGCAAGGCTTGCCTGCCCTACATCCAGCAGCTGCGGCCATTGTATGCCTGCGGCACCGAGGTAAAGACCCGCCGGGACTGGCGGCTTTTCCAAAAGCTGATGCAGACCTTCGGGCCGAAATTTACCCTGTGGGCGGCGAGCCGCCGCTAAAGGCTTCCCCCAAGGGGCTGCGCCCGCAGGCGCGTGTCGAAGCGTAACCGCCGTAGGCGGCTCTTGACGCGGAGACTGAAGCTGTCGCCGTAGGCGACTGATGAGGGCTAACCTCGCCATCACCGCCCATTAACGGCTTACAACTCATACTCTCCCCTCATCCGGCCCTCCGGGCCACCTTCCCCCTTGGGGGAAGGCTTTTGTGAAAGGAACTGCCTTGCGTACCAAACGTACCTTACTGAATATGGCTTACGCCCTTGGCTCCAGCCTGCTGCTGTTGCTGCTGGGGCTGGTCACACGGCGGCTGCTGGTCGATAACTTCGGCCCGCAGATCACCACGGCGTCCCAGGTCGTCAGCCAGCTGTTCAACTTTTTCTCGATCGCAGAGTTCGGCGTCGGCAGCGTTATCAGCTACCGGCTGTATGAGCAGATCGCCGCGAAAAATGAGGAAAAAATCAGCAAGTATATGTCGATGTACAAATGGGCGTACCGCGTCGTCGGCATGGTCATTGCGGGGCTGGCACTCATCGGCGCGGCTGTGCTGCGGTGGATCATGCCCGATGTGCCCGCCGCCACGGCCTACACCGTGTACGGGCTGAACGTGGTTTCGACGCTGTGCAGCTACTTTTTGATAACCCGCCGCCTGATGTACACCTGCACCCAGCAGGGCTACCGCTGCACCCAGATTGACTTTTGCTGCAACGTGGCGACGAGTCTGGCGAAAATTGCCGTCTCGCTGTGGTTCCCGAACTATGTGCTGTATTTCAGCGTGACGATCTTCTTTAACGTCATGGCAAACCTGATCATTGCGCGGCGGTTCAAAAAGGACTTCCCCTATGTGCATGACGTAAAAGTCACGGTCAACGACTTTAAAGAGCTGGGTATTTTCCACGATTTGCGGTATTTTTTGGTACACCGTCTCTCCAACACGATCTACGGCTCGTCGGATACCATCGTGACGTCCCGCATGGGCGGCTCGACCCAGACGACGTTTTTGGGCAACTACAATACCATTTCCACCTCCGCCACCGACCTGGGCAACAAGGTCATGGACAGCTTTGCGGCGGCCATCGGCAACATTGTCTACGACAAATCCGCCGCCGCCAACGACCACGACAAGCAGGTGTTCTGGGGCATGGATCTGTTCAGCTACCTGTTCGGCAGCTTTGTGGCAACTGCGTATTTCTGCCTGTTCCAGCCGTTTATGGGCGCGTGGATGGGCGAAAAATGGCTTCTGCCCCTGAGCTTTGTGCTGGTGTTCTGCCTGAATGAGTACGTCGGCTGGAACCACCGGATGCTGGGGTCCTACCGCGCGGTGCTTGGCCATTTTGAGGAGGATCAGTGGTTCATGGTGGCGTCGGCCACGGTGAACCTGGCGCTGAGCTTTATTCTGTTCCCGCTGTATGATATCACCGGCGCACTGATCGCCACGGTGGTGGCCCACTGCATCATGTGGGCCGGGCGCATCCGGGTCGTGTTCCGCCAGTATATGTGCGGCGGGCTGGGGCATTACCTGGCCGTACAGGCGCTGCATCTGGTCACGCTGGCAGCCTGCATGGGCGGCAGCTACGCGCTGTGCGCCAGAATGCCCGGCGGCTGGCTGGGCCTGGCGCCCCGGGTGCTGGTGGTGCTGGTGGTGCCCAACCTGCTGAACCTGGCCGTCTACAGCTGGGGCAAAGACGCCGCCTACCTGCGCCAGTACGGCGCGAAGGTGCTGCGCAAGCTGAAACGAAAGGGGGATGCCGCATGACAAAAATCGGGATGCTGTACATCTGTACCGGCAAGTACACGGTGTTCTGGCCGGAGTTTTACCGCAGCTTTGAGGAAAAGTTCCTGCCCGGGTGCGAGAAGGAATACTTTGTCTTTACGGATGCCCCCGCCATTGAGTATGAGGACGCGCCCCGCGTACACCGCATTTACCAGGAGGCCTACCCCTGGCCGTACAGCACACTGAAGCGGTTCTCCATCTTTCTGACGCAGGAGGACGCGCTGCGGGGGATGGATTATCTCTTTTTCTTTAATGCGAATCTTACCTGCAAAAAGACCGTTACAGCGGAGGAATTTCTGCCCCGGCCCGAGAAGGGCGAAAATCTGCTGCTCGTGCAGCAGCCGGGCTTCTGGAACAAAAAGCCACCGTTTTATACCTACGACCGCAACCCCAAGAGCACGGCCTACATCCCCTACAACTGCGGGAAGGACTACGTCTCCGGCGGGCTGAACGGTGGCACGGCGGAGGCGTTTCTGGTGCTGTGCCATGAGCTGGAACGCCGCACCGAGCAGGACTTGCAGAACGGTGTGATCGCCCTGTGGCATGACGAAAGCCAGCTGAACCGCTACGCGGCTGAGCGCAGCGATTACCGCCTGCTGACCCCGGCCTACTGGTATCCCGAGGGCTGGGATATGCCGTTTGAGGAAAAGATATCGGTGCGGGACAAGGCCCGCTACTTTGATGTGGCGGCGGTGAAAAACAAAGAAACGAAGCAGCGCGGATTTCTGGCGCGAAAATGGGGCGCCTTCTGCGAAAATTACCTGCCCTGCTGGTACTGCCTGCGGGATACCCTGCTGCACAAAACGCTGGGGGCCGGCCGATGACGGCGCAGAACGCGCGGCTGCGCCGGTGCGGTGCGGCCCTGCTCTGCCTGGTGTGTGCGGCGGTCATGGTGCGCAGCGCCTTTGTGGGGTTGGAAATCGACGAAGAGTACGCGCTGTCGCTGGGGTTCCGGCTCGTCAGCGGGGACAGGCTGTTCTACTCGATGTGGGAGCCGCACCAGCTTTCCAGCCTGCCGTCGGCGGCGCTGCTGGCGGCGTTTATGGCTGTGACCGGCGGCACGACCGGCGTGCTGCTGTTTTTCCGGCTTGTGGTGCTGGTGTGCAAGGCCGCGATGAGCTATGCGTTTTACAGGGAGTTCCGCCGGGATCTAGGCGGGCGCGGGGCGCTGCTGGCGGCGCTGGTGCTGTTTGCCTTTGTGCCCAAGTGGTTTTTGGGGCCGGATTACACCGGCCAGCAGTTCCATTGGACTGTGGCGGCGTTTTTGTGCCTGCACCATTATGTGAGCCGCGGGTTTCAAAAACCGTGGCTCGTGGCGGTGGGAGCGGTCTGCGCCTGCTTCGGCTATCTGGCGTTCCCCCAGAGTATTGCGGCGTTTGCGGTGCTGTGGGTGGGGCTGTTTGTGCTGGGGCGGCGCGGCGGCGAGCGCTGCCGCTGGGGCATTCCCCGCGGCGTCTGGCTGCTGACCGGCAGCTGTGCCGGGTGCGGCGCGGCATTTTTGCTCTATGCGCTGTGGGGCGTTGGGTTTGACCCGGCGCTGCTGGCGGCGCGTTTGCAGCTGATTTTACACGACCCGCAGTATGATTTTACCACCGGTGCGCGGCTGGCGGCGCTGGCCGCCCAGGCGTGGAGCGTGGCAAAATCGCTGGTGTGGCCGTTGGCGGCAGCGGCACTCGTCTGTGCTTTGATGTGGGCGCTCCGTTTGCGGGGCGTCGGGGACGCCGCCCTCTATGACAAAGGGGATGCTTTGTGCCGGGTGCTGAGCCTGTGGGCGGCACTGGCGGCGTTGCAATGTCTGGTGCGTGCGGTGGCGGACCGCAGCCTTGACGAACGACAGTTTGTGCCGGTGCTGGTGCTGGCGGGCGCGGCAGCGTTCCGGAAAGGCCGCGGCACGCCGGGCGGCGCGGCGCTGTTCTGGCTGGGTTACCTGCCCGGGTTGGCGGCCTACGCAATGATCCTGCGCTCGACGCTGCTGGGCCTGGCCCCGACCTTTATGTACCTGATGTGGCCCGCTGTCTGCGGTGCGCTGGCAATGCTGAACGCGAGAGATAAGCGCGGCGCGGCCCGCCGTGCGCAGGGGGCTATTTGCCTGGCGGCGGCACTGGCATTTTTGCTGGTCTGCCGCGTCTGGTGCGTGGAGGTGACCGGCTGGAAGCCCGCCAGCGTGGTCGACACGCCGCTGGTGCGCATTGAGAGCGGCCCCGCAAAGGGCATTTACGCCGACGAGAAGGCCGCCGATATGCAGGAGTGCCTGGTTGAGGCGCTGGAACCCTACGCTGGGCAGGCCGTATTGCAGGCCATCGGCGAGCAGCACGGCCTGGGCTTTTTGATGGCGGACGGCACGCTGACCGTGGCGCAGGCGTCGGTCATTTCCGGCACCGACAGCGACCCGCGGTTTGAACAGTATTACACCGAACTGCCCGATAAACAGCCCGATGTCATTTTGTACGATGACGCCGAGGTGCGGGATATGACGGAGTTCCACGAGTGGATCGAAACGAATTTTACCATCACACAGCGCTATGCCGTGCAGCATGGCACCGCGAGTTTGCAGGTGCTGGTCTGCGGGTGATGGGTTGTAGTTGTGCCCGGTGTGATGTATAATAATGCAGAGCGGTATGCCCGCCCCGATAATGATGCAAAGGAGCAGAACATGGAAAAACTGCTGGTATTTATCCCTGCCTACAACTGCGAAAAGCAGGTCACGCGTGTGCTTTCCCAGCTGTTGGATAAGCGCATTGCCCCCTGGGTGGGGGAGTGCATCGTGGTGAACAACCGCGCCACCGACGGCACCGAGAGCGCCGTGCAGGACTGGATGGCCCGCCACCCTGACGCCCCGGTGCGTTTGCTGCGCAACGACCAAAACTACGGCCTGGGCGGCAGCCATAAGGTGGCCTTCGGCTATGCGGCGGCCCATGGGTATGAGCATCTGGTGGTGCTGCACGGCGACGACCAGGGGGCCATTGCGGACCTGCTCCCGATTCTGGAAGATGGCACATACAAAAACTACGACTGC
>ULRC01023805.1_pt1 | contig 11497 bp, 10 predicted proteins | sample 1955101 | NCBI WGS metagenome assembly ULRC01 (sample SAMEA4835672, study PRJEB28245) | human gut metagenome | biome: gut microbiome; material: fecal sample | place: Denmark | collected 2008 | reverse complement strand
CAGCCGGTCGGCGGCGGTATCGATATCTACCCCTTCGGCCCGGTATTCCACGGCTTTCAGTACCTGCAGGCCCTCTCCCAGCGAAGCCGAAAGGGTATCCACCAGCCGTATTTTCCGTTCCGGGAATTCCTCCCGCAGTGTGGCGGCGGCCACCTCGGCGGAAGCATAGCTGCCGCTGATGCCGCTGGACATCCCCACAAACAGAATATCCCGTCCCTCCCGCAGCAGTGGGGTAAAACCGTCAATATACCGCTGCGGCTCCACCAGCGAGGTGGTCACATCGGTTCCGGCCCGAATCATATCATAGTAGGCGTGCCCATCAAATTGCTCCAGGCTGGTCACCCGGTGCTCCTCCCCATTATAATAGAAGGAAAAGGGGATCAATCCCACCCCAAGTTCCTCCAGCAGGGAGCAATCTAAATTGGCGGCAGTATCGGTAAAGATTTCGTACAAGATGTAAAACCCTCTTTCATCTAATATGCTTCATTAGATTACAACATTTTTATAATCATGTCAAGCTGTAATATTCATCACAAATTCTTGCGGGCACCTTTCCTATGTGGTATAATATCGCCAAAAGAGAGGTGTGCTGCCGTGAACTTTGATAAAGATCTGGTAGCGGGCAAGCTGCGTCGCTGGGACCGCTACCTCAACCGCTATCATCTTCCCGCTTGGGAGGAGATCCCGGATATCGGACTGTATATGGAGCAGGTCGTTACCCTGCTGCGCGGCTATCTTGATTATCTTCCCCCTGAGCTCAAGGAGGAGGAGGCTGTCACTGCCGCTGCCATCAATAACTATGTGCGCACGCGCGCCATGCCAGGCCCCGTCAAAAAGCGCTATTACCGACTGCACCTGGCCTACCTCATTATGATTTGCACCCTCAAGCAGGGGCTTGGTATCTCACTGGTGCAGCGGCTCATCCCGTCGGAGCTCACCGAGGAGGAACTGCGTCCCATCTACACCGAGTACATCGGGCGTCACAGCCTGGCCGCCGTTTATTTCACCCGGGAGGTGCGCGCCGCCTGCGCTACCATTCTCAAGCATGAGGACGAGGAGCCGTCCATGCTGGATACCGATCGGGTGGAGGACATCATCGCCACGGCTGCGATCATTGGTGGTTTCTCCCGCCTGCTGGCGGAGAAGCTCCTGCTGCTGGAAGGCCACACCGTAGAAGATGGCGGCAGCCTGGAACTTCTCCCGTAAAACCGGGCACAATATACCCCATAAAGAAACCCGCAGCAGCCCCATGACTCCTGCGGGTATTCTCGCCCAAAGATCAATTTCAGATTTTTCAAAAAAAATTTGCTCTCCGGCGCAACCAAACCTTCTCACTTGTTGTCTATATGGGTGAGGGCACCGATCCGGGAGCGGGAAAGGAGTGCCCGATGGAGGACGAAAAGATCATCGAGCTTTACTGGCAGCGCAGCCCGCAGGCCATCGATGAAACTTCCCGTAAATACGGGGCATACTGTATGCGGCTCTCCATGAATATTCTGATGAACCGGGAAGACAGCGAGGAAAATGTCAATGACACCTACCTGCGTGTCTGGAATGCCATCCCGCCGCAGCGCCCGCGGTTTTTCGCGGCGTTTCTCGGGCGCATTGCCCGCAATCTGGCCCTGAACCGCTATAAAGCCCGCACGGCCGAAAAACGGGGCGGGGGAGAAGCGGCCCTTTCGCTGGAGGAACTGGCGGAATGCCTGCCATCCGGCAGCGAGCCGCAGGATGAGGCCGAAGCCGCTATGTTTTCCCACCTTCTCAGCGAATTTTTGCGCACCGAAAGCGAGGAGGCCCGCCGGGTGTTCCTGCGGCGATATTTCATGTGCTGCCCAGTCGCGCACATCGCCGACCACTTTGGATTTTCCGAAAGCCGTGTCAAATCCATGCTGCTGCGTACCCGCACCCGTCTGGCAAAATATCTTGAAAGCGAGGGATGGACCAAATGAAGCATGAAGCACTGGCATCCGCTGTCACTGCCATTGATGATGACCTGCTGCAGGATGCTATAACGGTACCGCCCGTTCCTCGCCGTCCGGCCTTTGGCCGCTGGGGCGCCATAGCGGCAGCCCTGCTGCTGGTATTTGGCATCTCGGTGCTGTGGCAGCAGTCCGGCACGCTCCGTCTTTCGGTGGGGAATACCATCATCGGCAGCCAGCCGGTGCCGGCCATAACGGAAGCCACCCCACGCGCCGCCGCGGAGCCCGCGCTCTATACCCTTGGCAGCCTGGAAGTTCCCCTGACCCTTTCCGGCCGCGGGGAATGGCAGCTTTCTACAGCCGATGGCGAATTGCGGATCACCCAGGGAGATGCCGTTTCCGCCTGGAGCGGCACCCAACAGGGCCGCGGGGCCTGTACCGTTCTTTGGGCCATCCCGCAGCCCACGGCGGGGGAAACCTACCGCCTTACCCTCAATGCGCAGACAATGACCCTTTCTCAAAATGAGCAGGGCGTCTGGATGATACAAAAAGCTTTATAAAAGAAGGAGAAATTGTAGCATGAAAAAGATCATTTCCATTCTGCTGGCAGCCGTAATGGTGCTGGCCTTCGCCGCTTGCGGCAACAATTCCGGCAATAACGGCGGCAATGACGCGGCCGTCACCGATCCGCTGGAGGTTCTCAGCAAGACCTGGAGCAGCCTGCCCGAGGAGGATAAATTCCCGGCCTCCGGCGGCGATAACGGCAGCCCCGTGGATGACAAGCCCGGCAAATTCGATATTTCCGATACCGATAATCTGGATTATATGCTGTCTTTCCCAGCCGGCAGCGTCGACCTCATTGACAGCGCCGCCTCTCTCACCCACATGATGAATATGAACACCTTCACCTGCGGCGCCTACCATGTAAAAAATGCCGCCGATGCCAAGACGCTGGCCCAGTCCCTGCGTGACAGTATCCAGTCCCGCCAGTGGATGTGCGGCTTCCCCGATAAGGTCGTCGTTCTCACCGTGAATGAGGTCGTTGTGGCCATGTACGGTGATGAGGAGCTCATCAACAGCTTCCGTGATACCCTCACCGCTTCCTATCCCGCCGCCGTCATCGATTTTGACGAAGCCATCCAGTAATCGTTTCGGGGGGATCAGCTTATGCTGTTTTCAAGCATCCCGTTTCTCTACTACTTTCTGCCGCTCACGCTGCTGTGCTATTTTTTGGCGCCGCGCCGGGCAAAAAATGCCGTTCTGCTCCTCTTTTCCCTTGTGTTCTATGCGTGGGGCGAGCCGAAATATGTCCTATTCATGGTCGTATCCATTCTGCAGGGCTATTTCTTTGGGCGGCTGGTAGAAAAATATCGTATCAGCAATCCCCGGCGGTCAAAGCTCTTTTTGACCGCCTCGGTCCTTTTCAGCCTGCTGCTTTTGGGCTACTGCAAGTACGCCGATTTCTTCATCCGCAGCTTCAATGCCGTGACTGGCCTTTCGGTGCCGCTTCTGCGGGTGGCGCTGCCCATTGGCATCAGCTTCTACACCTTCCAGATCCTCAGTTATGTGGTGGATGTCCACCGGGGCACCGTGGCCGCCCAGCGCAATCTCTTCGACCTCGGCACCTATATCGCCATGTTCCCGCAGCTCATCGCGGGGCCCATCGTCCGCTATGCCGATATCGAACCCCAGCTTAAGGAACGCCGCTCCACCCCGGCCATGGTCGCCGCAGGCGCGCAGCGCTTTGTGCTGGGCCTGGGTAAAAAGGTCCTCATCGCCAATGTGCTTTATCAGCTTATCACGGTGTATAAGGCTACCACCCAGCCCTCGGTGCTGTACAGCTGGATGTACGCCGCGGCCTATATGCTGCACATCTATTTCGATTTTTCCGGTTACAGCGATATGGCCATCGGCCTGGGGAAAATTTTCGGCTTCACCTTTGCCGAAAACTTCAATTATCCCTATATCTCCCGCAGCGTCACCGAATTTTGGCGGCGCTGGCACATGAGCCTTGGCTCCTGGTTCCGGGATTATGTCTATATCCCCATGGGCGGCAACCGGGTGGCCCCGGCCCGCCGCTACCTCAATATCCTCGTGGTATGGATGCTGACCGGTCTTTGGCATGGCGCCGATTGGAACTTTGTCCTGTGGGGCCTGTTCTTCGCTGTGTTCCTCATCCTGGAAAAAGTTTTCCTCTTAAAGCCCCTGCAAAGGCTCCCCGTCCTCAGCCATCTTTATACCCTGCTGCTGGTCGCGGTCAGCTTTGTCATCTTCGATAGCGCCGGCCTTTCGGAAGCCGCCGCCCACCTGGGCCGCATGTTTGGGGCAGGCGGGGTGCCGCTTGCCACCGACGAAGCGCTTTACTACCTTGGCAGCTATGCCGTCACCTTCATCATCGCCGTCATCGGCGCTACGCCCTATCCCACCCGCTGGATGAACCGCCTTTCCGAAGGCCCCAAAACCGGCCGGGTGCTGGCGGTCGCGGCCCCTGTGGCCCTGATGGCCCTGTTGGCGGTCGTCACTGCCTACCTGGTGGATGGCTCATTCAATCCGTTCCTCTATTTCCGCTTTTAAGGAGGTGCCGCTGTGGAAAACAATAAGACCCGTACCATTCTCACCATTGCGGTGTTGGGGGTATTTTTGGCGGCGTTCACCCTTTGGACTGTTTTTAAGCCCGCCGATGCCGCCTCCGATGCGGAGCGCCGCTCCCTGGCGCAGCTGCCTGCCCTCACCAGCCAGTCGCTGCTTTCCGGCACCTTTGCCGATCGCTTTGAGGACTACGCCACCGATCAGTTCCCGCTGCGGGATGAATTCCGCACGCTCAAAGCACTTACCGCCACAGGGCTGCTGCGCCAGCGGGATAATAACGGCCTGTACCGGGTGGGAGATCATCTGGCCAAGCTGGAATACCCCATGAATACTGCTTCCCTTGACCATGCGGCGGAGCGCTTCCGGTATCTCTACGAAGCTTACCTGAAGGACGCCGGCAGTCGGGTGTATCTGTCCCTCATCCCGGATAAAAACTACTTTATGGCCGCGCCCAATGGCTACCCCTCCATCGATTACGAGCAGTTTGCTGAGGAACTGCAAAGCCGCACCGGCTATATGCAGTATATCGATATCTTCGATCTGCTGGAGTTGGAGGACTACTACCGCACCGATGCCCACTGGCGGCAGGAGAAGATCCTGGATGTGGCTGCCCGGCTGGCGGCCAATATGGGGGTAGAACTCACCGGCAGCTATACCCAAAAGACGCTGGAAAAGCCCTTCTATGGTGTTTACTACGGCCAGGCCGCGCTGCCCATCGCCCCGGAGGAGATGAACTATCTCACCGGCGGCGCCATCGATACCGCCGCGGTCTATAATTACGAAACCGATACCGAGGGCGGTATCTACGATGCGGAAAAGGCCGCGGGCCGTGATCCGTATGAGATGTTCCTTTCCGGCTCCGTGTCGCTCCTGCGCATCGAAAATCCGCAGAACACCTCCGGCCGCCGGCTGGTGATCTTCCGGGATTCCTTTGGCAGCAGCATCGCACCGCTGCTGGTGGAGGGCTATTCCTCCGTTACGCTGGTGGATATCCGGTATCTCGCCTCCAGCCGGCTGGGCGGCTTTGTCGATTTTACAGGCTGCGATGTGCTGTTCCTGTATAGTGCCGGCGTCCTCAATAACAGCTCCACCCTAAAATAAGCCAAAGAGCCGCTCCTTTTGGGAACGGCTCTTTTCATTTTTTGTATTTATGCGCTCTTTTTCTCCCGTCGGGCCCGGTAAATGGCCCGGACCGTCAGCAGCACCACAGCCGCCGCCAGCAGATTGATAAGGCCGGAGACCACCGGATAGTACCAGCTGGCGGCTTCTGCACCGCCCAGCACCTGCCACAGCGGGGCCAGCCAGCCATGCAGCCCCAATACCACTGTCCACCCCAGTGCCAGCGGGGTGTATTTCTGCCAGCGGGTGTGCCGCAGGGCCAGCACCACATACAAGATAAGAACCGCCCACAATGCCCAGGAGATCAATAGCCCAATTCCGAAATACTCCGACTGGTAGGCGATCGGATTGATCACGCTCCCCAGGCTTACACCGCCAAACCAGCGCTGCGCGGGCAGCAGGATTGCCAGCAGCGTCCCGCCCAAAATGACCCGTCCGGCATACCGTCGTAGGGTAAGGCATAGCACTGCGCAAATCAGCAGGTAGCCCGCCGGGATCAGCAGCGCCCAGTTCAAAAACAGCGCCAGCACCGCACACAGCAGCCCCACCCCCAGCAGGATATACCCAATGGTTTTCTGCCCGCTGGGGGCTGCTGGCTTCGCAATGACCGCATCCACCGGTATCTCCTCCGGGGCTTCGGCCGTTTCCTCCGGGGACTCTCCCTTTACCAGTTCATCCAGTGTGATATGGTACAGCCGGGAAAGCGCGATCAGCCGCTCCAAATCCGGCAGTCCGGCATCGGTCTCCCATTTGCTTACGGCTTGACGGCTCACGCCCAGCTGCTCCGCCAGCTCCCCCTGGGAAAGCCCCAGCTTCCCCCTGTAATATGCGATCCGTTCACCCAGTGTCATTTCAGCATCCGCCTTTCATGTTTTGTACCGCAAGAGTATCATGGAATGGGGGGTGCTGTCGACCAACCCCTCATGGATTTTTAGCAACCTTTCGTTGCCCCCCTCTGTTTGGAGGGCTTTCGCACGTTTTCTTACCTATATTATATAGGAAACGCTCCGCTGGCTACTGCGGCCTTCACCAGGCAGTAGAAGAGCGGCGTGGATAGGACACAGAACAGCGTGGAAAGCAGACACACCCGTGCGGCCATATCCGCTTCCTCCTGGTAGGTGATGAAGAAGGTGCACAGCACCGCAGAAAGCGGCGCCGCAAAGCACATCACCACCGTCATCAGCGTCACCTCGGTAAAGTGGGTCCATCCGATCTGCTGGAGCAGGCACAGCACCGCCAGGGTATACAGCGGGGCGATAAACATCCGCAGGAAAGCGATGAACCACGCCTTGCCGTCCCGCAGCGCGTCGCCCAGCCGGGACTCTCCCAGTGTCGAGCCGATCAGCAGCATCGCCAGGGGGTTCACCAGGGTGGCCATCTGCGGTACCACCGCGTACAGGGCCGGGAATCGCAGGTCCAGCCGCAGCAGCGGGATACCGCCGGGGCAGGGGAGAACCCCCTGCGTCAGCCAGAGTAAAAACCCCGCAAACATCGCCAGCATCACCGGCGTCAGGAACGCTTTTTTCAGATTTTGCTTCAGGCTGCCACCGGTCACCGCCACCCCGCTGATGGAATAAAAGGCGTAGAGGTATAGCATCACCCGGAAAGCGATAGCTACCATGCTGGCGGAAAGCATCGATTCCGACGGATTTTCCCGGTAAATAGCCCGTAGAATAGGCATGGCGTATAGTGTCTGCTGCCCTATGGCAAAGCAGATGCCATATAGGTTGGCCTTCCGCCGGCCGTATTTAATAAAAATAAGCTGCGACAGCGCGATCATCGAAAGATACAGCGCAAAGGAGATCAGCAGGATCTGCACATTGCGCCGCAGCTCCCCGCGGGCAAAATCGGTCATAAAGGCATCAAAGGCCAGGCACGGCACTGTCAGCTTCAGCAGCAGGGCATTCAGTACCGGACGGCTTTCCGCCTTCAGGATATTTTTCTTCCGCAGCCCCCAGCCGATCCCGATGGTCAGCATGGCGGCGCAAAATACGCTCAAAAAGGATTGATCGGTCAGCAGCCCGGCCGCAGAGGATAACATAGGATCTCCACTCTCCCGTCACTTGGTATACCTTATTATAATAGGATCCCCTGGGCCGGGTGTCAATATCGCATTTCCGCAGGTTTCTGCCAGCCGCTGGCCCGCTCGCCATCTCCCGTTCTTTCCCGCAAAAATCACACAAATTTCACATCAAAACCCCTTGCATTCCGCCGTGGGAATGGGTATAATAGGCTTTCAACGATGGAGCGTCCGCCCCAGTCGATGAACCTTTTGAAACCCGTATTACGGAATACTTTAATTACAGGAGGAACATCTGACATGAATCTCGAAAAATACCTTGATATTACCCCCGAGCTGCAGGAAGCCATCAAAAACGGCGAGCCCGTTGTCGCCCTGGAAAGCACCATCCTCAGCCACGGTATGCCCTATCCGGAAAACCTCTCCTTTGCCGCAGAGGTGGAAAAAGAGATCCGGGCTTGCGGCGCTCACCCCGCCACTATGGCGCTCATCGGCGGCAAGATCAAAGTCGGTCTCTCCCCGGAAGAACTGGAGCTGATGTGCCGCGGCGAAAATGTCGGCAAGGTCTCCCGCCGCGACTTCGCCACCTACCTCGCCACCGGTAAGACCGGTGCTACCACCGTCGCTTCCACCATGATGTGCGCGGCTCTGGCTGGCATCCATGTATTCGCCACCGGCGGCATCGGCGGCGTTCATCGCCATGGTGAGGTCACCATGGATGTCTCTGCCGACCTGCAGGAGCTGGCCCACACCCCCGTCGCCGTCATCTGCGCCGGCGCCAAGCAGATCCTCGATATCGGCCGCACGCTGGAGTACCTCGAGACTATGGGTGTCCCCGTCATTGGCAATGGCACCAGCGATTTCCCCGCCTTCTTCTGCAAAAAGAGCGGCTTCGGTGTGGATTACGCCGCCCAGAGCGAGGAGGAGATCGCTCGCATCATCAAGACCAAGCTGGAGCTGGAAATGCCCGGCGGCGTCCTCATCGGCAATCCCATCCCGGATGAATACGCCATGGATTTCGATTACATGGAGGGCATCATCACCAAGGCCCTGGAGCTGGCCGATGCCCAGCACATCCACGGCAAGGAGATCACCCCCTTCCTGCTGGCCCACATCAAGGAGTTGACCGGCGGCGAGTCCTTCGCCTCCAATGTCCAGCTGGCGCTCAATAATGCCCGCTGCGCGGCCCGTATCGCTGTTTCCCTGGCTAAAATGTAAAATAAGCGCGGAATCCCCCGGTAGCTTGCTGCCGGGGGAATTTTTTGCCAAATACCACCCCCGCATTTTGTGCGAGTCACCAAAAATTCTCAAAAAGGTTGACACCCCTGCCCAAAAGTGGTAGTTTATTCTTGCTATTCATATCCCCATGGGGATATTTTTGTGTTTGCTCTGCAAACACAACCCCACCTGCGGGAAAAATAAAAAAGAAGAGAGGTTTATTCTAATGAAAAGGTTTTTAAGCGTCGCGTTGGCATTCCTCATGCTGGCCGTCATGCTGCCGGTCACTGCGTTGGCGGCGAATGACTATGTCACCGTATCAGGTATTAATGGTTTTGAGAACCGCCAGTTTGCGTCTTTTAAAGAAGCATACAACGAAATTAACCAAAAGTTGATGGATCTTTGTGATTCTGACGCTATGGGTGAGGGTGCAACAACAGCGGAAAAGTTTGATGCTCTGTTTTCCAATCGCGATGAAAATGGGAACGCTACACTGACATATACTATTTGTGGAAATATAATCTATGATGAGTCAAACCTTGCAAATTTATTAACCTTTGGTCGCAGAGCATCCCATTACGGAAATGACCGCCACCTCATCAACTTCAAGTTTGTTGGTGCGACCGGAAGAGACAGCGATACCCTGACTGTAAATTCCAATATCACACTTCCCTATGAGTGGTGGGGGGAGAAAACCACAACATCCATTTCTTTTGAAAATCTGACCATTACGGGCACCGCACCCAATGGTCTGTATCCCACACAGAAATTCTTCGAGGGCATTAACTTTAAGGTTGATAATTGCAAACTCGAAGGCATTAAAATCTACCATTATAACAATGTCAAGGGCAATATTACTTTCACGAACAACATCTTCGACGGTACCGGAACGGCAGATGCTTATGCTGTGCATTTGCAGGGCAGCGCAACTGAACCGTTGACCATCAATATCAGCAATAATATTATTTCCAACTATGCCCGTGGAATCAATATTGATCAAAAAACCGCTGAAGCTACGATTAAGAACAATACAATCAAAGACTTGTGCGGGATAACCAAAGAGGGTAATACTTATGGTTCTGCTATTCAGCTTACCCAGGGTACCTCCATTACCGTAACCGATAATACGATCAGCACAGAAAATGTAAATGCACTTCATTTCTATAAAGGTTTGGAAGCTGATGTGACTATCAGCAACAACAATATCAAGGCGCCATATCTCCTTTGGAACGAAGCTAATCTCGACCAAAGCAAGATTACCTCTTCCGGCAATACCCTTGATATTGCCAACCGCGACAAGGCAATGACCAAAACTGGTGCGATTGATTCCACCACTACCATTAATGGTACCGTAGTGGAGCATCCCATCGTCATCGTCCCCGACCGTACCGAGGACACCCCCAAGACCGAGCCCGAAAAGAACCCCGCCACCGGCGCCAATGATGTCGTCGCCGCGGCCGTGGCCCTCATGGCCGTTTCCGCCCTCGGTGCTGCAGTCCTCACTCGCAAAAAATAACACATTCCCCTCTTTCGGGAGCCCCTTCGGGGGCTCCTTTTTCCTGCCATTTTACTGTAAATAAAAACCAACATTTAGTCAAATCACACCCATATTTTCCCGCATTCGTAAATTTTCCGTGAAAAAAAGTGAATTATTAACCTTTCACCTGCAAAGAAGGGCCGTTTTTGCCGTATTAGTGGAGGGACTTTCGCCCCCGGCCCCTCCGGCATAAAATATCTTACACCCCACGAAAGGAGATCCCCCCATGAAAAAAATCTACCTCTCCCCGGAGCGCCGTCCCGCTCCCCACGGCCCCTACTTCGGCTATCCCACCCTCTTCGAGCACGATATCACCACCTCCATCGCGCAAAAAACCGCCGCGGCCCTTACCCGCTGCGGCTTTTTGGTCAAAATGGCCCCGCCCGCGGCCACCGTGCGTGTTCGTGTGGCGGAAGCCATTTCCTGGCAGGCTGATTACTACCTCCCCATCCACACCAATGCCAGCTCCGCCACCCCCAGGGAGGGCTCCGCCCGCGGCCCGGAGGTCCTGGCCTATGGCCAGCCCGGCGGCATCAGCTGGCGCGCCTGCCAAATGACCTACGAGGAACTCATGGCCATTTACCCGGCGGCTACCACCCGCGGCGTCCGCCAGAATACCACCTTCTACGAGATCAACAGCACCCCCATGCTTTCGGTCTATCCGGAGCTTGCCTTCCACGATAATGGCGCCGATGCCCAGTGGCTGGTGGAAAACCAGGGCGAGGTTGCCGAAGCCCTGTGCCGTGGGGTTTGCCGCTGGTTTGGGGTAAATTACACCGCCCCCACCGGGGAGGACTGGCAGCAGCGCTACCTTTCCCTGCGGCAGTCCCTGCAGGCCCTGCTGGAGGAAAACCCTGCACAAATTTAGTGGGAAAATTTGTGCACCTCCCCAAAATTTCTCATTTAGGTTGACATCCCCTGCCCAAAAGTGGTAACCTTACTCTGTTCTCATATCCCCATGGGGATATTTTGTGTTTGCCCTGCAAACACAACCCCGCCCGTGAGAAAAATAAAAAAGAAGAGAGGTCAATACCAAATGAAAAAGCTTTTAAGTGTTGTGCTGGCGCTGCTCATGCTGGCCGTCATGCTGCCGGT
>ULRC01065365.1_pt1 | contig 11552 bp, 9 predicted proteins | sample 1955101 | NCBI WGS metagenome assembly ULRC01 (sample SAMEA4835672, study PRJEB28245) | human gut metagenome | biome: gut microbiome; material: fecal sample | place: Denmark | collected 2008 | reverse complement strand
GGGGTATCAGGATGGACGGACAAGAAAAGCTGCTGGACTATGAAACAATCAAAGCCGCCGTTGCCGGTGAGAAGTGGGCCACAGAAAAGGTGCTGGCCCACTATGCGGACTACATCGACGAGCTTTCCACGGTGGAGATCAGGCAGCCGGGCGGCAAAGTGAAAAAAGTCATTGACGAGGATATGCGGCAGCACATTTCCTTAAAGCTGCTGGAAGCGTTGCCGAGCTTCCCGCTGGAACAAGAATAACGATCAAGAGGGCTGCACCCTCTTACGCCGCTTTGCGGCTATCACCTGCACACCCCCGAAACAGATACACCCGCTGCGCGTCTGTACCTGTTTCGGGGGCTAATAATGACTGTAACCTACGCCTTTCGGGGCTGATAACCGCCAGTTTCAAGGCTTCTCCCGCACGTTTGCAGAGGTGGGCGAATACTTTATCCTATCCCCGTCAATACTGGGTTCTAAATGCGTAGGAACAGGCAAAAAGAAAAGACGCCGGACGCAAGAGGCCACATGGCCGCCGCGCCCGGCGTCTGCTGTTATTTATTCGTTCTCGTCTGTGAAATAGAATTTCTGGCTGTCATAGTCAGAATCCGTCATACGTTTCAGCTTGGAAAGGGTCTGCTGGGCCAGCGTCCACATATCCCCGTCCATACCCGGCATGGCTGCGGTGATCTTGCCTACATGAGAGCCCTGCAAAAGCGTTTCGACCGTCAGGAACACAGTGAATTGGACAAGCAGGTCAAATACGCTCGAGAGGAACTGCGGCGGGACATGGATGCCGCGGGGCGCAGAAAGCTGCTGCGGCTGTTGGACGCACAAAACACATTGCTGGTTGAATGCAAGCTGATGAGCTTCACGGCGGGCTTCAAACTGGCGTGGGGCATGACGAAAGAGCTGGAGGCAGATGGGCTCTACTCCTTCGAGCGGGAGGAAGAAGAACGCATCTGCCATCCGGCGGAACAGGAGGACTAAATGGCAAAACGAAGACCGTCCGGTGACGGCATGGTGCGCAAGCGGGAGGATGGGCGCTGGGAGGGCCGTATCGTGGTGGGGCACAAGAAAAACGGTACACCCATCTTCCAGCATGCCTATGCTCATACACAAAAAGAACTGACGGAAAAGCTCCATCAAAATATCGAACGCTATCAGGACGTGGAACTGACCGAGGACAGCCGCATGACCCTGGGGGAGTGGCTGGACCGTTGGCTGACGGACTATAAAGAGAACACCGTCCGCCCCGGCACCCTTGCGGGTTACCGAAGCTGCATCGAAAACTACATCAAGCCGCAGCTCGGCGGCAAGCAGGTGTCGCTGGTGACATCGCAGGATGTGCAGAAACTCTATCGGAGGCTGAAAGAGAACGGGCGGGTCAGGGAGCATCCGAGGTTTGGTTCCGCTCTGTCGGATACCACCATCAACCGCCTCCACGCCATCTTCCATCAGGCGATGGAGGACGCCCTCCACGCACATATCATCGCCAAGAATCCCACCGTGGGCGCAACGGTGCCAAAGGCAAGCCATGCGCCGAAACGTGTCCTGACCGACAAAGAGTTAGACACCTTTCTGGACGCCGTGCGGGAAGACAAGATATGGGGTGACTTCTTCTATGTGGAGCTGACCACGGGCCTGCGGCGGGGCGAGATCTGCGGGCTCATGTGGCAGGACTTTGACGCGCGGAACGGTGTCCTGCAAGTACGCCGCACCCTTCATAGCCGAAAGCTGGGGGTCGATATGCTGGGCAAGACCAAGACCCGCAGCGGTGAGCGCACCATCGTCCTGCCCCGCAGCACGGCGGAAATTCTGCGCCGCCGAAAAGGGAATACGATTACGCAATGGATCTTCCCAGACCCTGTTCGACCGGAGCTGCCGCTGTCTCCGAACTGCGCCTACACGCATATGAAAGCGATCTTACACAAGGCGGGACTGCCGGACATTCGCTTCCACGATCTGCGGCATACCTTCGCCACCCACGCCATCGCCAGCGGCGTGGATGCCAAGACCCTGTCGGGGATTCTGGGGCATACCAACGCCAGCTTCACGCTGGACACCTACACCCACGTCACACCGGATATGCAAAAAGCCGCCAGCGGCATCGTTGGCGGCTTTATGGAAGATCTGCTCGGAAAGGGGCTGAGACCTTGGCAAAGAAACGGAAAAGCGGAACCGGCACCGTAAGACAGCGCGGCGACGGCCGGTGGGAGGGCCGCGTTGTCATCGGTTACGATGACAGCGGCCTTCCCAAGACGAAGAATGTTCTCGCCAGAACAAAGCGGGAATGTCAGGAGAAGCTGCGGCAGCTCACTGAAAGTATGGTGGGGCGAAATGACCGAAAGATCAAACCGGATATGCAGTTCGGAGACTGGCTGTGCCACTGGTATGAAAACCACAGCAAGCCGACGCTTCGCGCCTCCACGCAGAACAACTACGAAAACGTCATTTACAACCATGTCCTGCCGGAGATCGGAAAAATCCCGCTGAATAAATTGTCGCAGAATGATTTGCAGCAGTTCTACGGGCGGCTGAAAAAGAACGGCCGCAAGCGTCTGACGGAGCAATACGGCGCGGGACTTTCCGACCGCATGGTGCGGATGTGCCACGCGGTCTGCCGCTCCGCCTTGGAACGGGCCGTGCGGGATGACCTGCTCCGTACAAACCCAGCCATCGGCTGCAAGCTGCCGCCGAAAAAGGCAAAGGAAATGCAGGTGCTGGATCGGGAGGAATTACAGAAATTTCTCATTCAGGCACAGGCGGACGGGTACTACGAGCTGTTCCTGCTGGATCTCTGCACCGGTCTGCGGCGGGGTGAATTGATAGCGCTTCAATGGGACGACCTGAACTTTGAAACCGGCGTGCTGACCGTCAACAAGCAGGCGTACACGGTAAACGGCGAATTGCAGATCATCCCGCCCAAAACCAAGGCATCTGTCCGAAAGCTGGTGCTGCCACCTGCGGTGCTGGCCGTGCTGCGGGAGTACCGCGGGAAGGTGGATTCCCGCTGGATGTTTCCGTCCCCGGTGAAGGCGGATCGACCGATCACGCCCAGTGTGGCACGCAGACGGCTTCAGACGATACTGGAGCGGGCAGACTGCAAGCGTGTCAGATTCCATGATCTGCGGCACACCTTCGCAACGTTGGCGCTGGAAAATGGCATGGATGTGAAAACCCTCTCCGCCATGCTGGGCCATGTGTCGGCGGTGACAACGCTGGACATCTATACCCACATCACCGGCGATATGCAGCGTGCAGCCGCCGCCAGCATCGACCGGAGCATTGGCAAGGCAGAGCCGCAGGAAGAAACGGAACCGGAGCGGAAAGGCATCGTAGACTTCCGGCCCTATGTGGGGAAGAAAAGGAAACCGGGTACCGGCTGCGTCAGCGAACTCAATGACCACCTGTTTGAGGGACGCTATTCTCCCATATGGCCGGACGGGACACAGCATTCCCGCAACGTCTACGCCCACACCCGCGAGGAGTGCGAGGAAAAGCTCAAGACGCTGATCGCGGAGATGAACGAGGAACGCAAAAATCTCAAGGAGCAGCTTGCGGGCATCGCCCCGCCGGAAAAGCTGACAAAGAAGCAGCGCAAGCTGTGGGACTATATGCACCTCCACCCGGAGGTCACGGAATTCTCGACCATCGCCAAACGAACCGGCCTGTCACGGAATACGGTGAAAAAGCATTATGGGATGGTAGCGGCAATGCTGGGGAGAGCGTAAACGATAAAGGTAAATATTGCCCTGTGCGTAATGATTAGTACAGGACAAAATCATTGCTTAATAAGATATAGCTTTATTTTCAGACAGAAAGATTTTTTCCAATTTATCTTTTATAATGGATTTTAGTCCAGACTGTATAGCCACATTTACATACATTGTCTGTTCCTGCGAGGCGTGTTCCAGCGCTTCTTCCTGCTGTCGGATTCGCTCGTTCAGATCTGGCACGCACACCTCAATCTGCTGCTGTATACTGCGGATCACTTCTTCCTGCTTATCCGTGAGTTCAAAAAACTCCCCGGCCACAGAGTCTGCGCAGCAACGGGAGATCTCGGTCATCTGCTCTGGACTGAAGAACTGCTCTTTTTGAATGAGACCGGATCGTGTGGCAAAGTCCTGCTTTGCTCCGTCATAGTTCTCCATGAAATAGTGACCATGGGCCACGCCCGTGCGTCCGTAGTCCCAATCCCATGTAACGAATTGAACACCGTATTTGCTATGACTTCCAGCCAACACGGTACCGTTGAAATCGGCAAGGATACGGTAGTCGCCCTCCAGCCCGCTGGCTTTGAGCTGCGGAGCGGCTTCCATAGACTCTCGCTGGATGTTTCCGTCCCCTGCGAAGGAGGACTGCCCCATCACCCCCGGCGTGGTGCGCCGTAGATTGCAGCTCATCCTGGAACACGCAGGGTGCAAGCATGTGCGCTTCCATGATCTGCGCCACACCTTCGCAACGCTGGCGCTGGAAAACGGCATGGATGTGAAAACGCTCTCCGCCATGCTGGGTCATGTGTCGGCGGCCACCACGCTGGACATCTACACCCACATCACCGACGACATGCGGCTCACGGCTGCCGCCAACATTGACCGCGGCATCGGCAAAGCAGCGCCGCAGGAGGACGCTTCAGAGCCGAGGCAGGAAACTGCATCGGCTCAGGCGGAAAAGCCGAGTATGACCGACTTCAGGCCCTACGTGGGCCGCAAGCGCAGATCCGGCACCGGCTGTATCAGCCAGATCAACGACCATCTCTTTGAGGGTCGCTACTCTCCCAAATGGCCCGACGGTAAAAAACACGCCCGCAATGTCTACGCCCACACCCGCGAGGAGTGTGAGGAGAGGCTCAAGGCACTGATCGTGGAGATGAAGGACGAGATTGCGGAAGCACAGCGGCTGATGGACGAAGGAAAAGGTGATGGAAGTCCACTGGAGGAGAAGAGCAAACAAGGGAAGTAGAAGAAGTAAAATGAATCATCTCCAGGTGTGTAGAATTATTCACACACCTGGAGATGATTTAGTTGTGAACAAGCTGCCCTGTAAAGCAAACTTGTAAAATAGCATAATAGTAGAGGATTGAAGAAATGCCACAAAACTCATTCGAACGCAGAAATTTCTCCTGAAAAGTCAAAGGGATGACCAATTCGAGACAGCGCAATCCCATATTCCTTGACAATATCAATCGTAGTTAATTCGTTTAGACGTGCGATTCTGCGTACGGGAAAAGAAATTGCGATTTCAATTGAATCAAATTTTTTCATATTTGAATCTACGCCTTCAAGATATTCGTATGCTGCTTTTGCATCCTCGGCAGTAATATCCGCTCCACCAGACAAGAATGATTCTAATTTTGCCCTATTACTTTGTACAGCCTTGACGGTTTCAAGTACTTCCCCAAATCTAATTCTATAATTATTAGTATATGCTTCCAGATCTCTGTCATAGGACGCTATATCATTAAGAACAACGGAAGCTTGACCACTATCATTAAACACACATAAGTCAAGAATATCAAAAGGAATAATCTTCAATGCATGGTACATGACAACTGGTTTTTGCATATCCAAGAAACATGATAATGGATATGAGAACTTTGTTTGCTTATTATCTTGAATCTCAAGAAGTGAAGCGAATTCTAATTTTCTATGCCCATCGGAGCGAAGGCATGTATCGCAAGCTTGAGAAACGAGAAGGAAGTAAGAAGAGCCTATTTTAAAGATGTCTCCTGTCGCTATTTCACAATGCTGTGCATTTATGTGTTTGTTATAGAGCTCTATATCTCTATACTCTTTTAGGGTTGATGTTAACGCCTGTTCATTGCCAACGGTCTCAGTTATGGCAGCGCAGAGCTTTTCGTAATAATGTGCTTTTTCAGCAATTAAGCTATGTTGTCCGGCAATCGCCTTATTATATTCATCCTGGTGAAAAATCTGAACAAGTCGTGCTGCAACTTCAATATAAGACTCCCCTCTTACAGAAGCTTTGTTTGCAAACAAATAGTTTAAAGTCTTTTGTCGAATTCTCTGAACTTTTGAAGATGCTGTAGATACTCCATCGCACAAGCAACTATTAAACAGTTGAAAAAGTTCAAAACATGCTTTTCGTTTGAAGCCTTGCGAAAGGCTCCTGGCAATTTTTGTATTGTCTTTAGTCTGCAGGCGGCGCTTACTGATGAAATAAATAAATGAATGAGTGTCAGGCAAACAATTCGCAGCTAAGACCTTATCAAACTCTTCTTCGATACCATCCTCTGTAAGTCCAGTAGCGGGTTCAACAGCAGACAAAATGTAGATATAGTTCTGTGAGGCATTTTCCCGCTTTAAGATATTCTCAGCAAATTTCAATCCAGCTTCCTCAGATTCACCAACTCTGCTAAAATTCCGGTCAAGGAGCCATAGGATGGCACCATCTGTCATGCCAGCTTCTTTAATATCAAACAGGTTTGCCTCCGTTGTTGACGAAAAAGTTCGATATTCTATAATTTGTCCTTCGGATTTCAAACCTTCGAGGAATGCCAGAATGATATCGCGTTCTTCTGCATATGTAGCTCCTTTTTTTTCGCAAATATCGAAGCATTTTAGCAAATCAACTTCTTCCAAGTTACCCAAAAGTGTTTGAATATGTGTAGTAGAATCTGCTCCTACAGCCATCATTTCATCAATGGCATCAACAATTTCGGTTTGATTGCAGGAAGAAAGAATGGCTCTAAATGGCTCCAACGAGGTACACATTTCGCTATAAATAGTTGCTTCAATATCTTCTCTCTTTCGAGCAAAGAAACAATCGTCAACACTAATAATGTATTTGATGTTGTGCATCGAAAAAAGTGTGTTAATCATATATTTCTACCCACCTTAGTCACTGCATCGCTTGAGAAACATCGATTTCAAATTTGAACAGGTTGCCGAAGCGGTTGCGTTCATTAAGAAGCCGGATTCTCGAAGAGCTATACTTCAAATTCCCAGCCGCAATATAAAGTCCCAATCCGCGTCCATCTTTCTTTTTTGTTTCAAAAGGATCAAACAAACGAGTTTCAAGATCTGGGCTGATTCCAATACCGTTGTCCCAAACAACGATGATACCGCGTTCTATTGCTGAAATGTGGTATTGCTTGTTTTCTATTAACCCTTGCTGCGCAGAATAATCGAGCCAATACTCAGCGTTACTGAATAAGTTGTCAAAAACTTGATTTAGCATACCTCTATTGAGCCGCAAATCAAAATCCCTGCTAACATCTACGCAGAATTCGATATTCTTGTTTTTGCAGCGTTCAACGTAGAACGATTTATGCGTCTCAATAAATTCCTTAAAACTAAAGATCTGTTTTTCTGCACGAACAAACTTTAACCCAGGATTAAAGTACGACATCTGCTTCCTTAGTGCATCCAAAGAATATGTTACATAATTAATATGACGAACCAAGTTGTCCACTGTTTGGGCAGCTCTATTAGAAACAATTTGCTGATTCTTTTGGCGGACGCTCCTGATGGAAGAGTCAAACTCGTGGGTAAACATCTCAACAGAAAGGCCTAATCCAGCGAGTTCGAAAAGGTCTTGAAGCCGCTCACTCATTTTTTCAAAGTCCAAATTAATTGCATCCAATTTTTTCCCGATAGCATCTCGCTCACTAAGAAGGAGTTGATAGTCGTCGGAAGCAGCTTGAATATACCCATAGATTTCATCTATTTTGCTAACTGTCTCGGGAGGAATAAATGGCGCATCCGCAATTAAACTCTGGGCCGTTTTGTATTCTTTGAGTGCAACATCAATGTGTGCAGACTTTCCAGCAACTGAAGCATCTACTGTGCGGAGGTCTTCTCTAATCTGCTCAATTGCTGGCTTATAATTTAATACATCGGAGCTTGGATTACCAGAAAAGGCAATTGAATCGACAACATATCGCTTCATGAAATCGTTGAGTTTTTTTCTGTTGCGATTTATTCTCTTTACAGAACCATCCAATATAGACTTGAATGCACGGAAATACTCATCTTCAACAAAGCCTTCTCTATTGGTTGTTTCTTTTAGCACAGAATTAGCGACACCTGTAAGGTATACACAACCAATAACACTATCATTTCTTAAGTCAAAGAAATAACCTGTGGTCTTAGAGGAAGATGATAGGCCTAACCAGTCACCACCATCACCATCACCAAAGCCTTGAATGACAAAACCATCTCTAACAACTTTGATTCCATGGTAACGCGAAACAAAATCACGATATTCGTCTCGTTCAATGAGTCGACTATAGCTAATATTGTCATACAGGTAGTCTAAAAATTTCTGATCTAATGAATACTCATATATTTCACATTCAAAGATGCCCGGGTCAATAGGAATAGATTTTTTTGTTTCGTTTGAATCAGATTTGTCAGTGAATATAGGAGCTGCGATGTCAGGGAATTTACAAGTATCTTCAGAAATTAGAGATACCCCTTCCCGGAAATATGTGCTTACATTGGGAAAGTCATTCTTGTAAGTCTGCAGGAAGTCTCTGACTGCGGTTTCGCTAAGTGTGAATTCGCCAGACATAACTCTGCGTAGTACTTCTCGGTTATAGAAAAAAGAGTTTTTAAACTCAGAAACAATGGTAGCCGTTCCTGTGCTATACTTAATTGTATGCTTGGCTCGAGCAGATGAAAGTAGTTCATCAAAAACCTTATTTTCAGTATCGATAGGTTGCCCATTAATCTGAGCTATGACATGAAAACTGCTTTTCTTGCTACGAAATGGGGAAACAATTTTGTTTATACTGTTTGTAAGTAAACTGATTTGTTCTGTTTGTCCCCACATTTCCGGATTAATGAGGTCCTTGATTATAATTTTAGTATACGATTTTTGAGAGACAACATCTTGCTTTTCGATAGTGACTGGAATCTGATCAATCGTTGTATTTTTCAAAAAGTCTCCCCATGGAATTATCACACGATATTCAATATTTGAATCAGCTGCTTTGGTCGTCATTTGCATATAGCGACCAATCTTTTGAACTGAAAGGCGTCCCAACCCTTTATCTCCCAAAGGATAACGATGGTACTTGGGAGTGGTCTTCTGCTCTTTCTTCATTTTCTTCTTTGGAGAATTTGAAAGCGTAAGCCATCCATTTACAATGGTGGTTAAATCCATACCACAACCATTGTCCGATAATTCAATGCATCCCTTGCACTCTTTACCGTCGATTTCTTCAATGTAATCTGAACTAATGGAAAGTGCGCAAACAGTTGCATCTGCATCATAGGCGTTTTTAATAAGCTCAGACAATGCAGTTATTTCATCGGCAATAAGGGACTCGCCAAGCTTGTAAATTAGAGAAGCATGTACACGGAATGATGCAGTTTTACTGTCAAAATCTTTTACCGGTGATTCCAGATAATCAGAATCGCGATCAAATAGGGTGAGCTGGTTGTTCATTTTGGGAATCACTCCTTACAAAAATCAGAATATGCTCTCTCGTCATCGTGCTCTGTAGTCCTTTTTCTTCACCTTGGTATCCATTCAACTTTGGCATGCGTTTGTTTAATATCTGCCGCGTGAAGTTGGTTAATAGCTGCATATGATAAGGTTTACATAGCTCAATCATTATTTTGTCCATGAATATTTCTTGCTTGGCAACTTTACGATTTCCAAGTGTCCAAACAGAAATTGCATTTGATTTCATTTTCCTGGACAGTGCAGCAAGAAACCTATCATAATCGCTATAAAACGCAATTATTTTGTTACTCTGTTGTGACGCAAGATTATTTATTTGATTTAATTGAATTTTTAATGTTTTAGACTTTTTGACAACTCTTTTTCTTGCGGGTGTCAACGCTTTATTTGAGCTTTTTCCACCGAGAGATTGATTGTCGATTTCATATAATGTCGCAAGTAGTGTTTCATCTACCGCTTCATCTATATCGTGGTAATTAATCCATCGAAGAGGCATAATTGAATATTGACCATACGAGACCGTTGTATGGTTATCTCCATATGGAGGTGAGGTAAATACCAAACTATATTTTTGCTTCGAATGGTTGAGATAAGCAATAGAATCGCTCAAGACGATTTTTACTTGTCCTTTGTACGCCGAACCGTCCTTTTTTAAGTGTCCGCGTTTTTGAAGTTCAGAATAAAACTCATTATACTTAGCAATATTATATTGCAGGGTGGTCTTGAACAGGTCAACAGCATCGACAGCATATGCATCAATATCTTTTTTTTCTTTGATATGTAACTTATATGTACAATCGCGAGAATTGGATACAATTCTTACAACTTCGCAAAAAGACGCCCAAAAGAATCGCCGATATTCAATGGTTTCTTCCGCAATAATGCCAGCACGAATTCTGCTCAAGTCAGAAATTGCTTGATTTGTAAACCATTTATTTATGCCATCGAATTTGTATAGCGGAGTTTTATCATGAAAAGTGATCCATGTAAAAAGTTGGACAGCCTTTTCGTGTAGTGTTGTGGGGTTAAGTATTGTGGTTTTCGCTTTGCACAATAAAATGGCAAGAGGATTTATGTCAATACCAACAATATTTAATCCTCTAAGCATTCCCTCTACCAAAATAGTTCCAGAACCAGCGAAAGGATCCAGAAGACGAATAGAAGTGTCTTGCAGATGCTCCAAACACACATCCAACATTTCACGTTGCATTTTAGGAACCATCATAGCGGGATAAGTACAAAAACCATGAACATAATCGCGTTCACTATTATTGTTGCCTCTGTAATCCCAATGGTTTTCAGATTCCAAAGTTAGGCTATTAAATTTCTCTTTTAATGCTGATATGCTCATAATACTGCCTCACTTTGTATCAGTGCTGGTTTCTTTGGTGGTATCGATAAAAAGAAGATATGCATCTATTCCGAGTGCATTCGCAATTTTCTCGATGTTGTCAAGTGCAATGCTACGTTTCCCTCGCTCAAGTGCACTAATGTACGTCCTATGAAGGCCGGCTTTGTTTGCAAATGCCTCTTGTGACAGGCCCGATGCATTCCGATACTTGCGCAAGTTATTTGAAAAAACTCGGAGTAGGCGCATGGATATATCACCTCATAATAATTTTATCGCATTTCAGACAATAAGTCAACATACAATGAGTATCAACAATTTGTCTTAAAATCATTCTTATTATCATACTCACCTCCTGCGCCGCAATAGACAAAGAATCATAACCTCCGGCTAAGCCGGAGGTTTGATTTGACCCTATAAGGGCCTGTTACTGGCAAGCCCCTCAAGGGGCACTGAGTTTTATTTCACTTGCATTTTCTGCCCTACAGCCCGTAAACGGGCGATTCATGTTCTACTTGTGGCTAATCTTTTATCAAGCCTTCTACTTGTAGCTCGCTTCGCTCGATGCTTAAAGCTAAAGCTTTTACGAGGTGCCTCCACCGGCAGAGCCGGTGGTTTCCGTAACCAATAAGAAAAATCCCTCTGAAATCAACGATTTCAGAGGGATTTTGGTCCGAGATGGGAGACTCGAACTCCCGACATCTTGCTCCCAAACCTATGTCTGAACTTTCAGCGAGGGGTCTTGCGCCCTCTTTGGCACTTTCCGGCACTCCTGCGGTTCC
>ULRC01039699.1_pt1 | contig 11565 bp, 9 predicted proteins | sample 1955101 | NCBI WGS metagenome assembly ULRC01 (sample SAMEA4835672, study PRJEB28245) | human gut metagenome | biome: gut microbiome; material: fecal sample | place: Denmark | collected 2008 | reverse complement strand
GAAAAGACGTGCGCATATGCTTGTGAAGACGGGTTCTAAAATATAACTTATGGTGAGAGGGTAAAATGAAAATAAAAAAGCTTGCGGCTGCGGTTATTGCAGTCATTATATGCGGAACATTTTCTCAGACAGCATACTGCGAAGATGCTGCCGCAAATGTAAATGTTTATCCGTCAGAAGATCATAAAAACATCTCTCCGTATATTTATGGCGTAAACAGCGGTGTTGATCTGAACACAGTGTCGGCAAAGTCATTCCGTCTGGGCGGAAACAGAATGTCTGCTTACAACTGGGAAAACAATATGTCCAATGCAGGCTCCGACTGGAAGAATATGTCCGACATGAACCTTATTTCATCTGCCGCTGAACAGTTCAGGCGTGTTCCGGGCGGGGCGGCACTGAACGCTTCCTATGAAGCGCAGAACGGAAATGTGCCATACACACTGCTTACTCTGCAAATGCTTGGATATGTTGCATCATCAAAAAAGGGACAGGTAAACGAGGATATGGCTGCGCCGTCCGAATACTGGAAAAAGGTCGTTAACCGCAAGAACGGCGAGCTTTCATCAGAACCCGACAAAAAGGACGATTATGTTTACACAGACGAATATCTGAATTATCTTATTGAAAAGATAGGCAAATCGGACAGCGAGACAGGCTTCAAAGCGTATGCTCTGGACAATGAGCCTGCGCTGTGGCATTCAACGCACAGCCGTGTACAGACAGAACCGCTCAAATGCTCCGAACTTATTGAAAAATCCGTTGATCTTGCTTCGCTTGTAAAGGAAACAGACAGCGGTGCGGAAGTGTTCGGACCGTCGCTTTTCGGTTATTCTGCGTATGATTCCCTTGCAGGCGCTCCCGACTGGGCAGAGCTTAAAGCCGCAAATAATTACCGCTGGTTTATTGACTATTATCTTGATGAAATGCACAAGGCTGAATCGGAAAGCGGCACACGTTTGCTTGATGTGCTTGATATTCACTACTACACCGAGGCAAAGGGAGAGTGTGGGGAACGTTCCTGCGGTCATTATGACAATGATGGCTGTGTAAAAGCACGGCTTGACAGCGTCCGTTCGCTGTATGATGAAAATTATCACGAGGACAGCTGGATAACCGATACCGGAGCGGAGTTCTTTCCGCTTCTTCCGAATATTCAGGAGTCAATAGACAAATATTATCCCGGCACGAAAATAGCTTTTACAGAGTACAATTTCGGCGGCGGAGATCATATTTCCGGTGCGGTAGCGCAGGCTGATACCCTTGGGATTTTTGCAAAGTACGGTGTATATTTTGCAACGATATGGTCATTTGACCAAAATGAATATCAGCTTACCGCAATGAATATGTTCACAAATTATGACGGAGCAGGAAACGGGTTCGGCGACACTCTTGTTAAAAGCGAGTGCGATAATGACAATATTTCCGTTTATTCTTCCATTGACGGTGAGGGCGAAGACACTGTGAAAATTATCATCACGAGCCATGATCTGCACAATGAAACTCCCGTGAATATCAAGCTTTCATCAGACAGCAGATATGCCGATGCGGAGGTATATGCTCTTTACGGAGACAGCACGGAAATACGCAGGCTTGACGACATAAGAAAAATAAAAGACAACAGCATTTCGATTGACATAAAGCCCCTTTCCGTGACGGAGATAGTTATTCGCTCCGACAAAAAAAGTGCTGTTCCTGTTATTGCTGTGTGTGCGGCGGCTTTGATCGCTGTCGGTGCAGGTGTTTGTATCGCTTTGAAAAAGCGGGGAAAGTAATGTGGGCTTTTGAGAAAAAATTTTAAGCTTAAAAGAGAGCTGAGTTTATCGGCTCTCGTTTTTGTTGTTTGGCATGGGCTTCATAATGAAAAGTTAATTTGTCCGTACCTGCGCTCCGCCCCCTTGACCCCCGCCACCTTTGAAAAGCCGGACTAAACTTTTTGCCTTGGTGCTGATTTTTAAGAACCTGTCTTCATAAGAAATGTGTGCGGATTTTCGAGCATAATTTTGTTGCAGAGTAGGCAAAAATCCGCAGGCGGGCTTTCGCCCGGCAAGGATTTTTAAAGCAGTCTGCGGCAAAATTTGCCGAAAAGACGTGCGCATATGCTTGTGAAGACGGGTTCCAATAGTCCGCTTTTCTTTTTTATTTCATCGTGCCGCCATTTTTATTTATTTGCTATTGATTATCATTTTCAGATGTGCTATAATAAATATATATTTCTTATTGCAGGGCACATATCTGCTCTGCTGTAATATCCCGAAAGGAATGATAATAATGATAGCTATTGGAAGCGATCACGCCGGCTTCGCTCTGAAGCAGGAGGTTGTTAAATATCTCAAGGAAAAAGGCATTGAAATAAAGGAAATGGGCTGCATGGACGGCACAAGCTGCGATTATCCCATGGTTGCCAAGGAAGTTTGCGCTGAGGTAACAAGCGGCAATGCCGAGCTTGCTATCCTCGTCTGCGGAACAGGTCTGGGCATATCCATGGCTGCAAACAAGTGCAAGGGCATAAGAGCTGCCGTCTGCACCGACTGCTACATGGCCAAGTACACCCGTCTCCACAATGACGCAAACGTTCTCTGCATGGGCGGAAGAGTTATCGGCCCCGGTCTCGCATGCGAGATAGTTGACGCTTTCCTCTCCAACAGCTTTGAGGGCGGCCGCCACCAGCGCAGAATTGACCAGATCACCGCTATAGAAAACGAATAATATTCACGGAGGAATTTATTATGGAAAATCTCAAGTACACCGTTATTGATCACCCTCTCGTTCAGCACAAGCTTTCTCTTATGAGAGATGTAAACACCGGTTCCAAGGAGTTCAGGGAGCTGGTTTCCGAGACCTCTATGCTTATGTGCTATGAGGCTATGCGTGATCTGCCTCTCAAGGAAGTTGATATCCAAACTCCTCTCGGCATTGCAAAGTCCAAGATAATCTCAGGCAGAAAGGTAGCATTCGTGCCTATCCTCCGTTCGGGTCTTGGCATGGTTGACGGCGTTATGAGCCTTATCCCTGCTGCAAAGATCGGCCACATCGGCACATTCAGAGATCCTGAGACCACAAACACTGTTGAATACTACTGCAAGCTTCCCAAGGACATCGCTTCAAGAGATGTTATCATTGCCGACATAATGCTGGCAACAGGCGGAGCTGCTTCCGAGGCTATCAGCCTTGTTAAGAAGGCAGGCGCAAAGAACGTTAAATTCATGTGCCTCATTGCCAACGAAAAGGGCATTGCAGCGGTAAACAAGGCTCACCCCGATGTTCAGATATACTGCGCAGCTGTTGACCCTGAGCTTAACGATCAGCTCTACATCGTTCCCGGTCTGGGTGACGCCGGCGACAGAATGTACGGCACTAAGTAAGAATATAAATAACACAGAAATATAAATGCCTAAAGGGGTTCTCTAAAACCTACAGCAAAGAAAGGCAGGTAATAATATGTGCGGAATAGTCGGATATGTGGGCAAGGAAGAATGCACCTCCATACTGGTAAACGCCCTTCGCAGGCTTGAATACCGTGGATACGACTCGGCAGGCATTGCGGTGTTTGAGGGCGACAAGCTTTACACCGTAAAGGCAAAGGGCAAGATAGACGACGGTCTTATCAGGAAGCTTCACGAGGGCAAGCATCTTACTGCCACGGCGGGCATAGGCCACACCAGATGGGCGACCCACGGTGAGCCGTCGGACGTAAACTCCCACCCCATAGGAAACAGCAGAATAACCATCGTTCACAACGGTATAATCGAAAACTACCGCAAGATAAAGAGCTTCCTTATCTCCAAGGGCTACGGCTTTGAGAGCGAGACCGACACGGAAACGCTGGCAAAGCTCATTGACTACTATTACGAGGGCGACCCTGTGGAAGCTATTGCAAAGGCTCTGGGGGACATTGAAGGCTCCTACTCACTGGGCATCATGTTCAGAGACTTCAAGAACACCGTTTTTGCTGCAAGAAAGGAAAGCCCCCTTATTGTGGGCACGGCTCCCGACGCATCTTACATTGCTTCGGACGTTACAGCCATACTTGACCGCACCAGGAACTATTATCTTCTGGAAAGCGGCGAGATAGCCCGTCTTGATGAAAAGGGCATCACCTTTACAGACCTTCACGGCAACACCGTAGAAAAGGAAATGATGACCGCTGACTGGGACATCAACGCTGCTGAAAAGGGCGGCTACAAGCATTTTATGCTCAAAGAGATCCACGAGCAGCCCGAATCCATCAAGCGCACTGTGCTTCCCAGGATCACTGACGGCATGCCCGACATTACCGAATGCGGACTTACCGATGAAAAGCTCAGAAGCTACAAGAACATCTTCGTGGTTGCCTGCGGAACGGCAATGCACGCAGGTCTGGTGGGAAAATACGTTATCGAAAAGATAGGACGTATCCCCGTGACCGTTGATGTGGCTTCCGAGTTCAGATACCGTGACCCCATAATCTCAAAGGGCGACCTTGTTATACTTGTATCCCAGTCGGGCGAGACTGCGGACACAAAGGCAGCGCTTCATCTGGCCCATGACCTTGGGGCAGACACGCTGGGCATAGTAAATGCAAAAGGCTCTGCCATTGCCCGTGAGGCAGATATGGTGCTTTACACTCATGCAGGCCCTGAGATATCCGTTGCCTCCACAAAGGCATACATGGTTCAGCTGGCGGTGTTCTATCTGCTGGCATTCAGACTCTCATACGTAAGGGGAGCTATCACCGAGGAGCAGTGCAGGAGCTACACCGAAAAGCTGCTTGGCATTCCCGAGCTTATCGAAAAGATACTTGAAAAGCCCGAGACCTGCCAGTTTGCCGCCTCCCGTCTGGTAGCTGACGAGCATCTGCTTTACATAGGCAGAGGTCTTGACTATGCGCTTTCCATGGAAGGCTCTCTGAAGCTAAAGGAAATCTCCTACATTCACTCCGAGTCCTATGCGGCAGGCGAGCTGAAGCACGGAACCATCTCCCTTATCACCGATGATATGCCCGTTATCGCCGTGGCAACTCAGCGTGATGTGCTCGACAAGACCGTAAGCAACATCAAGGAAGTAAAGAGCAGAGGCGCATTTACTATCGTTGTCACCCGTGAGGGCACTGACTTTGATAAGGACGTGGCTGACATTCTTGTGACCGTTCCCGAGACGGACGATCTCCTTATGCCCATGACCGCCGTTGTTCCCCTGCAGCTTATTGCCTATTACACCGCAGACCTGCGTGGAAACGACGTTGATAAGCCCAGAAACCTGGCTAAGTCGGTAACGGTCGAGTAAAATATCAAAGGAATAATATCATGGAGCTTATATCGGTAATAGTGCCCTGCTACAACGAGCAGGAGTCTCTTCCGCTGTTTTATAAGGAAATAACCGCCGTTACGGACGGCATGAAAGAAAAGAACAATGAGCTGGAGTTTGAGTATATTTTCGTAAACGACGGCTCAAAGGACAACACCTTAAAGCTTCTGCGGGAGCTTGCCCCCACCGACAGCCGTGTGAGATACATCTCGTTCTCACGAAATTTCGGCAAGGAAGCGGCAATGCTTGCGGGAATGGAGGCTTCCAAGGGAGATTACGTGGTCATACTGGACGCCGATCTCCAGCACCCGCCAAAGCTCATTCCGCAGATGTACGAATATGTGAGCAGCGGCGAATATGACTGCGCAGCCACAAGGCGTGTGAACCGCAAGGGCGAGTCAAAGGTATTGTCGTTCTTTGCCCGCACCTTTTACAAGATAATCAACAAAATTTCCCAGACCCACATAGTTGACGGCGCTCAGGATTTCAGGTTCATGACCCGTCAGGTGGTGAACGCCATTCTGGATATGCCCGAGTACAACCGCTTTTCAAAGGGCATTTTCAGCTGGGTGGGCTTTGAGACAAAGTTCATTGAGATAGAAAACACTGAGCGTGCTGCGGGAACCTCCACATGGAATTTCCACAAGCTGTTCCTGTACTCGCTGGAGGGTATTTTCGCATTCTCCACAGCGCCCCTTGCCATTGCGTCATTTTTGGGCATACTTTTCTGCCTGCTGGCGCTGGTAATGATAATCGTCACCGTGGTAAAAACTCTTTGCTTCGGGGAGAGCGTTGCAGGATATCCCACAATAGTGTGTCTGGTGAGCCTTATAGGCGGTCTCCAGCTCCTTTGCACGGGGATCTCGGGGCAGTACCTTTCAAAAATGTATCTTGAGACCAAGCACAGACCACGCTACATCGTAAAAGAAACAGAGAGATCTGTAAAAAAATAAAGGGGAGGTCAATTTTATGAACATCTGGCATGATATAGAACCCGACAGAATAACCAAGGACAACTTTTTCTCGGTAATCGAGATCCCTAAGGGCAGCAAGATGAAGTATGAGCTTGACAAGAAAACAGGTATGCTCATGCTGGACAGAGTGCTTTACACTTCTACCCACTATCCCGCAAACTACGGCTTTATCCCCCGCACCTACGCTGAGGACGGCGACCCTCTGGACGTGCTTGTCCTCTGCTCGGAAGCTATCTACTCGCTGGCGCTGGTAAAGTGCTATCCTATCGGCGTAATATCCATGCTGGATAACGGAGCTATCGACGACAAGATAATCGCTATCCCCTTCAACGACCCCACATACAACAGCTACAAGGACATCAGCGAGCTGCCCCGCCACATCTTCGATGAAATGTCCCACTTCTTCCGTGTATATAAGCAGCTGGAAGGCAAGGAAACTGCCATTGATGAGATAAAGGACAGCAAGGCAGCGGTAAAGATCGTTGAGAAGTGCATCGACCGCTACATTGATTATTTCTGCAAGGGCAAGCCTCAGCCTGAGATAAAAGCCCATGAAGAACAGCCCGCAGAGGTCTGATATGCCAACGGACTACGAGCTTATGCAGGCGGCGGAGGCTGCCTGTGAAAACGCCTATGCGCCATATTCGGGCTTCAAGGTAGGAGCGGCTCTGCTCACCGGCGACGGCAGGATATACACAGGCTGCAACGTGGAGAACAGTTCCTACGGCGCAGCAATATGTGCGGAACGGACCGCAGCGGTAAAGGCGGTATCCGAGGGCTGTGTGAGATTTTCTGCCATTGCGGTAACAAACTCAAAGGGCGGACTTACCTATCCCTGCGGCATATGCAGGCAATTTCTCAGCGAGTTTGCTGAGGAGGGCTTCCGAGTTATTCTGAAAGATTACAAGGGGCATATTATAAGCTATAAGCTGGCGGAGCTAATGCCGTTTGGGTTTAAGCTATGATTTAATAGCTGCTGCACAAGATGCGGCAGCTATTTTATTTTGGGAAAGCCGGCAAATGATAAAATCAGCACAAATGAGAGCAAGGTAAAGGGTTTAGGTCAAGCCTTTTTCCCGAAAGGCTTAGGGTTATTTGGTGATAAAATCGGCAAAACAAAAAGGCTGTTGCATTTTGCTGCAACAGCCTTTTTTACATATTATTACTTATTCTTATTTTCTCTGTTCTCAACGGAAGCTCTGATGAAATCTGCAAAAAGCTTCTGGGGCTTGTTGGGACGGGACTTGAACTCGGGGTGGAACTGTACGCCGATGAACCAAGGATGCTCGGGTATCTCAACGATCTCAACAAGGCGCTCGTCGGGAGAAATACCTGCTATCTTCAGACCGCCCTCGGTAAGCTGCTTGCGGAATGCGTTGTTGTATTCCCAGCGGTGACGGTGACGCTCGTAAATAAGCTCTTCGCCGTATATTTTGCGGCACTTGGAGTCCTCAGCCAGCTTGCAGGGGTACAGACCAAGACGCATTGTACCGCCCTTTTCGGTAACGTTCTTCTGGTCTTCCATGATATCAATAACGGGATAGGGAGTTTCGCCAAACTCTGTGGAGTTTGCTCCTGCCAGTCCCAGAACATTTCTTGAATACTCGATAACGGACATCTGCATACCAAGGCAGATACCAAAGAAAGGAACCTTATTCTCACGGGCATATCTGATAGACTCGATCATACCCTCGATACCTCTGTCGCCAAATCCACCGGGGACGATGATACCATCGCAGTCCTTGAGCATCTCGGCAGCGTTCTGCTCGGTGATATCCTCGGAATTTATCCACTCGATATCAACATTGGCATCATTTACGATACCGCCGTGACGGAGAGCCTCGGCAACGGAAAGATATGCGTCATGAAGCATAACGTACTTTCCGACCAGACCGATAGTTACCTTCTTTGTGGCAGACTTTGTGCGGTTTACCATAGCGATCCACTCAGTAAGGTCGGGCTTTCTGTCCTCCAGCTTCAGGTGGTGGCATACTGAATGAGCAAGTCCCTCATTTTCCAGCCACAGGGGAACCTCATAAAGTGAAGGAGCGGTAAGATTCTGGATAACGTCCTCGGGTCTGATATTGCAGAAGAGAGCGATCTTCTTGCGCATCTCCTCGGGAATTTCCTTTTCGCTGCGGCATACGATGATATTGGGCTGAATGCCGATGGAAAGCAGCTCCTTGGTGGAGTGCTGTGTGGGCTTTGATTTAAGCTCCTCGGAGCCTGCGATATAGGGAACCAGAGTAACGTGGATATAGATAGCGTTGTCTCTGCCCACCTCGGTAACTACCTGCCTGATAGCCTCGAGGAAAGGTGTGGACTCGATATCGCCGACGGTGCCGCCGATCTCGGTAATAACGATATCGGTGTTGGTCTCCTTGCCTACTCTGTAAACCTTGTCCTTTATCTCGTTGGTGATGTGGGGAATTACCTGAACTGTGCCGCCGAGGTAATCGCCGCGTCTTTCCTTATTAAGAACTGTCCAGTAAATCTTGCCTGTGGTAACGTTGGAATTGATGGAAAGATTTTCATCAACAAATCTCTCGTAGTGGCCGAGGTCCAGATCTGTTTCGGCGCCGTCATCGGTAACGAATACCTCGCCGTGCTGATAGGGTGACATTGTACCGGGGTCAACGTTGATATAGGGGTCGAACTTCTGAATGGTAACTCTGTAACCCCTCTGTTTAAGAAGTCTTCCCAGTGAAGCGGCTGTGATACCCTTGCCCAGTCCCGATACTACGCCGCCTGTTACAAATATATACTTTGTAGGCATATTTACTGCTCCTCCCATATAACATAAAAACACATTTAAATATAATTATAGCATTTCAATATTGAAAAAGCAAGACATTTTGCTTAATATTTTCAAGGAATATGATTTTTCGTCAAAATACAGTACAAAGCCGTCAAACAGGTCTATAAATTGTATTTCCGCCATTACTATTATAATGTATTGGCGGCGGGTGTGTCAATATATAGGGGAAATTTTATTTTGTGGCTAATATGAACTTGTCCTTTTGATATGGGCATATAAAATTGACGACATAATTTGACCGTACCTGCGCCTTTCGGGAAAAAGGCTTGACCTAAACCCTTTGCCTTGTGCTTATTTGTGCGGAATTTTTTGTGCTATACACGCTTATATAAAAACAGAGCTGCTGCATCTTGTGCAACAGCTCCATCTTTACTTATGCTTATGCTCAATTTCCCGATTCTATGCTTATCTCGTTGAATACCGAAAGCAGGTCATCGACCTTGGCGTTCTTCTTTTCCTCGCCCTTTATATCCATAACGCACTTTCCCTCGTGCATCATTACCAGTCTGCTGCCGTATTCCACTGCAAACCTGAGGTTATGTGTTACCATCAATGTTGTGACCTTTTTCTCCTTTACCACCTTATCGGTTATCTTCATCAGCGTTTCGGAGGATTTGGGGTCAAGTGCTGCGGTATGCTCGTCAAGTATTAGCAGGTCGATATCCGTCATTGAGGCAATTATCAGTGCTATAGCCTGTCTCTGACCGCCGCTGAGGTTTCCTACGGGGACGTTCATTCTGTTTTCCAGACCCATTCCGCAGGTCTCCAGCAGCGACTTATAATAATCGGTACGCTTTTTATTTACTCCTACGCCCAGTCCGAACATTTTATTCTTATTATCCGCCAGCGCCATATTTTCAAGCACTGTCAGGTTTCCGCAGGTTCCCATTCTGGGGTCCTGGAGAACTCGTCCGATAGTTGCGGCTCTTTTATGCTCGGGCAGCTTGGTGATATCCTTTCCGTCGAATATCACGGAGCCGCTTTCGGGCATCATAGTTCCGCAGACCAGATTGAGCAGAGTTGTTTTTCCGCTTCCGTTGGAGCCTATGACGGAGACGAACTCCCCGTCCTCCACGGAGAAATCAAAGTCATTGAAAAGGACTGTTTCGTCAACTGTGCCTATATTAAAGACCTTATTGATATTTTTAAGCTCCAGCATATCACGCACTCCTTTTCAGCTTGTTTTTTATGGGCAATTTCTCGCTGAACACCAGTGCAATGGTGAAAAGCACTGCCATCAGGAGCTTGAGGTACTCGGTGGGGAGGTTCAGCGCCAGCGCAATGGTCAGACAAGCCTTATAAAGCAGGCTTCCAAGGATTACCATTGTGGTGGGCTTCATGAACTTTACGTTCTTAAAGATACTGAGACCGATTATTACGGAGGCAAGTCCCAGAACTACCATTCCGACGCCCATCTGCTGGTCGGCAGAGCCTTTTGCCTGAGCAATAACGCAGCCTGCCAGTGATGCGAAGCCGTTTCCTATGGCAAGTCCCAGGATCTTTGCCTTGCCGGGGTCTCTTGCGAGCATGGTAACGTATTTCTCGTTATCGCCCACGGCTCTCAGGAGAAGTCCCGATTTGGTTTCAAGGTAAAAGTCCATTGCTATCTTGAATATCACCACAAGTATCAGCGAGATAATGGTTATTCTCCACTCGGCGGGCAGGGAAGCTGCTATTCCGGAGTTGAAGATAGTTGGCTTTCTGAAAAACGATGCAACAGTGATGCCGTTATTTCCCTTGAAAAGTATTACCAGGTTTATGGACAGCATTGCTGTATAAACGATAATTCCGCAGAGAAGGGGGCGGATACCCAGCTTTACGTGCAGCAGACCCGTTACCGTTCCCGCAAGCATACCCAGCACAAAGGAGATAAGCAGGCAGAGCCATGGGTTTACTCCTGCGATGATGAGCACTGCTGTTACCACTGCGCCCATTGGCATTGTGCCGTCCACGGACAGGTCGGGAAAGTCAAGAATGCTGTATGTGATGTACACGCCCATTGCAAGCAGCGCATACATAAGCCCCTCTTCAAGAGTGACACGGAAAATGTTCAGCAATATATCCATAAACGTTCAAACCTCTTTACAATTATTCTGCGTCTTCCTTATCGGCGGAAGTTACCTTTTCGGCATCTGCATAGCTGTCGGGGAGGGTGATGCCGAACTTATCCATTACCTCAGTATTTACAACAGCGGTACCGTCGGAGATCTTTCCTACGGGGATAGTGCCTGCGCTCTCGCCGCCGAGAACTCTTATGCCCATATCGGCAGTTGCTCTTCCGAGAGCCACATAGTCAATGGAAACGGAAGCCATGCAGCCGTTGATCACCTGCTCGATCTCGGAGCCGTAAACGGGGATATTAGCGGAGTTTGCCTGCTCGAGAAGAACGGTAAGGTTGCTTACAACGTTGTTATCGGTGAAGTTATTTACGCAGTCAACCTTTGTTACCAGGGAAGCGGCAGCCTGAGGAACATCGGCAGCGCCCTG
>ULRC01072523.1_pt1 | contig 11624 bp, 17 predicted proteins | sample 1955101 | NCBI WGS metagenome assembly ULRC01 (sample SAMEA4835672, study PRJEB28245) | human gut metagenome | biome: gut microbiome; material: fecal sample | place: Denmark | collected 2008 | reverse complement strand
CCTGTACTTATAATTTTACAAAATAATTATACCACAAAACACCATATCCACAAGCAATATTTCGATGCTTGCGTCCCAGAAGCTGGAATTAATCGATATAACAAAAAACGGGCGCACAGCCTTGAGAAAGGAGGCTGCGCGCTCTGCTTTTTGTCGTTGGCCTTGTTCAGACGGCATATATCTTGGAATAAGCTATCTCAAAGCCGCTTTGCGATCTGCCAGATCACCCGCTGTGCTGTCGTGACTGCGGCAATGTCTTCCTTCGTGGCAAAGCCGCGGGTGTTGACAACATGAGCGATTTGATTGATGTTATTTCCAATGCCGGCGAGTTGACGCCGGATTTCGGCGTATTCAGCGAGTGGTCGGGATCGGAGGTTCATGCCAGAGATCAGCGCACGGAGGAATACTTCCATTGGGAAGCCAGAGAGCATAGCCTGCTGTTTCAAATGTTCATGCTCCTGCTCATTCAAACGGAGCGATATTTTGATTGGTCGTTTTCTCATGATCATTTTTCCTTTCAATTCATAAGGGGTTATAGGGGAATTGCTTCCCCTAACAAGCGCATTTGGACGGCCAAATGCTATGCTTGCGAATTCAGCTTCTGTATAGCGGTTTCGTTTTCGTGACAACGCTGTTGTAAAATTAACTTCTTGATTTATTGGTGTCCAATAGGTATAATAATTGCAAGAAACTTTTGAGGTGAATGACCGTGCTACACGAGGAACGAACTGCAAATATTCTTATCAATAAGGCGGGTGGAAACGCCGGTCCGGATGCCAATGGCTACCGCGTGGCTCTGCCATCTGTCTGGATGAAGGCCCTGGGCATCTCTGAGGGCAGCCGCACCGTAACGCTGCAATTTGATGGAGAAAGCATCACCATCCGCCGCCCTGCCGTGTCTGATTACGATGTCTTTCTGGCCAATGCCCGAAGCAGCGCTCACGCCCTCCTGATCCTGTACTACTACGATGGGAACAAGCTCTGTACGAAGATCTGCGCTGACCAAACCACTCATCAACTTGTCATCGAAAACGAGGTCAGTTCTCCCCTTTCCACCGCTTTCGGCGTGAACCGCAAGCCCACATGGGACGATTTGCAAACCTTCTTGAAAGACCGCTGTGTGCCGCAGGAGCGGGACGGTTTGAAATATTACCTGTCTGACTTGGGACTGGACTGCTATGACCCGCTGGCGATCATCCGCAAGACCGAAGGGCGCATGGCAGAGGATTCGTGCTGGATCAAAATTGTGGAGGGCTGAATATGTCGATCAGACTGACAACGGGAAGCCGCATCGCGGAAACCTCGTCTAAGGGCAATCAGGAAAAATGGCTGGCAGATGGTCGCTGGTACAAGCTGGATCTGTTCGGCTACGAGGGACTGGCTGAAGCCGTGACCTCTGCGCTGCTGGCACAGACCAATACAGATGCGCTGGGCTTTCACTATGTGACCTACCGCATGGAGCGGCTGGAAGTCCACGGTCATACCCGCAACGGCTGTTCCAGTGCCAATTTTCTACGTCAGGGCGAGGCCATCCTGACCCTTGCGGAGCTGCTGCGAAAAGGCGTTGGCCCGGACTGGCAGGCCACGGTAAACCGCCTGCCCAATCTTCAGAGCCGCCTTGCGTGGTTGGTGGAGCAGGTTGAGCGGCTGACGGGACTTGACCGCTTCGGCACCTATCTGACGCTGCTGTTCGAGGTGGATATGCTGTTCGGCAACGAGGACCGGCATCTGAACAACATCGCTGTGCTGCGCTGCGGTGATGGCTTTGACTACTGTCCCATCTTCGACTTTGGTGCGGGCCTGCTGTCCAACACGCGGGACTATCCCATGGAGATCGAGCCGGACGCATTGGTGCGTCAGCTCAAGGCTCAGCCCATGAAAACGGGCTTTGTCCGACAGGTCCATGCGGCCCAAAATCTCTATGGGCCGCAGCTTCGCTGCGACTTTGCCGAAAAAGAGATCATGGCCTCCCTTTCGGAGCCGCTGGAGTTTTACGCCAAGCGGGATGTTCCTTATATCCGTGACCGTGTGACGGCCTGCATCAAATTCCAGCGGAAAAAGCTATTCTGATTTTCTGCCGTCCTCCCGCAGCCACGCGCCCCGCAGCACCATGCGGAGATACGCCGCCCGCCCGATGCCGTGGTCCTGCGCGGTGCGGGTGAGCCGCTCATATTCTGCCTGCGTCAAGCGGAGATTTACCTGCTTTTCCCGTAAGTTCTCTTTGTTCTTCATCTGATGATCCTCCCTATTATTCTTTTTTCGGCTTGGTATATATTTATCTCAGTATCGCTCTACTCAGTCTTATTAGACGCTGAAAATCAGCGCACCTGAACGCTGATTTTCAGCGTTCTTGAAATTCGAAAATCGAAAGTCAAGAAATTCGGTTTTCGAATTTCAGGGGGTACAGTGCAGACGGCTTCCCCAACCCCTGCCGTTTCCGGCGCAGCAGGCCAGCTTGCTCCAGTTCGGATAGCAGCTTCTCCGCCTTGCTGTGGGCGCAGCCCAAGTCCTCCATAATATGGTTGATGCCATAGTAAACAAAGGCGCGCCCTTGCTGATCGAACCACCCGCTTTTGCGGGAAAGTCCCATTTTGTCCAACAATAATCCGTAAAGTAATTTTGCTTCACAATTCATATTTTTGAATGGTTCCTCCGTAAACAGCACCTTTGGAACACGGTAAAATGTAAATAGCTCTGATTCATGCTCGTAGAAATAATCCATATTGTTCCTCCTTGCCCGTTGGGGCATAAAAATAACGGAGGCAGGCATTTGACCTGTCTCCGCTTGCGTTGATTTTTTGCTTTTGTTTCCTTCTTGGGGCGTTATTTGGACTCTCGCAGGATCTCAAGCGCGGCGCTTTTGATGTTGTTCATCGCACCTACCCACGCCATTTGATCCCGCGCCTTCAAGTCCTCGTTGATGCCCTGTGCTTCCGCCATCTGGCGGATGATGGTTTCCAGCAGCTTGTTCTCTGTGGTGTCCAGCTCCGGCGGCAAAAGGCAGGGATAATACTGCTCGCCCCGCAGCTCGTAGTAAAGACCGTTCTCAAAAATGACCGGCGGCAATGGCGGTAAATTTTGTTCCATAAAGCTCTCCCCCTTCTGCCAACATTGTACAGGAGAAATCTGTATAGCGCCAGTATGCGAAAATCATCGCTCTCCCCTGCCCTTCGCGCGGTAACGGGTCTCTAATAACTTGATGATCTCCCGCTCCATTTGCTGCGCGGAATAATTGCGCGGGAAATACTTCCGCAGCGACTCGGTTTTGATGCGGATGTGCTCTTTCTGATTGGGCTTTTCCTCGGTGAGAATGGCGTACAGTACCTCCGGCGTCAGTTTTGCCTCGCGGGAGAGCTGCTTCATGCGGAGTGCCTGTGACAGCGATGGTGTGGCGTCCTCCCGCCCGATCAAGTCCCACAGCTCCGCCTGCTCGTCGCGGGTGAGATAGGACAGCTCCACGGCGGGAGAAAAGGCGATGCGGCCATCGTCCACCATCTGAAGCAGCGGCGGAACAAGGTTGGTCAGGCGAATGTAGCGAAATACAGTATCACGGCTTTCGCCAGACTCATGGCCGATTACCGATGCGGTATCATATTTTGTCGCAACTTGCGACTGATTTTTCTTTGGCCTCCCCGCTTGCCGTTTCATGGCCTCCAGCTTCATCTTGTACGCAAACGCCTTTTCGCTGGGCAGCAGGTTTTCCCGCTGAAGATTGCTGTCCACCATCAAAATCACCGCTTCATCGTCGGTCATCTCCCTCACCAGCACCGGCACGGTGGGCAGGCCCAATTTCTGCGCCGCCAGACGCCGCCGATGCCCGCTGACCAGCTCGTAGCCCTCCCCTTTTGGCCGTGCCAACAGGGGCGATAGAACGCCGTGGACACGGATACTCTCCACCAGCTCGTCCATAGCGGTATCTTCCCGCACCTGATAGGGGTGCTTTTCAAAGGGCGTCAGCTTGTCCGGCGAGAGCTGCGAAATAAACTCCTTCACCATGCCGCGCCTCCCTCCGAAAGCGCTGCGGACACATTCACATGGTAGTGAAGGTCGGAGCCGCGATAATGGTAGTCCGCGTCAAAGGAATGGAGCCAACCGGCATTTCGCACATTCACGTTTTCGCTCTCTTTTTCGGCCTGTAACCCCTGCGGCGCAAGGCTTTTTCGCGCTTGTGGCCCTTGGACTTCCACAGTCGGTACCGAGGAGCTGGGGCATTTGGAGATGGTCGGCACGATCGTCCACCAGCTCACGCGAAATCTCACGGAGGAACAAATCAAGGAGGCTGGATTCGAGGCCTATTTTGTCGACCACACGACAGGCGTTTTCCCGCAGTTCGCCTCGGGCTACCCGTGGTCGGCGAGCACCATGCAGGTCACGGGCGACACCATCGCGGACCTGACGGAGGACCTGGCTGCGGATGCTGCGATGGTGTAAGGACAACATGAAGATCAGTCCCGGAGATCCAATCGGAAGGATCTCCGGGACTGATCTCTTATGCTAAGGTTGCCAAACCGCTGTCTTCGAGGAAGGTATGTGCATTGCTGATTGCCTGAGCGATTTCTTTTTCATTTACGATATTCGTCTCAGACTTATTCGCTGTCTGACGAACCAACTGAACCTTGCACATATTATACAGCAAGCCAACCAACAGCACCGTATTCTCCGTCATCTTCTTTTCGGCATCGGTGAATTCGTTCCAGTCTGTCTTGCCGTTGATCACGACCAAATCGCCCAGTTTAACAAGATGGCGGTCATAAATACGGCTTACTGTAAGCAGGGATTTCTCAAAAGCGTCCTCTGCACTGTGCAGCTTCGTCAGATAGGTGCAGATCTTATTGATCTCGCCTTCGGCTTTCTTCATCTGAGCGAACGCTTCATCAGCTTTGTCGGAGAGCTTGCTTCCAGTTACATTAAAGATAATGCCGCCAACCAAAATCCCAACGCCAAGGGTAGTTGCACCAAGGATAGTTGTACCAAGGGCCATACCACCGCCGCCGGCAGCAATCGCACCGCCGCCAAGCGCAGCCAGCGTTGCATTGGTCGCAGCCACTCCACTCAAAGAAGCAATGGCTGTTCCGGTAGAAGCGGTCCCAAGGACCATCACAGCCGCAGTCGTTGCACCGGCTGCGGCAAAACCACCCGCAGTGCCAACTGCTGCGCCTCCAAGTCCGCCAAGCAGAACACCTGCGCCTACGGAAACCTGCTTCAGTTCCTCGCCGTTATAGGCAGGAATGTCCACATTTTCCTTGCTGTAAGCCTTGAACTCAGGTCGGTTCTGGATGCGTTCAAAAATGTCAGAGAACTTTTTGAAGCTGTCCAGAATCTCCAATTCCTTCTTTCCGAGGCGGTCCATCGCCTCCGTTGTAACCTTGTTCTGCTTTTCAAAGCGAGCAATGTTCTCCTTATGCTTCTTGTCTGCAAGCTTCATCGTATCGCTGGCTTGCTTCATTTTCGCTCCACCGTGAACAGCACTTCCGATTCCAACAGCACCGGCGATGGCGGCAGCTCCGCCTAAAATCAAGGGTAACGGCATAATTGATTCCTCCTAAATACGTTTTGTTTTTAGCTTACTGCATACTTGCAGGTTTGCACGGTAAAAATCTTCTCTTGTCATGGAATCGCTGAAAAAACGATCGTAGCTTTCATCGACTCGGCACAAGAGCGGTCTGCTTTGATAGATGCTGCACAGATTACCATTCAGATACCTGCACACACCATCTCCACGATCCAATTCTTGATATAGTTCTGACAGTTGCAAATTGCGGCAACACTCGCCGCACCGATCACAGGGAAACATTATTGAAACACCAGATGCGCGCTGTTATCGCGCATGAATGAGTCGAAGTCTCCGGTCCAGGGGAGTTGAATATCAAGATCGATCATAGCTTTACGTAAGACAATATTAAGCTGCTCCTCGTTTGCTGTACGTTCCATACACGAGGCCCAATGAGTATACTCACTTGTCTCCTTCTTGAAGCGGTCAATATCGATTTTCTTGAGTTCTTCATAATAGGCTTGCATGTAATTAGCAAGGCGATTATATGTATCAAATTCTTTTTGAAGAGGCAGAGCTACTCCAATCCGAATGCAGACCTCCTTCAAAACTAACGTTGAGAAACGCGCCCATGCGATTAGATTCATCCTTGTGAAGAAAAGCAGCCAATTCCCGCCAGAACGAACTGCCGCATCGGCACCATCCATTAAACAAAGCGTGCCGTGCCCCAGCAGAAGCATGGCTCGCAGATTATCGTGAGCCATCGTTGGGATGCAATCTGACAGCTTCTTTTGGTACTGAAAATGCTGCCTAAGCGACCACACTAAGCGTATGGTCATATCTGTAATTACAACTGGGATTGTCTGAGCCAGTCCAAAACGAAAATCATAGCCTTGCTGAAAAGCCTGCATAGCAAGCTCGGAGAGAGTCTTATTATTGAAGTTTCCGAATTTGCAAAGGCCGAATAATTCGTAGAATGGCATGACAATTCCTGTTCCGCGGTTATGGCTGCCAGAACTTCCGGCGACATCTGACATAAGATGACCGAACCAATTTGCAATGCCTGAAAATATCTTAGAAATAAAGTTTGTTCCTTGCAGTTCAAAGTTTTTTGTACTAATAGTAACCAGTGAACCGCCAGCTGCAAAAGAGGCCGTAGATGTGAATTGGTTTAGTACGGAGAAGAAAAGCCCGACGATATCGGGAGAATGAGCCAATGACATCATGTGGTGGGTTTTGGGAGCAATTTCGAACAGATTATCAACATCCCCTGGCTTTCTTTGATCGTAGTTGATTTTGAAGCCTTGGAAGTCACTTGGCTTTCCATTGCTCTTTCCGTGCTCTAAATAACCGATAGCACTTTTTACGTTGTTCTTGTTCTTATCCCGCGGATTCCAGCCTAATTTGCGAGCAAAAGCCATGACTGCATTGTCGGCCTGCTGATCTGACCACTTTCCCAGAACCGAATCACCTGGAACGCCAACGAAAAAAATATCGACCAATCCGCCAATCGCACCACAGGCGACAGCAAGCAAATAATCGTAAGCATCACACGAATTGCTCTGTAAGTATTTTGCGTCCTCTTTGGCCATGATGGATTCATTGCTATTTATCGTAGTCATAAGAGTTGTGTACTCCTTCCTGCATCTGCACATATTCTCCTTGGCTTCTCAGCCACATATCGATTCCCTTGCCGAAGACCTCAGCTTTTACGATCCAGCCGTCTGCGGTTTCCTGCTCGATCTCTGCCGTGGGCAGGCGGTCGAGCACGGCTTCAATGGACGGCCCTGTATACTGGAACCGGATCTTTTGCAGCCTGCCACCATACATGAACTGTACCCGCTTGCGGAATTCGCCTTCCTGAAAGCGCTCCAGATACGGCACTTGAAAATGCTCGTCTGTCACGCGGAAGCTCCGAATGCGGTCCACCCGGTAGATAGTCGGAAACAAATCATCCGGATTTTCAAACTCTGCTTTCCTGTCAATATTCCGGATAAAAGCGACAAGATAGAAGTAGTATTCGGAGAACATCAGGCCGACCGGCTCGATCACCCTTTGAACGGCTTCTCCGCCTTTGAGCTTTTCATAGGTGATCTCTGTCACCAGATGCCTCTGGATGGCATCTCCGAGCTCCCAAAGGCCGTTTAACAGGTGTTTCCCGTGGTGTGGCTCGATATAGAGATGTTTTTCGTTTGCTAAAAGCTCTGCAACAGCGTGCCGCTGTTCTGTTGGGACGCAGCAGCTGACCAGCTTGTCGAGAATGGGAAGCATCTCATCCCGCCGCAAGGAGCGGCTTTCCAGCAAGATTTTGCAGACGGCCAGCACCTCGCTGTTGTTCAGATGCGCATTGTCTCGTTCAATAAGTCGGTAAACCTTCTGCCGTGCGTCATAGATGATCTCTCCCGGCGGTGTCTGCTCGGCAAAAAAACATCGAAGGTCTTCAATATCCCGCTGCAAGCTGCGCTCATTGACGCCAAAACGGTCAGCCGCAGCTTTTTTCTGCACGCCGACTCCCTTGACAAAATCCTGATATAGATACAGCAGCCGTGCGCTCTTTTCAATTTCCATTTGAATCTCCTCCTGCCTGTCATACTGCACGCATACATGGACAGGATTTGTCTATCTGCACAAAAAATAAATCTTCCTGTCCAAAAGTATACACCAATAGTTCCAATATTTCAACGCTCAAAGTTATTATTGAGTGAGAACTTAACGGGGGCGGGCGGCACTAAAATGCCGCCCGCTCTCCTTTACGGCTCGTATTCGTATACAGCACCGTCCGGATGGTGTGCATTCCAAGTCACAAGCCATTCCGAGCTCCCACTGCGAAGAACAAGGAGGTCCTGAAGCCCTGTATAGTCAGAGAACTGGAAATAGTCTGCCGTATAACCGCTGCATGAATAAGAATCTACCAGCGTAACATCGTAGTGAAGCTCACCTTCTCCCAAGGCGTAGAAGCTCACCTCACCGTAGCTGCCAAAATCATGCAGCGTGAGTTCGGCCAGTTCTTCTCCGCTATCATAGCTGCGGTAATCACGGACTTCTTCTCCGCTGTAATGTGCGCCGGGATCGCCGATCGTGTAATTTCCGCTGTTGAAGTCCTGCTGGAACTGCTCATAGAGATCATAGCCATTGGAATCGCTCTGTCCGGTCGAGAAAGAATTGCTCTGAGAACCGCTGGTTGTCTTTCCGTCAGTCAACTTGATCTCGTACTCTACGCCGGGGCGGTCATCTGCAAACAGGTTATCGCCGTAGAGATTGGAGACGACCAGTTTGACGGGACTGCTTGTGTCATGCAGATAGTAAGTGATGGAGTATTCACCGGTACAGCCGGGGGCCAGCTGACTGAAGGAATCGGTTTCGGAATTGAAATAATCCTGTGTCAGCTCACGCCCGTTCTGAGATGCGCTGAGAGAAAATGACCACATCGGATTTGCGTCTTCATCCCGAGGGTTGGTCCAGCTGTAATAGATCGTGATGGTCTCATCGTAGAAGTCCACACTGCTGTCCTTGAGCTGAAAGGAATCCTCAAAAAGCTGCTGCTCCTGAGCCTCGACAAAACTGCCGATATAGGAGACAAGCGCCGCATTGGGCTCTGCGTCGGCGCGATAGATCATGCCTTTTTTCACATAGTTCTGATAAAATGCGACAATGTTGACATCAACATTTCCTGCATAGTCCGCTTCACCGCTCTCGCCCTGATCGACATAGACCTTGACAGTACGAGTGAGGTTCAGGTACCTGACACTTTTCCCTGTCTTGATCACGTCAGGAAAATCCTCATTGTACATCATAAGCTGAAACGTCATAGCAGCCGGCCCACCGCCGTCGCGTAAATCTTTCCACGCGTACTTTTCTGCCTTTGGCATATCAGAATCAACGGGCTCCAGTGAGAAAGTAACTCCCATGGCGGAAAGGTCGCTGAGCGCCGAGCGTGCCTGCTCCAAAGCGATATTGTCGATTTGCTCGCGGAACTGATCGGCGTAGTATTGTTTGACGCCGAAAGCGATGATGCAGACGAAGAAGATATCCAGCAGTGCCGCCAGCACCTTTTTCACGCTGCGCTTCTTTGCCGCCGCAGCAGGAACATCGTGGCCAGTTTCAGAAGCAGCCTTCTGGGATTCCTCATTTGCAGTGGAAATGGCCTCTTCTGCGTCGGTGGTCTCGAATAAGGCGGTATTGTTTTCTTTATTCTCTTCCATTTTTGCTCTCTCCTTTTTCTATTGATTTAGGCCTTTATCTAAATGCTGAGATCATTGTAGCCAAGAGGTTAGACACATTCTGTCTATTTGCCGGTATTCTAAAAGTTTATTTTTGCACCGCCTGAAAGTTGGTGCAGTAATCCCTTGATAGTTTATTTAAGAGAACAACTTGTGGCGATAAACTGATTGCATATTCACCACAGGAGGTTTCTGCGATGGACTGGAGTGCGATCGGCAAAAGAATTCGGCAGCAGCGGGAGTATATGGGCCTGACCCGCGAGCAATTTGCGGAGCAGATCGACGTAACGCCGAAGTTCTGCGCAGACATTGAGACCGGCGCAAAGGGAATGTCTGTTCCTACGCTTTGCCGGATTTCCAAGGTCCTTCGCCTGTCTACCGATTACATACTCTACGGAAAAACGGAACAGGAAAATCCGAATTCCGTTATGATGGTGCTGGAGAACTGTTCAGAGAATGAACGCGCTTACGCAGAACAGCTGCTCAAGACCTTTGTGACAGCGATGAATATGAAGGATGAAGAAAAAGCTCTGCTGTGATCAGCGGGGCTTTTTCGCCTTTCGGTAGAACGTCGTTTTCGTCATGTGCAGCATCTTCATATCTTCTGCCGCACTGATTCTTCCTTCCTGCCACTGCTTCACAACGGCATCAAAATTCGGCCGTTCAATCGGCTTGCGGCCTTTGTACTTTCCTTCTTCTTTGGCGATAGCAATACCTTCCTGCTGACGCTGCAAAATGTACTCCCGTTCCAGTTCGGCGACAGCCCCAAAGACAGTGAGCATAAACTTCCCTGTCGGTGTCGTGGTGTCGATGGCCTCTTTCTTACTGACGAACTCCACATCTTTTGCAGTCAACTTCTCTACCAAATCCAGAAGATCTCGCGTGTTGCGGGCAAAGCGGCTGATGGACTCTACAATGACGGTATCTCCATTGCGGACATACTCCATCATCTTTTGCAGCTCCGGACGGTTGGAATTCTTGCCGCTCATCCGATCAATATAGATCTCATCCACACCGAGTGATTTCATCAGCACCTCCTGCCGGATGGTATTCTGCTCCTGTGTGCTGACGCGGATATATCCGATTTTCAAAATGTGTCACTCCTTTCGCTTGTAAATTGGTGTTTTCCTTGATATACTACAATTAGAAAATCTTTTCGATTGGGGGTGTCCTCCGTGAAAACCTATACTCTGGATGAGATTCGGGAAATTGTCTCCAAGCTTGCAGCGCAGTACGGCGCAAAACGTGTTTATCTGTTTGGCTCTTACGCCCGCGGTGATATGACCGATTCCAGCGATATCGACCTGCGTATTGATAAGGGCAGCATTAAGGGCTTTCAGTTAGCGGGACTGCTCCTTGACTTGGAGGACTCCCTTGGGCGCTCCGTGGACTTGGTGCCTACCACCAGCCTTGACCAACGCTTTTTGGATTCCATCCGGGATGATGAGGTGCTGCTGTATGAAGCCTCTTGACCGAAATATCAGCGTGCTGGAGCATATCGTTTCCTACTGTCAGCAGATTGAGCAGACAGTGGAGCGATTCGGCAACAGCACCGAGACTTTCCAGAATGACCCCATCTACCGCAACGCTGCCGCTCTCTGCATTCTGCAAATTGGTGAGTTGGTAGGTAAGCTGACGGACGAGTTCCGGGCGCAGCACCCCGCCGTTCCTTGGCGGCAGATCAAGGCCATGCGGAACATTGTAGCGCACAGCTACGGCACCGTTGACCCCGAAACCACTTGGGAGATCATCACGGATGATATTCCCGCATTGAAAAAATATTGCGAAACAATCATCGCCTCGCAGCAATAAACAAAAGTCCCATTAGAGTCCTCTCCGCAGATGGTGCGTACCAGAAGTCGGAAAGTAACTCTAATGGGACTCTTTTTTTGCGTCTCGCTGGGGTATGCCCT
>ULRC01065881.1_pt1 | contig 11672 bp, 6 predicted proteins | sample 1955101 | NCBI WGS metagenome assembly ULRC01 (sample SAMEA4835672, study PRJEB28245) | human gut metagenome | biome: gut microbiome; material: fecal sample | place: Denmark | collected 2008 | reverse complement strand
TTTAAAAATTGTACTACTCGTTCCATGATGTAATCCTCCTGTCGTCTCTTGTAATTATTTATTTCGAAAAGCATTCATCTATTTCCTTTAAAGATTCTTCCTTAACATCCATAACGTTTGTTAATAAAAATCTTGTAACTTTCAATGTTTCATCAATAATTTTTTCTCTGTTATCAGAATATTTAATCTTCATCAAAAGAGAATATAATTCAATCTTATTAATCATGTTTAACATATTTGTTGTTTCATCCAATTTTTCCTGTGCTTTTTCATCTGAAATCATAATGCACCTCCTTTTCCTGTCGCAAACTTGTTTTTTCTTAATGTGTCTCTACTGCCATCCTGCCTGTTTACCAACTTCATCTCCCACAACAAATCCAAGCAATGCTGCGAAACAATCGACATTCTTAGTCATCAATCCCATTACACAAATAACAATAATTGCCCCATTGCCTACCCATATTGCAGAGTTCCCCTGATTATGGTTTCTTCTGACCTTATACAACAGCCACTGAAGGAAAATAGTAAATATAAAAAATCCTATAGCATATAATATTATCTCCAACATAACTTACCACCTTCTCTCAGATTTCGTCCGGTTTCAAGAAATGTCCACAATTACATCTGACATATGGTCCATACTTACCTAATCCACCTTTCAATTCTCCACCATCTCTCTTAGGGCATTTTATATTATGAGAATTAATATACCAATTCATCAAATCAACAGTAAGATATTTCGTTTCTTTGCAGGCTTTATTAGAACATTTCAAGTACGCTGTACCTCTGGCATTCTTTGCGAGTATCATATGATTCTTACATTTTGGACAAAACTCCTTTTCTTCAACAAAAGCTCCAAGACCATAATTCAATATAGAACCATTATCTTCTAAATTGCCACTGCTTGCAGCAAAAGAATTAGTAACAAGTTTACTCTTCTTATTATCCAGCTTTCTTATGTTCTGACCTACAACAACTATTTCTATGTCCGTAAGTACTTTTATCATTTCTACAGTATTCTTGCCTTTAATTCTAACCATAGAATGTACCACTGTGATCATTGATGTTGTCTTATCTACTTGGAACTTCCATTTTGCCGTAGGTAATCCATACCATACCACTTCATCATCAATTATAATCAATGGAAATGTCGCATTTTCAGTTCCAACACAATACGCTTTCCATTGTTCCGGAAGTTTAGCATAGTCATTTGATTTCATCTTAATGTCAACACCTCTACTGTCTGCTTCATCAAGTATTTCAAACACTTGATGTTCAGTCTCTCTTAATTCTCCACTTGGAAGCGATACTACAGTCTGCCATTTTGCCTTTTTCATATCCTGTTCAAACATCAAAATTGCATCCTGTTCATTCATAAAGATGTTGATCATTCTGCCCGGATTTACAGATTCAATATAAGGCTGGAGTGTTTTATCATGATTATCTATTACTTGATGTTTTCCGTTCTTAATATGCTGCAATAATTTATAGAAAATATGATTTGTTCCTTTGAACACATTTTCCCAAAATCTTGCATTTGCAACTGTAATCACTTTTCCTTTGCCTCGTGTAATTGCTACATTAATCAGCCGGGCAACCTGATTAGGCTCTTTTCCCATCAGATATCCCACTGCACTCTTAGGATAACTTTCTACTGCATCAAAAACTATCACATCAGATTCCGATCCCTGGAACTGATGTACTGTTGCACAGCTCACATTGGTCGTTCCCTTCGTATAATAATCCTTCAGCATTGCACGGATTAATCTAACCTGAGCTGCATATGGAGTAATAATACCGACGGTCTCAATATAATTCTGCTCAGCCTTAACAGCAGTAGAAAACGAAATAACCGCACTAAGTATATTAAATCTTGAACCATCTGTATTCTTATCCGCCGCACAATATGTTCCTGCCAGATCTATTAAATTTAATGCATCTCCTGGCAGAGGAGCACTCTTAATAACTAAATCATTATCTCTCTTTTTCTTTCCATTTATTACCTCTGCATTATCCTTCAACAATCTGTTATAAATAAATTTGCTAGGAAATTCTGAGATTGCCGGAGCCATTCGTCTTTGCTCATTCAACATGACAAGCCAAGGATGCCAGTACATATTTCCCTTTCCATCCACAATCTGCAAATAAGAGAATATATCCACCTGCAATACACAGGAATCAGGACTCTGCGAAATAGGTGCTAACTGCCTAAAGTCACCTACACACATAAACTTTTCCTTTGCCAAAGCTGCTGCCGCAATAACCTGTGGTACATAAGCCATCGAAACCTCATCAAACATTACAAGGTCAAATTGTCGTTCTTCAAACATAGGATCAATCGTGGCTCTTGAAATAGTTGTTCCGATTACCTGTGCTCTCTCTACATATTTTCTTTCCTCTTTTCTTATCTCGCCGCGGATTTCCTTAATTTTATGTTCTACCTCGTCATACTCTTTGGACTTCATCTGATTTTTTGCTCGCAGTTCATCTCTTTTTGCCATCAAATGTTCCAGCTGTCTTGCATAACTATCGCATTTACTAAGTGCATAATTGAATGATGTAGCATATGGATTCTGAGAAAGTTCATCGTCTCTTACATATCCAAAACGCAGAATCTTTCCATCCTCCAAAATAGACTGCTTGTCCGTTCCAAGCATTTTCACAACCTGCTTAATCACACCATCGACTGATACATTACTGTGAGATACAATAAGAACAGACTTGCCCTGTGCAATATAACTGTTGGCAATCTTTGCCATTGTATATGTTTTACCGGTTCCCGGTGGTCCCCATACTGTCACAATATCATCCGTCTCAAGTTTGTGTTCTACTGCCGGCTGTCCTTTCGGTACATTTGCAATGTCTGTGTCAGTTGATAAATCCGGTCCCTCTTCCATTATTTTAATTGCCAATTTGTTAATATTAGGATTAAGGGAATTCATCTTCTTGTCTAATGCTTCAAGAAGTTTCCAAGGCTCTACCATCAGATATGCTGAGTTTACCTTATCATTCAGATCTCTGTCCAACAACAAAAGTATCTGAAAATCTTCACAGGATAAAACCGAACCTACTGCTCTCAACCCACCTGCTGCCTCTACTACAACCGGTGCATCATCCGGCAGATGCAATTCTGTTTCCATCTCAAATAGATAAGTGTAGATTCCTTTATCACTTTTGACCAGTTTGTTTCCATTTACAATTTTATATTTTTTACCTTTTCCTTGTTTCAGGTAATGAATTTCTCTTCTTAATGCATCAGAGTATTCCTTTATATCTGATGAAGTATATGATGGCTGCTCATTAGTCGCAGATATACTGCTTCCATCTGCCATAATGGTATTTGTACTTTTTGCTCCATTGTCCATTGTTTTAATAAGCAATCCAACAATATCAATTGTCCTATTATACTCTGCTTCTGTCATCTGACACACTGCTACCTGCATCAACATAGTTGTCTTAGATATGTTAATTTTATAGGATGTCGTAATTCTCTTATGATTGCTGCACAGAAAGATAAATTCGATTGTTGATCCACTTATAAATATTTTCTTATCATCTTCTGGAATACTAATCGTTACATTCTTTGACCTATCATGTGTCAATAACTCATAATCCATTCTTGAAGAATGCATCTTCCCAAATTTATCCGTAAGAATGCACTTCTCAAGAACCGAATCCACTTCCTCACCCTTATTAGCATAGAGAAACTTAAATGATGCTTCTATTCTATCTGCAAACTCCTTTATTACAGGCAATGTCATCTTAAAATGTGAATCATTGAAATTCTTTGAAATCACGGGCTGATATGCACTCTTTACTTCGGAATTTATTCCTTTGTCCACAAATGCCAGTCGCATTACATCCAATACATCATCCCTGACACTACTCTCAATAGCCTGCGCCATTAGAAACTTCTCGATATTAGAAAGTCCCATTTTAAGCTCTCTTTCGCTCTTAAATGGGACTCCTTTCATAGCCTCTCCAAGCCCCGCCTGAAAAAGCATCTGCATAATATTCTTTTCCACTGAATAATCGGCAAATAAATCATTGCATAATGCGACACACAGTTTTCTATTCTGATATATATCGTATCCGTATCCTTCTGTCATTTTCTCAAATATCTTAACCATTTCTGCTGTATGCCACATAATGTTCACTCTCCAATACTTAGTATATTCTGATTCCTCTTAGAACCATTTGCATTTTAAATGTCTTTCAAACTTTACGTGTTTACAATTTATCAGCCATCAGTTAAGTTCTATAATACCAGAAAAAATAGCAGTAAATCCATCGCCACACAATGCAATTCCCGCTTTTGCTCTTTCAGGATCTGAAGACCTTAATGCTAATGGTGCATATAGACATTTCGCATTGAATTTTTCACAAGACTTAATGTAAAACATCTTATTTTCTAATGTCAATGTTGGCTTATTTGTTATACTTGCATCAACTTTCACAAGATATAAAACTCCATTTTTTGTTAATGCCAAATTAGGGAAACCATCTGTTCCTCTATTTATTTCCACAATTTCATATCCATTTTTCTTTACAAAATTATCTATTACAATATCAATCCCAAAGTCTAGAATTTCTTCCTCAACCATCAAATCTTTTTCTGTATAAAAAGGAATCCCGTATCCCCAATTCTTTATTTGAAGTCGTGGATCCTTTCTAGATGTCAATCCATTGATTTCTCTTCTGGTGATAATAACAGGATTGCAGTTCGGATCCACCAAAAATCCTAATAAATGAGGATTATCATAAAGACAATCAATAAATACATTGATGTCTGCTGTCAAAACATCCCTAGATTCTCCTGCTCTTCTCTTACTAATATCAGAATATATACAAATATAATGTCCACCCCTATATGGTAATATTACCAATTGATTATCATTTACAGGGGCACTAATCCATGCATTATTTCCTATCATGTTGGAAAATAAATTGTAGAACTGGTTTCTTGCCGAATTGCATTCGCTTTCAATCATTATATTTTTCGCAATCATGAACTCCTTATTGGTAGTTAACTGATGAATCCTAGTTTTTGTACTTTCACTATTTCTAAGTTGTAAGTCATTCATAGCCTCTCGAAGTTCATCTATGCAAGCATAATTAAAGTTCTTGATTTCTAAAAGCATGTCATCGCTTATTCTTTCTAGTTCCTTAATATCCGAATATCCTGCCCTTAACAAGCAACTTTTCGCTCTTGCTGATATATTTAAATCTGCAATTTTCATATGCACACCTTCTTTCAATCATTGTCTTCATAGGTCTGTTCTTCATCAACCGCAAACTTATATGCAGAAAGAATATCCCTAATTCCTTTATCCGGATTTTGACGTTTCACATCTAAAATTTGAATAAAATCTCGTATCATTGTTCGTGGTGTAATAAATGTCGTCTCTCTTTTCAGATATGCCAGTTTCACGAAATCAATCATTTCATCTTCTGTAATCACTTTCTCATACTCATACAACTGGGCATGTATTTCTGCAAGTTTTTCCAAAAGTACATACATTTCTTCTTTAGTCAGAGGAAGTACTTTTATAATCGGAGTCATCATATTTATGATTCCCGTATCTTGATAAGAACCTGTAGACAAACGTGAACGCATTGCTTCATAACTAAAAACACCTTTTTTCTTATCATAGATACTCTTCGGAATACCACCCATTATTATTCCAAGATACTCTGCCTTACCTTGAAGTGCAGCATTATACATCATTAAGATTTTTTCATAATTGTTCTGGCGAGTTATACCATTTGCAGTATTACAAATATATGCAAGTTCATCTATCAGGATAATGAACCCTTTATATCCTGCAAGGACAAAGAATTGCGACCACAACATAATATAATCAAACCAATTTCCGTCCTCTACTATTGCATTTATTCCCAATTCTTTTTTTGCTTCCTGATTTGTCTTAAATTCACCCCTAAACCATCTGAGAACATTTTCTTGACCAGTCATCTTTTCATTAATATCTGAAGTTCTGCTTGCTTTCCAAAAAAGTCTCAATCCCATTGTAAACTCATATCCATATGCTAAAGTTTGTAATTTTGCACAGTCTTCCAGCATAAGTGTTTCTGCTATATGTTCAATATTTGTTTCGCCATAAGGATTCTGAGTCATTTGAGTTGCGGCACGTGCGAACATATTATTTACCCAAGATTCCAGCACCTTTGTCAACGCTCGCCCCGACTGATTTGTTTTATTAGATACATTTGACATTAATTCTCGGTATGTAGCTAGTCCTTTTTTCTTCGTAGAATTGCCAATCAACGCCCTATCAGGAGATAAATCTGCTTCTGCAACAATAAAATTATTTTTTACACAATATTCCTTTATTGTTTGGAGCAAAAAAGTTTTTCCACTACCATAATCACCCACTACAAAGCGGAAAGTTGCTCCACCATCTTGAATAATCTCTGTATCACGAAGAAGAGAATCAATTTCTTGTTCTCTTCCTACAGCAATATAACCTAAGCCCTCTCGAGGGACAGTACCGCCCCCGAGAGAGTTCATGATGTTTCTATATGTTTTTTTAGGTATATGTCTTTCCATATCAAAATACACCTCTTTTATGTATAATCTTTTGGTCTTCCGCAAACCTTGCATTTTTTACTAAATAATCCGTTGAATGAGCCACCGCAATACTGGCAAACATTCATCTGCCTATAACGTATCTTCTGTTGTTCAGCTTCCTGCTTAGACTTAGCTAATTCTGCCTTTTGCGATTCTTCTAATTTTCGTACTTCCTCTGCTTTACGCTGTTCCTCTTCTTGACGAGATTTTTCTATGGTTTTTCTCAGTTTTTCTTCCAACTGAGAGCTACGTTCCTCTTCTGCCTTTCTTAACTCTTCCTCTTTTTTCCTTTCGGCTTCAAGTTGCTGACGGGCGGTATCTGCCTTTTTAAGTTCATCTTCTAATCGGAGACTCTGTTCTTCCGCACGCTTTTGTGCCTCAACTGCTTTTGTACGTTCTGTTTCTTCCAACTCTCGACGTGCTTCTGCGACACGGCGTTCTTCTTCAAGCCTCTGCCTTTCTGTCTCGGACTTTTTCAATTTATCTTCCAATTGAGCACTTTTTTCTTCAGCAAAACGACGCTGTTCTTCAATCATCAGATCAGCCTTATTTTTATTATAATAAGAATCATGCTGTTCTTTTAACTCTGCTAGATAATCTTCCTCTACATAAGGCAATATTTCATCTGTATTAATGACTGTTTCCTCATAGAAGTCCAAAGCTTTTTCATTAATTTGTTCCAAAATTATTTTATAATTTGGGAATGGAGAAACTAACTTCAAAAATGTTGCTACACTCTCAGGCTGATCTGCTACCAGTACATCTAGAACTCTTCTTTCCTCACTCGCTAAAATCATATAGAAGTTTTCCTGTTTTTCTTGAATTATCTGTGGCTGTACCTGTGAGTCAGTCTCACTAACAACATCAGTCTCTTCTTGAAGTTCTTCCCAATCTTCACGTGCAACCAGTTTTTCCTGATTTTTACGAAGGATATTTCTAATCTGTTCAAATTGATGGAAATCAAGTGTAAGATCATCCAAAGTAAGTTCTTCAATAGATTTTGTATCATTAATACTGCTTTCTTTAATCTCAGAAGGACGATTTACCCTTTTTACAAATTGATATTCCTTATAATCAAATGTAGTATTCTTAAAACACTCTTTAAACAGATTAATCATTATACCATTCGCAGTAGTAAAGAAAATCTGTGTGTTTTGTTCTGCCATAGATTTCAAAATATCTAAGACATTTAATACCTGTGTATCATCCATTGTTGCCAATGGCTCATCCAAAAGTAAGAACTGTGGTGCATTCGGAGCTGCCATATGTAATGCAAACATTACAGCCATAGCAATAGTAGATCTCTGCCCTGTGCTCATTTCATATGTTCTTACCTCCTGTTTATTTAAGCCACGAACTGCATAAATTCCCTTATCATCGATATCTAACTTTTCAAACTCCCCAGAATGATGCATCCATTTAAAGAATTTGCTAATTTGTTGAATATTGCTACGAATACCTTTTTCTACGAATGAACTTAGAGAAGGCATTTTTTCAAAGGCTTGTACTGCACTTGCACAACGTTCAACCATAGGCTCAGTTTTCTTGATTGTATCCTTATACTCTTTTAACATCTGTCTTTCAAATGCAATTGAGTTTTCAGATTCCAGACGTTCTACCTCTAATTCACACTTGTCATATACTGAATGATATATAGATAGCCAACCGTCAAAAATCTCTTCATTCATCAATTCATATTTTGTTTTTATTGTTTCCAGTGCCTGCTCAATATCCCGATTCTTATCCACATCAAGCGCTTCTATTTGTGATTCTAAAGTATGAATCTCATTTCTAAAAAGTTCTTCTGCTTGCTCATTCTGTTGAATCTTCTTTTTCTGTTCTTCAATAGTCGCCTCAGATAATACTAATTCTTTCTGAATTTGCTGTAATCTGCTCTGAAGAAAATCTACATAGGTACCTTTCCCCACTTTTTTATATTCGAGGTATGTAGAATCTGTACTCGTGTACTCCCTACATGCATTTATGTTCTTTACTGAAAAGCCTTGATTATCAAGAGCTGTCTGTTGCTCAATAATTTCTTCTTTTCTTTTCTCCTTCTCAGCCCTAGATGCCACATAGTCATACAATTTATTATAGTCTGAGCCACATTTTTCTACCATTGGCACTACGGTTTCCAGTTCCAACAGTTCTTTTTTTGCTTTATCAATCAATTGCTGTCGATCTAGAATTTTCTCTAATTTGATAATATGCGTACATAGTTCTTGAATTTCACTAATTAATGCATCCATCTTATCATCAATAACTACGGCACTGTCAATGATATTAAGCAGTTGCTGTGTGCTATCGTACTCCTGACCGCAAAGAGGACATTTTGCATCGGTCACAAGGATTTTACCGATTTTTCTAAGTTCAATTGCTTGCTGTTCTTTTTCACCAAATGCTTTTTTCTCTTCATTGTATCTATTTTCAATCTGGCGTCTTTTTTCTTTAGTCTCGTTCAGTTCCTCCTCATACTGTTGTTTTTGTTCATCTGACAATTCTTCATAATCGTCAAGCTTTAAAAATTTAATAATGACAGGTTTCTGTTCAATTTTAGAAATATAATACATTTCCTTTTCAATCTGTGTTAATTCGCTTAAAAGCTCGTTTACTAATTCAATAGTCTCTTTATGACTTAGCACATTTTGAACAATTGTCCAATTATTAATATCTATATTAACACGATCTATTCTCTGCTGAATTTCAGTCTGCTTCTCACTTTCATCAAAAATCTTCTTTTTTATAAGTCCATTTTCTTCTATGAGCTTTGTGATTTTCTCAGATTTATCCTTGCGTTGTCTTGTATAAAGAAGATTCCTTTTCTTTGTCTCAGCTGTCTGCATAGCAATACTCTCAAAAGTCATCTCTTCCAAGTTATGTGACGATAATACATCCACATATTTACGAATTGATTTCATCTCTTCTAGAATCTTAGAATATCTATCAAATGCTCCTCTTGGTAAACATGCACGACCACGCATTTGCAGAGTAATAATTCCTTTTTCTATCTCTTCCGACTTAGAATTATCTGTTTTATTCGCAAGACTATCCTCATAGAACTGCGCCATATTCCGAGCTTCACTTAATTCACTTCTCAGTTCTGTATATCGTTCGTTAAATGCTCTTTTAAATCTTTGCCATTTCTTCTCATGATCAACAACAGTTTCACCAAACATGAGATTTCCAAACATTGAAGCAAAACTATCCTCACTGTTATCAGACTCATGGATAAACTTATAAGCTGCTTCTGAATCAAATGCATTAAAACGATTAAAATTTTCATTCAGATTGGATTTCGTCCTTCCAATTGGAACACCATACCACACACGCTCTATTTCTTTATTATTCTTCTTTGAGAACCCAGGTGTAAATGTGCGCACTCCTGCCTCTGTATCATATACATGTAACTCAGGATAACTATCCGTTGGCATTTTAACTTTAAAATCCTTCACCCGTCGCACTTCTGATGTAAGTGCATACTCAATAGCTTCCAATACTGATGTTTTTCCCGAACCATTCGCACCATAGAATAGATTAATCTGACCAAATGTCATGTTCTTTTTATCAAAACAAAAATCTCTAAATCCCGTTGTATCCAAAGATTTAACCCACTTTATCTGCGGAACCTCAGAATGATTCATACTAGAATAATCATCATCCTGCACATAATCTGCATCAAATCTCTGACCCGACAAGTAATTCTCTACTTTCTTTGCAGCATATGATTCGGTTAAACATGCTGTTAAATGTTCTTCTCTTAAAATACGATCCCATTCTTGCACTGGAGAGGCTCCAATTACTTCATTGGATGTTTTCACAATTCCATTAATAAATGTAATTGTTTCATCCTCAGAAAATACATACTTTCTTCCGTAAGTCTTGTTACTCTCAATAATCTGAATTGGAATATTGTCAGAATTATCATCTAAAATATAGACGATATATACCATCGCCTTGCTATTATCCTGACGTATATCATCATAATATAATTCCTTTTGAAACTTGCTCCATTCATCCTCTTTATCAATGATTTCATTAATATGAGTTTTCTTCTGATATACAATAATGTATTTTTCATCACTATATTTTGCCTCACAAAAATGACATTCAAAGCCTTTAATATCCATACTCTTCAGCTCACAAATACCAGTTTTCTGTACAATACGAGTAAAACCCTCTGCTTCATTTTCTTTATGTATAGTAACCACATGCTCTCTGCAAATATTCTTCATTGATTCAACAGCATGCATGTATTCTTCTTGAGTTCCGTTATCAAAAGTACTTTTTATTTTACTATCATTAATCAGCTCATCTATAACATCCAGTTCCACATCTGCATCCCATCCAATATCATCCAGATGCTTTTCATACAATGACTCTACAAATTCATCATATCCTGTCTGTTCATAAAGATTTTCCATAGAAACTGAATAACTATCTCTTAAATGTAATTTATATGCTATAGCATTAAAAAAGCCAACATTAAGCAGAACTAAATAGTTGGAATACGAATTACTTTGATTCCAATATCCATTTAGCATATTTGAACAACACTTAAATAAAGTTTCATATATAACAGTTGTCACTCTGCTATCGCCTAGTTTATCAATCAGCTTACAGGAAAGTGGCATATATAATTTGTCATCTATATACATTGCCAAATTTTCTAAAACACTTTCCAAATCACAAAGGCTAAACTCTTCCTGTAAAGCACTTATAATTACCTTTTTCTGCTGTGCATTTATCTTAGTATAGAAAGATGCCATAATATTTAGTACATCATATTCCACTATGCTATCAAACTCAGCACGCGTGAATCCATATAACTGACGAGAATACTCATGCAACATTAATGTTATGACCTGTTCTGCAGATTCACCGGTTATATTATCTTTTCCCAAAACGCAGTATTCCATCTTCTCTATCGCCTCCATCTAATGTAATTTCACTAGTATCATTTTTCAATATATTCTAATCCAGTAAGTTCCCACCTTCTCATTTGGAATCTGCTGGACTTTAACTGCTCTGCTCTGTCCTCCTGCTGCAATCTTTGCAACCATACCTGCAAGCTCTGACCGTCTTA
>ULRC01021184.1_pt1 | contig 11752 bp, 9 predicted proteins | sample 1955101 | NCBI WGS metagenome assembly ULRC01 (sample SAMEA4835672, study PRJEB28245) | human gut metagenome | biome: gut microbiome; material: fecal sample | place: Denmark | collected 2008 | reverse complement strand
AACGGATTTATCATCAATGTAGATGAATATATCTGGGAGAAGGTGTTTGCTTATCTGGGAAAATTGCACCGGGAAGACCGGATGCTTGTCCCCGTTTCCATCAATGTATCGCGATTACATGCCTATGATGAAAAACTGGCAGAGACACTGATCCGTCTCAGGGAGGAATATGATGTTCCGCCGGAGTATGTTCCGTTGGAACTGACAGAGAGCGCCTTCCTGGAGGACGAGGCAGGTATGTATCGCCGCATGGAAAGCCTGCGGGAGCGGGGCTTCCTGGTGTCCATGGATGATTTCGGAACCGGTTATTCGACTATGAATATGCTGAAGAACCAGACACTGGATGAGATCAAGATCGACAGAGAGTTTATCCGGGATCTGGAAAAGGATAAGAGCCAGATCATTATCCGCAATACCATTGCCATGCTGCAACAGTTGGGAGTACATATCGTGATTGAGGGAGTGGAAACAGAGGAACAGAAGAGCTTCCTTTTGGGATGCGGTTGTACAGATGCACAAGGCTTTCTGTTTCACCGTCCTATGCCGGTGGAGGCGTTTGATGCATTGCTGTTGCAACAGGAATGTGAGTATGATAGGACAAAATAGACAAAGACAAAATATACAAGGTGCGAGACCGCAGTCTGACTGGATTTTCAGTGAAAAATCCCCGGACTGCGGTTTTTGTTTGGGCACTATTCCGAAAATCAGGAAATAGTTTTGAAAGCGTTGACATATCATGGCAGAAGGAGTAATCTGCATATTACCCGACGGGACAGTCAGAGCGTCGGCATCTTTTATCCGGTCATGTTCGACCACACATCACATTACAGAAGAAGTAATAACAGGGAACGGCTACAACAAAATATGCGATTGGAGGAAAAATGGAAGAGGATTTACAGCGATTAGTAGAGGATTTCCTTACGCAAAAGCAGATTCTTTTGGTGCAGGTGAAAAAAGGAATTCTGAGTAAGGAACAATTTTTACGGGAAGTTTTGAAACACATAGAGCAGAATTATCATTTACCGGTGGAAAAACAGGCGGATCTTTTAAAAGAATTCGAGCAATATGTGTTCGGCTATTCCAGATTGTCACCGCTCATGGATGATGGGAGTATTTCGGATATCCGTGTAGTCAGCCATGACTGCATTCGGATCAAGAGAGAGGGGAAACGTATGGATGCAGGCATTGCCTTTGCTTCCGAGAAGGAATATCGACAGTTTATTGATTATATAGCGACCAGAAATCAGGTGAATATTTCGAATCTGAATGCAATTCAGCGATTTACGGATACGGAAAGTCATCCGGATTTTATATTTCGTTTTACACTGTCCATGCCGATCGTGAATACATACAGCGAACCTTATCTCTGTATTCGTAAAGTTCCGAAGAATTTTCCGATGATGGCGCAACTGGTGGAGAAGAACATGATGGACAGGGCAACGGCGGAACTGCTGGTGCAAAGGTTCCGGCAGGGGTCCACACTGATCTGCGGAGGTAATTCCTCCGGGAAAACGACACTGCTGAATGCACTTAAAGAGACTTTGCCGGATGATATGGCGATACTGGTGGCCCAACAGGCGGATGAACTGACGACACTTTTCCATCCGGATATGATGTTTCTACATTCCCTGCCGGGTGCTTCGGAGAGTTCAGTGAATTATGATCTGAAGCATATCAGCATTGCCGGTCTTACCATGGATGTGGATTTTTTCATTATCGGAGAAGTGAAGGGCGGAGAGGCACTGTATCTTCTGAATGCAGCTTATACGGGACAGATCTGTGCCGCTACAGTGCATGCGCCGTCCGCTGACAGAGCTCCGGAGAAAATAGTGGATTATGCAATGTATGACAGTAGATACTCACGCAATGAGTTGATGAAAATGATGGACTGCTTTCAGACACTGATCTTCATGGAACATTACAGGGTCAAGGAAATATTTGCCTGCCTGGGCTGGAACGCAGAGAAAGAGAATCTGGAATATGAGAGGTTGTTTTGATCATTACACAGGAGGAACTTATGATCATATACGTATGGATTGTCTGTTTATTATTTATGGGCTTTTTGCTTCTGTTTGGCCGGATGAGGTGGCTGGAGAAGCTATGGGAGCTGTTGCACCGGACCAGGGAAGGAATGGATCGTGCGTCACAACTGAGAGCAGTAGAGAACCGGCACCGCCTGATGGAATTTCAACAAAAAAATAATGTCTGGTACAGGATAGAAGAGGTTTTACGGTACAGCGGATTGCGCAGAAGAATGCCCCATTTTACAGCAGAAAAATGGGTTGCCGGAAATGTACTGCTGATTGCGGCTGTCTTCGGAGGGACACAGGTGCTTGGGTGCAAAATGATAACTTCACTTTTGTATCTGATGATCACAATGGCTGTCGAGATGATTCTCCTGAACACCTTTCGTTTCTTGGAATACCGGTCGGTAAATGACAATATTTTAAAGTGCCTGAATTTCCTGGGAAATTACAGCCTGACTGCCGGGGAGATCACCGGTGTCCTGGGGCAGGTGAGTAAATATATGGAAGAGCCACTGAAAGGAGTGATGGAGGAATGCGCCTATGAGGCGCAGATGACGGGAAATTCCTCCACGGCACTGCTGGCAATGGCGGAAAAGGTGGAACATCCGAAGTTCAAAGAACTTGCCAGAAATCTGGAGATCAGTATACGTTACATGGCAGATCTGACAACACTGGTAGACAGTAGCAGACGTTCTGTGCGGGAATATCTTAGGACAGAGGAGGAACGAAAAGGAATGCTGAGGGAAGCAGCGATCAATATGGGACTGCTGGCGGCAATGTCAGTATTTGCTCTGATGACAGTGGATCGTCTGATCGATGTATCTGTCTGGAAGATCGTAACAGATACGTTACCCGGACACCTGGCATTGGGAATCTATGGGATCATATTTGGATTGTTCCTGCGCAAGGTATATGGGTTTCGAAGATAAACACAAATGTTGTGTAGATACCAAAATGTGAGGAGAATGAGAGAATGTACTGGAAAACTATTTGGATACCGCAGATATTGGGAGCTGTCTTCGGCGGAGTGTTTGTTTTTCGTCTGGGAAGGAGTAAAACACCGGAAATCCTGCTGCACACCATGGAGGAATTTACGGGAATGATACGGGAAAGCAAAGGCTATACCGGCTGGGCGGAAAAGACAGAGAGAAAATTGATCCGTAACGGAGCAAAATATCATTTTGGAAAAACGATTACTCCCATGAAGTACTTAACAGGTAGAATCGTGCTGGCTTTTTTGGGGGCGATCAGTCTGTTGAAAATCGGATGCGGATACGCTGTTTTGGCAGCAACGGTGCTGTATTTTCTGCCGGAACTGCTGTTGATATATATGAATGAGAGGGATAATCGCAATATGTTGACGGAGATCAAGCTGATCTATCAGGCATTGGAGGTACAGATCCGTGCCGGTATTTATGTCGCGGATGCTCTGACGGAATGTTGTCAGAGTGTGAAAGGACGGCGCCTGCAACAGGCCCTGATAGAACTGGCGGGGGATCTTGTAATGCAGTCTGATCTTATGACGGCTTTGTCAGCTTTTCAGGGAAAGTTTGATAACCGGCAAATTGATGCATTGTGCATCACACTGATCCAGGCGGGGGAATCCGGACAAGCTGTGGAACTCCTGGGAGATATGGGAGAACAGCTGAAGGATATGGAGATAACAGTCCTAAATCATCAGAAAAATGCACTGGACCGCAGCATTACATTTTACCAGTTGGGGATGCTGGGCGCGACTTTGGGAGTGATCTTGTATGCCTGTGTGGGATATATGTTCCGTGCGGCAGTGAAATTCTAAACAGCCGGCCAATGAAAAAACAAAAATACAAAATATAAAAATATTAAAATACGAAAGGAACGAAATAAAATGAAAGAGAAAAAGCACGGAAATTGGGAAAAGATTGTGAGCGGAATTAAAAAACATGCCTTAAGCAGTGAACCGGGAATCGATGGGATTCTGGTGACAGTCGGACTATGCATTATTGCATTGTTGCTGTGCGTGGTCATGAAAGACAGTCTGACAACGTTTATACAGACGATCGTGACGGCAATGCAGACAAAAGCGGCAGATATTCTCACCGGTGTATAAGGCAGGAGAGTGTATGACAGGACGAAAAAAAGAAGCCGGAAACGTAGGAGAAATACTGACAATAGGACTGTGCATCCTGGCACTCACCGCATTAATGATAAGTTATATGGAAAATGTACAGCTGATTGCCAAAAAGGCGGAAGTGGGTCAGCTGGCACGATGTTATCTGCTCAAGATGGAAACGGTCGGCTATCTGGCGGCTCAGGATCAGATGCAGTTGACCGCAGAACTGGAGAATCTGGGGATGACAGGGATTGATTATGAGGGAAGTACATTAAATCCGGCGGGATACGGAAATGACGTTGTATTGCAGATTCATGGCCGGCTGGGGGAAACTTATGAAATTTATGAAAAAAGAGTATCTACAGCGAAAAACTAGAGAACAGGGACAGGTTTCCTGGGTGCTTGGACTGTTCCTGATACTGTTTTTGGCAATACTGCTATGTATGCAGCTGCAGGTTGCTTTGTACAGAGAATCTGCCATGTATATGGAAGATGCCCTGGCACTGTCGAATCTGGCCTCGGTGGTCATCGATATCGAAGAATACGGCATTACGCAAAAAGTACTCATAACAGATCCCGAACAGGCATATGAGAGGTACTGTCATGCACTGAGAGAAAATCTCGGACTGGATAATCATTTTATGGCACAGAACCGGAGAATGATCTCTGGACAGGTGGAAATACAGAATTACACAATCTACAATGTCACGTCCGATCTGGTAGAGATATGGCAGAGAGATCGGGATGGAACGGTATCTGTATGGAGTGGAAATGTCGGAAATGTTCATGCACCGAATGGTCAGATGATTGAAGAAACCGGTGTGTACAGTGAGATCGCTTATCCTGTGGAAGGATTTCTGGGGACACGCGTGATGGCTCATAAGGGAAAACTGGTAGATGTTATAAGAAACGACAACAGGGAGAAGGAAAATGAAATTACAGAAAATAAAGTTACGGGAAATGAGTAAAAACACAAAAAATAAAATATGGAATGGGAGTATTCTGGCGGCATTCATAGCGGCGGCAGCAGTATTTATCATAATGCTTCAGGCAGAAAAAAAGGTTCTGGCCGAGTATGAGAAAATCACAGTCTGTGTAACGATCGATGATCTCCCGAAGGGCGAAAGCATCACGGAAGACAACATCCTGAATTATGTACAGACGGTGGACATTGACCGCAAGATCGTACCGGACACGGCAATAAAGAATATGGATGAAATCACAGGCAGAATAGCGGTACACCGGATTGAAAAAGGCAGTGTTGTGACCCGGGGGATGCTGGAAAGTGAAGAACAGATTACCGGAGAGATGGAAGAAGCTGTAATTGCCGGATTTCGTGCGGAAGATCTGTATCAGGCAGTGGGAGGAGTCCTGCGTGCAGGGGACAGAATTCATATTTATTGTATTGATAAAGAAGAAACAGCCAAAGAAAAGCCGGTTTGGAAGAATTTGTTCGTGCAGCAGGTTTTCGACCAAAACGGAAATGCGATAGACAGTGGAGATACAACGACTCCTGCGCAGAGGATCAATGTTTACATGGACAATGGTAAAGTAGATGATTTTTACAGAAATCTGGCAAAAGGATCGCTCAGAGTCGTTAAGGTCTGCGATTGACAGTGCTCCGGGATACACCAGGAAGGAGAAGCGGCATGACGGAGAAAATACGCTGTGCATTGTACAGCATCATGGGAATTGCACTGGGAATTGTGCTGTTGCTTCCGGGCGGGCATGTACAGGCCTCCGAAAAAAAGACGATTTACAACAGCAGTTATGTGTCATTCAGCCCGGACGGGAAAGCATGGACAACCTGTGCTGGGGACCGGAACTATAAATGGTATGACGAAAACGAAACAACGACAGTGTATACCGGAATCAAATCTTCCCTGGAGGCATTACAGGAGGGAGAACATTATTACAGATCCAGCCGGAGAGGGGAAGTACCCATAGGGGCATGGCAGGTTGTTTTGCGCGGTGCACAATGTATTCATAATGCATATGGAGCACCCCCCGGATGGCATGGTATTTCGTTCGGCATGAAAAAATGTCATAGGTATTATTATTCCGGCTGGAAGCCGTTGTGTGCGGATTGCGGAGAACCGATAGAATGGTGGAATATTTATATGAGCAGGGAAGCGGCGGAGACGATACAGTATATGGATCTGGGTAGCGAAGAAAACCCTGTGACCTATTATTATTTGTGTCCGTTTTGTAGTAATCTGGAACAGGGAGTTACATTTTCACCACACCGATGTAAGACAATCTCAAACAATCAGTATAGGATTACCTATGATGCAAATGCTGAGTCCTGCCATGGCTTTATGGAAGAAAGCTATCATATGTATGATAATGCTGTACTTTATGAGGGAAAAGAAGTAACGCCGGTCACACATCTTGTGGTAAATAATTATTCCCGGATCGGATATGTGTTCACCGGATGGAATACCAGGCCGGACGGAAGCGGTATCTCTTATGGGGATCGTGCAGAAATATACAATCTGTCTACGGCTGATTACAAAGACAGGACCACATGGACGGAGGAAGACAACGGCACGGTGATTCTCTACGCACAATGGCGTCCCTGTAAAAGTACTTTGAAGATAGATGCAGCAGGAGGAAGCTATAACGGAGAAAGTGTTTTTTCAGTTACAGGGGAGTATCAAAAAAAATATGCATTGCAGGAAGCACATATAGAACCACCGGAAGGCTGTCTTATAAAGTTTGAGACCAACGGAGGTACGCCGGTGGCACCGGTCAGGGGGACTAATCATTTCGAAGAATGGATGAGGATCCTGCCATTCCAGGGACAGATAGACGGGGGGAGTTATATATTTCCCGCAGCAGACGGACATACGGATACGGTAAAAGCAGTATATCAGCCGGATCCGGTCACATTGCCGTTCACATCCAGAGAGGGCTGGTCGTTCGGCGGATGGTATTATGATACAAGTTTTACGAAGCCGGCGGGCGCTCCGGGGGACAGGATCATCCCCTCCGCCTCACTGACATTGTATGCTCATTGGGTGACATTGCAGTTGCAATCGACGGACAATTACAGAGCCAACAAGGGAAAAGGAGCCGTAGATCTGACATGGTCGCAGGCGGATCAAAAAGACAAATCGTATCTTCTGTTTCAGAAACGGGAGAATGGTGCCTGGATCAGAGTGAATACGGCAGACGATATCAGTAATGCAGCGAAGGTGAACAAAAAGGAGGAATATGCAGGAAAAGAAAAAACATTCCTTATTCCGTATACAGGTCTCTATACGATAACGGCGAAGGGGGCCCAGGGACAAAATTATGAGTCAAACAGTGGAGGATACGGAGGGAGCGTTACGGGTACGTTCTGGCTGCAACAGGGAGAGAAGCTTACCTGTTTTGTAGGCGGTCAGGATGGCGTGAACGGAGGTGGCAGCGCCACAGATTACGGAAACGGAGGCGGGAAGACAAGCGTTGTGTCGGACCGCAAAGGGATTCTGCTGATCGCCGGGGGAGGCGGTGGTGCATCTCCTGCCGGAAACGGAGGTGCCGGAGGAAGTATGGCGGGAGTGACAGAAAACAGTGACGGACAGGATGGAATGGCTGGTGGCGGTGCCGGATACCTGGGAGGAAGTGCCGGGGAGAGAATCGTTCATCACCATACGAACGAATGCTATCGGGATGCTTCTTATACGCCGGCTTTCGGAAATTGGCAGCATTTTGTGTATGCTAACGATTCCTACAGTAATACATATACCGCCACCAGTGTCGGAGGGCATACGACGGATGATAACAACACCTACCATGTTATCAGAGCAGGCTGGTCCCGGCCTCATTGGGCCGCAGATGGATGGAATACCAGCGGATATCAGGGGATTGATACCAGAGGAAATACAAAATTAAATGTATCTGTATATGCTGACAGTTGGGGGAATGGGTGCAGATTTTCGCTGAACAGATCAGAATATTGTATTTTGAATCAGGCGGGAAGAATCATTCTATCCGGAAGCTTCCGGGATGCAGTGTATGCTTTGGGTGAGACACCAAACTCTTCGTGGCAGAATGAGGATGGCTCCTGGGGTGGAGCTCCGGGCACAAGTAAATTTTCAGGAACATTTCACTTTAACTTGCCGGAGGGAACTACAAAAGTATATTTGCACTTTAAATTTTATCACGATTGCAGCAATGCCTGGTTTTCATCATCTCTTACCGGTTTGAATTTCACCGGCGGAATGACATCGATTTGTGGATATACGGAAGGTCAGGTGCTGTCGTCTAAACCGGCCTATGGAGGAAGCAACTATGTGAATGAGGATTGTGTACAAATATTTGAAAGCCTGAGCGGTAATAACAGAGGTAACGGAAGCGTGGAGATTCGATCCCAAATGGTAGGATATCAGGAAACATCACATTTAAAAGGTATTGTGGCAACAGATTTTGCACTGCCGGATAAAATACCGGCAGAAGCGATTTATGAGGCAATAGATGAAAAACGCGTACGTGTTACCTGGCAGGAGCCGAAGGACAACGGAACGGTATATTATCACAAGGCAGAATCATATCTGACCGGAAGTACAGTACGGCTTTGTGAATCGAATATTACACAAAACAGATTGACCAGTGGGATTGCAGGATATTATCTGGTTGCAGATGACGCAAAAGATACGAATGTAACGAAAGTTAACGGACATTTCAACACAGAACCGCATACAAATGTGACAGCTGACAAAATCACGAAGTATCTCCATGTGGCAGCAGTAGATGTTGCCGGAAATATAGGAGCTACAACACATTTCACCATCAAAGAAACAGAGGTGCCATGGAAGATTTATACCGGCCAGCTGATTCCGGAAGGAGAAGACGGAAATGTAGCTCCGTCATCGGAAGAAAGGTGCTGGTATGTACGCGCTGACGGAAGAACTCCGATCACATTAAAGCATCAGGCATATCTGAAAGGGGTGGCCTCTTTGCAATATCAGCTGAATGAGACAATTTATGAGACAAGGACACAAGAAGGGACAATAGCCCGGAATATTATCCGTACGCCTTCGTCAGATACAGCTGTGGAAACTGTCCGCACAGATGCTGAAGGTTTAATTTATGCTACGGAAGGAACCACAGTATTACAGCAATATCCGTATTCATTTACTGTTCGCTCAGATTCAGGTAAAAGTCTTACCGGTGTACAAAAATTTACGATCACAGGGGACCGGTCCGGACAGAGGATACAAGTAATTCCCATTGCAGAGGCCGATTCCGTTGCAGGTAAAATCTATTCGCTTCATGAACTGGATGAAAAAAATAAGATTACTCTGATCGCGGATGGAGAGCCGCCGGTGATATATGGAATGGAAATGCTGGAGAACAGGGAACTGATCGACAGGCGGGACGGAAAGGTGAATGTAACAATAACGGCTAGTGATGCTGTCAGTGGAGTGAAGGAGTTTTATGTGAACATACAAAATACAGACAATACTGTAAGTAAAACATATCATCCGGATGCAGATGGCAGTATACGGATGGAAATCACAGAAGATGATGCTCTGTTCAGCGGAGACTTTACTGTGTTTGCATATGCATGCGATCAGGTGGGAAATGAAACGGAAATATCCGAAGGAACGACGGAATTCGGATTGGAGGCTGACATTATCAGAATACGGGAGCCACAGGATGCAGCCTTCCGTTGCGGTGAGAGCGGTATCTTGACTTTTACGGTCTGGGGATATGCGGATCGTGTGGAAGTGATCTTCCCCAAAGAGATGACAGATCTGTGCCCGGAGCTGAATCGTATTTTTGACTATAGGGACAAGCCGGGATATCGTATTACGGAACAGTTACAGTTTATGGTGCCTTTGTATACTCCTGAAAACGAGAATTTTGAAGTTACGGTGAAGGCATATAAGGGAGATAAAAAGCTTGAGGACCATCCCGGAATCAGCGTGATCGGAGTAAAAGGCAGTGTATTGGAGGACCTGCGGACCAGACTGAGGTGATGACATGGGGAAAATAGTACTTGCGACGATCATCATTTCAGGCAGTGCAAAGTGGCTGTTGAAAGTTGGCGGGAATAAAGAAAAATGGTACGGAAGTGACAGGATTTTCATGTATGTCATGACTGTGTTCGGTGCGATGACCGTAAACTATTCGGAGCAATGCACAGAATACGGGTGGGTCGTGAGTAATCTCAGACTGCTGGCCGGCTGTCTGCTGGCCGGAGGTCTTCTGAGTGCGGCATACATGGATCGTAGAAATTGCTGGGTGTATAATTATGTATGGTGGTGGTGCCTCCCGTGGGCCGGAATCCTGGGAATGACGGCGGGCGGAGAATTTTCTGGTATCGTCGCTGTACTGGTGTTTGTCATGCTGCAGCAGCTTCTATTCAGCAGAATGTACGGAAAAGCGGATTGTCATGCATTTTCGGTCTGTGCTTTGGCGGAGTGCGGAAATGCAGTCGGAATGGTGGGGTTTCTGTTGCAGATGTTCCTCTCAGTCGTGTTATTGACAATCGTGCAGCTGTTTCGGGGAAATGTCACTCCAAGAGGCAGACTGCGCGAACCACAGCCGTTTATTCCTTATATTATCACAGCATTTTTTTCCGTAACGTTCCTCGAAAGTGTTTTTAGAACAACGTATATTTATGCATAAACAGTTGCGTATCTTTTTAAAAAGTGCTATAGTAACTAAAGTTTAGAAACCATAGTGGTTTCCAAAACACAGACAGGAGGAAAATATTATGAAAAAAGCAATCGCAATGTTACTTGCAACTGTAATGTGCACAGCAATGCTGACAGGCTGTGGTTCTGATTCCGCAACCAATGAGAGTTCTCAGGCTGCTGAAAGCAGTGTGGCAGAGACTGCTGTCGCAACAACGGAAGCTGCTGCAACAACGGAAGCTGCTGCAACAACGGAAGCAGCCGATAAGACAGAGGGCGGCGTACTGGTATTCGGTACAAATGCTGAGCTCCCTCCCTTTGAGTATGTTGGTGATGACGGAGAACCCGATGGATTTGATGTCGCTCTGATCAAGGCAGTAGGTGAGAAGCTGGGCATGGAAGTCCAGGTAGAGAACATGGAGTTCGATTCTCTGGTAAGCTCTATTGGCAACAGAATTGATGGTGCTATCGCAGGCATGACCGTTACCGACGACCGTAAGGAACAGGTGGATTTCTCTGATCCTTATTACGAGGCTGTACAGTTCGTCATCGTACCGGCAGATTCCGATATTGCAACCGCTGATGATCTGAAGAACAAGACGATCGGCAGCCAGCTGGGTACTACCGGAATGTTCCTTTCCGAGGACATTGAAGGTGTTACTGCACAGACCTATAACAGAGCCATCGATGCTGTCAACGATCTGGTAAACGGCAGAGTAGATGCGGTTATCATCGACAAGAACCCTGCAGAAGTATTCAACACGAAGTTCGAAGGCAAGGTTAAGATTATCGATGGTGCAGAGTTCGGTTTCGAGACCGAAGAATATGCAATTGCACTTCCCAAGGGAAGCGAACTGGTAGATCAGATCAATCAGGCACTGGAAGACCTTAAGGCAGATGGTACCTTTGATGCTCTGGTAGCTCAGTACATCGGAGAGTAATTTTTATACAAAATATACACGAAAAAAGAAGAGAATGGCTTGTGCCATTCTCTTCTTTTTGCT
>ULRC01086727.1_pt1 | contig 11759 bp, 8 predicted proteins | sample 1955101 | NCBI WGS metagenome assembly ULRC01 (sample SAMEA4835672, study PRJEB28245) | human gut metagenome | biome: gut microbiome; material: fecal sample | place: Denmark | collected 2008 | reverse complement strand
CCGCCACGAAAAATCATAAATGGTTTGTTGCGCACCTAAAAAATATTTGCAGGGGACGATGCTTGCATTGCCCCGGAGTGTTTGTCCGGTGAGGAACATTTGAAAAAATGCGTTGCTTATTTTGGGCGGGGGGCATACACATCCCAATATAATATAATAAAACCAAAAATCCCGGCACGATTTTCATTCCAAAATCATGCCGGGATCTTTATTATTCTATGCGAAGCCGATTAAAGTTTTTCGCCGAAGCCTTTTTTCAAAAAGGCTGGAAAGGCAAACTTAAAATCAACCCTTGCTCTTTTTGCTGGTGGCCTTCATGCGCAGGTCGTGGTCCAGGATGCGCTTGCGGATGCGCAGGTTCTCCGGAGTAACTTCCAGCAGCTCGTCCGGTGCCAGGAATTCCAGGCAGCCTTCCAGGCTGAACTTGGTCACGGGGATCAGGCGCAGAGCATCGTCACTGCCGGATGCACGGGTGTTGGTCAGGTGCTTGGTCTTGCACACGTTGACGGTGATGTCCTCACCGGTCGGGGTGTAGCCAACAACTTCGCCCTCGTAAACCTTTTCGCCTGCGGTCACAATCAGGGTACCGCGCTGCTGGGCGTTGAACAGACCGTAAGTGACGGCATCGCCGGTATCAAAGCTGATCAGGGAGCCGCTGGAACGGGTGGCAATGGGGCCGCACCATTCTTCGTAACCATCAAAAATGGTGTTCATGATGCCTTCGCCGTGGGTGTCGGTCAGGAACTGGCTGCGGTAGCCAAACAGGCCGCGGCTGGGCATACGGAACTCCAGACGGGAACGGTTGTTCATCATCTGCATGTTCATCAGGATGGCCTTGCGGGCGCCCAGGGCGGTCATAACGTTGCCCTGATAGGTTTCCGGCACGTCAATCACAACGCGCTCCATGGGCTCCATGGTCTTGCCGTTCTCCTCATGGGTCAGAACATGCGGGGGGCTGACCTGCAGCTCGTAACCTTCGCGACGCATGGTCTCAATCAGGATGGACAGGTGCATTTCGCCACGGCCCATTACGCGGAAGGAATCGTTGGTGGCGGAATCTTCCACACGCAGGGCAACGTCCTTCAGCAGCTCGCGCTGCAGGCGGTCACGGATCTGGCGGCTGGTGACGTACTTGCCTTCCTTGCCGGCAAACGGGGAATCGTTGACGGAGAAGGTCATCTCAACGGTAGGATCGTTGATCTTAACAAAGGGCAGCGGCTCAACCTTGCTGGGGTCGCACACGGTGTTGCCGATGGAAATATCGGGCAGACCGGCAAAGGCAACAATATCACCGGCAGCGGCCTGCTCAATGGGCTCGCGGCCGTTTGCCTTAAAGTCAAACAGCTTGGTGATGCGGCCGGTCATGTGCAGGTCGGGGTTGTGCCAGTCGCAAACCTGAACAGCCTGGCCAACCTTGATGATACCGTTCTGCACGCGGCCAACGCCCATGCGGCCCACAAAGTCGTTGTAGTCTACGCTGGAAACCAGCATCTGCATCGGGGCTTCGGGTTCACCCTCCGGCGGGGTAACGTACTTCAGGATGGTATCAAACAGCGGCTTCAGGTCGGTGCCGTTTTCGGGGTGGGTCCAATCATAGCTGGCGGTGCCGTTACGGCCGGAGCAGAACACCATCGGGCTGTCCAGCTGCTCGTCGGTAGCGCCCAGGTCCATCAGCAGCTCCAGGATCTCGTCAATAACTTCCTTAATGCGGGCGTCGGGACGGTCGATCTTGTTGACGGCAATGACCAGGGACAGATTTTGCTGCAAAGCTTTCTGCAGAACAAAACGGGTCTGGGGCATGCAGCCTTCGGCTGCGTCAACCAGCAGCAGAACGCCGTTGACCATTTTCAGCACGCGTTCTACCTCGCCGCCAAAGTCGGCGTGGCCCGGGGTGTCAACAATGTTGATCTTGACGCCGTTATAGACGCAGGAGCAGTTCTTTGCCAGGATGGTGATGCCGCGTTCACGCTCGATGGCGCCGGAGTCCATCACGCGCTCAGCAACCTGCTGATTGGAGCGGAATGCGCCGGACTGCTTCAGCATCTGATCCACGAGGGTGGTCTTGCCATGGTCAACGTGGGCGATAATGGCAATATTGCGAAGATTTTCTTGGATCATAACCTACGATACCTCTTTATACTTTCAAAATCTGGGGTTTGGTGCACGAACATAGGTTGCGGCAGGGGCTAACATCCCAACTGCAGCACACTTATACTATATTGTACGGCACCATGATGAAATTGTCAAGAATCGTAAATTGTTTTTTCTTATGGTATAATTAAAAATAATCGTGGGGAATTGCGCGGTTTTCTGGTTATTCTACCAACAACATGGTTTGCGGTAAATAACCCAAAAGAGGGGAGAGGCCGCTGCATATACCCCTTGCATTGATTGGGAAAGGGAAAAACTATGCCAAAGACACGCCGTAAGGTCAACATCATTGGTCACCGCAACCCGGATACAGACTCTATCTGCTCTGCGCTGGCCTATACCTACCTGAAAAACCAGCTGGGGGATGCTGTGTACGAAGCCCGCCGTGCCGGGCAGATCAACCGCGAAACCGCCTTTGTGCTCAAGCATTTTGGGGTGGAGCCGCCGCGCCTGTGTACCGACGTCAGCCCCCAGGTGAAGGACATCGACATCCGCGAGCAGCCCGGCATTGATAAGGAAATGAGCATCCGCGCCGCATGGAGCATGATGCGCGACACCGAGATCGATACCTTGTGCGCCATTGACGAGGATAAAGAACTGCTGGGCCTGATCACCGTTAAGGACATTGCCAATGCCAATATGGACCTATTTGATACTGAGGTTCTGGCAAAATCCCAGACGAGCTACAAAAACGTGCTCAGCACCCTGGAAGGCGAAATGCTGCTGGGCGACCCCGATGCCTGCATTACCTCCGGCCGCATTTTTATTGGCACCAGCCCGGAAATTATGGATGGTGCCGTGAACCCCGGCGATATTGTGCTGGTGTCCAACCGGTACGAAGTGCAGATGTGCGCCATTGACTGTGGCGCCGGTGCCATTGTTGTCTGCTGCGGCTCTGCTGTGCCGCGTACCATTTTGGCCCGCGCACAGGAAAAAGGATGCATTGTCATTACCACCCCATTTGATACGTACGCCGCCGCCCGCCTGATTTCCACCGCCGCCCCGGTGCGCCACTTTATGCGCAGCAAGAACCTGTTGGAATTCAGCGTGAATACTGCAGTGGAAGACGCCCGCAAGGTCATGGCCAATGTGCGCCACCGCTATTTCCCCATCCTGGATGCCAATGGCAAATATTGCGGTGTCATCAGCCGCCGTAATTTGTTGAACGTGCACCGCAAGCAGGTCATTATGGTGGACCACAACGAGCGCGGTCAGGCTGTGGATGGTCTGGAGCAGGCGGAGATTCTGGAGATCATCGACCATCACCGTCTTGGTGCACTGGAAACTGCCGGGCCGGTGTATTTCCGCAACGAGCCGGTTGGCTGCACCGCTACTATCATCAGCCGCATGTATGAAGAGCACGGTGTAGAGATCCCACCCCAGATTGCAGGCCTGCTGCTTTCCGCTATTCTGTCGGACACGCTGATGTTCCGTTCGCCTACCTCCACGCCGCTTGACCAGCACATTGCCGAAAAGCTGGCCAAGATCGCGGGCGAGGAGATCCCCACCTATGCGGAGCAGATGTTTGAAGCCGGCGCCGACCTGACGGGCCGCACGGCGGACGATGTGTTCTTCTCTGACTTTAAGGTATTCAGCCGCGGCGATGCCAAGTTCGGCGTTGGCCAGGCTATTTACATGACCTCCAACTCCCGCTCGGCGGCAGAAGCGCTCATCACGCCATTTTTGCCGGAAGCACTGGCCCAGGCCGGTGTGCCCATGGTGTTCTTTATGTGCACCGATATGCGTGCCCAGGCCACAGACCTGCTGTTCTGCGGCCAGCAGGCGGAAGAAATTGTGCGCAGCGCATTCCATGTGGAAACCAAGGACGGCAAAGCTGTGCTGCCCGGGGTTGTCAGCCGCAAAAAGCAGCTGATCCCCCCGCTGATGGCGGCATTGCAGGCACTGCAAGCGTAAGTTAGGAGTTAGGAAGCAGGAGGTAGGAGTTATCTCAATTAGAGATTAGGGATTAGAAATGAGAAATTAGGAATTTGAGCTGAACCAAGGGCGGCGGGGGAAGTTTCGGGATGATGCGGAGTGAGGCCCCGGCGGCTATGCCGATGGGGTGGGGTGCCGGCGCCCGGTATGTCCCGGAACTTCACACCGTCGCCCGCGGGCAACTACTAGGTTCCGAGGTCTCCGACGAATAATTATTCTGATATTTATACATTGCTTTAAGATGGCCGTGAATGTTCTTTATTTTAGTACATTTGCGGCTTTTTGTTGCCGTTCGACATGATTTCACCAATTAAAATTAACGCTTTTTTCACCTTTTGACGTTGAACACGGTGTATAATAATCTAATACACTGTATAATGCAACGATAAGTCTCAAAAGTAAAAGGAGGACAAACCATGGGTGAGTATGCGGCAATCGAAAAAGAAGCCAAGCTGTTTACAGAACTGTGTGTGCATAACGATGCCATTGATCCGAACCTATTTGATGAGTTCGGTGTAAAGCGCGGCCTGCGCGATAAGGACGGCAACGGTGTGCTGGCCGGGATTACCAATATTTCCCGCATTGATGCGTTTGAAATGCGTGACGGCGTTAAAACTCCCTGCGATGGCAAGCTGTGGTACCGCGGGTATAACGTGTATGACCTGATCCGTGGTTTGCGCGGCAAGCGCTATGGCTTTGAGGAAGTTGCCTACCTGCTGCTGCTTGGCGATCTGCCCAATGAACAGCAGCTGCATGAATTTACCGACTGCCTGACCAAATGCCGTGCCCTGCCCAGCAACTTTGTGCGGGACGTTATCATGAAAGCCCCCAGCAAGGATCTGATGAACAGCCTGACCCGCAGCGTGCTGACCCTGGCTTCTTATGATGATTCGGTGGGGGATAACAGCCTGCAGACCCAGATGGAGCAGTGCATCAAGCTGATCAGTGTCTTCCCCATGCTGGCGGTGTATGGCTACCATGCCTATAATTACTACCTGAATGACGGCAGCATGTACATCCACCGCCCGCGGCCGGAGCTTTCGGCGGCAGAAAACCTGCTGCAGATGCTGCGCCCCGACCAGCAGTATACCCCGCTGGAAGCCCATGTTCTGGATATTGCTCTTCTGCTGCACATGGAGCACGGCGGCGGCAATAACTCCACTTTCACCACCCGCGTGGTCACTTCTTCGGGGGCGGATACCTACTCGGTCATTGCAGCGGCGCTTTCCAGCCTGAAGGGCCCCAAGCACGGCGGCGCGAATATCAAGGTCATGGAGATGATGGACGATATCCGCGCCCATGTTTCCGATGTGACCGATGAGGACGAAATGCGCGCCTACATCGGCAAAATTGTAGATAAAGAGGCCTTTGACCATAAGGGCCTTGTGTACGGCATGGGCCATGCGGTCTACTCTCTGTCGGACCCGCGTGCCGTGGTGTTCAAGAGCTTTGTGCAGCAGCTGGCCATGGCCAAGGGCCGCAAGGCGGACTTTGACTTTTATAATACGGTGGAGCGGCTGGCCCCGCAGGTGATTGCCGAAAAGCGCCATATCTATAAGGGCGTTTCCACCAACGTGGACTTCTATTCCGGCTTTGTCTACAACATGCTGGGCATCCCCGTGGAACTGTATACCCCCATGTTCGCTGTGGCTCGTGTGGTCGGTTGGAGCGCCCACCGCATGGAAGAGCTGGTCAATGTGGATAAAATCATTCGCCCCGCGTACAAAAGTGTTATGGCAACCAGAGATTACCTGCCGATGGAAAACCGCGGCTGATTTCAGCCTTGCACTGGCGGGCCAGACCTGTTAAAATTATAGCGTAAGCATTTTGGGCATAGCTGCAAAGGCTGTGCCTTTTTTGTGGTATATCAGTAGGAGGAATCCCCATGAACGAAACACAGGTATCCCAGCTGCCGGTTTATGCCGGGAATGACCTTGGTGCAGTGTGGCGCAGCAGCGCTACGGCATTCCGCCTGTGGGCCCCCACGGCGTGCAGCGCGGCGCTGCACCGCTTTGCTACGGGCACGGACGCAGAGCCGGAAGCTGCCGACCTTGGCACCCTGGCCATGCAGCGCAGTGAGGGCGGCACCTGGTACCTGGAACTGGCGGGTGACCTGGCCGGGCAGTATTACCAGTATGAGCTGCAGTTCCCGGATGGAACCTCCACCGTTACAGCGGACCCATACGCCCACGCAGCCGGGGCAGGGGGCACCCGCAGCATGGTGCTGAACCAGGCCGCCGCCGTGCCGGACGGCTGGCAGAAGGATGAACGCCCGGCTATCCCCGCCCATGCCCGCAGCGTGTGGGAGGTGCATGTGGCGGATTTTACCGCCGACCCGGCCAGCGGCGTGCCGCAGGCTTACCGCGGCAAGTTTATGGGCTTTACGGTGGACGGCACCACCCTGAACGGGGACGGCGTACACCCCACCGGGCTGAACTACCTTAAGCGGCTGGGTGTGACCCATGTGCAGCTGCAGCCTATTTTTGACTTTGCCACGGTGGACGAAGTGAGCGGCGAGGACTACAACTGGGGGTATGACCCGCTGAATTATAACCTGCCGGAGGGCAGCTATGCCACCGATGCGTTCCACGGCGAGGTGCGCGTGCGGGAATGCCGCGCCATGGTGCAGGCCCTGCACAGCGCCGGGCTGGGCGTGGTGATGGATGTGGTGTACAACCACACCTATTATTCCAACAGCTGGCTGGAACGCACGGTGCCCGGCTACTGGAACCGCCGGTGGGAAAACGGAAGCCTGACCAACGGCTCCGGCTGCGGGTGTGACCTTGCCAGCGAGCGCACGATGGTGCGCAAGTATCTGGTGGATTCCTGTGTGTACTGGGCCAAAGAGTACCATATTGACGGGTTCCGCTTTGACCTGATGGCTCTGCACGATGTGGAAACCATGAACGCGATCCGCGCTGCGCTGGATGCCCTGCCCGGCGGCGAAGATATCCTCATGTACGGTGAACCGTGGCAGGGCGGCAGCACCCGCATGGAACACGGCGCGATCCCCGCCAACAAACAGGCGGCGGGCCTGCTGGACAGCCGCATCGGATTTTTCTGCGATAACACCCGCGATGCCATCAAGGGCGGGGTGTTCAATGCGGGCAGCGCGGGCTACATCAACGGCGATATGCACTGTGGGTATCAAGTGCTGCATTCTATCCCGGCGTGGCGCGGTGGCCAGGCGGATTTTATGCCCCAGGCACCGGGCCAGGTGGTGCAGTATGTTTCGGCTCATGATAACTATACCCTGTGGGATAAGCTGAAATGCGTGGCCCGCCGCGGGGATTATGCCGCGCCGGATGCCGATCTGCTGGCCCAGAACCGCATGGCGGCGGGGATTTACCTGACCTGCCAGGGTCTGCCGTTCATGCAGGGGGGCGAAGAGTTTGCCCGCACCAAGCATGGCGACCACAACACCTACCGCGGCCCGCTGGAGCTGAACCGCCTGGATTGGACACGCGCCGCCCAGCTGGAGGAGCTGGTGCAGTATTATCACGGACTGTTGGAAATCCGCAAGGCGTATCCGGAGCTTTCCGGTATGGCGGGGGATGCAGAACCCTGCATTCTGTCCCTGCCGGGGTGGCTGATCGGCTTTGTGCCAGAGCGCCAGGGCGAAAGCCTGCCAGGGCGGCTGGCCGTTTATTATAACCCGGAGTGCACCCGCCAGTGGGCGGCCCTGCCTGCCGGGAGCTGGCGCTATCTGTGCGATGGTACCCGTGCCGCCGCCGAACCTTTTGGCCCCGCCTGCCGCAATGCCATCGAACTCGCCCCCGTCAGCGTGACGATTTTGAAGGTGGAATGAGTTTACGGGGGTTTTGTTCCTTCTTTGAAAAGAAGGAAGCAGAAACTTTAATAACGGGCCGTGCCGGATATCTCACCCCATCACCCACCCGCAAGGCGACGGACGCACAATATGCGCCCCTACGAATAGAATTGCGGCACATCACGAAAAATGTGGCCATTATTCTTTTTTAATTATTCTTTCCAAAACAAACACAAGGCCCGGTGCATCTTAAACCATGCACCGGGCCCTGCCTTATCTCCAATTCCTAATTGCTAATTGCTAATTCTAATTAAAAACGAAAACTCCTCCCGCCTAACTTACCTCATCGCTTCCTCATACTTTCTCACAATGTCTTTCAGCGCCTCAAGGCCAATGGTGTAATCCTCCGGCGTGTCCAGCGAATGGTTGCCGCTCTCCACAAAATAGGTAGTGATGGCGGGGTCATCCTCCAAAGCACGGCGCAGCGCGGCACCGCCCAACGGGTCCGCAGTGCCGGTGGCGTGCCAGGCGGACATCCCGGCGTAAAGCGGGGCATACTCCCACGCAAGGGGCGTTAATTGCAGCAGGGTCACATGGTATTCCGGGTGGGCCTTTACCCAACCGGCGGCCACCATCGTGCCAAAGCTCTTGGCAATGCAGATGTACCGGTCATACCCGGCAGGGATCTGCGTCATGGCGTCCTGCGCGGCGCCGGGGTAGCTTTTGGCGGCGCTGGCCTGCGGCGTTTCCTCGTGGGGGAACAGCTGGCTGTACTGCACCACCATGCAGTCCAACCCCTGCCGGCGGGCAACCTTGGCGGCATAATACAGCAGCGGTTTGTCCGGTCCGTAACCAAAGCCGGGGAACAAAACAACCAGCTTTTTCTCGTTCTGCATCACTTTACAAGCACCACATAGTTTTCTTTGCGCGGGGCAGGGGCCTTTTTGCCGCCCTCGGCAGCATAACCCAGGATGCAGTTGCCCACGCCGCGCAGGTTTTCGGCATTGGGCACACCCCACTTTTTCAGCAGGGCCTGGCCCTCGGCGGTTTCAAACATTTCCTTTGCGCGGTGGATCCAGCAGGCGGAAAGCCCCACGCTCTCGGCGGCGTTCAGCATGTTGCCCATCACCAGGCTGCCGTCCTCCACACAGGTGGGGATGGTTTTATCCACCAGCACAACGGCAACGCAGGGAGCGCCATAGAACGGGTCGCCATTGCCGCCCATCACGGCGGCGTTCATCTTGCTCAAAGTATCGCGGTCGGCCTTGTTCTGTATGCAGACAATCACCGGGCTCTGGCGGCCCATGCCGGTGGGGGCCCAGGTGCCGGCTTCCAGCACGGCGTTCAGTGCTTCCGGCTCCGGCATCTTGTCCAGGTAGCAGCGGCAGCTGCGGCGGGTTTTCATGGTATTCAAAACTTCATTGGTCATGGTAGTGCCATCCCTTTCATTTAATATTGCAGCTTTATTATACCATAGGGATGCAAACGGATAAAACTTTCCTGAAAGTAAAATAAAAATTTTCCTGAATGGAGAAATACGGTATGGTGTGCCACACCGCGCCGTGGTATGCTGGAAGCACACAAGGGAGGGCATAAACCATGAAACTGATGCTTGCACAAAATACCGCGCAGCAGCGCGCTGCCGCCCGTACTGAACAGCAGGCGCAGCGCCGGGCAGCCGCCTGCAAAAATGCCCTTGCCGCCCGCCGCCGGGATGTTTACCAGGCCGGGCGGGCAGAATGGCAGGCGGGCCAACCCCTGCGCTGACGGCAAAAGGGCAGGGGAGAGCGCGCCGCCGCTGCGTGCGATAATTTATGAATAGCATGTAAAATCATACAGAATCATGGAAGGCCAGCCTTTTTCGGGCTGGTCTTATTTTTTGCGCCATGGTATAATGTCCCTAAGTCACGAACAAAACTGTAAAATAAGGAGAGAACGAACCCATGAAATTTTCCGAAATGCCTTATGAGCGCCCGGACATGAGCACCCTGAAAGAACAGTTTGCTGCACTGACCGAGCGTTTGCAGAACGCCCCCGACTATGCCGCTGCCCGCGCCGCTTTTTTGGAGGAGCAGGTGCTGAACAAGCATGTGGATACCCTGTTCACCCTGGCCAGCGTGCGCCATACCATTGATACGCGGGATAAGTTCTATGATGAAGAGATGGAATTTGCCAACAGCGCCATGCCGCAGATCCGGCAGTGGCAGGATTCCTGGACCGCCGCCATGCTGGCAAGCCCCTACCGCAAAAACTTTGCCGAAGAATACGGCGACCTGATGTTTGTGAACGCCGAAATTGAGCGCAAGGCATTCTCGCCCGATATCATGGAGGAACTGCAGCAGGAAAACGAGCTGACCCAGCAGTATGGCAAGCTGCTGGCCAGCGCACAGATCCCGTTTGAGGGCGGGGTGTACACTCTGTCCCAGCTGAGCCCGTTCAAGAATGACCCGGACGATGCCCGCCGCCTGGCCGCCTGGAAAGCCGAGGGTCAGTGGTACAAGGACAACCAGAAACAGCTGGATGATATTTATGACAAGCTGACCCACCTGCGGGATAAGATGGGCAAAAAGCTGGGGTACGAGGGTTACACCACCCTGGGCTACTACCGCATGGGCCGCAACTGCTATACCAAAGCGGATGTAGAAAAGTTCCGTGCCGCCGTGGTCAAGTATCTGGTGCCGCTGGCGGACAGCATCTACCGTGAGCAGGCCAAGCGCCTGGGCAAACAGTACCCCATGAGCTTTGCTGATAACGCCCTGATGTTCCGTTCCGGCAACCCCGCCCCCTGCGGCGATGCCGATGCCATTCTGGCCCAGGGTAAAAAATTCTATGAGGAACTTTCACCCGAAACCGGCATCTTCTTTAACACCATGCTGGACAATGAGCTGCTGGACGTGCTTTCCACCCCCGGCAAGGCGGCGGGTGGCTACTGCACCAGCCTGTGGGATTATCAGGTACCGTTCATTTTTGCCAACTTCAACGGCACCCAGCATGACGTTGAGGTGGTCACGCATGAAGCGGGTCATGCCTTTGCCGCATACACCAACCGTGACCGCGTGCCGTATTCCACCGTGTGGCCCAGCATGGAAGGATGCGAAGTCCACTCCATGTCGATGGAATTCTTTGCCTGGCCGTGGGCGGAGGGCTTCTTTGGCAAGGATACCCGCAAGTTCCTGTACAGCCACCTGGCCGGTGCGCTGACCTTTATCCCGTATGGCACCATGGTGGACCATTTCCAGCATATCGTGTACGAAAAGCCGGACCTGACCCCTGCCGAGCGCCACGCCGCCTGGAAAGAACTGCTGGGCATTTATATGCCGTGGATGAAGCTGGATGGCGAGATCCCGTTCTACAGCGAGGGTGAGGGCTGGCAGCGCCAGAAGCATATTTACGAAAGCCCCTTCTATTATATTGACTACTGCCTGGCACAGACCGTCAGCCTGCAGTTCTGGGCCATGCTGCAAAAGGACCGCGCCAACGCGTGGAAGCACTACATGGCATACACCCGCCAGGGCGGCAGCCGCGTGTTTACTGAGCTGCTGAAAAACGCCGGTCTGGACAGCCCCTTTGAGGAAAGCTGCCTGCGCGGCGTGTGCGAAACGGCCAAGCAGTGGTTGGACAGCTATGACCTGACGGGGATCGAATAATGCAGCAAAAGAAAACCCGCCGTGGGCGGGAATACCTGAATGACTTCCGCAGAGATGTCAACGGCAGCTACCTGTACCAGGGCAGCTACCGCCGCTATACCGGCAGCATGCCGTATGCCAAACTGCGGGGCCTGCTGTGGGCGCTGTGCGGCGGGGCACTGGCGGCGCTGGCGGCGGCGGGCATGGTGCCCGCGCCGGGGGCCATGCAGCAGTTTTATGTACTGCTGCCGTATGCCGGGGCGCTGGTGGCTGGCATC
>ULRC01044954.1_pt1 | contig 11824 bp, 8 predicted proteins | sample 1955101 | NCBI WGS metagenome assembly ULRC01 (sample SAMEA4835672, study PRJEB28245) | human gut metagenome | biome: gut microbiome; material: fecal sample | place: Denmark | collected 2008 | reverse complement strand
TTCATCGGCATCGGCGCGATGATCGACTTCGGCCCGCTGCTTTCGAACCCGAAGATGTTCCTCTTCGGCGCGGCGGCGCAGTTCGGCATCTTCTTTGCGATGATCGCGGCGGTGCTGCTGGGCTTTGACTTGAAGGACGCAGCCTCCATCGGCATCATCGGCGCGGCGGACGGCCCGACGTCGATCCTTGTTTCGCAGGTGCTCCATTCCAATTATATCGGCCCCATCGCGGTCGCCGCCTACTCGTACATGGCGCTCGTGCCGATCATCCAGCCGTTCGCCATCAAGCTCGTGACCACCAAGAAAGAGCGTGCGATGCACATGCCCTACAACCCCAAGCACGTCTCCCGCGCGCTGCGCATCTGCTTCCCCATCATGGTCACGATTATCGCGGGCTTCATCGCGCCGATGTCCGTCTCGCTCGTGGGCTTTCTGATGTTCGGCAACCTGCTGCGCGAGTGCGGCTGCTTGGAGCGTCTTTCCCAGACGGCGCAGAACGATTTGGCGAACCTCATCACGCTGCTTCTCGGCATCACGATCTCGTTTTCGATGCAGGCCGACCAGTTCGTCAATCTCAACACGCTCATCATCATGGCGCTGGGCCTTGTCGCCTTCGTCTTTGACTCCATCGCGGGTGTGATGTTTGCAAAGCTTCTGAACCTCTTCTGCAAGAATAAGGTGAATCCGATGGTCGGTGCGGCCGGTATCTCGGCCTTCCCGATGTCCGCGCGCGTCATCCAGAAGATGGGGCAGGAGGCGGACTGCACCAATCACCTGCTGATGCACGCCGTCGGCGCGAACGTCGCCGGCCAGATCGCATCGGTGCTCGCAGGCGGCATGATCCTCAATCTCGTGCCGCAGCTCATGGGTTAAGGAGGAAAACGATATGACAAATCTTGAGATCGCGCTGCTCATCACGGGGCAGGGAATGCTCGGCATCTTCGCCGTGATGGGGCTGATCACCGTATTAGTCACACTCTTCACTAAATTCGGTAAAAAGTAAAACCCCAAACATAAACAGGCGGCCGCTGCCAACGCAGCGACCGCCTGTTTTAACATCGTAGATTTTGCACCGCGCACGGCGCAAATAATTTTAATCGTAATTTGTCGCGACATGCGCGTGACAAATTACTCTCTGCGCGGAGCGCGTGTCGCAGCCGCCTCACGGGCGGCAAGGCACGAAGCGCAGCGAATCCCCTTGAAAAGGCGGCATAGCCGCCTTTTCAAATACTCAAAAACGCGGGACTCAGTCCCGCGTTTTTGAAGTAATATAGAGCATTAAAGCTGCAACATCCGCCGGACTGACGCCCGAGATTCTCCCCGCCTGCCCCAGATTCTGCGGACGAATGGCGGCGAGCTTTTCGCGCGCCTCCAGACGGAGACCGTCGATTTTCGCGTAATCGATATCCTCGGGAATGGCGCGGCGCTCCAGGCGCGCAAACTCTGCGACCTCCGCCATCTGGCGGCGGATGTAGCCCTCGTACTTGACGGCGATCTCCACGCTCTCGGCGAGTGCGGGCGGGAAAGCGCGGCAGCCCGCATCAAAATCGCGCAGGTCGTCATAGGTGAGCTGCGGTCGGCGCAGCAGCGCGATGAGGGGGCTGCCGTCGTGCACCTCCGCCGTGCCGCGCGAAGTCAACAGCGCGTTGAGCGCGTCGGACGAGGGGACGCCCGTGTGCTCGAGGCGCTTGATCTCGCGGCGCACCGCGTCGTATTTGCCCACGACCTTTTGCAGCGTTTCATCGCTGACAAGGCCAAGCTCATGGCCGATGGGCGCAAGGCGCTCGTCGGCGTTGTCCTGCCGCAGGATGAGGCGGTACTCGCTGCGGCTCGTCATCATGCGGTAGGGCTCGTTCGTGCCCTTGGTCACAAGGTCGTCGATGAGTGTACCGATATAGGCCTGCTCGCGGCCCAGAATGAAGGGCGATTCGCCCTTGATTTTCCGCGCGGCGTTCACGCCCGCGACGAAGCCCTGCACCGCCGCCTCCTCGTACCCCGACGAGCCGTTGAACTGTCCCGCGCCGTACAGGCCCGAAATGTGCTTGTATTCAAGCGTCGGGTAGAGCGCGGTCGGGTCGATGCAGTCATATTCGATGGCGTAGGCCGGGCGCATGATCTCCGCGTGCTCAAGGCCCTTGACCGAATGCAGCATTTCGATCTGCACCTCCTCGGGCATGGACGACGAAAAGCCCTGAATGTAGAGTTCTTCTGTATCGAGGCCCATGGGCTCGATGAAAAGCTGATGGCGGGGCTTGTCGGGGAATCGGACGATCTTCGTCTCAATACTCGGGCAGTAGCGCGGGCCGACGCCCTCAATGACGCCGGAGTAGATGGGACTGCGATCCAGATTCTCGCGGATGACGCGGTGCGTCTCCTCCGTGGTGTAAGTCAGGTAGCAGACCGCCTGATTTTCGGGCGGGTGTTCCGTCGAAAACGAGAACGGCAGCGGCGTTTTGTCGCCCGTCTGCACCTCCATCTGAGAAAAATCGACGCTGCGCGCGTTCACGCGCGGCGGCGTGCCGGTCTTGAAACGACGCAGCGGCAGTCCGAGCTTTTTGAGCGCGTCCGCCAGCGTGAGCGAGGCGTGCATCCCGTCGGGGCCGCTCTCGCGCACGCATTCGCCGACGATGGTGCGGCCATCCAAAAATGTGCCCGAGCAGAGGATGACAGCCCTGACCGCGTAAACGCCGCCTGTCTCGGTCACAACGGCGGACACGTGGCCGTCGGTGACGCGTAAGTCGACGATCTCCGCCTGCCGCAGCAGCAGATTTTCCTGCGTTTCGAGCGTGTGCTTCATCACGCTCTGGTAGCGCCGCCGGTCGGCCTGCGCGCGCAGCGACCAGACCGCGGGGCCCTTGCCGCGGTTGAGCATGCGGTACTGGATGCAGGCTTTATCCGCGGCCTTTGCCATCTCGCCGCCGAGGGCGTCGAGCTCGCGCACGAGATGGCCCTTGCCCGTGCCGCCAATGGCGGGGTTGCAGGGCATGTTGCCCACGGCGTCCAGATTGATCGTGAAGCACACGGTTTTCATCCCGAGCCGCGCACAGGCGAGCGAGGCCTCGATGCCCGCGTGGCCCGCGCCGATGACGGCAACGTCATAGCTTTCGGCGTGAAATTCACGCATGTTCTCAGCCCCTTTCCAGTGTGATGACCGCGACCTGCGGCCGATTCAGAATGCGTGGGACGATTTTCGGCGAATTGCCGAGCCCGCGGTTGACGAAGACGGACGCGCCGTTGTCGGCATAAAAGCCCGAGGTGTACGATGGGAAGAGGTTGCGCTGCGTGCCGAACACCCCGCCCACGAACGGAAGTCTCCAGATGCCGCCGTGGCCGTGACCGGAGATCGTTAAGTCTGCACCGAGGAGACTGTATTCGCCCGCAAAGCGGTCGTTCCGGTGCGCGAGCAGCATCCAGAAGGGGTCGCCGCAGGCGGCGTAGACCTCCTGAGCAAGCTCGTACGGCGTTTCCTGATCGGCGTAGCCGTTCGGATCGTCGATGCCTGCGAGGACGATACTGTCGCCGTTTCGCGTGAGCGGTACGAATTCGTTCGAGAGCACCGTCACGCCGGATTCCCGCAGTGTGCGCTTGATCTCCTCCACGACCTTTGTGCCGTGGCCCCACTCGTGGTTGCCCGTGACGTAATACGTCGGCGCGATGGCAGAGAGCGCTGCACCGACCTCGCCGGCGTAGACGGTCGGGTTTTCGGTTTTGCGGTCGACCAGGTCGCCCGTCACGAAGATATACTCCGGATGCGCGGCCTTGACCGCACTGTACAGGCGCTCGTTGCCCTTGCCGAAGTATTTGCCATGCAAATCGCTGAGTTGCACGATGCGGCAGCCGTCAAAGCCCGCAGGCAGCTCAGCAGATGTGAATGTTGCCTCGTCGGTCTCGATGCTGCGGTTGCCCCAGTAGAGGTAAATGCCGAACAGCACGATCAAAATGAGTAGGTTGCGCCAGAAATGATGTTTTTTTCTTTGTCTCGCCATGGGAACTCCAATCTATAAGGAGGCTATAAGCCAAAAAGCCTCGCAGAGTTGCGTGCCGCGCACGGCACGCAATCAATTCAAATCCGTTTTCTGCCGCGACACGTGCGTGGCAGAAAACACTTTGCGCGGAGCGCGTGTCGCAGCCGCCCTGCGGGTGGCAAGGCACGAAGCGCAGCGAATTCTCCTCGAAAAAGCGGCGCGCCGCTTTTTCGACAGTTTTAAGGGGCGGCTTTTGCCGCCCCTTATTGTAGCACACCGTCCCGCCTTGAAACAAGGGATTTTATTCCGCGCTCTTGAGACTCTCGACCATATCGATCTTCTTCATCTTAAAGTGCGCAAGCACGTTGACGAGCAGCGAGAACAGCGCCGTCAGGATCGCCGCGTACACGTAGGCCGACGGCGCGGTCTGCCGCCCGAACATCATGAGGTCAATTTCCGTCGAGCGCACAAGGTAAATGTGCAGCCAGTGACCCATGAAGCAACCGAGCAGGATGCCGAACACCGTGAGCACGATGTTCTCGCGATACACATAGGCCGAGACCTCGCCATCGTAAAAACCCAGCAGCTTGATCGTCGCGAGCTCGCGCTGGCGCTCAGTGATGTTGATGTTCGATAGGTTGAAGAGCACGACCATCGCCAGCGCCGCCGCCGCCAGAATGATGATGACCACAACGAAGTCCACGCGCTCCATGCTGTGCATGTAGGTATCCTGCGTGTCGCGCATGCGCGAGGTCGTCGCCACGCCGCTCATGTCGAGCAGCTTTTCAAAAATGGCGTTGCAGGTGTCGGTATCGTCGCTCGTGAAGTTCAGAAGGTAGGCGTTCGGCTCGCCGTCGGCGTGGAGCGCATTTTCATAGTAGCCGGGCGTCATATAGATGAAGTGGCCCGTATAGTGCTCGTAGATGCCCGCGACCGTCACATCGCCGCGCACGTCGCCGTCGAGGAAGAAGGTGTCGCCCACCGAGACCTTCAAAAGCTCGGAGAGCTTCTGGTCGATGTATACGCCCTCATCGCCCATTGTGATGGGATCTCCGCTCTTGTAGTCGAAAAGGTCCACGACATTGCCGATCTCGTCGGAGGCCATCACCTCGACATAGGCGGTGGTTGAATAGGAGGGGGTGACCACCGTGGCGGACGAAGCCGCACAGGGGATGTAGTTCACAACGCGGGAGTCGCCTGCAAGGAAGTCCTCCACCGCCGCGCGCTCCTCGGGCAGGGCGTTGTCGGCAAGCGTCACCTGTGCCGAGTAGTGGAACAGCTCGTCATACTGGCGCGACATCGTAAAGAGAAGGGACGAGCGCATACCGAAGCCCGCGATGATGAGCGCGGTGCAGCCGCCGATGCCGATGACTGTCATCCAGAAGCGCTTCTGATAGCGGAAGAGGTTGCGCGCCGTGACCTTGTGGATGAACGACATACGTCTCCACAGGGGCTTGATGTACTCAAGGAACACGCGCTTGCCCGCCTTCGGCGTGCGCGGGCGCATCAGGCTCGCAGGCGTTTCGCGCAGCGTGGCAAGGCAGGCCCAGAGCGTCGCGACTGTTGTGCAGGCGACCGCCGCGAGCACGGAAAAGAGCGAAATATCCGTGTAGGCGTGCAGCTCGATATCCGGCATCTGATACATGATCTGATAGGCCGTGAAGATCATCTTCGGGAAGAGGATATAGCCGATGACAAGGCCCAGAACGCCGCCGACAAGGCTCGGCAGCAGCCCGTAGCCGATGTACTTCCACGAGATCGCGAGGCGGCTGTAACCGAGCGCCTTGAGCGCGCCGATCTGCACGCGCTGCTCTTCGACCATGCGCGTCATCGTCGTCAGGCATACGAGCGCCGCGACGAGGAAAAAGATGATCGGCAGCACGCTCGCGAGGTTCGCCATACGGTCGGCGTCCTGGCCGAAACCCGTGTATCCGGGGTTGTAGCTGCGGCTGAAGATGTACCATTCGCAGCTGTCGATATCCGCGACCTTGCGGCGCGCGTCGGTGATCTTCTCCTGCGCGTCGGCGATCTTCTCGTCGGCCTCCGCCTTGCCGTCCGCGTATTCGCGCAGGCCCTTGCGGTAGTCGCGCTCGCCGTCCGTCAGCTCGGTGTAGGCGTCCGAGAGCTCCTTGACGCCGTCGGCGTACTGCTCTTCGCCGTCGTAGTAGTCCTTCCAGCCGTCGTCGAGCTTTTTGCGCGCGTCGGCAAGCTCCTGCTTTGCGTCCGCAAGCTGCGCGGGCGCGTCGTTGAGCTGCGCTTTTGCGTCGTCCAGCTGCTTTTTTGCCTCGCGCAGCTCCTTTCTGCCCGCGTCGAGCTCGGCCGCGCCGCTGTAATACTCGCTCCATCCGTTGTCCAGTTCCCGCTTGTTTGCGGCGATGCTGCTCGCGCTGACGCTTTGCAGCTGGGCAAGCTGTTGCTCCATCTGCGCCTTCTGCGCCTCCGCCTGCGCAAGCCCCGCCTGTGCCTCGGCAAGTCCCTTCTCATAGCCTGCGCGTTTCTCGGCGGACAAATTCGGATCTTGCAGCGCATCGTTCAACTGCCCGATCTTCAGATTCAGGCTGTCGATCATGCCCTGCGCCTGCGCGATGCCGCCTTCAAGCTGCGCGCGCATACCGCCCAGCGCGGCGTCCGTCGCGGCGATGGCTGCGCTGTCGCCGCGGCCGAGATCGTCGAGCAGCTTCCCCGGCCCGCCCTCGTAGGGCGAGCCCGCGGCTGCGAGCGCGTCCGTCACAGTCTTGGCGAGCGAGTTGAGCTGGCGCTCACCGCTTTCCAGTTGTCTCCGTCCCGCGGCAAGCTCTTTTTCGCCGCTCTCAAGCTCCTTGACGCCGTCCTCGTACTGGGCGAGGCCGTCTTCATACTCTGCCCTGCCCTTTTCGTACTCGTCCAGCGCGTCTTCGTACTCTTCCATGCCGTTGAGGTATTGCATTTCGCCGTCGTCGAGCTCGATCTTTGCATCGTCCAGCTCGACGCGCGCGTCCTTGAGCTCCTGCTGGCCGTCGTAGTAGTCCTTCCAGCCGTCGTCGAGCTTCCTGCGTGCATCATTTAGTTCTTTCTGCGCGTCGCCGAGCTTTTCGTCGGCCTCGGCCTTCGCGTCGTCCAGCTCTTTCTGTGCATCGTCGAGCTTTTCCGTCGCTTCATCGACGAGATCATCGTGCCGCAGCTGCGCGCGCGCGTCGCCGAACGGCTCCAGCTCGTCGATGACGGCGTCGATATAGTCGTCATAGTCGCTGTAAAACGCGGTCATCTCCGTCGCGCCGGAGACGCGCACATAGGCCGCCGTGTAGTAGTCGAGCGTGAACGCCTCGCGCGGCAGGTACAGATACGCCTTGACCGTGCCGCTGCCGAGTGTCGACGTGCCGCGCTCCACCGCGAGATACACCGGCGAGCGCACCGTGCCGACAACCGTATACGTGTCCTGCGCGAGCGCGTCGGAGAGGTCGTCCCCCGGCGTGAGTGTGATCGTATCACCGATGGAAATGCTCATCAGTGAGAGCATATTTTCCTCCACCACGCACTCGTCCGCGCGCTCGGGCATGCGCCCGTCGCGCAGCAGCACCTCGTTGATGCCGCGGCCCGTGAGGGAGAGGACCTTGACCACTGCGTCGAGCGAGTCGGACGAGGCGAACGCGTCGATGACGTACTCGCCCTCGGCGTCCTCGACCTTGTCCTGCGCGCGAATGGCCGTGATGTCATCGTCGGTCAGGCCGAGCGTTGAAAGCACCTGAATGTCCGCCAAGTGCAGGGAATCGAGATAATCGTCGCCCGTGCGCTTCATGTCCGGTGCGGTCGCCTTGAGACCGGAGAGAAACGCGACCGACAGCGCGACCAGGATCATAATGGAGAAAAAGCGGCTACGCGTGTGTTTGATCTCGCGCCAGAAGTCCTTCTGCATGGCGTTTTTCATCGCGCCGCCCCCTTTCGTTCCGATTTCTTCGTTACCATTCGATCAGTTCCACGCTGGTCGGATGCTCATTGCACTGCATGCTCTCTACCGTGCCGTTTTTGATGTGGATGACGCGGTCGGCCATCGGCGTGATGGCGCTGTTGTGCGTGATGACCACGACCGTCACACCCTTTTGCCGGCAGGTGTCCTGCAAGAGCTTGAGGATCTGCTTGCCCGTCACATAGTCGAGCGCGCCGGTCGGCTCGTCGCAGAGCAGGAGCTTCGGATTTTTCGCGAGCGCGCGGGCGATGGCGACGCGCTGCTGCTCGCCGCCGGAGAGCTGACCGGGGAAGTTGTTCGCGCGCGCGGACAGGCCGACTTCGTTCAAGACCGTCGCTGCGTCGAGCGGGTCTTTACAGATCTGCGCCGCGAGCTCGACGTTTTCAAGCGCCGTGAGGTTGCCGACGAGGTTATAGAACTGGAAGACAAAGCCGATGTCGTGGCGGCGATAGGTCGTGAGCTGACGGGCGTTGAAGCCGCTCACGCGCGTCCCATCAACCGTGATGGTGCCGCCCGAGCAGGCGTCCATGCCGCCGAGCATGTTGAGGACCGTCGTCTTTCCCGCGCCCGAGGGGCCGACGATGACGCAGAATTCACCTTTTTCGATCGTAAAGCTGATGTGGTCCACCGCGCGAATTTCGATCTCTCCGCTGTGGTAGACCTTGGAAACATCCTCAAATGTGACGAAAGCCGCCATAGTCCGACTCCTCCGCTTCAAATATCATTTTTATTTTATTATAAGTGGAAAATAACGGAAATGCAAGTGTAGATATAGCAGCTTGCATGAAAAAGTCGCTAATTTTTTGGGCAAAACCATGAGAGCTGACGATTGAAATTTGCCTTTTCCGCGCTTATAATACAAACTGAAGTAAATGAAGGAAAGGAGCGTGAAAACGAATATGTTTGAGAACTTCATCAAGCAGGATGTTGACGACATGATCTTCGGCAGCACCAAGCAGATCATCAGCGAGCGCTGAGATCCGTTGTATCGACCACGCGAAAGCGTGGCTTTTTTGTTTTTATCGCCGGAAAGGCGAAAAAGGGCCGCTTCCACGGGAATTTTCGTCCCGAGAGGCGGATTTTTCTTGCCTTTGCACGGTGTGTGTGATATACTTTTTCGGCTAATGAAGGATAAAAGTAAGGAGAGAGAACGCCATGGCTGTGATCGAATACGATTCCTACAAGCAGAAGCTGCTTGCGATGGACGAAACATTTGAAAACCTCTTCAAGGCGCTGGAGATCGAGCAGGCCCGTCAGGAGCTGAACCGCCTCGAGCTCGAGGCGCACGAGGACGGCTTCTGGAACGATCTGGAGCGCTCGCAGAAAAACCAGATGCGCTCCAAGCAGCTGCACAATAAAATTCACCGTTACGAAAAGCTCGTTTCCACGCGCGACGATCTGCTCGCGCTGATCGACATGGGAACGGAGATGGACGACGCAAGCCTGCTGCCCGAGCTCGAAGAGGGCTACAAAAAGCTCGAAGCCGATGTGGAGCAGGCGCGACTCACGACGCTCCTTTCCGGCGAATACGACAACTGCAACGCCATTTTGACGTTCCACGCCGGCGCGGGCGGCACCGAGGCGCAGGACTGGGCGCAGATGCTCTACCGCATGTATATGCAGTGGGCGAACAAGCACGGCTTTGAATTCGAGATGCTCGACTATCTCGACGGCGATGAAGCCGGTCTCAAGAGCGCGACGGTCATGGTCAAGGGCGAGAATGCCTACGGCTACTTAAAGGGTGAAAACGGCGTGCACCGCTTGGTGCGCGTTTCCCCGTTCGACGCCAACGCCCGCCGCCAGACGAGCTTTGCAGCCCTCGAGGTCATGCCTGAGCTGCCCGACGACATTGAGGTCGAAATTCGTCCCGAGGATATTGAAATGCAGGTCTACCGCGCGTCCGGCGCCGGCGGCCAGCACGTCAACAAGACGAGCTCTGCCGTTCGACTCATCCACAAGCCCACGGGCATCGTCACCGCTTGCCAGACGCAGCGCTCGCAGTTCCAGAACCGCGACTACGCCATGCAGATGCTCAAATCCAAGCTCATGGAACTCAAAATTCAGCAGCACGCGGAGAAGATCTCCGACATCAAGGGCGTGCAGCTCAAGATCGAATGGGGCAGCCAGATCCGCTCCTACGTCTTCATGCCCTATCAGCTCGTCAAGGACACGCGCACCGACTACGAGACCGGCAACATTCAGTCCGTCATGGACGGCGACCTCGACGGCTTCATCAACGCGTATCTGACGAAGTCTGCGAACGGGGAGCTGAAGAAATAATTCAAAAATGTGCTTCGCACATTTTTGAGAGGGGCTTGCAGAGTGCTGCGCGTAATCGCGTTGCTCGCACACTTGCACTCTGTAAAGTATTTTTTGTCACGCACAGGTCGCGACAAAAAATGATCAAACTTTGATTCCGGCGCTGCGGCGCCGGAATTTTATATGTCGGAACGAAAAGGTTAAGCAGGGAGGAAACATGGAAGAAAATACCAGAGAAAACAAGATGGGCACGATGCCCATCGGCAAGCTGCTGGCCAACATGGCGGGGCCCGTGATGATATCGATGCTCTTTCAGGCGCTCTACAACATTGTCGACAGCGTGTTCGTCGCGCGGCTCAGTCAGGACGCAATGAACGCCGTGTCGCTCGCTTTCCCGCTGCAAACGCTGTGCATCGCGTTCGCCGTGGGCACGGGCGTCGGTATGAACGCGCTGCTCGCGCGTTCGCTGGGTGAAAAGAACATGCAGGCGGTCGACCGCGCCGCGGGCACGGGACTTTTCCTGACGCTCTGCACCGCCGCCGTCTTTGCTGTCCTCGGCTTTTCGCTCGCCACGCCGTTTTTCCGCTTTCAGACGGAGAATGCGCAGATCATCGCCTACGGCAGCGACTATGTGATGATCTGCATCGGCGGCTCGCTCGGACTGTTCCTGCAAATTTACGGCGAGCGCCTGCTCCAGTCCACGGGGCGGACGGACCTTTCGATGATCTCGCAGATCGCGGGCGCGGTGTGCAACATCGTGCTCGACCCGATTTTGATTTTCGGCCTTCTGGGCTTTCCCCGCATGGAGGTCGCGGGCGCGGCGGTCGCCACGATCGTCGGCCAGTTCGTCGGCGCGGGCCTCGGCCTTTTCCTGAACCTCAAGAAAAATCCCGAGGTGCAGATCCACCTCAAGGACATCCGTCCCCACCGCGCGACGGTGGCGGACATCTACGCCATCGGCATTCCGTCGATCATCATGCAGTCCATCGGCTCGGTGATGATGTTCGGCATGAACAAAATTCTCATCTCGTTCACTGAGGCGGCGACCGCGGTGTTCGGTGCTTACTTCAAGCTCCAGAGCTTCATCTTCATGCCGTGCTTCGGCCTCAACAACGCGATGGTGCCCATCGTGTCGTACAACTACGGCGCGCAGAAATTCGACCGCGTGCGCAAGACCGTCCGCCTGACAGTCTTCACGGCCATCGGCATCATGTGCGTCGGCTGCGCGCTCTTCGAGCTCATCCCCGAAACGCTGCTGGGGATGTTCTCGCCGACGGACGAAATGCTCTCCATCGGCAGGGTCGCTCTGCGCATCATCGGCGTGCACTTCCCGCTCGCGGGCTTCAGCATCATCGCGGGCAGCGCGTGTCAGGCGCTCGGCAAGCCCATCTACGCGCTCATCAACTCCGTCTGCCGCCAGATCGTTGTGCTGCTGCCGGCGGCGTATTTGCTCTCGCTCACGGGACGGCTCGAGCTTGTGTGGCTCGCCTTCCCGATCGCGGAAGTCGTGAGCGTCATTCTGAACGCCACGTTCCTGCGGCTCACTTATCGAGCTTCGCTCGAGAGGAAATAATGTTCCCCGTAGGGGAACTCGTATTCTCGCGCCCATAGGGCGCGTTGGGGGGAGCGGCGTGCGCGCTGCGGCACCAAAGGGGGT
>ULRC01093621.1_pt1 | contig 11883 bp, 16 predicted proteins | sample 1955101 | NCBI WGS metagenome assembly ULRC01 (sample SAMEA4835672, study PRJEB28245) | human gut metagenome | biome: gut microbiome; material: fecal sample | place: Denmark | collected 2008 | reverse complement strand
ACGAACTTGCGCTTCTTCTCCACGTCGGTGATGACGTAGTTGATGGTGACCTCGGCAGCAGTACCGGCGGTGGTGGGCACTGCAATGGTGAACACTGCGTGCTTCTTGGTGGGAGCAACACCTTCCAAAGAGCGGACGTCCGCAAACTCGGGGTTATTGATGATGATGCCGATGGCCTTTGCGGTATCCATGGAGGAGCCGCCGCCGATGGTCACGATGCAGTCAGCCTCGGCAGCCTTGAAGGCAGCCACACCGTCCTGCACGTTAGCGATGGTGGGGTTAGGCTTGATCTCGCTGTAAACAGCGTAGGCAAAGTTTGCAGCATCCAGCAGGTCGGTGACCTTTTTGGTAACGCCAAACTTGATCAGGTCGGGGTCGGAGCAGACGAAAGCCTTCTTGTAGCCACGGGCGGTCAGCTCGGGAACGATGTTCTCGATGGCACCGTGGCCGTGGTAGGAGATGGTATTCAGAACAATGCGGTCAGCCATAATACAAATCCTCCAAATCTGTTTGCAGCCGCCTTTCCGGCGGCGTTTCTCTACGTTTCAGCATAGCACATCGTCAAAAAATTTGCAATGTAAAATTGTTTAAAATTGTAGTATATTTTTATACTTGTGTACTGTTTTCTATTATTTTTGTCTGTTTTCCGGCATTATTATCCCATGCCAAAAAACAATCCTTGCCAAATGGCCGTGCCTGTGTTATACTATTTGGGTAACCTTTGCTGGTGTGGCGCAATGGCAGCGCAACTGATTTGTAATCAGTGGGTTGCAGGTTCAACTCCTGTCACCAGCTCCAAGAAAAGCCGCTTAGATTCGTAGAAATCTAGGCGGCTTTTCTCTACTTTAACACGCTTTTTAACACACTTTTGGTATCGTGCGCATTGTCTGGCACTACTTTGAACGATGAGCAGCAGCGCTAAAAGGGGCTTGGGGTGTTCCCCAACAAGTTACCGGAACGGCGCTTTTGTACATACAAAAGCACTGCTTGCCAGTGCAATGCAGCCCGCCGGGCAGCTTACTGGGTGATCTCCGGCACTTCCAGCGCGTCAAGGGCTGCGGCAAGCAGCTTTGTGATGGTTGATGCAGAGCGTTCCAGCTTAACACATACAAGATCAATCTTCATGCCTTGCAGATATCGGTAGTAAACGGCCATGGTCTGCATGATATCCGGCAGCGCTTCTATTGCGGTCTGAATCTCGGCATAGATCTGACAGCCCTGTGCAACCTCTGCGTCATACGCTCTTTGCAGTTCGTCAAGGCGCTGCACAGCGTCTGCGACACGGTCAGAGCGTAGACCCGTAGGAGCAACACGCACCCCGCCGGGGGTACTCTGCACAGACGTTGCGCGGCTGCGTGCGTCCTCGATCTGTAACAGGATGATCTTTTGCCTGCGCTGGCTGTTCTGGTATCGGTATAACCATTCCTTTTTCTGTTCAATTGTCACGCGCTGCGTCTCCTTCCAACAAAAAACGCCCACAGCGTGAACCGTGGGCGCTAAATTTCGGCATTTTGCCGGTTATGTGCGATGCAGCACCCTGCGATCAGCGCGCCGCCGGGGACAAAATGCACAAATCAGGTGGTTTCCTGATAGTAGATACCAACCTTCTTATTATCCAGCACAAAGGCGTCATAGCAGACACGGCCGGTCACAATGGTGCCGCTGGAAAGCGGGGTGTCATCATGGATGCCGAAATCTTCCAGCTTGACAGGTGCCACAGTTGCGGAGGGGTGCACCAGCATAAAGCCGAACTTCTCCGGCAGGCGTGCAGACGGCACCTTTACAACGTTTGCGCCATCCAGCACGGCCACAATGCCGCGGGCGCGCATTTCTGCGCCGATCTCGGTATGGTCAAACTCAACGGCCTGTTTAAGCAGCGCATAGGTTGCCGGGGTGACGACCAAAGAACGCTCAGTTTCGGGCACTTCTGCATCGTCCAGCGCCTGAGACGCTGCCAGAATAGCGGCATAGATGTTGGACTTGGTGAGCGCTGCGGCTGCGGGCTTGTGGCCTGCGCCGGTGGTCATCACGGTATACACGTTGGTATCGACCTCTGGAATAACCACCTCTCGCAGTTCGCGCGCCAGCGCGGTGCCGGCTTCCAGCTGCTGCTGCGTTTCGTCCTGATCCAGACGGTCAACGTTGAAGATGAAAGAGCGGTCATGCTTCAACAGCAGCTCCTCGGTAGTTGCGGACAGGTCAAGCAGCTTGCCATAACGGGACAGGGATTCGCTTGTGTCCTCGGGGGCGGTGCTGCGGTTGCGGCTGTAGTCGTTCAGGGGCGTGGTGCTGATCTTATACAGCTTGATAGCGTGAGCGCCAGTCCAATCATAGTCGGTATTGGTCAGCAATCCGACCTTGCTTTCAGCTTTAAACAGGTCGTCGGTCTGCGGTGCAAATTTGGTGGTAAGTTCAACGGACATATATTAAACCTCGTTTAGATCAATAGCTTTTGAATTGTTTCGGAGTATGCTTTATTGCGCGGCTGAAAGCGTCTGCGGTATTAGCCTGAGTAGGCAGGTGCAGCGGCGTGCCGCCGTCTTTAACCTTGGGATACCCTGCGGGCTGCTGGCTCTTTGCGAAAGCCGTAATAGCCTGTGCCTGTGCGGTGCAGGCTTCTTCCGTGTCGCCGGTCAGCAGTTCAGCCGGACAGCCGGTTGCAGCTGCCACGCGGGCGAGCATATCGCGCCGGGCGTTTGCACTGTTCAGTGCATCCAGCTGTGCCTTTGTGGTATCGTACTGGCTTGCCTTGGCTTTCAGATCATCGTAATCAGCATACTTTGCGCGTTCACGGCTCAGGCGGTCAGCAACAATGCTGTTTACCTCCTCCTGCGTGAAGGTGCGCGGCTCCTGCTGCTCTCCGGCTGCAGTGGTACGGGCTTCCTGTGTTACAGTTTCATTCATGGTGGTTCCTTTCTCGGCCAGAGTGCAGGCCGAAAACCAGTGCTTGACCAGTGCACTGTCTTTTTCTTTATCTGGTCTGGTGGGGTCATTGCGGATTCTTCTAACGCATTCCGATTCCGGCGTGTCCATGTAATGCGTGTAGCCGTGCAGACGCCGGGCAAGTGCATTCACCTGTTTTCTGTCCGAAGAACTGGTGATAACAAAAGCACGTTTCCCGGCTTTGCCTGATTCAATGGACTTGTAAACAGCTTCTCTTACAGATAAAGCCGTGTCCATGATGCCGGAATAATCGGGATGTGCCGACTTGCTGCCGGTCAGAGCAGACACTATTGTGTCCATGTCAAGCACAATATCCCCCGGCCGCATGTGTTGCTGCACGAATGTAGTCTTACCAGAACCGGGCGGGCCGCAAACAATGCAAACGCCCGCAAGCGATGTAGAAGTGACAGGCTCCATACAGGTTCCTTTCCCGGCCTTATCCGTGGCCGTGTACGTTTATTTCAAAAGGCAGATGCCTTTTTGACTTGTTTTTCAGGCAAAATCAGCAGTAAAAAGCTGTATGTTTTGTTGCATTTTCCAAGCGCCTATATAAGGCAGGCGCTAAAGCCTATAACTTTGCTGCATATCCAGCCCTTTAAAAAACTCCGCGTGTGTAAATCGGCGCTAACGGCATTGGGGGTCGCCGAGGGCGGCGGGAGGGGCCCCCTCCCCCACCCCCTGCCAGACCGCTGGCAAGCTGATAGCTTCACGCCGATCAGAGCGCGGGAAGATTTAACAGAATGCGCTGTGCATGGTGCTATGCGGCACGATCATGCAGCCACAGGCACAGCGCTGTTTTGCCTGTCTCTGTTCGTCCGGTGCAGCTGGGTAAGAGTTCATTAGGAGATTTCTATCAACGCCCTTCCGCGAGGAGGGCGACAGCAAAAGCAGATGATGCAGCGAACAGGTACAGCAGGCAAAATAAAAAAGCACAGAGAACCGCCGAAGCGTTTTCCCTGTGCTTAATAGCTACCAGACGTCTGGCGGTACTCTATGCCTGCTTTTATTTTACCACATCAATGAACCAGCGTCAAATAAATCATGCAGCGTTCGCCGATCTGGCTTGTGTGCGTGCGGCAGCGGCCAAGCAGCTGCAAAAGAACCTCGCGCACCTTCCACGCCTGGTCTCGTTCTTCCGGGGTAAAAGATATGGTTACTTTCATTCCAGCATCCCCCGGGGGTCATTCTGGGGAGTGGTGGTCTTGAGCACCCCGCCGGGGTATTCTTTTCTGGCTTTCCTGCGTTCCTGGTCGTTATACAGGCGGGAAACGCACAGCAGCACACGCTGCACAGCGTCCGGGCTTTCCAGCAGATCAAGCAGCGTTACACACGATTCACGCAGGCGCTGCACCTCGTTCCCGGTCTGGGCGGCGCTCTTTGCCTTCTCGCGGTTCACATCGCTGCCGTTCATGGTCATGACTGCATCGATCTGTTCAGGGGTCAAGCCAAGGTTTCTTAATTCGTTACGTTTCATGTTTTGTTCCTTTCTTCATTTCAGTGTGTGCCGGACTACAACAGCGCGCCCAATGATCTGCACGCCTGCCAGCTCGTCACGGGTGAATAGTTCGGTCATGTATGCCGGGTTTGCGGGCGCAAGGATTTGCCCATCTGCCCACAAGACACGCAATAAATACTCTTCCCCGACCTTTACAAGGGCGATCTGGCCGGGTTCTACATGGTCACAGGCTGCAATCTCCACTCTGTCACCGGCTCTTATACCGGCATTCTTCATGCTGTCATCTTGTACCAGCATGAGAAAATCACTGTGCGGTTCTTCGTCCTGCGCCCTCTTGGCCTGTTCCAGCTCACTGAGGGTATAGGAGAGGGTTACTTTCATACCGGTGCCGCCTTTGGGTCATTCTGAGGCAGGATTCTTTCAGGAGACCCCGCCGGGGTGCTGGTATAGATTTGATCCTTCAAATGCTGGTGCGAACGCTGCAAGTATTCCACAGCCGCATATAAAGCTTGTGCATACACTTCACGGGAAAAACGATCTCCAACAATCCCGTCACTGATTGCACTTACTAGAGCAATGCCGCATTCAAGTTCAAATGCAACGTCATCAATCAATACGGCAGATACGTCCTTGCGCAAATAAGGGGCCTGTTCTACTGGCTTCAATCTGCCCACCTCCCTTACAGGTTGCCGCTGTACCAGCAGCCAACGATGCCGATCAGGCACCACACGAAAAACGGGGCAAGGCACTGAAAATGATACATAGTCATTGAAAAGTCCTCCATTTTTGATATAATGGGGGCGGTATTGTCTGCTAAACTTTACCGCCCATCTGCCGCCCACGCTGCGCCAACAGTGTGAGCGGCTTTCTTTTTGTTGTTGAGCAGCAGTTGCAAAATGCAACCGGTTGTAAAATGCAACTGGTATCCCCGGCAATTTGCCGGGGGTCATTTTGAACCCGGTTCAATCTGGCCGGGGTCAGGCTGCTGCTTGCTGCGGCTGAATACAATAGGCGGCAGGCCGGGCAGGTTGGGGTGCACAATCTGCACCGGTGCACTTTTTGCATGGGTGCACTTTTTGCACCCGCCGGGGGATGCACGCGAGCAGTCGCACCTTTCGCCGGGGTCAAGGTTTGCACCGCAATAGGGGCAGGTATTGTATTGCTTACTCATGTTTACCACCTTCTTTCTGTGCCGCTGGGGTGCTGCACGCTGGTGACGGGATCCCTGCACAGTTGATCAAGTCCGACAGGTTTGTGTCCTTGGTGATCTTGCGGGGCTTGTCCGGTTCGCTTTTCTGCACCAGACTTCTGTGCAGCCGGTCACGGCTTGCAACCGGATCACGAATAATGGGGTTGTGATCTGTAAAGTGCTCATAAGGGTAGACGGATAACCATCCTACGGCAACACTGCTGTCAAGGCAAGCGCACATATACCCGGTGCGATCTTTTACCCCGGCTTCATCGGTCAGCTGCACCAGCTTTTTGCAAATACCCTTTGCAGCTGATTCCGTCCAACGCCTTTTCTTGTTCGCTCTGGCAATGTCCTGACGGTTCTTGTCAAAGTCCTGCAGGCTTTCCAGCAGTTCCCTGTTTCCGGGTGCCTGTTCTTGGGCAAACTCCCGAAAAATATCAAGAGGGGTGCGCGACACAGCAGCCGCAGGCTGCGTAGTATCTCTATCTATTATCTTATTCTTATTTCTTATTCTATTATCTAGGGGGCTGTTTTTAGACCCACGCTTGGTCTGTTTTCCGACCCACGCTTGGTCTGTTTTTAGACCTTCTGTGGGAAGTTTGACATAAATCGTATTCGGGGCTGAATAATTGCGTTTCCGCTCGATCAGGTCAGCATTGTACAGTTCCCTCATTGCTTTTTTTACCGGTGTGCGGGTCTTGTGAATGGTTTCCATGATGGTTTCCAATGAAAAAGTGATGTACACCCGGCCTTGCTCGTCAATCCATCCGTTTATCCTTGATAGATTCGCCCTATAAAGCAGAACAGAATAAATCAATTTAGCCGTATGGCTCAGCTTCATATCAAGCAGGAAACGAGGGAAGGGAATATTCTGCGGCACACTGGTGTCACTGGTCATATAGTCAGCAATATGTCATCACGCACCTTTCCGATCCAGCGCCGCCGGGGACTGTCTTTTCTGCTTCGTTCAAACTATCACCCTACTTTCATTTTCCTGCCCGGTTCTTCAAAGAAGTAAGTGCCGATCTCGCTTGTGGGGATGTTCAGCACGCGGGCAATGGCGGCGATCTGGGCGCTGTTGAAGGGCTGCTTTCCCCTGATCCGCAGGCTGAACGTGCTGGGCACAATGCCCGCAGCCCTTGCAAGGTCTTTCTGGTTATAATCCATCTCGACCATACGCAAGCGCAGTTTTTTGAATGGTCTGTACATGGTCATTCCTCCTTCTGGTCGCCAATGCTTGCAAGGATTTCATCCTTCATGCAACGGAACGCTTCCACAGCGTCATGCAGCGTGGTGATCTCGCCAGCTGCGATTTTGTCGCGCAGTGCGATTTCTGCGGTTTCTGCCACGGCACGGGCAAGGGTAGTGTAATATCTTGCACCGGGCTTGAAAACACGCTTGGTGCGGCTCTCCTCTACCTCTCCCACGGTGTAAGCGCTCTTGCCTGCGGTCATGTAATAGCTGCCAATCAAATGAATCATGTTTTACTCCTCCTCGATGATCTCGGTTACATCCACGCCCAGAGCGGCAGCAATGCGGCCAGCGGTAGCGGGCATGACAGGTTTGCCCTTGTTGATGTTCAGGGTTGTCTGACTGGACACAACAGCGTTGTCACGCAGGTCGCGCTGGTTCCACTGCTTGCGTGCAAGGGCAATGCTCAACTTGCTTTTAGAAATTTTCATGGTTATCACCTCCAAACGATAACCAATAAATTGGTTATCGTTTGCATTATACACAATTTATTGGTTATCGTCAATAGTCGATTGCTAATTTTATGGTTATATGATATAGTAAATCCAAAAGGAGTGATGCCACGTGAAGTTTAATGAACGTTTAAGAATGGTTCGTAAGGAAAATGGATTGACGCAGGCTGAACTTGCCGAAAGAGTAGGAATTTCAATCAATAGTGTACGCTTGTATGAATCAGGAAAAATAACACCTAAAATCGGTACAATGATTAAAATTGCCGACATTTTTGGGATGTCAATAAACGATTTTATGTCATGTGATTCTTATTCCGAGAAATCAATTGACGAACGGATTTTTTTTGCAGAACGAGAAATAGTTTCTCGTATAAGACGTAATATAAAATTTGAACGCTATAACAATCCAGATAGCAAAATTGATAATCAGCTAATCAAAGAATGGATTTTTGATCTTGCGCCGGATATCTCAAAGAAGTATGCACTTCCAGAAGAAACATTAAAAAATGCTTCTGACAAGCTTGCATGGCTTGCAACAGATATTCACCTTGCAACTGAAGTTGATGATCTTCCCGAGCATCATCGGCAAGTAATTGATTTGATGGATACGCTGAACGAAGTTGGTCAACGTGTTGCAGTTGCCAGAATTGAAGAACTATCCCAAATACCGAAATATCAAAAACACGCCGCCGGGGACAGCACCCAGAGCGCGGGCGCTGGTAACGAAAACGACCCGGAATAAAAAGAAAAACGCCCACAGCGGGCAGCTGTGAGCGCTAAATTTGGGCATTTTGCCGGTTACGTGCGATGCAGCACCCCACGATCAGAGCGCCGCCGGGGACAAAATGCACAAAAAGAAGGAAGGTGCAGCCAGATGGGTAAACGGACAAATACAGCTGTCTGGGAAGAAAAATACCAGCGTTGGCGCATTGCCGTGCAAAAGGACGGGGTACGCAAACAGTTTTACAGCAGCACACCCGGGCGCACTGGGCAGCGGGAAGCTAATGCAAAGGCAGATCAATGGCTTGACACTGGCACAGATCCCCGGGGCAGCAGAATAGATGAACTGTATAAAGACTGGTACGCCGCACTGGAACAGACCACCGGCACCGGCAACTGTAGGAACGTAGAAAGCCGCTGGCGCACGCGGATACTGCCCGCCGTGGGAAGAAAGCGGATCACCAGCTTGACGGAGCAGGACTTACAAAACGTGGTCAACAAAGCGTTTGCGGACGGCCTGAGCAAGAAAACGCTGCAATCCCTCTGCGCTGATATGCGGGCATTCTGCAAATACTGCCGGGCGCGCAAGCTTACCACCTTCAACCCCGAGGGGCTGCGGGTGCCCGCCGGGGCGCGTCCAAAGGGCAAGACCGTGCTGCAGCCCTCTGCCCTGCTTACCCTGCTAAACGTTGACACAACGCTTTACAGGGGCAAGCGGGTGCATGATGATTATATCCACGCCTACCGCTTTCAGCTGCTTACCGGTTTGCGTCCGGGGGAGCTGCTGGGGCTGCGCTGGGCAGATATCCGGGGCGATATGGTGTATATCACCCGCGCTGTGAATGTTCTGGGAGAGCAGACGCAGGGTAAGAATCAGAATGCTGTGCGGGCTTTTGCCCTGTCAGACCGTGCCCGCGCCGTACTGGAACAGCAGCGGCAAGTAACAGGCACGCAAGAAAGCGTGTTTGATCTGGTCAGTGAAGCATACTATTACAAGCGCTGGCAAGTGTATTGCAAATCAAACAGTATTCCCCCGATCTCCGTCTATGAGCTGCGGCACAGCTTTGTCAGCGTGGTGAAAACGCTGCCCGCCGGTGAAGTAAAAACGTTGGTGGGACACAGCCAGACCATGGACACATTCGGTGTTTACTCCCACGCCCTGAACGGCGATGCAGCAGCTGCGGCAGAGGATGTAAATGCAGCCTTTGACCGGCTTTTGACCTCTGAAAAATAACACACTTTTTAACACACTTTTATTTGCAGCCTTACAAACATGATTCACATAAATAAACCAGAATGACGGCTTTATGCCATATTTCCGCGCTAAAAATGCTATATTTTCGTGGAAATGCTTTCACTCAGATGTTCAACTCCTGTCACCAGCTCCAAAGAAAACCGCTTGGATCCTTAGAGTTCCGGGCGGTTTTCTTTTTCCCCGGCTGCACTGCAAAGGTTTTAAGGTGTTCCCCCGCGGACATTTTGGGTGTATAATGGTAAAAACAACCCCATACCAAAGGAGGAACCAAGCATGATCCAATTCGGTCTGCGTCTGCACGACGCGGAAAAGCTGCCCATTGAGCAGGTGCTGCCGCTGGTGCACCAGAAGGGCTTTTCCTGCGTGCATCTGGCGCTGAGCAAGTCCCTGAAGGAGGTGCCCAACACCCCCTCTGCCCTCACCCCCGGCTACGCGGCCTATCTGCGCCGCCTGTTTGCCAAAAACGAGCTGGACATTGCGGTGCTGGGCAACTACCTGAATCTGGCGCACCCGGATGCGGCTGCCCTGCACGCCATTCAGGAAAAGTACTACGCCCACGTCCGCTTTGCCAGCCTGCTGGGCTGCGGCATGGTGGGCACCGAGACCGGTGCACCCAACGCGGAGTACAAGTTCTGCCCGGAGTGCCGCAGCGATGCCGCCCTTGCCGCTTTTATCAAGAACTTCAAGCCGGTGGTGCGCTGCGCCGAGCAGTACGGCGTGACCATTGCCATTGAGCCGGTGGTCAAGCATATCGTGTATGACGCCCGCCGCGCCCGCACCGTGCTGGACGAGATCGGCAGCCCCAATCTGCAGATCCTGCTGGACCCGGTGAATCTTTTGAACATGGAAAACGTGGACCAACGAGAGGAAGTGTTTGCCGAGGCCATCGAGCTGCTGGGCAAGGACGTGGCCATGATCCACTTCAAGGACTTCTTGCGGCAGGATGCCGGCGGGCAGCTGGCTGCCACCGGTGCCGGACAGGGCGGCATGGGCGACTACCGCACCATTCTGCGGTTCGCCAAGGAGCAAAAGCCCTATGTGTTCGCCACCTTGGAGAACACCACCCCGGAAAACGCCGTTCAGTGCCTGCAGTATCTGCAAAAGCAGTACGACGAGTGCTAAATTTATTTCGGGTCGGAAGACCGCTTGCAAGCGTTCCTCCGACCCTTTTTGCTGTCTAAAAAAATAAGTCGGGAAAATCGTAGATTTTCCCGACTTATCGCTATAATATAGTGCTCAGCCCAGCGCCTGCTGGATCTTGGCAAAGTCCTCCAGCGTCAGGGCTTCCGGGCGGATGCGGGCATCAAAGCCTGCGGATTCGATGGCGGCAATGACCTTCTCCTTGGGCAGGTTCAGCCCGCCTGCAATGGCGTTGGCAGCGGTCTTGCGGCGCTGCCCAAAGGCGGCGCGCACCAGCGCAAAGTAGCCTGCCTCGTCCTCCACCTGCACGGCGGGGGGGGGACGGATGTCCATGCGCACCACAGCGCTGGTCACCTTGGGGGCGGGGTAAAAGCTGCCCGGTGCGGCGGTGAACATCAGCTTGGAGGTGGCGTAGTAGTTCACTGCGCAGCTGATGGCGCTGGAAGCGCGGGTGCCGGGCACGGCGGCCAGACGGTCAGCGGCCTCCTTCTGCACCATGACAGTCAGACTCTCGATAGGCAGACGGTCGCCCAGCAGCTTCATCACGATGGGGCTGGTGATGTAGTAGGGCAGGTTTGCGCACACCGCCACCGGCATCCCCGGGAACTCCTCGGCGATAAGGGCTTTCAGGTCCACCTTCAACACGTCCTGCAGCACCAGTTTGAAATTGTCCACCCCGGCCATGGTCTCGGCCAGCAGGGGCGGCAGACGCTCGTCCACCTCGATGGACACTACCTTGGCGGCACGCTTAGCCAGCTCCTTGGTCAGCACACCGATGCCGGGGCCGATCTCAATGACACCGTAGCGCTTGTCTACCCCGCTGGCATCCACGATCTTGGTGGGGATGCCCGGGTTGATGATAAAGTTCTGCCCAAAGCCCTTGGAAAGTGCAAAATCGTATTTTTCGCACAGGGCACGGATCACAGAAAGGTCGGTCAGTTCCGGCATAGGGTCAATTCCTTTCTCAGAAAAAGGCTGTTGCAGAACGCAGCAGCCTTTTTGGTGTTATGGTTCAGATCTGCGGACTCACTCCGCTGCGCTTGCAGCCGTTTCCGGCTCAGACGCAGCAGTCTCGCCCTCGGCGGGCTCTCCCTCCGCAGCTTCTGCGGGGGTGGTATCGTCTGCTGCGGCAGAGGAAGCAGCACTGTCCGCTGCAGCGGCAGAGCTTGCGCCTGCCAGCGTGGTAGTGCCGCTCAGCTGCTGGGCAGCGCTGACAGCGCGCTGCACCTGCGGGTCGGTCTGGGGCGTGTAGTCGTAGAAGTTCGTAGCTTCCTCTGTGCTCAAAGCGCGCTCCACATCCACGGTCAGGCCGGTGCCGTCAAAGCAGCTGCCGTCGCCGCAGACCAGCTTTGCCACTGTGATGACTACGGCGCTGCCGTCCGACAGGCGCTGCGGGCTGCTCTGGATGGTGCCCTTGCCCATGGTGGTGGTGCCCACCAGACGGGCACCGTTCATGGTGCGCAGGGTGGCTGCG
>ULRC01076887.1_pt1 | contig 11947 bp, 10 predicted proteins | sample 1955101 | NCBI WGS metagenome assembly ULRC01 (sample SAMEA4835672, study PRJEB28245) | human gut metagenome | biome: gut microbiome; material: fecal sample | place: Denmark | collected 2008 | reverse complement strand
TCCGCAGCCGCCTGTCCCCTCTGCTTTCTGTTCGACCTCCGTGCCGGACTGACGGCTGTCGTTCTTTCTCTGTTGCTTATGCTGATCTTCTGCATCGGCACTTACAAGAGGTATCGAAGGATTGCCTCCCTTGCCGCCGATGTCAATCATGTTCTGCACGGCGACAGCCCGATTGATTTTGATAATTATTCGGAGGGCGAGCTGAGTATTCTCCACAGTGAGATCTACAAGATGACGGTTCGTCTGCGTGAGCAGCAGCAAAAGCTCATAAATGACAAAAAATATCTGGCAGATTCCTTAGCCGACATATCCCACCAGATCCGCACACCGCTGACCTCGATAAATCTGCTGGTGGAACGGCTGTCGGTGTCCGGTCTGACCGATGAATGCAGACATCAGCTCACAAACGAGCTTTACGGGCTGCTCGACCGCATTGACTGGCTTATCACCACCCTGCTGAAAATATCAAAGCTGGACGCCGGAACAGTACAGTTCAACAAAGAGACGGTCAGCCTGGAAACGCTGATAAATAAGTCCTGCGCTCCTCTGCTCATACCCATTGAGCTGCGCGGGCAGGAGCTTATCATCCGTGCCGAAGGGAATTTTTACGGAGATCCCGCATGGACAAGCGAGGCTGTCGGCAACATTGTGAAAAACTGCATGGAGCATACGCCGGACGGCGGAAAGATTGAAATTGAAGCGGCTGAAAATGCCCTGTATTCCGAAATCATAATCAAGGATAACGGCACGGGCATTTCTCCGGAGGATCTGCCCCGCATCTTTGAGCGCTTCTATAAGGGCAAGGATTCCGACGGCAAGAGCTTCGGTATCGGACTTGCCCTTTCACGCATGATTATTGCGGGACAGAAAGGCACAGTCAAAGCGGAAAATCGGAAAAACGCGGGTGCTATGTTTACTCTCCGCTTTTATAAGGGAACCGTCTGACCGGCGGCTCCCTTTTTTCAAAGTGACGGATCCGTCACTTTGAAGTCACCGTCGTGTCATCCGTATAAAGTAAAATGAGGGTGTAAAAAGCGAAAGGAGTGTTTCGGGATGGAAATATTGCGGGTTGAAAGCCTGACAAAGGTATACGGAAAAGGTGAAAACGAGGTGCGGGCGCTGGACGGCGTATCCTTTTCGGTGAAGAAGGGAGAGTTTGTTGCCGTGATCGGTCCCTCCGGCTCGGGTAAATCCACCCTGCTTCACATCCTCGGCGGTGTGGACAGGCCTACAAGCGGCAGGGTGCTTATGGACGGCAAGGACGTCTATGCGCAAAACGAGGAACAGCTTGCTATCTTCCGCCGCCGTCAGGTTGGGCTGATCTATCAGTTCTACAATCTTATCCCCGTACTCAATGTAACGGAAAATATCACGCTCCCAGTGCTTATGGACGGACAGAAGGTCAATCAAAATCGCCTTGCTGGGCTGATGACCACTCTGAAGCTTATCGGTCGGGAAAACCACCTGCCGAATCAGCTTTCCGGCGGTCAGCAGCAGAGAGTATCCATCGGTCGGGCTCTGATGAATGCGCCCGCGGTGGTGCTTGCCGATGAGCCGACAGGAAATCTTGACTCCAAAAACAGCCGAGAGATCGTAGACCTTCTCAAGATTTCCAACGAGAAATACGGGCAGACGCTCATTGTCATCACCCATGACGAAAGCATTGCTCTTCAGGCGGACCGCATTATCTCCATTGACGACGGAAAAATCACAAAAGATGAGGTGATCCGCAGATGAATGTATTCAACAAGGTCACCTTGGCTTCGCTGAAGAAGAACCGGACAAGAACCGTTGTTACGATCATCGGCATTATGCTCTCAGCTGCTATGATCTGCGCCTCAACTACCTTTGTTGCCAGTATGCAGAACTTTGTGCTGAGATATACGATCTACAAAACCGGAGACTGGCACGGTGCGGTTTATGATGCCGCATACAAGGATTATGAGGATATCGGCGGCTCCGGAAAAGTCGCGTCCGCCACCTATGCTCAGGTTCTCGGCTATGCAAGGATAAACAGTGCCAACGAGCGCAAGCCGTATCTGTATGTCCTCGGCGGCGACGCGGCATCCGGATATTTTGAAACCATGCCCGTGCATCTTACCGCAGGAGAACTTCCGAAAAGCTCCTCGGAGATCATTTTGCCGGAACACCTTGCCACTAACGGAAAGGTGAGCTATAAAATCGGAGATACCGTTACTCTTGAGGTCGGGGACAGAATTCTTGACGGCAAAAAGTTGGAACAAATCAACCCTTTTTTCACCTATGACAGCGAAATTCAAGTCGAAGTAAAAAATGACGAAAGGCTCGAAAACACCGTGACAAGGACTTACACGGTCGTCGGCATATATGAAAGACCGGCATTTGAGAATACCGACGCTCCCGGATACACGGCGCTTACCGCAGCCGACAGAGGAGCTGACGGTCAATCGCCGATCGACTGCCATTTCAAAATGAAAAAGCCCTCCGCCGTATACGACTTTATGAAAGAGACGGGCTATACGGATGCCTATCGTTATGCCTACAATACCGATGTTCTGCTATATTCCGGCGTTTCGCGGATTGACTCGGTTACCGCCACCCTTTACAGTCTTGCAGCTATTGTGATAGGGCTGATCGTCTTTGCCTCCGTCTCTCTTATCTACAATGCATTTTCCATTTCCGTATCGGAAAGAACAAAGCAGTTCGGTCTGCTTTCGTCGGTGGGCGCTACCAAAAAACAGCTCAGAAGGATGGTCACATTCGAAGCGTTGACCGTCAGTGCCATCGGAATACCGCTTGGTATTCTTGTCGGAATCGGCGGCATCGGGATAACGCTTCTCCTGCTCGGCGATAAATTCAGCTCCATCGTCGGTAAAGAGCATATCCCCCTGCGGCTCTGCGTGTCGTGGGAGTCGGTCGTTATTGCCGCTGTGATCGCGCTGATAACGGTTCTTATCTCGGCGTGGATCCCCTCGAAAAGAGCCACAAGGGTATCTGCCGTGGAAGCGATCCGCCAGAGCATGGATGTCAGGGCAGACAATAAACCGGTAAGAACCTCAAGGCTCGCGTATAAGCTGTTCGGACTTCCCGGGGTCATATCCGGAAAGTATTACAGACGAAGCCGTAAAAGGTATCGGGCTACCGTTGTCAGCCTGTTTATGAGCATTGTTCTCTTTATCTCCGCCTCTGCCTTCACCGATTATCTGGTAAAATCGTCGACGGGGGCATTATCCTCCGAACGATTCGACCTGAAGTACACGGCAGACCTTGATACTCCCGATTCAAAAACGCCGGACGAGGTACTGGCGCTCCTCTCGTCCGAGCAGAATATTATCGGCAGTGCGTATGCCAAAAGTCAGTTTTTACAGGGCGACATACCCCGTAAATATGTGACGGATACCTATATCAACCGCTTCGCCGATTTTGGCTCCGTAAAGGATAAAACCGACACGGATACTGTGGGAATTTCGGGATATCTGTACTTCGTGGATGATGCCGAATTTAACAGGTTGCTGAAAAAATACAGGCTCAGCGAAACGGACTACTATAACAAAGAAAACCCTTTAGGCATTGCAATTGACAAAAATATTGAATTTGACCGGACACTTGAAAAGTATGTCACGCTGGATACACTGAAGGGTGACCGTTGTGAGATCGAATGTCTTCTGTATCGTGAGATCGACGGATACTTCCGAAAGGGAAACAAATTCGACGAAAACGACAACGAGTTTGTTATATATCAGTCGCGAAAGGATGAAAAGGACACCATAGAGCTTCCATATGAGGAGTCGCTCGTCAGGTACACCCTGAAAGCCGAGAAAACCATTGAAGAGGCACCGTTTTTTGTCAGCCGAAGCACACCGGTGAAGCTGAGCATGATCTACCCGTACAGTATGATGGAAAGCGTTATCCCGAAGGAAGGGCTGAACAGCTTCAGGGAGACAGACTTCTTTCTCACATCGGACAATCATGCCGCAAGTTTTGAAAAGCTGGCAACAATGCTGACCGAGAACGGACTCAGCACCAGGGAGCTTACAGACATTGCCCGACTTGCCGAGGCAAACCGTAATATCATAACGATTATCAAGGTTTTTGCCTACGGCTTCATTGTGCTGATCTCCCTGATTGCCGCGGCCAATGTGTTCAATACGATCTCCACGAATATCAGCCTGCGCCGCAGAGAATTTGCCATGCTGAAATCTGTCGGGATGACTCAAAAGGGCTTTCACAGGATGATGAATTATGAGTGCCTGCTGTACGGCTCGAAAGCGCTTCTGCTCGGACTGCCGGTATCCTGCGGAATCACATACCTCATGTACCGCTCGGTAAATCAGGCTTATGAAACCGCCTTCCGCCTGCCATGGGCAGCTGTCGGCATCGCCGTGATGAGCGTGTTTCTTGTCGTATTCGCCACGATGATGTATTCAATGAGCAAGGTAAAAAAGGACAATCCCATCGATGCGCTTAAAAACGAAAATCTGTAAAAAAGAGGTGAAAGAAGATGTACAACAGCGAAAAAAACGCAAGCCGGCAGAACAAATGGGTTTCTCTGCTTATCTGCCAGCTGATCATTCTCGGCGGATACCTTTTGATCCGTATGGTCTTTCTTATATTCGGACTGCAGCTTCACCTTGCCGCGCAGGGTGCTTGTCTTGTGTTACTTCCGTTTGTCTTCGGTGCGCTGTATTTACGGAAGTGTTGCAAAAAGCAAAAAACGTGGTTTTATGTACTCGGACTCCTGCTTCCTGCTGTTGCCGAGAAGCTGACGCTGTATTTCCTCGGGGCGTATCTATGCGGGGTCAGTCCGTTCCGTGTCACGGCGGTCATGGAGGCAATTGGAACGATTGAGCCGTATGCGTTGCTCTTTACCCGGATGCCCATGCGGTATGCAGTCAATCTGCTGTTCTTTAACTGGACATACATTCTTTGCGGAGCAGCCTTTGCCGGTTCCTGTGCATTTGGCTTGTCGGCTTTACAAAAACGAGTGGCCGACTGAATATGGCGCCGTTTTCCCTCCGGGTCCCGCAAGATCTTGTTCCTTCTCCCTTTGATCGCGTCCTAAGGTAGCATGATCGAAAAGGCAAAGAGCCTTAGCTACACAGCAGATACGATTCGCAGATCTTTTGCAAAACGAAAAGGACGAACAGCCGAAGCTGTTCGTCCTTCCCATTCGAGAGCCTTTGTTTCTCACAATTTACCTTTATGAGAAAGATGAAGAATATTTGCTCTTCAGTTTTACTGTGATCGCTTTTTCCGGAAAAGATACTCCCAGATATAATCGTCAAGCCCTTTGTAAGCTGGATCCCACAGATAGGTACCATACCGGAAACCCATATCTCCGAGCAGCTGCAGAAGATTGTTATATCCGTTCTGCACATGATGATTGGTAGCAAAATCCATATCGAAAGCCGTTTTGATTTCGGCCAATCCTTCACTGCGCAGTTCTGTCAGAGTCAGTTCAAGCTGCGTCAGGGTATTCACACCCGGGACAGCCAGAACTGTCAGGCCGGTAAGAGCGTTTATTACATCCGCTTTCATTGGTCCTTCTGTCAGAACGAGCATCGGGCGTACAGGACCGGACAAATGCGTCCATCCCTCAGCTTTACAGCCGTCTTTTTTCTCGGTACTGGAGACCCATCGGAATTTGCGCTTTTCAACATTGTCCCGACGGATCTGCAGACCCTGAATTCTCCCGTAGCGGTCACGCACGGGAATCAGAATGCCGCGTTTCTCATGGATAAAGGTCCATGCACCGCTGTCATCCCGATAAAATCCGGGCACACCGGCGAGATATAGGCCGTCAAACTGCAATTGCTTTGCAATCTGCGTCATACCGACAACCGGCGTTGTTTTATATCCGAGTCTCCCGATATCTGCATCTGTCAGGCCGCGTCCGAGTAGGTTTTCCCTGTGGTCAGAGGCCAGCGTGAGCTTAGAGAGCAATGCACTATAGGTTGCATGGCGGGCGTCGATATCCGTTAATGGGCATTCCGTATCCGCTTTCGGTAGAATCTTCTGCCGCGGGCGCGAAGCATTCTCAGGTACTCCCATTTGTGCCAAAATCGCTTTGCGGACTTCGTCGCGCGGAATGCCGGTATATAACGCATATAAATCGAATATTCCGCCGGAAGCACCGCAGCGCGGGCAACGAAAAACTTCCTTTTTCAAGTTGATATTCAAATGCTTTTTCCGCGGGTTCTCGTCACAGCATGGACACTGTACATAGTACGAGCTTTGACCGGACGAGGGATACGGTATCCCAAGCAGTGAGATAATATCCCACATATGAATCTTTTCCATACAACCTCCTTTCCGGGGACGGCAGGCTTTCTGCCGCCCCCGAATTTATTCTGCTTCACGCCGAAGCTTTCTGTTGTGCATATTCGCAGATCAGCTTTGCTGCATTCCGAATTTCCTCGCCGCCCGTAAACTTTGTTGCACACCACTGGATCGCCTTCGGATCCATCTGCAACACATCCCCCAGCGTCTTTCCGCCGTACTTGGTTATCGGGCAGGGGACACGCATGGCCTGTTCGACCTTTTCTTCAAAGGTGAGTTCTCTTTGCGGCGGCACCGTTGGCTCTACGGTATATTCTTCTTCCGTTTCCGAATCGGGTGTAACAGTAGAGCTTTCGTGTGGTGTGCAGCCGCCTGCCTGAGCACTGTTGCCGTTCAGCTCATCCGTGGCAGTATCTTCAAACTCATCACCTGCCATAGCAAACTGCAAACCGAAGCCGGCGTTACGCAGTGCAATGCCGACGGCTGCCGTCTGTGCCCATTCACGGGGCGAAACAGAAGGTTTGTCTGCCAGGTATCCGCGAGAGGCTGTTGCCTCGGCAAGATAGCATTCCGCACCGTCCTTGTAGCTTGGGTATACCTTAGCTGTTGCTACAAAGCAATCCTTTCCGGGTAATACCGTAATGGCAATACGCCCTTCGGGATACTTCATACGAAACCACGCCATCTGGATCATAACCGGGAGGCGCTTGCGCACCTCACCGGTTTCCAGGTCGGTATAATCTACCGCAAACGGTGTCGGATCGAATCCCTCCACCTCGTTGATTCCTTCGATTTTGGCAAGCATAGCCGCCTTATCATTCGAGTTGTTCTGACTCATTAGAAAGCCTCCTTAGAAATTGATATAGGTGTTGCGATACTGCATCCAGACGGGCAGAATCGTCTTAATGTAATTGTTGATGCAGGTTTTGTACTGTTCCTGCGTAGATGCGCTAAAGCTGGAAAAACGCTTGCGTCCGTCCTGTGCTACCTGCGTAAAGGACTGCAGGGCAGTTTCACGCTTCTTCTGTCCTTCGGCATCTGTCTTGGGACCAAACTTGCGCTCGTTCAGCGTAAAGCGCACATAGGCGTCTACAAGCTGAAAATGGAATCCCATAGCTTTGGTGTCCATCGTGACCGGCGCGGATTTGCACAGGCTCTCAAAAGTCTCCAGCACACAAATGCGGTAATTCAGCTCCTGCATGATCAGCATCTGGTCAAGCGGTAAGCTGTTTGCCGCAATCTGCTCACGGATCTCATTCTGCCGTTTTCGGTACTGTTCCAAAATTGTTGCCATAGCAATTGCCTCCTTAGTTTTTGATCCCATACTCTTTTTCCGCTTCTGCCTTTGTCAGTCCGATAATGACACCAAAGGCGCGGATAAAGTCTACTCTGGTCACACGCAAAGTTGCGCCATCCTCGTATTCAAGGATAACTTTGTCATCTTCGTAGCTCCACTTTTCAAGCCAGGGTTCGTGTTTCATGATTGACTCCTTTCATTGCATAGCGGCCCGCAGGCGTTTTGCCAAACAGGTGCCGCGTTTTTCTGTATCGGTTTTCTTGATCGCCATACACAAAGCACGGCGCTCGCCGACAATGATGACATTTTCTTTGCCGCGGGTAATGGCGGTATACACCAGAGGCCGTGTCAGCATGACATAGTGGGCGCATTGCAGGTTGATGATCACAGACCTGTATTCCGAGCCTTGTGACTTATGGATGGTAGAAGCATAACCCAAGTCGAGCATATCGAGCTGACTCGAGTCATACTCTGCCGTTCGTCCGTCTCCGAAATCGATCGTGACGGTCGTTTCATCACCGGCTTTGCAGATTTTTGTGATGTACCCGATGTCGCCGTTGCTGATTTCATCGCAGTTTTTGATCTGCATTACCTTGTCACCGCAGCGAAACCTTCTCGTTCCGTGAACAACCTCATCTTTGTCCGGCGCCGGAGGATTGATTTTCTCCCGCAGCAACTCATTGAGCGCATTGACACCGGTTTCGGTTTTCTGCCGATACGGTGAAAGCAGTGCCACGTTGTCCACGCCGTACTTGGCAGTTTCCTGCAAGTACAGCTCCACGATTCTTTCTGCTGACTTGGGAATGCTCGCCGAGTCATAAAACTGAAAGTCTCTGCCATACTCCAGACTCATATTCCCGTGGCGAATCAATTTTGCATTGGTCGCTATCCGGCTGCCTGCCGTTTGGCGGAAAATCTTATCCAGCTTCACGACAGGGATGGTGCCGCTTGCGATCATCTCGCTCAGCACCGCCCCGGGTCCGACAGACGGCAACTGGTCTGCATCCCCGATAAGGATCAACTGACTGCCCGGTTTTACAGAGTCAAACAGATCTCCGGCAAGGTAGATATCCAGCATAGACACCTCATCGACCAAAATCAGGTCGGCATCCAGCGTTTCCGGGGTGCCGTATTCTCCGTCCTCGCCGGCAATCAGCCCCAAAGCCTTATGGACCGTAGAAGCCGGAAATCCGGTTGACTGCTCCATACGCCTCGCGGCACGCCCTGTCGGCGCACAGCACACGATCTCCTTTGACGGATGATTGCGGCTGTAAATGCCAAGCAAAGCTTTTTGCAGCATCGTCTTGCCGGTACCGGGACCGCCGGTAATAATGCAAAGGCCGCTGGTGAGCGCCGTTTTGATTGCCTGACGCTGTTCGGGTGCCAGACGCACCTTCAAACGGCTTTCCTCACGGTCGAGCTCATGATCCAAATCACCATAGGTGCAGGGATTTTGATGGCGGATCTGATATCGGATCAAGTTGGCAAGCTTTTCTTCGGCTTTTGCCGTCTTTTCCCGATAAACACAGCTTTCATAGGTCCGCATTCTGCCATCAAGGATAAGACGGTTGGCACGGGCTGCGATCATTTGATCCGTAAGTTCCGGCGTCTCCAAAGTCTTTTGGCAGGCTGCAATGAAGCCGTCCCGTTCCATACACAGATTTCCGTAGCCTTCCGCATCAGTCAGTGTGTAGAGGATACCCTCATCCACACGTTCAGGCGACAGTCTGTCAATCCCCATACTCATGGCGATCTTATCTGCCGTCTTGAAGCCCACGCCGACCATTTCGCAGAGCTTATACGGATGGTTCTTTACGATATCCATCGTTTGTTCTCCATATTCTTTGTAAAGCTTTACGGCACGGTTCGGCGTGATCCCGTGCGGCGACAGAAAGGCTACCACATCACGAGCACCGCGGTTGGCGAGGTAGGAATCGCAGATTTTTTTGAGTTTATTCTGACTGATACCGGAGATGGTCAAAAGCTTTTCCGGCTTTTTGTCCAGCACCTCCAGTGCCATATTCCCAAATGCATCATAGATACGCTCCGCCATTTTCGGACCGATGCCTTTGATCTGCCCGGACGAGAGATAGGCGATGATGCCTTCCCGGGTCGGAATGATCTGCTCCTCGTATCCCTCGACATCATACTGAATGCCGTATTTGGGATCCTTGCGCCAGTGCCCACGCATTTCATAGCGCATATTACCCGCAGTAGGCAGGCAGTACCCAACGGCCTTGATTTGTGTAATGGTGTTGCCGCTGCTATCCTTCAGTTTCTCGCACGGACGGTAAAGCGCGATCATAAAGCTTGCCGCATCCGCCGCGCCGGTACCGGAAGGATAGATCATTTTTTCAAATTGGCATAACAATGTCATTACTCCTTTCGCTTTGTTCCGGAAAACAAAGAACTCCCGAAAACACAGCGAAACACTGCTTCTCAGGAGTTCTTTGTGATACGGCATACTCATTTGAACAGCGCCGCATTTTCCAGATAGGATTCGGGCTCCGTAAAAGCCATCGGAAAGTTTTCACGATCCAGCTTTACGGACTTCTTATCCCCGTTGTTTTGTGTGACAAGCTTCTGCACCTCCAGATACAGGCCTTCGTCAAACACCGTAATCGGCATACGAAGCAAAGCCGCTTTGACGATCTCGCCGCGCATACCGTTGCTGAGCCTATTTCCGCATACGAGCATAACATCGCTTTGCTCCAGGATCTCCAGACCGAATCGAAGCGCAATGGCTCTTTCGGCAGGGATCTCATCGCAAAGCAAAAGCGGCATATACGCATGAGGCGCAGCGGCGTTCATGTTCATTTTCTTGTTTGCGTAGAACATATACGCTCTTGCCGCGCGCAGGTTCTTTTCGCGCTGCTCGCGGGTGTCAGCCCGAAAAGAGGAGCATACATAGGCTCTTTTGCGGTAGCGATCAGCAGATGCCAACTGATACATCAGCTCCTGCTGCCAGTATTGATGATAGATATTGTCCATAATAGGACTCCTTTCTTAAAGTGGTTGTACACTGACCTTTACCTTACGGCTCTGTGTCGTTTTCATTACATCCGGCAGAATCGTCGGATACTTTGCCTTCAGAACCTTGGAATCGGGTCGTGTAGTGGATTTAGTGACGAAATCAATGAGAAGCTTATCCGATGTCGTCGTAAGGACGCCATGCTCATGCTCCTTCATGATTTCGGCAATTCGCACGCTGTGTGCTTCGATCTCCTTTTCATAAGTTTTGATTTCACGGTTGCACTCCGTGATCTTGCCCTGCAACAGAGCGATCCGACGCAGTGCGTTTTCCTGTTTGGAAGAAAATTCAATGGTCGGCAGCCCAGACTGACTTTCTCCGTAGATACGGGCCAGCGATTCAAGCGCCAATTGCGGCGCTACGCCGGACATTGTAGGCGGCTTATCATGCTCAAGGCTCCATATCCATTCATCAAGACGCTCGAAGATCATATCTTCCTTTGCTTTATCCCGGGTGATATCCGGAATTGCCAGGTCGTTGTCCGGGTTGTTTCCCCAAATTGCGGAGAACGAACCGATGTTGACATCAGCAACGGCCAGGTAGAAACGCAGCTGCAATTCATAGTACAAAGGAATGGCACCATCGTCCCACTCGCTTGCTTTATGATAGGTGCAGCTCTTGCACTCCAAGATGCCTGGTTCTCCGTCAGAGGCACGCTCAAAACGCCGATCAAAGTTGGCAAGCGCATACGGATGGTCTGCGTGTTGGTACAGATTCGTGTCCTCATACACGCGGTTACCGGTTTTCTTGGCATACCAATGCGCTGCGATAGGTTCAAGCAAATGCCCCATCTCAAGCTGATTGGCGTTGCTTTTTGCCGGAGGTTTCATCCGTCCCTTTTTGATCATCCACAGTTCCAGCGGCGTTGTCCAAGGGGAGACCCCGAAGACGGCTGCCACATCACTGCCGCCGACCGTATACGGGATTTTACCGGACGGTCCGTGCATACGGGCTGCCAGCCACTGGGCGTTGGTCATTCCGGCAGTATCGCATAGGATATTCGGTGCCGCCATCAGTAGCTCACCGCCTTTGCCAAATCAAAATCACTCCATTTGAGTGTGAGCGCACGCGCCATATTTTCTTCGACAACAAGGAGCTTGCTTTCGGGAAACTTATCCGTTTTGAGAATAAACGGGATCTCCTGCATGGCCAGAAACACATCATGTGCCGTAGCAGGGCCTCCGCCGTAAGACATCTCAAACATGGCGATTGCTTCGACTGCTGCCTTTTTAGGAAGGCTGAGCTTTTTACACACCCGCGTCATGGCGTTGATCGGAAAATCCAGATGAATCTCCATCAGCGCCTGCAGCTTGGCGATGCTGTCCCCGAACTGGGCAAACAGTTGATCCAGCGCCGTATCG
>ULRC01011900.1_pt1 | contig 12162 bp, 7 predicted proteins | sample 1955101 | NCBI WGS metagenome assembly ULRC01 (sample SAMEA4835672, study PRJEB28245) | human gut metagenome | biome: gut microbiome; material: fecal sample | place: Denmark | collected 2008 | reverse complement strand
CCGGAACGGATAAACCGGAACCCCCCCAGCACACCCACCGCCACGACCGGCGGGTGAACTTCGGTATCAAGGGCGGGTTTACCTCTTCGCTCTTCCTCGTATCGGATTTAGTGCTGAACGGTACTGTCATCGACGAGGTGCAGAATAACTATAAGATAGGTTATTTCGGCTCGTTCTTCATGCGGATAAACTTCAATCGCCACTTCCTGCAACCGGAACTGTCGTACACGATAAACCGCTGCAACATCACCTTCGAGAAGCCGCTGCCCGAAGACGCACCCGAAAGCAGCATACCCGAAATGGCCTCTATCACCTCGTCCATCCACAGCTTTGAGATTCCCGTAATCTACGGATACAACATCATTAAGGAAGGGCCTTACAGCCTTGCCGTATTCGGCGGACCGAAAATACGCTACATCTGGGACAGGCAGAGCAAGGTCACTTTCGAGAATTTCGACCAGCGGGACATCGAGGAGGAACTCTATCCGCTGAACGTCAGCCTCACCGCCGGCGTTGCCGTAACGATTTCCCGTATCTTCTTCGATTTCCGCTACGACATCGGACTGCACAACATTTCAAAGCGCATCAGCTACAAGCCGGTCTATGACGAAAATGCCGGCGAGGAAGTGCCTCTTGCCAACCAGATACGTTTTCACAGGCGGGAGAATGTTCTGAGTTTTTCGCTTGGAGTGTTCTTTTGACAGGAAATTTCTTACTTTTCTTACAGTTTATTCATTTTTTTCTTCTAAATTTGTACGTTGTACGCTTAATAAGAGAATATAGTATTATCAAACCTATCTAATAAGCAAGAATGAAAAGAGACGATTTAATTTTCGATATCATCGAAAAAGAGCATCAACGTCAGCTCAAAGGTATTGAACTGATTGCATCAGAGAACTTCGTAAGTGATCAGGTTATGCAGGCAATGGGTTCCTGCCTCACCAACAAGTATGCAGAAGGTTATCCCGGCAAACGCTACTACGGCGGTTGCGAAGTCGTAGACCAAAGCGAGCAGATTGCCATCGACCGCCTGAAACAGATTTTCGGCGCAGAATGGGCAAACGTACAGCCGCACTCAGGTGCACAGGCCAACGCTGCCGTATTCCTCGCAGTGCTGAACCCAGGCGACAAATTCATGGGCCTCAACCTTGCACACGGCGGTCACCTTTCTCACGGTTCGTCAGTGAATACTTCCGGCATTATCTACACTCCCTGCGAGTACAACCTCAATAAGGAAACAGGACGCGTGGACTACGACCAGATGGAAGAAGTGGCCCTGCGCGAGAAACCGAAAATGATTATCGGCGGCGGTTCTGCCTATTCACGCGAATGGGACTACAAACGCATGCGCGAAATAGCCGACAAGATAGGTGCTATCCTGATGGTAGACATGGCACACCCTGCCGGACTGATTGCCGCCGGCGAACTGGACAATCCCGTGAAATATGCCCATATCGTGACCTCTACCACCCATAAGACACTCCGCGGTCCTCGTGGCGGTGTCATCATGATGGGCAAGGACTTCCCCAACCCCTGGGGCAAGAAAACACCGAAGGGCGAAATCAAGATGATGTCCCAATTGCTCGACTCTGCCGTATTCCCCGGCATTCAGGGCGGCCCGCTGGAACATGTCATTGCTGCGAAAGCCGTTGCCTTCGGCGAAATTCTGCAACCGGAATGGAAAGAATATGCCAAACAGGTGAAGAAGAATGCCGCTACGCTGGCACAAGCCCTGATAGACCGTGGCTTTACCATCGTTTCCGGCGGTACGGACAACCACTCCATGCTGGTAGACCTGCGCAGCAAATATCCCGACCTGACAGGTAAGGTAGCCGAAAAGGCACTGGTATCTGCCGACATCACCGTGAACAAGAACATGGTTCCGTTCGATACCCGCTCCGCATTCCAGACCTCCGGTATCCGTCTGGGTACTCCCGCCATCACCACCCGCGGCGCCAAAGAAGACCTGATGCTGGAAATCGCCGAAATGATTGAGACCGTTCTCTCCAACGTAGAAAACGAACAGGTCATTGCCGACGTCCGCGCACGCGTAAATGCCAAGATGAAGGAATATCCGCTGTTCGCTTACTGATTATGAAATCGGGAAATAATAGTTTCTACAATAAAAAGTAAAAAAGATAAGCTGCGCAGTTCAAACGAACCTTGCGCAGCTTATTTTTTTATTCTCAATTTTCAATTCTCAATTTAAGAAGGTTCAGGAAAGCCCCTCTATATTGCCGTCCACTATGTCGATGTGTTCCGCTTGCGGCACTTTGGGCAGCCCCGGCATGCGGAGTATCTCACCGGCAATGGCAACGAGCATTTCCGCACCGTTGTTGATAACGATGTCCTTAATGTGGAACTCGAAGTTATTGACAGCGCCGTATATTTTGGGGTCGGCAGAGAAGGAGTATTGCGTCTTGGCTATGCAGACGGGATAATGTGCAATACCCATTTCCTCGACAAGCCTCATCATCTTGCGTGAAGCGCTGCTGTAGGTCACTACGCTTGCGCCATAAAGGTTGCATGCCACTTTCTCTATCTTCTGCTGTACGGTATCGTTTTCCCCGTAAGTATATTGCAGCGGGGCGGATGGTTTCTTTTCGATTGTTTCCACAACGAGGTTAGCCAAGTCCACCGCACCTTCCCCACCCTCGGCAAAGGCATTGTTAATGGCGAAGCCCACTTTCAAATCCTCTTCGCAATGACGGCGGATAGCTTCTACCTCTTCGTCCGTATCGCTGGCAAAACGGTTGAAGGCAACCACAACGGTCTGCCCGAAATAGCGCAGGTTACGGATGTGTTTGTCAAGATTGCCGAAGCCTTCCTTCAGTCCTTCCATGTTCGGCTCCTTGATACGGTCGAGGCTGACACCGCCGTGCATCTTCAATCCCTGTGCAGTGGCGACGATAACGGTCAGCTTGGGTTGCAGACCGCTTTTGCGGCATTTGATATTATAGAACTTCTCCGCTCCCAAGTCCGCACCGAAGCCGGCTTCGGTCACTACGTAATCGCCGAAGGTCATAGCCATTTTGGTAGCGAGAATGGAGTTGCAGCCATGCGCTATATTTGCGAACGGACCACCATGCACAAAAGCGGCTGTTCCTTCGGTGGTCTGTACCAGGTTGGGATGAATGGCGTCTTTCAGCAGTACGGTGACGGCGCCCGCCACACCTAAATCTTTCACTGTAAACGGCTTGCCCTCATAGTCAAAACCAAGTATGATATTCTCGATGCGTCTGCGGAGGTCTTCCGTATCCTTTGCCAGACAGAGAATTGCCATAATCTCCGATGCAGGCGTAATGTCGAAACCGGACTCCAGGGTAACCCCGTTGGTACGTGATCCAAGTCCGGTAACAATGCTGCGCAGGGAGCGGTCGTTCACATCGAGCACACGCCGCCAGATAATTTCTTTCAGGCCGAATCCGTCCGCCTGATGCTGGTAGATATAGTTATCCAGCAAAGCGGAAATCATATTGTGAGCGGAAGTAATGGCATGGAAATCTCCTGTGAAATGTAAATTTATCTTCTCCATAGGAAGTACCTGCGCGTAGCCGCCGCCTGCCGCTCCGCCCTTCATGCCGAAGCACGGGCCCAGCGAGGGTTCACGCAAGGCTACGATGGCTTTCTTGCCTATCTTGTTCAGTCCCAATGCCAGGCCGATAGAGACCGTGGTTTTGCCAATGCCTGCCTTTGTGGCCGTAATGGCGGTTACCAGAATCAGGTTGCTCTGTTTTACCTTCTCCTCGTCAATCAGGTGTTCGGGAATCTTGGCAATGTAGCGGCCGTAGTTCTCTACTTCTTCACGGGGAATGCCGACACTTTCGGCAACCTGCTTTATTTTCTTCAGTTCAATGCTGCGTGCTATTTCGATATCCGATTTCATATATAGGGTCTTTTCTTTAAATAACAACTTTGTTTTTTTTGAAAGCTGCAAAAGTACAAAAAAGAAGGGAAAATGCAGGTATATGAAAAAGAATTTAGTATCAGCTTAACTACCCGAACAGGATTGGTTATCAAACAATCATTTGAACCGCGACGTATCCACTCCTTCCCTCTTCTTTTCCTTATAACCGCCGAACTTGTATGTGAACGATACGCCCAACTCGCGGAAACAAGAGTAATGGTTGGTTACATTCTGCGTCTGGAAGCGGATGCGCGGAGAAATCTGCCCGGTCTCGAATATATCGTTGCAATACAGATTCAGGACGGCCTTTCCCTTGGCAAAGCCATAGCGCAAGGCGGCATTTACATTGCCGGAAACTGGCAGGTCGTAAATTCCCTGAATCGCTTTGCTGTGCACAAATCCGGTGACGGTCAGCTTCAGGTCGGGCTTGGTGGAAAGGGTGAAGGTGTTGTTCATTTGGGCGATGCCGTAACACTGTTTGCGGTCGAAGGGGATATCCCAAAAGTCGCTGTCTTTCTCGCGATGCCAGATGCCGATAAAGGTCAGGCGGGAATTCAACCAGTTCTTTACCTTAAAGGGCACTGATACCTGTATGCCAAACTGTTGGCGGTAGTCAAAGTTCAGGTATTTATAGATTTCAACCAGCCGTTGCGAGGACTGGTAAAGCGTCTGTACCGAGTAGTCCTTGGTGTGGCTGAACCAGGTGCTGAAGATGTACTTGCTCTTTAAGATATAGTTCATTTGAAACTCATAGCTTTGCGCAGGTTTCAGCAGAGGGTTGCCGTGAATCTCGGAATATCCGCCGCCGATATAAGAAACGGCATCCTGCACGGCCCAATAGTCGGGATAGTGCTTATCGCTGCTCAGCGCAAGTTGCAGGATATGTCCGGGGGCAGGCATATAGTTCAGGTTGACGGTAGGATACCAATCCCACTGGTTCCAAACGGGCGTTTTATAACGCTCCACAGCCAGCGAGGCATCCAGCGAGAGCTTATCGCCGAAACTCTTGCTGAAACCTGCATAGATGTTCAGCGTCTCTTCCCGTTTGCGGGATTTCATATTAGTGAAGTTACCGGCGGAATTATCACCGGCTGCCAACGAAGTTGTATTTTCATCTCCCAACTGTTCGCCGGTCTCCGGGTCGTAGTAATATTGGTAACTGTTGTCGATGCCGGTGGTATAGACAATACCGTAATTCAGTCCCCAGCCCTTGCCCAGGCTGTGTTCCTGCGCCAGAAACATTTTCCAGCGGTTAATGCGCTGGCAGTCCTGTGTAAAGAAGTCAAGCTCGTCGTTTTCCAGCAGGCGGCTGTTCAGCAACTGGTCGGACGGAGAACGGTAGTACGTGAACTCCACACCGGCTTTCATGCCGAAAGGCGTGGAATAGTCCAGCCGGCCGTTGTGAAGCCAGTCGGTACTGTTGCTCAACGTGGCGGACTGCTGCGAACCGTTGATATTCATCCGGTTGTGAGACGTTGTATAGTTACCGTTATAAACAAAGCTCAACTGATGGTCTTTAGCGATAGTATAATCGGCTCCCACCCGGAAACTATGCGTATGCGAACGGCCGCGGCGTACCTCATCGGTTGCCATCGGGTACACCGAGCCATCCGCCAAAGCGTGCATAGCATCTTTGTCCGTCGTAGTGTAAGTACGGCCGTGTTTGTGCGAGTAAAGAAAATCCGTTGAGAATTTATTTCCGTTATATAACAGGCTGGCGCGCTCCTCAAAACCTTCGTAATGCTTCTGATTGTATTTGCCGTAGAGTTCGCCCTGCCAGGAAGAGGGACCGTCCGCGGTTTGCTTCAGTTGCACGTTGATAAGTGCGCCGCGCACCTGGTAGCGGGCGGGTGCGTTGTACATCACTTCGGCTTTTTCTATCCGGCTTGCGGGGATACTCCGCAACAGTGTGTAAAGCTGTTCGACGCTGAGGGTGGTCACTTTTCCGTTCAGAATGACGGTGACACCCTGCCCTGCCAGTTGCAAGCCGCCGTTCATCTCGGTTACACCGGGAAGCTCCTTTACGGCATCGTAGGCATTGTCCACAGGCAGGTCGCGGATAAGCTGCGGCAAGTCATACACCAGTTTGCCTTGCGAGGCTTTGACTACGGGGCGTTCGCCGATAATCATCACTTCGGGCAGGCTTTGGTAGATACTGTCCAGGCGGGCATCCGAGGTAATGATGCTGTCGGCGCTGAGGGTACGTTCTCCGCCGGTGATTTCCTGGGCGGAGATGCCGGCACTAAAAAGGCTGATTACTGATAACAGATAAAATCGTTTCATACGTATTCGATGCTTTAATTTATTGTATTTGATGTTTTAGTTCGTTTTCACACCGCAAAGTACGGCATTACCCGCCCGACTTTGTGTTATCGCCTGCTTACCAAGTGTTATCTACTGTTACCGGAAGTGTTATTTAGTCTTATCGCACGATACACCGCACACCATAACTCCTTATCTTTGCCTGCACAAATATCAAGGAACCACCATGAAACTGCCTTTGAAATACATTGCCATACTCGTTATCCTGTCTTTGGCGGGTATCTTCTCCTACCAGGCCTACTGGCTCGGCGGGCTGTACCGCACCATGCGCAACGACCTGGAGCGCAACATCATAGAAGCCATGCGCATGAGCGACTATAACGAAATGATGCTGCGTGTGGAAAGGATGCGCAAGGACAGTGCCGACCATGGGACAGTGAGCGTATCCGCCGGATTCGAGAAAGACGGAACGCAAAACAAAACCTATGTACACAGCACCACCAGCATAGACCGCAACGGCCGGAAAGAAGAAACCTCCGACCAGCAGGTCATTCATCAAAAGAGCGACACCCTTTTGATGAGTATCTCGGACAATTCCTCCGTACAGGCTATTATCACCCGTGATGGCATCGCCGTCCCGGACTCCGACGATGTACTTTTCATAGAACGGAACAAAGACCGGAACAAGGCTCAATGGCTGAATGCCGATTCAGCCCAAAAGAAGCTGGAAGCCGCCATAAAAGACACCGATGTTCCGCCCCAGGCCGCACTGAGGGCAAACAGCGGGCTGGATGTTATTCTGCGCGACCAGAACAGCATGCTGGAACTCGCCACATATTTCCAGCGCGGCCTGCACTCCGGCCTGGATGTCATTTCCGACCCCGATGTCCTTGTATACGACAGCCTGCTCACCTTTCAGCTCAAAGACCGGGGCATCACGCTGCCCCACCGCCTGGAGCATATCTATACGAACGACAAAGCATCTCCCCATACGTTTACAGACACGCTTGCCGTGGCCGGTACTCCCGGATACGTTCCAAGCCCCGAAGCCAAGCTATACGAGTACGCTTTCGACATCAGTACCCATCAGAGCTACCGCCTTTGGATGGAACCCGTTACCCCGTTGGTGCTGAAGCAGATGTCGGGCATTCTGACTACCTCGTTCGTTATCCTCATCATCCTCTGCTTCGCGTTCTGGATACTTATCCGCACCATCTTGCAGCAAAAGACGCTGGAGGAGATGAAAAGCGACTTTACCAACAACATCACCCACGAACTGAAAACCCCTATCGCCGTAGCCTATGCCGCCAACGATGCCCTGCTGAACTTTAACCAGGCGGAAGAAAAGGCACAACGCGACAAGTATCTGCGCATCTGCCAGGAGCAGTTGCAACGGCTCAGCGGACTTGTCGAGCAGATACTCTCCATGAGCATGGAACGCCGCAAGACCTTCCGCCTGCATCCGGAACCGCTGTCCATGGAAAGCATTCTCGAACCGCTTATCGAGCAGCATAAACTGAAGGCGGAGAAGCCCGTGCATATCTCTACGGACATCGAGCCTGCCGGACTTACCCTCACGGCAGACCGTACGCACTTCAGCAACATCATCAGCAACCTGATTGACAATGCCATAAAATACTCGCCCGAAGCAGCGGACGTAAACATCCGTTGCCGGCAAACCGCCTCTGCCGGACAAGGAGAGTTTGTTGAAATCGCCATCAGTGACCGTGGAACAGGTATCGCTCCCGAAAAGCAGAGCCACATATTCGATAAGTTCTACCGCGTTCCCACCGGCAATCTGCACAACGTGAAGGGCTACGGCCTCGGTCTGTTCTATGTCAAGACCATGACCGAAAAGCACGGCGGAAGCGTAACGGTAAAGAGCGAACCGGGCAAAGGAAGCACGTTCACTCTGAGGTTTCCGAACGGATAAAAGGAGTACCCGCCCGTTTCCCCCGGAAGAAACTCCGGTTTCCCTTAAGGGGAACGCGCGTTTCCTTTAAAGGGAACTGTCGTTTCCCCTAATGGGAACGGAAGTTTCTCCCGGCGGAAACGGAAGTTTACTTAGGAGAAACAGGAATATATCCCCGGAGTACATACAGATATTACATAAACAAGAATAACAAGAAAGATAAGGATGTCATGGATAAAATAAAAGTATTGCTGGTTGAGGATGAAGAGACCCTCGCCATGATTATAAAGGACACGCTGGAAGGGCAAAGTTTCATTATCCACACCGCTGCCGACGGCGAGGAGGGGTTGCGCCTGTTCTTCGACCTGCGCCCCGATGTGCTGGTGGCAGACGTCATGATGCCCCGTATGGACGGCTTCGAAATGGTACGCCGCATCCGCCAGACCGACAAGCACACGCCGGTGCTTTTCCTCACTGCACGCTCTGCCATCAATGATGTTGTAGAGGGCTTTGAACTCGGCGCCAACGATTATCTGAAGAAACCTTTCGGTATGCAGGAACTGATTATCCGCATCAAGGCGCTGGCGGGCAAGGCTTTCAACTTTACGGAACCTGCTCCCAAAGAAGTCACCGACTTTGAAATAGGCAATTACCGGTTCAACCCCGTCACGCAACGGCTGTCGTATACAGGAACCGGTGCTGCTCCGCACGCCGATACGGAGATGGAACTCTCACACCGCGAATCGGAAATACTGAAGCGCCTCTGCGAGAACCGCAATCAGGTGGTCAATACCCAGAATGTACTGCTCGACCTCTGGGGAGACGACAGCTTCTTCAACTCCCGCAGCCTGCACGTATTTATAACGAAGCTGCGCCACAAGCTGGCGCAAGACGACCGCATCCGCATCGTAAACGTGCGGGGGATAGGCTATAAACTGATAGTATAAAGAATAAGAAATAATATAAAGAAGTTTCAGAAAATTGACGGAAAGGATTATCTTTGTCTGAGAAGAAAACAATAACCGTGCCCAATCATGAAACAAGTTTGTTTTTTTATCATCGCCCTGCTGGCAAGTGCCGTTTCACTGCACGCCCAAACCGAAGCGAAGGGTGACAGCATACGCTCCCATAGCCTGCCCGAAGGGACGCCGCCCGAAGGGACATTCCTGCCCGAAACGAAGAATTATGACGGCTTTCTCCTGGATATGAGCCTCATGAGAATGGAAGCTCCCCGCCTGCCCCGGTTTACGTTGGAAATACCGGATGCAAGCAAAGACTACAGCCGGATATTCCGTCTCAACCCGGACGCAACCTACTCGCAGGGGCTTTCAAATGTGTTCTCGCTCACCAACGCCACCGTTTACAGCATGAATCCGTTTGGGCTGACGGGCTTCTGGTCATCGCCGGAGAACCTGCAAATGGGCAGCTTCAAACTGAAGAACGGAATGCGCATCAATACATACGGCGAGTACGACAAAGACGGCTGGAAAGTTCCCAACCGTTCGGCATTGCCGTGGGAGAAGAACAACTTCAAGGGAGCATTCGAAATGAAATCCGCCAACGGTGCATTCGGCATACGCATCGAAGTACAGCAGGGCAACCGGACGCCGTTCTAACCGTAAACATCACAGACTGATATAATCAGATACAGCGGTTCGACCCTAACTAAAGCATAAGATCCGGCTCCTCCAATCCTTTCTCCTTGCAGTACGCATATACTATTTCCAGAATGGCGTCTCCGTACTTCTCCACTCCTTTCTTCCCGAAATAAGGGATGCGGACAAGCATGTCCTTGTCGGCAGGCAACAGGTTGCTGATGCCCAAGATGGCCTTTTGCTGGATGACCGTGTAGACCGGCAGCCCCAAACGGGCTGCTTCCGTGTTTCTCCAAGCCACCAGGCGGTCGTATAGTTTGGGATGCAGTACGTCCGAAGGCACTTGAACGGAAGATGCTGCCGTTTCTTTCCTTTTGCGGTCCTGCATGTTCTTCTCCACCGTATCCAGCATGCCTCTCCGCTTCAGGTCCTCTTTGCCGGAGACAGCATGCTCGCCGATAGACAGTATGGCTTTCCGCTTCAAATACCCGGCTGTGCTGAATCCGCGTTCCGTTATGTATGCCAGCAGTCTGTTTTTCAACAGGAAAAGAGTATTCAAATCCTCTTTGGCTGCGTTCAGTTGCTTCTTCAGCACCTTATTATCCGTGGCAAGAGCGCGTGGCCCTATCAATACGGGATACAAAAGCGCCATTTCATCTTTAAAGTAACCGGCTCCCGCAACAATCCGCTCCTGCAGGGTTTCGTCCGCAGCATAGTCCTGTGCGGCGTCAATCAGGCGGTTGTACTGTATGCCGAACCTCTGCGCCACTTTTACCACCTTTTCGCGGAAACGCTCCGCCGCCTCTTTGTAGGCGGCAAGCTGCTTGGGATAGAGTTTATAAAGATGTTCATCGACCAGCCGTACATAGCGCTGCAACGCTTGTGCCAGCGGCAGGAAATCAAACAGTTCCGACAGCAGCCCGTGGAAATAGGCACGTTGCAGTGAATGGAAGCGGTTTTCGTCCGGTTCGTTCCGGCGGGCTTCTTCCGTAAACCGGTCTACGGCACGGTCGCTGATAACAGCCTTTGCCGAAAGCGGTGCGCTGAGCACCAGGCCTTCCAGCGTCTTGCAACGGCTCAGTGCCACATACGTCTGCCCATGCGCAAAGGATGCGCTGGCGTCGATAATGGCACGCTCAAACGTAAGCCCCTGACTCTTGTGGATTGTAATGGCCCACGCCAGTTTCAGGGGAAACTGCCGGAAAGTACCTTCAATATCTTCTACAATCTCCCTGCTCTCTTCGTCCAAGACGTATTTTGCATTCGCCCACTCCTCTTCCTGCAACAGGAAAGTATCCCCGCTGTCTTTGGCGCATACCTCGATACTGCCGGAGGAGACGGAGGTTACCTCACCAATCATACCGTTGTAGTAGCGGTGCTCGCCGGAGGAGTCGTTCTTCACGAACATCACCTGAGCGCCTTCTTTCAGTTCGAGAACTTCGTCCGTGGGGTATGAATATTCGGGAAACTTCCCCTCGACAGTAGAGCGAAACGCATAGGTACGTCCCGGAAGCTGTTCCAGCTCGTAGCTGTTGATACGCTGCGCCTGATAGTTATGGGTGACCAGACGGATATATCCTTCCTCTTTCCGAGGCTGGAAGCCGGGGAGATAGCGGCGGTTCAGCGTTTCCAGCACCTGCGGGTCGCAATGGTTCTCACGGATGCGGTTCAGCAGCTCCAGAAAGTCTCCGTCATTCTGCCGGTATACGGTTTTAAGCTCGATGGTGCAATATTCCGTCTGCTTCAGCGCGCGGCTGGAGAAGAAATAGGGAGTGTCGTAGTACTTGCTGAGCATCTGCCATTCCTCGTCTTTCACCACGGGAGCCAACTGCTGCAGGTCGCCAATCATCAGCAACTGCACACCGCCAAACGGTTTGTAGGGGTCGCGGTAGCGGCGGAGCATTTCATCTACCGCATCCAGCAGGTCGGCGCGTACCATACTGATTTCATCAATCACCAGCAGATCCATGCTGCGTATGATATTGATTTTCTCCTTACCGAAACGGAAGCGGTAGCTTGCCTTTCCATTCGTACTGAACGAGCTTTCGGGCACATAAGGTGCAAACGGAATCTGAAAGAACGAATGGATGGTAACACCGCCGGCATTGATGGCCGCTATGCCGGTGGGCGCAACGACTACCATACGTTTGGGACTTTCCTGCTTAAGCTTACGCAAAAAAGTAGTTTTACCGGTTCCGGCTTTGCCTGTCAGAAAAAGATGAGTACCTGTGCTTTCGATGAATTGCCACGCAAGCGCTGATTCGGGGTTCTGCTCCATTGTTCTTTTCGGTTTATTTTAGAACGGTAAAGGTAGTACAAATAAACAAAGGAAAAGGAAAACCGGCCGAATGTTTTTTACCGCACGGACGGCATCCTTAAAAAAAGAGAATGTGTGTCAAAACTAAAGTCCGCTTACTATTTGTTTCTTTTTTAGGCACGGATTACACGGAAAACACGGATTTCACAGATTTTCTTTATTCTTTTTC
>ULRC01047386.1_pt1 | contig 12283 bp, 10 predicted proteins | sample 1955101 | NCBI WGS metagenome assembly ULRC01 (sample SAMEA4835672, study PRJEB28245) | human gut metagenome | biome: gut microbiome; material: fecal sample | place: Denmark | collected 2008 | reverse complement strand
ACGGGCATGATATTTTAAAAGAGCCTGAGGAGGCGAAAAAGCAGATCGGATATCTGCCGGAGCTTCCACCGCTGTATATGGATATGACGATCAGGGAATATATGGAATTTGCCGCAGAACTGAAGAAAATTCCGAAGGCAAAAAGAGCAGAGTCGATTGATGATGTGGAAAAGCTTGTAAAGATCAAAGACGTGGAAAAGCGTCTGATCAAGAATCTGTCCAAAGGATACCGGCAGAGAGTCGGACTGGCACAGGCTGTGCTGGGATTCCCGGAGATCATTATTCTGGATGAGCCAAGTGTAGGTCTTGACCCGAAGCAGATCATTGAGATCCGTGAACTGATCCGTAAGCTGGCGAAGAAGCATACAGTTATCTTAAGTTCTCATATTCTTGCAGAAGTAAGAGAAGTGTGTGACTATATCATGATCATTTCCAAAGGAAAGCTGGTTGCAAGTGATACACCGGAGAACCTGGAACGTTACCTGGGTGAGTCCGGGCTGATCGAGATTGAGACCAGGACAGAAGCTTCCAAAGTAAAAGAAGTGCTGAAAAATGTACCTGGAATCGAAAAAGTTTCGTTGAAGATAGATGCCAGTGGCATAACAAGCGGACAGATCCGGGAGAAGAGAGGACAGGATATCCGGGAAGAACTCTTTACAACATTTGCAGAAAAGAAGATGCCGTTGCTGAAGCTGAATCCGGTTCAGGTCAGCCTGGAGGATGTATTTATGGAGCTGACCCAGAGTGACAAGGCCGCAGAAGAATTTGCCAGAAAGGCAAAAGAGGCAGAAAAGGAGGAAGTAAGCAATGCTGGCGATTTATAAAAGAGAATTGAAGTCCTATTTCCAGTCTATGGTGGGATGTGTATTTGTGGCATTCCTTCTGGTATTTACGGGCATTTATTTTGTTGCATATAATCTGTCTGCGGGATATCCGTATTTTTCCTATTCGCTGGCAGGCTCTCTGATCGTATTTATTGTCGGGATTCCGCTGATCACGATGCGAAGCTTTTCAGAAGAACGGAAAAATAAGACGGATCAGCTTCTGCTGACCGCACCGGTGAGTTTGTGGAAGGTAGTTCTTGGAAAGTATCTTGCAATGATCACAGTGATTGGAATCCCGAGTGTGATCTTCTGCATTTATCCGCTGATTATCAAATCTCAGGGAACAGCATACCTTGGAGTGGACTATATTTCTATTCTGGTATTTTTTCTGCTTGGATGCGTATTTGCAGCGATCGGAATGTTTCTGTCTTCGTTGACAGAAAGTCAGATTATTGCATTTATCAGTACATTCGGCATCCTTTTGGTCTTGTATTTATGGAACGGAATCCTGACACTGCTTCCGAGTTCGGCTGTCAGCGGACTGGTGGGAGTCCTGGTCGTTCTTACGATCGTTGCTTTCTATATTTTCCATATGACATCGAACCTGATGCTTGCAGGAGGACTGGAAGTGACCGGAGCTGCTGCGGCAGTCATTACTTATTTTGTAAAATCTTCTTTATTTGAGAATCTTCTCTCCAAAATGTTTGGGAGACTGGCACTGTCGGATGTATTTACAGATATCACATCCAACAGTATTGTAGATGTGACGGGAATTGCACTGTATCTGTCACTGATCGCAGTCTTTGTATTTCTTACAGTACAGTCGATTCAGAAAAGACGTTGGAGTTAGGAGGTTTGGATCGTGGAGAAATTAAAAAGTAAAAAAGGAAACTTAAAAAGAATGTTCCATACTTCCGGAACAAAGCATGGTTCCTACAGCGTAGGAATGACGGTGCTGGTCGTAGCAGTCATGATTGTATTTAATCTGGTTGTCGGTCAGATTCCGGAAGCATACAGAAATATTGATGTCAGCAGTACAAAGATTTATGACATTTCCGATACATCGAAAGATCTACTGAAAGGTCTGGATGATAAGATTGATATGAAAGTACTGGCAGTCAAAGATGAGACAGATGACAGGATTACGACATTTATCAGCAAATATGCGGCACTGTCAGATAAGATCAAGGTGGAATGGATCGACCCGGTTCTGCATCCGTCAGCACTGACAGAATATAATACTTCACAGAATACGATCTATGTATCCTGCGAGGCAACAGGAAAATCAACAACCGTTTCTTTTGACAAGATCCTGGTATCAGATTCTTCTTCTTATTATTACTCAGGTTCATCGAGTTATACCTCCTTTGACGGTGAGGGACAGCTCAGCAGTGCAGTAAATTATGTGACCAGCGATGTTCAGAAAAAGATTTATACTGTAACAGGACATGGAGAGGGATCTCTTTCTACAACGATCACGGATCTGATGACAAAGAATAATTATACAACCGAGGAACTGAATCTTCTGATGACAGATTCTATACCGGATGACTGTGATCTTCTGTTGATGGATGGCCCGACGAATGATCTTTCTGATGATGAGGTCAGCCTTCTGAGCGGATATCTTGGAGAAGGCGGCAAGGTGATGTGTCTGTTGGGAGATACAGGACTTGATTCTTTACCGAAACTTGCAGGACTTTTGAAAGATTATGGAATTGAGGGGGCAGATGGTTATATCGCAGATCCACAGAGATGTTATCAGAATCAGCCGTATTATATTTTCCCGGTACTGAATTTATCCGGTGATATGGCAGACGGAATCAGTTCTCAGATGGTACTTCTGATGAATTCCCGCGGACTGACGACAACGGATCCGGCAAGAGATACGATCACAACGAGTGCCTTTATGACAACTTCTGAGCAGGCATATGCAGTGACAGAAGAAGATCAGAAGCAGGGAACGTATGACCTGGGAGTGGTTGCAACTGAAACGATCAGTTCCGACAGTAAAGAGAGCAGACTGACGGTTATCTCTGCAGGCAGCCTGATCGATCAGCAGATCACGGATGCATTTTCACAGCTTGAAAATACGCAGGTATTTATGAATGCAGTGACAGCAAACTTTGACGGTGTGACCAATCTTTCTATTGAGGCAAAGAGCCTTACAACAGAGTACAATACCGTTCAGCATGCAGGTGGATTCAGCATTCTCGTTGTATTTGGTATTCCGGCAGTGGTTCTGATCGGTGGTTTTGTCGTATGGTTCAGAAGAAGAAAGGCCTGAGGTGTCAGTATGAAAAAGAAAAAAGGACCATTGATTTTAACAGGAGTGCTGGTCATCCTTCTGATTGTTTATTTTGGACTAAGCTCCTGGAATAAAAAGCAGGATAAAAAAGAGGAAAAAGAAACGGTCAAAGTGACGGATCTGGATGAGTCAACGATCACTGCGATCAAGTATCAGGTGGCAGCAGGTGAAATGTCTTTTGAAAAAGAAGGAGATACCTGGTATTATTCAGAAGATAAGGATTTCCCGTTGAAGCAGAGTGAGCCGGAGGCGATCGTAAAGGCGGCTGCCCAGATCACCGCGGACCGGAAACTGGAAGACGGAGACAGCCTGGACGCATATGGACTGGATGACCCGAATTATTCCATTGAGATCACGGAAGAAGACGGAACAGTAACAACGGTCAGCTTTGGAGATTCTACCGGAACAGATTATTATGTAACGGTGGGCGATACCGGTACAGTCTATACGGTCGCATCCAGCGTGCTGGATGATTTCAAGACGGAGTTGTCTGATTTTGCACAACTGGATGAATATCCGAGCATCGGAAGCGGCAATCTGAAAAAAGAAGTAATCACGGAAAATGGAACGACTACGACCTATGATTCAGAAAATGAAGATCAGGAAGAAGAAATCGCTGCGGTTGCAGGCGGACTGGGTGCGGTGTCACTGACAAAGGTTGCTGATTATTCTGTGGAAGATGCAGACCTGGCAGGCTATGGACTGGATGAAGCCAGTCGGATCACGGTTGAGGCTACTTATACAAAGAATGAGGATGAAAAGACGATGAAAATGTATATCGGCAGTGAAGATGGAAACGGAAACCGTTATGTGATGTTGGATGGATCGAAGATCGTCTATCAGATTTCAGACGAAGTATGCAAAAATATTCTGAATCAGGAATAATTTTAGATTTATTTAATTGACTTTGATTGAAAAACGGAGCAGAATAGAGTCCATATCAATTTAAGACAGGAAGTGCAGATCATGAAAGAAAAGTTTATGAGGTTTATGCAGGGAAGATACGGTGTGGATCAGTTATCGAAAGCATTGCTGGTGATCGGTCTGATCAGTGTATTGCTGGCTTCGTTTTTCAGGGGAAGTCTTATAGGGACATTTTTTTACTATGTCGGATGGTTTCTGATCATTTACTGTTATTTCAGGATGTTCTCAAAGAATGGATCAAAGCGTTATGCGGAGAATCAGGCATATCTTGCAAAGTCGTACAAGATCCGTTGCTTTTTTGCAAAGCAGAAAGATCTGTTCCGGCAGAGAAAGCAGTATCATATTTATAAATGTCCGGGATGCAGTCAGAAGATCAGGATTCCAAGAGGCAAAGGAAAGATCGAAATCCGTTGTCCGAAGTGTGGCACAAAGTTCATGAAAAAGAGCTGAGTAAGTATTTGTTATTACTTGTCACTACCTTCTGCTGTTATGTGGCACAAAATTCATTAAAAGAGCAGAGAAAGTGCAGGCAGAATGTGGGAAAGCGGACAGTGGAAAAAGAGAATGAGAGGAAATTAAGAAAAAGATGTCAGATCCATATCAGATTTTAGGAGTAGACCAGAGTGCATCGGATGAGGAGATTAAGAAGGCATACAGAAAACTGAGCCGTCAGTATCATCCGGATGCGAATATCAACAATCCTCATAAAGATGAGGCAGAGGCTAAGTTCAAGGAAGTCCAGCAGGCATATCAGCAGATCATGGATGAGCGGGAAAAAGGCTACTCTTCGTCAGGAGCAGGAGGCGGTTCACAGGGCAGCGGATACGGTGATTATGGTCCGTTTGGCGGCTTTGGCGGTTTTGGAGGTTACGGGAATTTCGGTGGCTACGGGAACGGGACTTCCGGAAGAACAGCAGGTATGAGCGAGGAAGATGCACATCTGCAGGCGGCAGCCAATTATATCAGAAGCGGACATTTCAGGGAGGCACTGAATGTCCTTGACGGAATTGCAAACCACAGTGCCTTATGGTATTTTCTGAGTGCTTCTGCAAATTCGGGACTGGGCAATAATGTGACGGCACTGGAGCATGCCAGGGAGGCTGTCCGGCTTGATCCTCAGAATATGCAGTATCAGATGCTGCTGCAGCGGCTGGAAGGCGGTGGAAGCTGGTATCAGACACGACAGACGATGTATGGATTTCCGGGTACATTTGATAACAGCTATTGCGTGAAGTTATGCGTGGCAAATCTGATGTGCAATCTTTGCTGTGGCGGAAGCGGTCTCTGCTGCGGTGGAGGTAATTATGGCGGAGGCACCGGAACATTTCTGTAAAGTGCAGGAAAGAAATGTAACAATTCTTAATGAAAGCGTTCATCTTTTTTAAAATTTGTATCTTATAATAGGCATCAGTCGGGTAAGAAGCATCAGTCAGGAGTTTTCCCCGGCTGATGTTTTTTCTATATGGATTGATTCATGATCCGGGAAAACCCTATTACGAATGAGGAGCAGATAATAGATGGAAGAACACAGAAGAAATCGTCAGAACCGGTATGGAAGGATTTTATGTGGGCTTGTATTTCTTGCACTTTGCGGTACAATTTTCTGCATGGGAGTGAATGCGAGAGAAGCAAGACAGGAGGCCAGAAAAGCTGAGGCTGTAAAAGAGGCAGAGGCAGAAAAGAAAAAGGCAGAAAAAGAAGAAAAGAAGAAAGAAAAAGAAGCGGAGGAGCAGCGGAAGAAAGAGCTTTCGGTGCAGCTGGGTGTTGCAGTGGGGACAACGGAAGCGAGTGATGAAAAGACCGTATATCTGACATTTGATGACGGCCCTTCGGAGAATACGCAGAAAGTGCTGGATATACTGGATCAGTATGATGCCAAAGCAACTTTTTTTATTACGGGGCAGAAACCGGAGTACCGTCCGATGATAAAAAAAGCATATGATGCAGGGCATACGATCGGTCTGCACAGTTTCTGTCATGATTATGAGATCGTATATTCTTCAGAAGAAGCGTACCTGAAAGATCTGGAAGAAGTGGGAGAGATCGCAAAGGAGCAGATCGGATTCGTCCCGTGTTTTATCCGTTTTCCGGGTGGCTCGTCCAATACGGTTTCAAGGAACTATACAGAGGGGATCATGAGTGTACTTGTGCCGAAGGTACTTGAGCTGGGATATCAGTATTATGACTGGAATGTCAGCAGCGGGGATGGAGGAACAGCTACGACAGAGGAAATCATTGCACAGTCGGAGACAGACAAGTATCATCAGGTAATGTTGCTGTTTCATGATGCAGCAACAAAAGAGACAACGATCGAGGCATTGCCGACCGTTCTGGAGTATTATAAAAATCTCGGCTATTCTTTTAAAGCAATCGACAGAAAAAGCCTGGTTGTACATCATCAGGTGAATAATTAAGGAGAAGGAGAAAGAGAAGATTTATGAGCGGACAGGAAAGAAATACAGGAAAAAGAGTACTCAATGTTGGCCTGCTGGCTCATGTAGATGCAGGAAAGACGACCCTTTCGGAAAGTATTCTTTATCAAAGTGGTGCAATACGAAATTTAGGCAGGGTTGATCATCAGGATGCTTTTCTGGATACAGATGAAATGGAACGGGAACGTGGAATCACGATTTTTTCCAAGCAGGCGGTGCTTACCTGGAAAGATACGGAGATCACATTGCTGGATACACCGGGACACGTTGATTTTTCAGCGGAGATGGAGCGGGTACTGCAGGTGCTGGACTGTGCGGTGCTGGTGATCAGCGGGGCAGACGGTGTGCAGGGACATACGGAGACTTTGTGGAAACTTTTAACAAGATACGGAATACCGGTGTTCCTTTTTGTGAATAAAATGGATCAGGAAGGGACGGACTGTGGAAAACTTCTTGCAGAACTGAAATCCCGGTTTTCAGAAGGATGTATTGATTTCGGCAGAGTGGAAACCGGAGCAGAAGAAGTGATCGAAGAGATTGCAGTGTGTGATGAACAGACGATGGAAGAATATCTTGAGAAAGGCAGTGTCGCTGCTGCCTCGATCCGCCGGCTGGTCGCAGAAAGAAAGATTTTTCCATGCTATTTTGGTTCGGCGTTACATTTGCAGGGGGTGGAAGAACTGATGAACGGGATCTGCACATATCAGATGCAGAAAGAATATCCGGCAGCATTCGGAGCGAAGGTTTATAAGATTGCGAGAGACGGTCAGGAAAATAGACTGACTTACCTGAAAGTGACCGGCGGCACGCTGAAGGTGAAGGATGTGATCAGTGAAAATGGTGATAAGGTGAATCAGATCCGTGTATATTCCGGTGAAAAGTATGAGCTTCTTTCGGAGGCAGATGCGGGAAAAGTCTGTGCAGTGACCGGTTTGGCGGAAACATATCCGGGGCAGGGACTTGGAGCAGAAAAAGATTCTGAGCTGCCGATCCTTGAGCCGGTGCTGACGTACAGGATCATTTTGCCGGATGACTGTAATGTTCATACGATGTTAAGAGATCTGAAGCTTTTGGAGGAAGAAGAGCCGGAACTGCATGTCGTATGGATCGAAAAGAGTCAGGAGATTCATGTGCAACTGATGGGCGATGTGCAGATTGAAATCCTTCAGAGAATCATAAAAGAACGCTTTGGAGTACTGGTTGAGTTCGGGGAAGGCAGCATTGTCTATAAAGAGACGATCGCGGCACCGGTGGAAGGTGTTGGGCATTTTGAACCGTTACGCCATTATGCAGAGGTACATCTGCGGTTAGAACCGGGAGAACGCGGATCAGGAATGCAGTTTGATTCAGAATGCAGTGAGGATGTGTTGGATCGGAACTGGCAGCGGCTGGTGCTGACCCATCTGGAGGAAAAGGAACATAAAGGAGTTCTGACGGGATCGGTTATTACAGATATGAAGATCACATTGACTTCAGGAAAAGCCCATCTGAAGCATACGGAGGGAGGGGATTTCCGACAGGCAACTTACCGGGCTGTGCGGCAGGGACTGAAAAAAGCAGAAAGCGTACTGCTTGAACCGTATTATGAGTTCAGGATCGAATTACCTTCTGAAAATGTGGGACGTGCCATGACGGATATACAGAACCGTTTCGGAAAATTTGAGGCACCGGAAACGTTGGGAGAAATGACTGTGCTGACGGGAATTGCACCGGTATCGACTTTAAGCGGTTATCAGAAAGAAGTCATTGCATATACAGGTGGAAGAGGAAGAATTTCTCTGACCCTGAAGGGGTATGATCTCTGCCATAATCAGGAAGAAGTTGTAGCAGCGAGAGGGTATGATTCAGAGCTGGATCTTGCGAATCCTACCGGTTCGGTCTTTTGTGCCCATGGTGCAGGATTTGTTGTAGACTGGGATGAAGTCGAAGAATATATGCACATGGAACGCACACTGGATCAGACAGGAGAAGAAGGACTTGCGGAAGTCACACTTCCGAAGCGGCGGCATTCCAGTATTGAACTGACACAGGAGGAACTGGATGCAATTTATGTAAGAACTCCTGATCCGGTGAAGCAGAATCATGGTCCGGTGACAGTCTGTGCAAAGGAAAAGGACAGAGAACCGGGCAGTGCCTATACAGATCCGAAATGGGAAAGACGCAGACGGGAAAAGGAAGGCCGACAGGAATATCTTCTGGTGGATGGATACAATATTATTTTCTCATGGGAGGAACTAAGAGAGCTGTCCGAAAAGGATATTGGTGCGGCACGCGGGAAACTTGCGGATATCTTAAGCAACTATCAGGGATACAGAAAATGTACGCTGATCCTTGTGTATGATGCATATAAAGTTGAAGGCAATCCGGGTGAAGTGATGAAATATCATAATATTTATATTGTCTATACCAAAGAGGCGGAAACGGCAGACCAGTATATCGAAAAGACTGTAAGACGGATCGCAAAGGATGCTGCTGTAACTGTGGCAACTTCAGACGGACTGGAGCAGGTGATCATCTTAGGACAGGGTGCGAACCGGATGTCTGCTCCGGGACTGAAAGAGGAAATTGAGAGGACGCTGGCAGAAGTCAGAGGTGAGCATCTTGGAAAGAAAGGCAGTGTCGGAAATTATCTTTTTGATTATCTGGATGAAGAGACTGCAGAGGAGATGGAAAAAGTCCGACTGGGGAAAGCAGGAAAGAATGGACGGGATAAAAAATGACAATCGGGATTATTGAAGATGACCGCCTGTTAAGCAGGTCTTTGAAAGTCGTGCTTGAGAAGGAAGGTTATCGGACTTTGCAGGTTTATACAAAGAAAGATGCAGGGCAGATTCTGCAGGGAACAGAGGAGCTTTTACTGGTTGATATCGGTCTCCCGGACGGAAATGGTATGGAACTGTATCACACCCTGATGAAAAAATGGAACAGAAAGATCCCCGCAATTTTTCTGACGGCAAGGGATGAAGAGCAGGAAATGCTGAAAGCATTTGACCTGGGAGCAGAAGATTATGTTGTGAAACCATTTTCCATGAAAGTGTTATTAAAAAGGATTGAAGTAGCTTTCAGACGAAACCGGGGAGAAGATGCCGGTGAACAGATTCTGAAATGCAGAAATCTCACTCTGTATCCACAGCGAAAAAAGGCAGTGTCAGGGGAGAATGAGATCTCTCTTACGGCAAAAGAGTATCAGCTCCTGGAATATCTGATGAAAAATCAGGGGCAGGTTCTGACCAAAGAAAATATTTTGGAGCATGTATGGGGAATTGATGGTCAATATGTAGTTGATAACAGTGTCAGCGTGCTGGTCGGCCGTCTGCGGAAAAAGATTGAAGCTGTGGGAGAACAGCCGTATATTCAGAACGTATTTGGACTGGGATACCGGATGGAGGAAGAGTAATGGATCTGACAGAAATTTTGTGGTGGAGTGCTGGGATGTTTCTTTTGGGGATTCTTGCCGGGGCGGCCGGAATGTACCGGGGTCAGAGAAAAGAACGAAGCCGGGAATTAAAGAAGATATCAGATACTGTGCAGCGAATGACCAGCGGAAAAGAACTCCCCGATTTTTCTGACTGCGAAGAGACAATGGATTCCAAAATCCGGCATCAACTGCTGCGGCTGCAGGAAATTTTAGTCAGTCAGAAACAAGATGCACAGAAAGAACGGAAAGAACTCCAGGAACTGATTTCGGAAATCGCACATCAGATGCGGACACCATTGACAAATCTGAAAAATTATCTTGACTTTTTATCAGAAGAAATCGAAAAGAAAGGGACAGAACCGGAACTGTCTTATCTGAAAGCCATTCAGAGCAGTGAAGAAAAAATTTATTTTCTGACAGAGCATTTTATCCGTATTTCAAGATTAGAGCATGGTCTGATTCAGATCAGAAAAGAAGAGCGGGATCTTCTTAAGACTCTGCGGAATGCACTTGGTCAGATTTTGGATCAGGCAGAGAAAAAAGAGATCCGGTTCGAGTTTGAACTTCCTGAGAAAATGCATGTGATGCATGATGCAAACTGGCTGGGAGAAGCACTTTTTAATCTGTTGGATAATGCGGTGAAATACAGTCCGCAAAACGGAAAAATAAAGATTAGCCTGCAGGAAAATGAAATGTTCACAACTTTCAGTATCAGAGATTACGGAATCGGAATCGAACCGGAGGAAAAGAATCTGATCTTTCAGAGATTTTACCGCGGAAAGCGGGTGACGGATGAGGAAGGCTTTGGAATAGGTCTGTATCTTGCAAGAGAAATCCTATTTTTACATGAAGGACTTTTAACGGTAAAGCGGTGTGAACCGGGAGTAGAAATGAAACTGTCTTTGCCACGGCAATAAAAGATTTTGCATTGTTAGAAATTTGTTAGATTTGTTCTTTAAAATAATGGCAGGAGAAAAAGAACAGATCAGAGGAGAGGAAGGACAATGAAAATCGTAAAAGCGGTGAATCTGAAAAAATATTTTGTTACAGAGAATTACGAAGTACATGCAGTGGACGGTGTCACACTGGAGATAGAAGAAGGAGAATTTGTGGCTGTTGTCGGAACATCAGGGAGTGGAAAAACTTCACTTCTTAATCTTCTGGGAGGCCTGGATGTGCCGGACGAGGGCGGAGTATGGATCAGAGGAAGCAGTCTGAAAGATATGGAAAGCGAGGAACGGACCATTTTCAGACGAAGGAATATCGGGTTTATTTTTCAACAATATAATCTGATCCCGATGATCAACGTCTATGAAAATATCGTGCTGCCCCTCCGCCTTGACGGTGCAGAGATCGATCAGGAGTTTTTTGAAGAACTGACGGGAACACTGGGACTGAAGGAAAAACTCGGGCAACTGCCGGAAACGCTGTCAGGCGGTCAGCAGCAGAGAGCAGCGATAGCAAGAGCCTTAATGACAAAGCCGGCGATTGTCCTCGGAGATGAACCGACGGGCAATCTGGATTCTGTGACCAGTATGGAAGTTGTGGGACTTTTGAAAAATTGTGCAAAGAAATATCATCAGACTGTGATCCTTGTGACACATCAGGAAGAAGTTGCACAGATGGCGGACCGGATCATAAGGATCGAGGACGGGAGGATCGCAGAATGATTCCGAACAATAATCAGGAGGTTCTGTCCATGCTGGCAGAGAAATTAAGGAAAAAGAACCGTGGGCGTAATATGGTATTGCTCTGTGCGGTGGCGGTCGGAATTGTTACACTGACACTGATTTTCGGAACTTCTGCCGGAAAGATCCAGGCAGAGTATACGAAAGCGGTACGCCGGGCAGGTTCAACAGCATCAGCAGTACTGGAAAATGCGACAGAAGACCAGTACCGGCAGATCTGCTCCCTGAGTTATATAAAGAATGCAGGGAAAAGAGTGAGAGCCGGAAGAGCAGAGAGCGGGGAAAAGAAGCTCGGTGAGATCAGTCTGTTAGATCAATCTGCATGGGAAAAAATCATCCGTCCTGCTTATACAGATCTTCAGGGGCATTACCCAAAAGAAAAGCAGGAGATCATGGTCTCTGTAAAAATGCTGGAGGATCTGGGAATCACTGAGCCGACGGCAGGAATGAAAATCCAACTGACGGTAGTGACCGGATGGCAGGAGAAAAAAGAAGAACTATTTTACCTGAGCGGGTGGTATACCTCATATACAGATTCGGGTTCTAAAGCTCAGCAGGGATATATTTCTGAAAAAAAGGCGGCAGAGTGGGGAATCATATCGGAGAAAAATTCGGAGATACTGATCTGTCCATCAGACCGGATGAGCCGTGAAGAGGCAGAAGAACAATTATATAAAGATGTAAAACGGACG
>ULRC01028510.1_pt1 | contig 12329 bp, 10 predicted proteins | sample 1955101 | NCBI WGS metagenome assembly ULRC01 (sample SAMEA4835672, study PRJEB28245) | human gut metagenome | biome: gut microbiome; material: fecal sample | place: Denmark | collected 2008 | reverse complement strand
GCAGCGTCTGCCGTACGGATAAGCGCGCCAAGGTTCTGCGGGTCCTGCAGTTCGTCAAGCAGCAGCAAAAACGGTGCTTCGCCCTTAACGGCAGCTTTTTTAAGCGCGTCCTCCAGAGTTTTAAACTCTACCGGCGCAGCATAAGCAACCACGCCCTGATGGCGCACTCCCTGTGCAAGTTTATCCAGTTTGTCGCTTTTAACAAATTCCACCGCCACACCTTTTTCCTTGGCTGCGGCAATAATTTCCGTTACGCCCCTCGCACCGTCCTGAACCATTACTTTATTCAGCGCGCGGCCGCTGCGCAAAGCCTCTGCAACGGGGTTTCTTCCGGCAATAAATTCTTCTTTCATAACTTCACCTTTAGTTTTTTTCTGCGGCTTTTTTAGCTTTTAAAATAGCTTCAAGTCGTCCGCAGCTCATAGCACCTTCGCGGCAAATGCCTTCGCTTACGCAGGTCGGGCCCGCGTTTTCAAAAATAACCGGCGCAACGCGTTTGCATTCTGCCAGCATCTTTTCCGCAAGCGCGCGGATTTCCCACTGCGCACGCATGCAGCAGCGCAGGCTGAAAAAGTTCAGCAGCGAACGGGCATTAAAAGTGCAGACGATTTTTGTTTCCGCCGCATTAGGCAGCACATAGCGCGCGTCCTCTGCCGGAATGCCCATTTCCGTAAATTTATTGTAGGCATCCTGCAGCTTCTGCATTAAATCTTCAAACTCAGCTTTTGCTTCCGGTTTAGCCGCAATGGAAGGAGGCATAATTACCTCAAAATTATGTTCTTTAACATAACGCTGCGACTGCTGCGAATAAGAAGCAATGCGGTGGCGCACAAGCTGATGCGTTAAAACGCGCGAAACGCCTTCAATGGCAAAGGTAAAGGTAACATGTTCCAGCGTGGAAAAATGGCCCATCGAAACAAGTTTGCGCACCAGGGCTGCTGCCTGTTCATCAGAAATTTTTTCTTCAAGCTGCGCCGCACCGATAGGAGAATAGCAAAGACGCGCGCTCATGGCAACGGTCTTTTCAGGTTCCGGCGTATGCCTTACTAATTTTACCTGCATATTTTACCTCATTTTGTCTTAAAATCATCAATAATGATATTAAAAGCCTGTTCCATAATTGTTTCCAGGCGTTCATCTTCGTTGTTTAAAAACAGCCAGCCGATAAGCGCTTCAAAAGCCGTGCTCATACGGTATTCGTGTACGCTGGCACTTTTGGGCACGGAAGACTTTGTATTGCGCCCGCGTTTTACAACTGCCAGTTCCTGTTCGTTAAGCGTATCCATCAAAGCTGCCAGAGCCTTGGCCTGATATATGGCCGATACCGCTTTGGAGCTTAAATCGTGTATAACGCGCACATGGCTTGATGCTGCCAGAAAGCGCAGGCGTACATACAGCGAAAAAACCACATCGCCAACATACGCCAGAAGCACGGGGTTCATGCTGCCTGCTTCCGGTAAAGAAACTCCGGCAGCCTGCACGGCTGCCAGAGCATGTTCTTTCACTAATTTATACTGTTCAAACTTCACTGTTTTTTCCACCGTACTCCCTGCGGAGTGTCCTCAAGCACAATGCCGAGGCCAGTTAAAGCATTGCGCAGTGCGTCTGCCTGAGCGTAATTTTTAGCGGCACGCGCTTCCTGGCGCAGGTTTACAACTGTTTCAATCAGCTTGTCTTCAAGCGAAGCATCTTTTTCTGCCGCAGGCTGTGCGGAAGTTTCCAGCACGCCGATAATGCCGCAGAACTCCGCAAAAAGTTTTTCCATATTTTCAACCAGCTTGCCGTCCGGTTTTTCGCTGCCGGTGCTGATATGCTGATGATAAATGTTAATTTCTTTTGCCAGTTCAAACATAAAGCTGATTGCAAGCGCAGTATTGAAATCATCGCTCATGGCTTCCATAAAGCCGCCCCGCAGTTCCTCCAGTTTTGCATAAAGCGCTTTGCTGGTTTCCGTTGGGCCGCCGCTGATAAGCTGAGCCAGTTCTTTTAAATTGTCCTGTGCGGTTTTTAAACGTGCCAGGCTGCGCTGCGCTTCCTTCAGGCGCTCGTCGCTGAAATCCAGCGGGCTGCGGTAATGCGTGGAAAGAATGAAAAAGCGCAGTGTTTCCGGCTCGAAGTGTTCCAGAATATCGGCAACGGTAAAGAAGTTGCCAAGCGATTTGGACATTTTTTCTTCGTTAACGGTAATAAAACCGTTATGCAGCCAGTAACGTACAAACGGATGCACGCCGGTGCAGCCTTCGGACTGGGCAATTTCGTTTTCGTGGTGCGGGAAAATAAGGTCACTACCGCCGCCGTGGAAATCGAATCTTTCGCCAAGGTATTTCATACTCATGGCAGAGCATTCAATATGCCAGCCCGGGCGTCCGTTGCCCCACGGGCTTTCCCAGTACGGTTCGCCGGGTTTGGCTGCTTTCCACAGCGCAAAATCAAACGGGTTATGCTTTTTGTCGTTAACGTCAACGCGGGCGCCGGCCATCATATCTTCCAGCTTGCGTCCGGAAAGTTCGCCGTAGCGGTCAAACTTTTCAACGCTGTAATATACGTCGCCGTCAAGCTCATAGGCATAGCCTTTATCAATAAGGGTCTGTACAACATTAATAATTTCCTGCATATGCTCGGAAACGCGCGGGTAAACATGCGCGCGGCGTACATTCAGCTTATCCATTACTTCAAAATAAGCGTCGATATAGCGTCCGCAGATGTCGCTCCACTGCACGCCTTCCTTATTCGCCGTATTGATGATTTTATCGTCAACATCGGTAAAATTCTGCACATGCAGAACGTCATAGCCTTCATGCTCCAAAAAACGTCGGATAACGTCCCACGTTACAAAGGGGCGCGCGTTGCCGATATGGGGATGGTTGTACGGCGTAACTCCGCAAACATACATATAGGCTTTGCCGGGATGCAGAGGCACAAATTCTTCTTTCTTTTTGGTGAGCGTATTATAAACTTTAATAGCCATAGTAATTGCTCCTTAATATAACTTAACCCCAACTTTATCAAGGCTGTTTTTAATGCGGCTTACGGTGCGTGCAAGGCCCAGAAGCGGAACCATTTCCGCAAGTTCCGGCCCGTGCTGGTTTCCGGTAAGCGCTACGCGGATAGGCATGAACACGTTTTTGCCGCCCAGTTTGGTTTCTTTCTGGATAGCCTTAAAAGTTGCCTTTACGGAAGGACCGTCCAAAACTTCCAGCTTCGGCAGTTTGTCAAACAGCAGGCGGATTACTTCCGGTACGGTTTCTGCCAAAAGCACGTTTTTGGCATCGTCGTTTTCAAAATCAAAATTATCGGTAAAGTACATGGCAACATCATCCGGTACCTGTGCTGCGTAGGATACATGCTGCTGCGCAGTGGCAACAACGTCTTTAAGCCATTCCAGCTTGTCGCCGTATTCTTCACCGTTAATAAAGCCTTTTTTAATCATATGCGGTTTAGCTGCTTCGTAAAACTCGTCGCGGCTCAGTTTGCGCATATAGTGCTGGTTAATCCAGTTCAGTTTGTCAATGTCAAATACAGCCGGGTTCTTGGCAACATGGTCCATGCTGAACTCTTTAACAAGCTCGTCCATGCTGAAAATTTCCTGTTCGCTGTTAGGCGCCCAGCCAAGAAGTGCCAGGAAGTTGTCAATGGCTTCCGGCAGATAGCCGAGCTGGCGGTACTGGTCTACGGAAGTTGCACCGTGGCGTTTCGACATTTTGGTATGGTCCTTGCCGAGAATAAGGGAAATATGCCCAAAGGTAGGCTGTTCAAAGCCAAGTGCGTCATAAATAAGGCACTGGCGCGGAGTGTTGGAAAGATGTTCCTCGGCGCGGATAACATGGGTGATATGCATTAAAGAATCGTCAATAACAACGGCATAGTTATAAGTCGGGATGCCGTCGGATTTAACAATAACAAAGTCGCCGATGCCGTTGGAATCGAACACAACATCGCCGCGTACCATGTCGCGAACTAAAATCTGTTTGTCGGCAGGCACTTTAAAACGCACGGTCGGTTTTCTGCCTTCGGCTTTATATTTTTCAATCTGTTCCGGCGTTAAATGGCGGCATTTGCCCATGTAGCGCGGCATTTTGCCTTCGGCAAGCAAAGCCTGGCGTTCCGCTTCCAGCTCTTCGTCAGTGCAGTAGCAGTAATATGCCTTGCCTTCTGCCAGCAGTTTATCGGTATATTTTTTATAAATTTCCAGGCGTTCGGTCTGGCGGTAAGGGCCGTTTTCGCCGCCTACGTCAATGCCTTCGTCCCAATCCATGCCAAGCCATTTTAAAGCTGCCTTAATATTTTCTTCGCTTTCACGGCTGGAACGCTCAAGGTCGGTATCTTCAATACGCAAAATCATTTTGCCGCCCATTTTGCGGGCAAACAGCCAGTTAAACAGTGCGCTGCGTGCGCCGCCGATATGGAAAGGCCCGGTAGGACTGGGCGCAAATCTTACTCTAACTTCATTAGCCATCAAACTCATTCCTCCAAAAAATTAATCTTTTATATTATAGCATAATCTGTAAACAGCGTCATATTTTAATCAGGCTTACGCAGGCTTCTGCGGCAATGCCTTCACCGCGCCCGGTAAAGCCCAGCTTTTCGGTTGTTGTAGCTTTTACGTTTACGGCGTCTTCGCCAAGTTCAAGCGCCGCCGCAAGGTTATCCCGCATCTGCAGGATAAATCCGGCAAGTTTTGGCCTTTGCGCAATGATTGTTACATCGGCATTGTTTACGTGCCAACATCGCTCCTTTAAAAGCGCAATGACATGCGCCAGCAGCTTCATGCTGTCCGCACCTTTAAAGCGCTCGTCGGTATCGGGAAAATGCCTGCCGATGTCGCCAAGGGCAGCCGCCCCCAAAAGGGCATCCATTAAAGCATGCACGGCAACATCAGCATCGCTGTGCCCGTCAAGGCCAAGTTCATAAGGAACTTCAACCCCGCACAAAATAAGTTTGCGGTTTTCCGTAAGGCGGTGCACATCAAAGCCTGTGCCTACCCTAAACTGCGGAACTTTTATTTCCTGCTGCATAGCCATTCCCCTGTCTGCACAAATTTTTTCTGCCAAAAGCAAATCTTCTGGCGTGGTAATTTTAATGTTTTCGTAACTTCCTTCGGCAACGGCAACTTTTACTCCCAACCGCTCCACCAGCGAAGCGTCATCAGTTACTGCCGCACCACGCAGGTTCTCATTGCCGTAAGCGCGGTGCAAAAGTTCCGCCTTAAAAATCTGCGGCGTCTGCACGGCACGCAGCAGGCTGCGCTGCGGTGTACCGGCAACAAAGCCGTTTTCATCAATAAGCTTAATAGTATTTTTAACCGGCACCGCCGCTATGGCTGCCCCATATTTTACGGCAGCTTTCAAAGTGCGTTCAAACACTTCTTTGCCTGCAAAAGGGCGTGCGCCGTCATGCACGGCAATAAAACCGCCGCTGCCGGTTAAGTCAAGCGCATTTTTCACGCTATCGGTGCGTTCCGCGCCGCCCGCCACAACTGTTGTATCAAGCAGCGGAAAAAGCTCCCGGTATTTGGCAAGCATTTCATTTATCTCGTCAATTTCAGCTGCGCCTGCGGCGATAATGGTTTTATCCGCCATGCCGGTATCGTTTATCATGCGCAGGCACTGCACTAAAAGCGGCAGCCCGCCCAGCATGGCAAACACTTTGTTTTTGCCGAGGCCAAGCCTTTTTCCCGCACCGGCGGCAGGCACAATAACCGTAAGTTTATCCATACAAATCACCTGTTAGCAACTTTGGCAAAAACCATGCGCCCGGCAGAAGTCTGCAATACGGAAGTAACTTCCGCCATTACGGAAGAACCGATAAAGCGTCTGCCGTTATCGACGACTATCATTGTGCCGTCTTCAAAATAAGCAATAGCCTGCCCTGCTTTCTTGCCTTCACGCAGCAAAAACACGTTAATGTTTTCGCCGGGCACAACCATCTGCTTAACGGCGTTGGCCAGGTCGTTAATGTTTAAAACATCAATGCCCTGAATTTCTGCCACTTTGTTCAAGTTAAAATCGTTGGTTACAATAATCCACTGTTTTTGCTGAGCCAGCTTCACCAGCTTGGCATCAACGCCTTCCAGTTCCGGATAATCGGTATCGTCAACAAAAACACGCTCCGGGTTCTCCATTTGTATTTCATGAAGCAAATCGAGCCCGCGCCTGCCCTTGCCGCGTTTTAAGCCGTCAGAAGAATCGGCCAGTGTCTGCAATTCGCGGATAACGAATTTAGGCACTATCATAAAGCCTTCCAAAAAGCCTGTTTTTAAAATATCGCCAATACGGCCGTCAATAATTACGCTTGTATCAAGCAGCTTATTGTCGCAGTAAACGCGGTCACTGTCATAAGCGTCTTTAACGGCGGCAGGTTTAACCGCGCCTTTCAGCGACGGCAGGCTCCTGTCAAAAAAGCCAACAATATCCTGATGCTTGCGCAAAGCTACCTTGGCGCCGACCATGGAAAGCACTACGCTGAAAATAAGCGGGATATACGGACCGATAATAGGCAGATGCGAAAAAGGCCCGCCCAAAAGGTTGGCCAGCACAAGGCCGATGGCAATGCCGAAGGTTATTACCATGATGTCGCTGGTAGGAACACGTGCCAGCAAAATGGCAATTTTCTCCGTCCAGCTCGTCATTTTACGGATAATAACAGGCGCCAGTGCCATGCCCATACTGCCAAAAACAAAAATTCCGACACTGCCTGATACGATTGTTGTAAAAGCAATGCCGAAAAAGCCGTTGCCATAAAATTTGTAATCAAAGTAATCCGAAATATAAGGCAGTAAATATTCTGTAAGTATAAGTCCGGTAACAGCAAAAACAACGACTATTGTAATCCGCAGCACTCTGTTTAACATTTTCTCACCTCCTTCAGGGTACAATTAGGGATTATGTTTATTGTACTACAAATCAGCTGGCAAAAACAGTATAAAAAATAAAAAACACCGTTTTTTACCGGTGTTTTTCATTCAAAAAATTTATCAAGCCACTTTTCGGCGTCTTTCTGGCTTTCGCCGCAAACCAGCATCATCTCGCTCACCAGTATCTGGCGCGCGTTTCCCAAAAGCCTTCGTTCTCCGGTGGACAGCTTTTTCTCGTTTTCCTGCGTCTGCAGGATATGTATAACTTCGGCAACATCAAGCACATTGCCGCTTTTCATTTTGTCAAGATACATATTAAAGCGCCGGTTCCAGGTAATGCCTTTGGCGTTAAACTCAACCGGTGTGCCGAGCACTTTTTCAATGCCAGGAATTTCATCTTTGCTGATAATATGGCGCAAACCGACACGTTCCACATTTTTAAGCGGCACCATAACACGCATATCGGTAAGAAGCATTACCATAACAAGATAATCCACCGCTTCACCGGCAAGTTCATGCTGCTCTATAGCCTGCACAATACCTGCACCATGCATCGGATATACAACTTTATCTCCTACGGAAAACATTGGCGCCCCTCCTTGTACAAAATGCCAGCTTTCGCCCTAATACTCTTTTATTGTAACACCAAGGAGTAAAAATGTCAAAATTTTTTTATTTTATCATAGTAGTTAATTTGTGTCAACGCTTTTGGCGCATAAAACATACAAAAAACGGGCCGTTAAGCCCGCTTTTTTAATTAAAAATTGCGTTCAGCGCTTCTTCAAGCGTAGCCGCCTGAATAATGCCAGCAGTTTTCTGTTCCATATTAAGTTTTCCCTTTGGCACTACAAATTTTGTAAAGCCAAGGTTTGCGGCATCACGTATGCGCCGCTCCGTACCGGCAACGCGGCGTATTTCGCCGGTAAGCCCCACTTCGCCCAGCGCCAGCACGCCGTGCGGCACGGGTTTGTTGCGGTAGCTAGATACCAGCGCTGCCGCCGCGGCAAGGTCTGCCGAAGGCTCGGTAATTTTCATGCCGCCAACAACGTTTAAATAAGCATCAAAATTGCCAAAATCCATGCCCAGCCGCCGCTCCAAAATAGCCAGCAGCATATTTACGCGGTTGTAGTCAAACCCAACGGCCGTGCGCCGCGGCATGCCGTAAGGCGTTTTGGCAACCAAAGCCTGCACTTCAACCATAATCGGGCGGTTACCTTCCATGCAGGCGCAAACCACGCTGCCCGGCGCGTTTTCGGCGCGGTTTTCCAAAAACAGCCCGGCAGGGTTGGCAACTTCTTTTAAACCGCCGGTTTCCATCGAAAATATCCCGCTTTCGCTGGTAGAACCAAAACGGTTTTTCAGCGCGCGCAAAACGCGGAAGGAATATGACCTGTCACCTTCAAACTGCAGCACCACGTCAACCATATGTTCCAAAAGGCGCGGCCCGGCAATATTGCCGTCCTTGGTAACGTGCCCGATGATAATAACGGCAATGCCGGTTGCTTTGGCAAAACGCAGCAGCTTGGCAGTACATTCGCGCACCTGCCCCACGCTGCCTGCCGCCGTTTGCAGTTCAGGGTTATACATAGTCTGAATGGAATCTATAACAAGTATCTGCGGCTGTACCTCTTTAGCCTGCAAAAGCACGGCGTCAAGGTCGGTCGCGGTCATCACCAGCAGCGCCGTGCCCGGTTTGCCCAGCCTGCGCGCACGCATAGCGGTCTGCGCTTCCGATTCTTCACCCGACACGTATAAAACTTTAATGCCACCGGCGCTGAAGCGGATACCGGCATCCAAAAGCATGGTTGATTTACCTATGCCCGGGTCGCCGCCCAGAAGCACCAGGCTGCCGGGCACAAGCCCGCCGCCGAGCACTCTGTCAAATTCGTTAATGCCCGTTTTAAGGCGCTCAACTTCCGTAAGCATTACTTTGTCAAGCGTTTTGGGCTTGGGCGCTTCTTTCGGCATTAAAAAGCTTTGCTGCGGGCCGGAAGCCGGCGTTTCCAGTTCTTCTGCCAGGCTGTCCCATGTGCCGCATTCGGGGCAGCGCCCCATCCATTTGGCCGTGGTATAACCGCAGTTCTGGCACACAAATTTAGTTTTGGTTTTGACCATTATTTACCTCCGCCGGATGTATTTCTTCGTGCGTTAACACTACTTCCACTTTTTTAGGCGTAAAAACAATGTTTCCGCTTTCGCCGACGCTTGCGCAAATGGTATCGCCCGCTTTAAACATACCCGCCAGATACAAATCGCTTACGGGGTCTTCAAGCATCTTGCGTACTGCACGGCGCAAAGGCCTTGCGCCATAACGAGTATCGCTGCCTTCTTTTACCAAAAGCTCCCTTGCTTCCTGCGAAACTTCCAGTGTCAGCCCGTTTTCGGCAAGTTTTGCGCGCAAATCGCGCAGCATATTTTTAATTATTTCAACAAGTTCGTCATAATGCAGGGAATCGAAAACCGTAATCTCGTCAATTCTGTTTAAAAATTCCGGGCGGAACACATTCTTAATTTCCGCCAGCACTTTATTTTTGCGGTCTTTATCCTCCTGCGCTTCGCCAAGCGTGAAGCCCAGCGGTTTGGTATCGGCAAGCATCCGCGCACCGGCGTTGCTCGTCATAATAATCACGCAGTTGCGGAAATCGGTTGTGCGCCCCTGCCCGTCGGTAAGGCGCCCGTCCTCCATAATCTGCAAAAGCAGGTTGAATACGTCCGGGTGCGCCTTTTCAATTTCGTCAAGCAAAATAATGGAATACGGCCTTCTGCGCACGGCGTCCGTAAGCTGGCCGCCTTCTTCATAGCCAACATAGCCCGGAGGCGCTCCTACAAGGCGGGATGCCGTATGTTTTTCCATGTATTCGGACATATCAAAACGGATAAGCGCACGCTCGTCGCCGAACATATTTTCTGCCAGAGCTTTGGCAAGTTCCGTTTTACCTACGCCGGTCGGGCCAAGAAACAGGAACGAACCCACCGGCCTGTTTTTATCCTTAAACCCGGCACGCGCGCGGCGGATGGCTTTGGATACAGCTTCTACAGCTTCGCTCTGCCCGATAACACGCTTGTGCAAATCGTCCTCCATATGCAGCAGGCGTTCCGATTCTGTCTGCGTAAGTTTTTGCAGCGGAATGTTAAGCCACTGGGAAATAACCGCGGCAATGTCCTCCTCGGTAACTTCCGGCTGTTTGCCTATCGCACGGTCATAATTGCTTTTTTCATAGGTAAGCCCCATTTCAAGTATGGCTTCCTTATCGCGCAGCTGCGCTGCCAATTCATACTGTTGGCGCGAAATTGCTGAAGCCTTTTCCTTGCGTACCTGTGCAAGCTCGCGTTCTTTTTCCTGCACGGGTATGGAAAGTTTATAGTTTTGCAGTTTTACTTTTGCGCAGGCCTCGTCCATCAGGTCAATGGCTTTGTCCGGCAGGTTGCGGTCGGTAATATAGCGGTTGGAAAGCTTTACCGCCGCTTCCAGCGCCGCATCGGTAACATGCAGTTTATGGAATTCTTCGTATTTTTCGCGCAGGCCTTTTAAAATCGACAGTGCCGCATCAGCATCCGGCGCAGCAACCACAACCGGCTGGAACCTGCGTTCCAGCGCCGCGTCTTTTTCAATATGCTTGCGGTACTCGCTGAGCGTTGTAGCACCTACAACCTGCAATTCGCCCCTTGCAAGGGCAGGTTTTATAATATTGGCCGCATCTGTGCCGCCTTCCCCTGCGCCCGCGCCGATAATGGTATGCAGTTCGTCTATAAAAAGAATTATATCCTTGTTTTCTTTAATGGTTTCCAGAATATCCTTCAGGCGTTCTTCAAAATCGCCCCGGTATTTGGCACCGGCCACAAGATACCCGATTTCCAGCGAAAAAACGGTTTTGCTGCGCAAAAGCTCCGGCACCTTGCCGTCAACAATGCGCTGTGCCAGGCCTTCGGCCACGCTCGTTTTGCCTACACCGGCCTCGCCGATTAAAACGGGGTTATTCTTGGTACGGCGGCACAAAATCTGTATAACTCTTTCAATTTCGTTTTCCCTGCCGATCACAGGGTCAATTTTCCCTGCTGCCGCCAGTTCGTTCAAATTGCGCCCAAATTCGTTTAAAACTTCAAGCGATGCTTCTTCCGGCATTTCATCGTAATACGAAGGCATTTCCGGTTCTTCAAAGCCAGGAACGGACGGCTGATGTTCACGGATGGAACGGATAATCTGCCATACCTGTTCCGCAGTAATGTTGAACTTGCGCAGCACCGTGCCCCCCATGCCTTTGTCCTCGCGCAAAATGCCCATCAGCAAATGCTCGGAGCCTACCTGCGGCGATTTCAAGGCCAGTGCGGTTTCGGCAGCAATTTCAAGCGCGCGTTTGGCACGCGGCGTATAGCCGATGATAATCTGCAAATTGCCTGCCGGGTCCATGGCTTTTTCCACTTCTTCCGCCACGGCAACAGGGTTAATGCCCAGCTTTTCAAGCACCCTTACTCCGTAACAGTCCTTTTCGTTTAAAAGCGCCAGCAGCAAATGCTCCGTACCGAGGTGGTCATGCCCGCGGTCCAGCGCACTGCGCATGGCATTTTCCAAAATGGAAGCCATCCGTTTGGTAAAACGGCGTTCCTGCGGTTTTGCCTGCTCACCGCCAAAAAATAATGTTTCAAGCAAATTGCGCGGGTCAACAGCGCGCCCGCCGCCGCTAACAGCATACGGCATCAGCTTTTCGGCGCAGTCCGCGCACAGCCACTTGTCAATCTGTTTATTGTTTACCATGCACACTACGTGCACAACGGCTTCTTTTTTGCCGCATTTCTGGCATAACATATCCGTCACCTCACCTGCATCATCTTACTTATGGCATTCTGTAATACAGTTATTTTTTTCTTTTCATCCGCATTTATAATTTCAAGCATATATTTTAAAAGAGCATATTCGCGGGCCGTAACCATGCCGCGGTGCGCCCAGTGCTCCAAAAGAGCCTGCGCAGTTTCCCTGCGTTTGGCTTCCTTGTTGGGCGGCGTAACCCGCACAATGCGCACAAAGCCGCCGCTGCCACGGCGCGATTCCACCAGATACCCCTTTTCCGGCGTAAAGCGCGTGCTTATAACATAGCTTATCTGCGACGGAGCGCACGATAATTTATCGGCCAGTTCATTGCGCTGCACCAGCACAGTATCCTCGCTGTCCTCCAGCAATTGGCGGATAATAAAATTTTCTATTGCATCAGCAAGATTTCTCATATCTGATTACCCCATAAATTTAGATGTATTGTTTTACACTTATTATATTTGACTTTTCGACTTTTGGCAAGGCATAAATAAAAAACAGCGATGAAATTTTTGTAAATTCCACCGCTGCCATTATTTAAAAATTACAGATTTTTTGCAAACTCATATGCAAACTGCCGCGCTGCTTCGGTTTCATCAACGCAGGCACGCCATTTGCAGTTAAAGCCGGGCTGCAAATCAAACCCTCCTGCCGTAAGCATGGCTTCCA
>ULRC01015629.1_pt1 | contig 12546 bp, 8 predicted proteins | sample 1955101 | NCBI WGS metagenome assembly ULRC01 (sample SAMEA4835672, study PRJEB28245) | human gut metagenome | biome: gut microbiome; material: fecal sample | place: Denmark | collected 2008 | reverse complement strand
CCTTTTGGCATAGCAAAACACCCCACTTGTTAGATAGTATATCATACTGTCTAACAAATGGGGTGCTGTTCAATACTAAACTACTATGGGATTTCTGTTCATCGGTTCAAGAGTTTGCCAGCCAGCATTTTTTGTTAACATCTGGCTCCCTTCAGATTTTTTCCTCCCCCCACGTTTGGCCCCCTTGCCTTCGGCTAACGCTTCCTACTGCCAAACGCGTAGTGGTCTTTCATCACCTAGCTGTTGCCCATGCCGGGCACACCTAAATAACAACACCCCAAAGTACCTTTTCCAACTTTGGGGTGTTGTTTGTGTTTTACTTGATACTCACCGGATGCAGAGACGCAAAATGAATTCCTAGCTTTGCATTGTTCCTTGCTTCCCAGTGGTATCGCTGTTTTGTTGGCAACTGTATTTTTTCTTGCTGTGGCAATAAGTGAAGACACAAGCATCCACTATTTTCAGGACTAATCAATTGGAGCCAGCGAATAATATATTGTAAATGTAATCTTATTCGGATTCATAGAGTTCATAAGAATTTTCGAATATATATTATTTACATGTCCATTGATTGTAAAACTTGCGTATGCTTTAGAATAAGAGCTTGTCTTCACATCATAATTTTTGTTTCCCGTTATGCCAGATCCAGAATTAACATATCCAACTGATGGCTGCTGGTATTCAACGCTCGCAGATGTAATGTAGAATTCGCATGTAGGGGATAATGCGGTTATCTTGAAGTTGACTTTATGACTATAACTCCCAATACTTCCATAGTTTATATCTCCCCAAAATATATAGTCACCATTTGAAGTATAGTTATAGCTGGCGCTTGTTGTTCCGCGTGTCAATGTAATTGGTGTGCACCCAATCTCAAGATACGCACTTTCTCCATTTGACAGTGGTATTTCAATCCGCTTTGATTCATTGGGCGCAACATCTATTGTCACACCGTCTTCCAAATACGAAACAATTTCCTCAAGAATCTTCGCTTCTTCAATAACTTCTACGTCATTCTCCTGCGCAAACGCAGTCGTCACGAATAATGTAGAAAGCGCCATTGTCGCCATCATCAGTGCAACTATTTTTTAACCTTTTTAAGCATTTTTTTCATCTCCTTGCAGATTGTTAAATAGTGCCTTCACATCATCTATAAGCATTGGATTAACAGTTGCCATACTGTTATAATAAGGTTCACTTCCGTCAATAGAGAAAAGCATCTGATAACTACTTCTCCCTTGGAGAAAATACAAATCCACCCCATCATATTCAGTACCACCACGGTATTTTGCAATGAATCGCATATGTAGCGGATCTGAAACGAGGCTTGCATCCGATGCGTCCGTCACCTGATGTCTATATACAATATAGAGACAGATTGTCTTATCTGACGGCAATTCAATACATTGCCCATAAATATCAGGTCCTATCGTTTTGCATTCATCAATCCACTCATTAATTGCCGAATATTTTTTTAGTTGTATAGCAGGAACAGAATAAAAAGCTTTATGTTGATAATTTTCTCTTAGAACAAACCCACTTGCAAGTATAGCAACTACTGCCAGTATGGCAAGCCCAATAAAGCATATTCCGCCGAGAAGAATCTTCATCGGTGAATCTGTCTTCTTTCCCCTTACTTCCTGCACTACAATAGCAACTAATATTAGGACAACCGATATTGCAGGGATAAAAAACAATGCCACAATTCCAATAGAAAAAAAGCAGAGAAATGCTATCCCAACATATACGGCCCAAAGTTCAATCAACAATCTCTTTGTTAATCTCTTTTTACAAATAGTTCTTGCATTGCCTTCATCTTCGGTAGACGATTTATTCTCCATTTCCTGTAGGCCTAGAATATCTATCAGTCTATGTGCATTTGTAACACTGGGTGTTGAAATTTCTTGTTCCCATTTTGCAATCGTTTGTCTCGATACTCCAAGTTCTGCCGCCAAGGCCTCTTGCGTTAGTCCTTTTCGCTTTCTTGCCTCGGCAATTTGTTTTCCCGACAACATGCACTACACATCTCCTTTCTATTATCTTCTTCTAATACTAATTAAATCAAATTCGTCGCATACTTTCAAGCAATTTTATGACTACTTTATGTTAACTCCTTGATTTTTTGCTTATTATCTTAATATAGTTTCCTGCATTCTCCACAATAGTCTGATAGCATCCGCGCTAATTTCGCTCTGCCCTTTTTGGTTTTCGCTTACTCTCGCCACGATGTACGAACACGACACTGCTGCCATCAACTGCTACAATGCCACCTTGACCACAGACGGCAACTTTGCAACGGGCAGGGCCTCGGCTGGTGCTGACCGATAATGCGCAGAAATATCGCCTGTTTGAATTCATCACAAACGGAGAAAGAATTTGGATGTGTTAGACACATGTGCGTTGCGGATTTTTCTGAATCGGTGAACAACAACAATCCCCAAGGTAGCTCATGTGTAAGGCGCTGCGGGGTGTTTTTTATACAATTTTTTCTGTCGGCTTGTACAAAAAACGCCCCGACAGTTTGTCGGGGCGTTGGGGTTATTCTGTGGGGCTTTCGGGGTCGGGCTCCTCCTCGGGGGACGGGGTCGGCTCCGGGGTGGGTGTCGGTTCGGGGGTATCGGGGGCGAAGTAGGCGCGGATGTCGCCGTCGCTGCGCTGGGTCGAGATGTCGAGCACGCCCTTATCACCGGCGGCCAGACCCTTTTCCGGGTCGGTCAGCGCGGCAGCGGCCAGTCGCAGCTTGTAGGCGAGGTTCGTCTCACTGCCCAGCAGCACCTGAACGCGGTTTTGGTAGGTGAACTCAATATCACTCAGATCCTGGATGTTCAGCGCCGTCGTGCCGTCAAACAGGTTGTTCTCCTGCAGGCCGTCCCGCATTTCGGTCAGCGTTTGCAGTGCACTGGCCTGCAGACCCGCTGTCTCCGCTGTGGCCTGCTGGGTCTCGCTAAGGAGTGAGTTATAGCTCTTGGGCTCGATGTTCTGCCCCACCACGGGGGAGAAATCTGTGGGTAGCGACATGGTCAGCAGAATCAGGCCGTCCGGCTGGCTGACGTCGGTGCGCAGAATTTTGAGGGAGTCGCTCAAGACCATCCACCCGCCGGGGTACATACAGGCGAACCGCTCCGTGGCGGGCTCGACCTTGATGATGACCGCGGCGGGCAGTTGGATCTCCACAGCGACACGCTCCAAATACGGGAACTGAAGCGCCAGCTGCTGGGTCTTTTCCGCGGTGGAGAAGGCGAACAGGTTGGAGTTTTTCTCGATGCCCAGCGCCTCGATCAGCTCGTCGGACGTGTAGATGCCGGTATCGACGGGCTGGGAGCCGTCATAGCTCTCTACCCGGAAGATCGTGACCTTGAACAGAAGGTTGATCGACACAAACGCACCCACGGCCAGCACGGCCAGCACGCCGAGCGCCCCCAGCAGACGGCGGCGGCGCTTTGCCCGTATGATCTCCGCCTGTGTGACGCGGCGCGTGCGCCTTGGCGTGCCGGGGCGGTAGCCTGCCTTCTGGGGATTGATCTCCTGCGCAGGGCGCTGCCGCGGGGGCACATGGGGAGTAGGCGCGGCCTTTTCAGGCGGCGCTTTGGGGCGCGGGGCGTTCCTTTTTTCAAGGCCCAAGCGGCTGCCCATACTGCGGCGGGACTGTTGGGCGTAGGAGCCGTTTGCGGATTTTTGCCTGCGGCTGCGCTGGTTGCGGTCCATAAGCGGCTCCTTTCCGGTGAATTTTTGGGCGGCTGCCCGTGGGTGGATGGTACGTTGGGCGGGCGCATATAGAATGTGCCCCTACGGGGTGTATGCAGCCTTGCTTAGCCGTTGACCAACTTCAGCAGCTTTTCGGTAATCAAATCAAGGCTGTGCGGATTGCCGAGGGTCTTGGCGTTGGCGCCCATCTCGGCCAGCTTGCCGGGGGAGGTCAGCAGGGTCTCAACAGTTTTGACAAGACCGTCACCGGTCAGGTTCTTTTCCTCGATGACGACTGCCGCACCGGCCTTTTGCAGCTCAAGGGCATTGTAATACTGGTGGTTTTCGGCCACGTTCGGGCTGGGGATCAGCACCGATGCGCGGCCCACGGCCTCAAGCTCGGCCAGCGTCAGTGCGCCGGAGCGGGCAATGACGAGATCTGCCGCGGCCAGCAGCTGGGGCATGTTGTTGATATACTCCGTCACGACGAGGTTCTCGCCGGGGGCAAAGCCCTTTTCCTTTTCCAGCCCTTCAAACAGCTTGACGCCGCGGCTGCCGGTGGCGTGCAGGTGCAACACGTTCCGGTGCGTCTGCTTTTCCCAGGCGCAGAGGTCGGCCACGACCTGATTGATGCGGTCCGCACCGAGACTGCCGCCGAAGCTCAAAATCACGGTGCGGTTTCCTGCGTTCAGCTTGGCGCGCGCTGCGGCGCGGTCCGCGGTCAGCACCTCAGGGCGGACAGGGTTGCCCACGACGGTGGTTTTTTCCGGTGCGCCGAGCTTTTCAACCGCGTCCGCGCTGGCGGCCAGCACAATGTTGACCTCTTTCGCCAGCAGCTTGTTGGTCACGCCCGGGAAGGCGTTCTGCTCATGGATGGCTGTCTTGATGCCGCGCCGGGCTGCCGCGCGGACGATAGGCCCGCTGACGTAACCGCCGCAGCCGATGACAAGGTCGGGCTTGACCTCGTTCAGAATCTTCCGGGTGCGCGGGCCGGACAGCGCCAGATGCCAGATGGCTACGATGTTGCGGCCAATGTTTTCCAGGCTCAAATGGCGCTGGAAGCCGTTGATTTCAATGTGATGGAAGGGGTAGCCTGCCTTGGTGACAAGGCCGTACTCCATCCCCTCGCGGCGGCCCGCAAAGTGGATCTCCGCCGTCGGGTCCGCGGCCTTCAGGGCACCGGCAATCGCCAGCGCCGGATTGATGTGACCGGCTGTACCGCCGGCAGCAATTAAAACGCGCATGATGGACCTCCATGAGAATAAAATATAGGCTGTGCCCGCCGTGCCGCGGACATCGGGCGTCCCCCCTACCGCGCGGCTCTGCTGCGGTAGCGGGTACGCTGCAGCATCCGTTCTGTCTCGGCGCGGTGCTGCTCTGCCAGGCGCTGTTCCCGGGCATTTCCGGCGCGCGAGATACTCAACAGCACGCCCATCTCGCTCAGCAGCAGCAGCAGACTGGTGCCGCCGGAGGAGAAGAACGGCAGGCTGATGCCGGTGTTGGGGATCAGTGCCGTGCCGACGGCGATATGCAGAAACACCTGCCAGGCGATCTGCGAGATGATGCCGATGCCCAGCACCGTGCCGTACAGGTCGGGCGCGCGCAGGGCGATCATAACGCCCATGATCAGCAGCACCGCAAACGCACCGATGAGAATAACACAGCCGAAGAAGCCCAGCTCCTCACCGATGACGCCGAAGATAAAGTCGTTTTCGGCGTAGGGCAGCCACTGGTGCTTCTGCACGCTCGCGCCGATGCCCACGCCGAACATGCCGCCTGTGGAGATAGCATAGATGCTCTGGCGGGTCTGCCACAGCATACCGGCGGTATCCAGCGGCGCAAGGCCCCAGGTACTGTCCATACGGCCCGCAGCGTAGCCTTCCCCGCCGGCCAGCCCCTTCAGGAAGTACGCGCCGACTACTACACCCGCCGGAATGAGCAGCAGCAGCCAGCGGCCGGGCGAGAGGGTGCAGACGAGCATCGTGGCAAAAATCAGGCAGAGCAGGATCATGCCGGAGTTATGCGACTCCTTGTGCAGCAAATACAGGATGAGCAGCAGCGGCAGCGCAGGCTTTATCGCGCCGTACCACAACCTGTTCTTCTTGTCATAGTCGCGGTCCAGCATATCTGCCGTCCAGAGCATGAGCGAGAATTTTGCCAGCTCCGACGGCTGGAAGGAGGCACCGCCCGGCAGATACACCCAGCGGTAGGTGCCGTTGGTGTCCTCCGGGCTGAGCAGCGTCAGGATCAGCAGCACAACGGTGATGATGTACAGACTCTCACTCATCAGACGCAGCGCGCGGTAGTTGATGTTGGACAGGACCCACATAAAGAACAGCCCTACAATTGCAATCATGACCTGCGGTTTAATGATACTGTACAGTTTACCGCTGGTGGCGTAAGCGCTGGAATAGCTGGCCGAAAAAAGCATTGTCAGCCCGAAGAACAAAATGACCAGCAGCAGGGCGAGAAAGCCCCGGGAGACCGGCCCCCGCTCCAGTTTGGGCAGGCGTATGATGGGTATCATGCGCACAATATTTCCGATAGTATGGTCAAACAAAAGGCCCAGCAGTGTACGCACAATGCTCATGGCAGTGCTCATGGGCGATCACCTCCCTTAGGGGCAGAAACAGGCAGAGGCCGGGTAGGCCCGGCCCCGCTGCTTATGCCACACAGATGTAAAAAATTCCCATTGCCACACCGATGACGGCAATCAGCGCAAAGAAGCCGTCGATCTTGACCTCGCGCCAGCCGCGCATCTCAAAGGCGTGGTGGATCGGCGTCATGCGGAAGATGCGCTTGCCGTGGGTCGCCTTAAAATACGTGCGCTGGATGACGACGGTCATCGCGTCCCAGATGTAGACAATGCCGAAAAAGAGCACCAGCTCGGGGCGCTGCATCACAAAGGCCAGCGCCGTTACGATGCCGCCGAAGAACATGCTGCCGGTGTCGCCCATAAAGACCTTGGCCGGGTAGAAGTTCCAGACCAGAAAGCCCGCGCAGGCACCCGCCGTGGCAGCGGCGATCAGCGAAACATGTACAAAGCCCAGCAGACTGCCGGCCAGCAGATAGCCGATCATCGACACGAAGGTCACGCCGGTGCACAGGCCGTCCAGACCGTCTGTCAGGTTGACAGCGTTGACAAGGAAGATGATGCCGAAGAACGCGATAGGATAGTAGAGCAAGCCCATGTCCACCAGCCCAAAAATCGGGAACTGGACCTGCGTGGTCAGCAGCCCGAGGCTGTGCAGGCCGAACATGAACCCGAAGGTCAGCGCGATCTGCAAAATCATCTTCTGCGCCTCGGTCAGGCCGAGGTTGCGATGCCTGACGACCTTAATGAAGTCATCCAGAAAGCCGATGAGGCCCGAGCCGAACGCGAGAAACAGCACCAGCATACCGGCCTGCAGCTGCGGCATACCAAGTACCTCCGGCAGCTTAGGGCTGTACATGACCCAGACGATGCCCAGTGTGGCCAGAATGCCCAGAATAAAGCAGAGGCCGCCCATGGTGGGAGTGCCGTTTTTCTTGCTGTGCCATGTAGGGCCCTCCTCGCGGATGGTCTGGCCAAAGTGCAGCCGGTGCAGCGCCGGGATCATGAATTTGCCCGCCACCGCCGTGATGGCAAAGCCGCCGACGGCTGCCGCCGCCAACAGGGATGAGATTTGCTCCATGCCGTTGATTCCTCCAAACGTGTGTTGGGGTGCTTACCCCTGCGGCAATTCCTTATAGTATTCCTGCAGCAGCTGCTCCAGGCCCATGCTGTGGCTGGCCTTGACCAGCACAGCGTCACCGGGGCGCACGAATTGCCGTACATATTGTAGCACTTCTTCCGCCGTTTGGCAATGCACCGCTGCAACCCCGCGCGCTTTTGCGGCCTCGGCCATGGCGGCGCTGCGCGGGCCGTAGGCGATGAGTGCATCAACGCCCGCGTCAGCAGCCCACTCGCCGGTATGGCGGTGCCCTTCCTCGCTCGCACCGCCCAGCTCAAGCATATCGCCGAGCAGCGCGATCTTCCGGGCATTGGGCAGTGCCTTGAGGACAGAGAGCGCAGCCTTCATGCTGTCGGGGCTGGCGTTGTAGCAGTCCTCAATGAAGGTGATGCCGCCCTTTTCCACGATATGCTGGCGCATGCCCGTCGTCTGGTAGGTCGCCAGCGCGGCAGCGCAGCGGGCAGCGTCCAGACCCAGGCGGGTCGCGGCGGCGTAGGCGGCCAGCGCGTCGTAGACCGTGTGGATGCCCGCTGTCGGGATGACGGCATCGAACGTACCGTACTGCGTATCGATGATTTTGAAGGTCGTGCCGTTTGCGCCGGTGACGACATCCACCGCGCGGACATCGGCATTCGCGGCGTCAATGCCGAACCAGACCGGCCGCAGGCGGCTGGGGATGCTTGCCGTGGGCAGCAGGTCGTTGTCCGCGTTCAGGGCCAGCGGTGCGCCGTCGGGCAGGCCGGTGCAGATCTCCATCTTTGCCTTCAGTATATTCTCGCGCGTGCCGAGATTTTCCAGATGCGAGACACCGATCATCGTGATGATGCCCGCGCTGGGCCGGGCACAGCGGGTCAGACGCTCGATCTCGCCCGCGTGGTCCATGCCCATCTCGACAACGGCGTACTCGGTGTCGTCGGTCAGGCGGAACAGCGTGTTGGGCACGCCGATGTCATTGTTCTGGTTGCCCTCGGTCTTGAGGGTCTTGCCGAAGGCGGAGAGCACCGCGTAGCAGAACTCCTTCGTCGTCGTCTTGCCGACACTGCCCGTGACGCCGATCATTCTGGGGTTGAACAGCATCCGGTAGTTGGACGCCATGCGGATCATGGCCTTGCCGCTGTCCGGCACAATGACCGTGCGCTCCGCAGGCACGCCCTCGACGGGATGGTTGGCAACGATATATTCTGCGCCGCTCCGGTAGGCACCGGCGGCGTAGTCATGGCCGTCAACACGCTCGCCGGGGAAGCAGACAAAAACGCAGCCCGGCTCGACCTTGCGGCTGTCGGTCACAACGGCGCGGATGGCGACCGGCTCGGCCAGCGTCAGTCCGGCCAGCAGTTGATTGGCAGGAATGGTTTGCATGAAAAAGACCTCCTATACAGAAATGCAGCGTTTTGCATAAGCCCGGGTGCCCCTGCGGGGATGCTTACCCCTCCTCGTTTGCGGGGTCGATCTCCTCGGTCACCGTCGGGGCGTCATTGGTGGTATCCTCTCCGCTGTCCATCGTCAGCGTTATGATCGTGCCGTAGGCAGCGGAGGTTCCGGCCTCGACGTCCTGCGCCACGACCTTGCCGCTGCTGTCGCCGGCGAACTGCACGTTCAGGTTGGCGGCCTTGAGCATCTGCTCGGCAAAGGTGCCGGTCTTGCCGACGACGTCGGGCGTTGTGGTCATCGAGTTCTGGTCGGTGGCCGTGTACAGGTAAATGGTGGAGCCCGCGGGCACCACGCTGCCGCCGACGGGGTACTGGTAGACGATATTGCCGCTGCTGGGGCCGATCAGCTTATGCTTGAGGCCCAGGCGGTTCAGCGTGACCTGCGCGTTCGTCCAGGTGTAGTCCAGGCAGGTCTGCACGGTCACAGTGCCGGTGGGGTTGTAGTCAGCGTCCTGCTCGATGCCCAGATAGGGCGCGATCTCGCTGATGATGTTGCCGACGACGGGGGCCACGACCTGGCTGGCATAGTCTTTGACCCAGCGCGGGTCATCCAGCAGGACGAAAACCTCGATCTCGGGATCGTCGATGGGCAGAACAGCGGCAAAGCTCATCATCTTATAATAGTCGCCGTCGCCGCGCAGATGGCGGTCCGTGCGCTCTGCCGTACCGGACTTGCCGCCGATGCGGTAACCCGCCACGTAGGCGTTGGCGCAGGAGTGGTAGTCCCCTGCCCCGTGGACGTTGTTTTCCATCATGGCCAGCAGCTGCCGGCTGACTTCTTCGGAGATGACCTGGCGGCGGATGTTCGTCTCGGTCTGGGAGATAATGTTGCCGTCCTTGTCAGAGATGGAATCCACGACATAGGGCGTAACAAGGTAGCCGCCGTTGGCGATGGCCGCTACGGCGGTGGCCATCTGCATCGGGGTGATGGACTCGTTCTGGCCGAAGGCCGCCGTGTACAGGTTTGTATCGACCTCTGCCATCTGCTCGGCGTTGTAGACGCTGGTCCAGCGGGTCTCGTTGGGCAGGTCGATGCCGGTGGGCTGTGTGAAGCCGAACGCCTGGATATAATCGTAGAAGATCTGCGGCTTGAGCGTCTCTGCCGCCTGAATGAACCAGAGGTTGCAGCTGTGGTTCAGCGCACCTGCCATATCCAGCAGGCCGTGGACCTCGCCGTTGGCACAGCGGTAGGTATGCTCCCACAGTTCGCTGCCCTCGTTGACGGTCAGACTGCCGTTGCAGTAGAAGGACTGTTCCGCACTCATAACACCGGAGTCCAGCCCCGCCGAGGCCGTGATGAGCTTGAACACCGAGCCGGGCATATACAGCTCGGTAATGTTCTTATTCTTCCACTGGGCCTCGCGCATCATACCCTGCAGCTGGGTAGCCTCGCTGGAGACCTCTTCGCCCTTCTCGTTCGTCGTCTTTTCATGGCTGATGATTCCGTCTGCAATGATGTCCTTGACGGCCTTCTCGCCCAGACGGCTTTCCAGCCAGTCAATGTCCTCCGCGTCGATCTCTGTTTTGGCCAGGATCTCGTTCATCTTGGGGTCGGTGATCGTCTTGGGGTCGTTGGGGTCAAACTGCTCAAGGGACGCCATCGCCAGGATCGCGCCTGTCTTGACGTTCATGACAATGGCGCTTCCGCGGCCATGGACCGTAAAGGTGCTCATTGCCTCGGTCAGGTACTCCTCGACAACAGCCTGTACGTAATCGTTGATGGTCAGGTTCAGGTTGCTGCCGTCGATGGCTTCATGCACGTCGGCCTGACCGCTGGCCAGCGGGTCACCGTAGGCGTCCGTTTCGGCTACGCTGCGGCCCGGCGTACCGGCCAGCGTCTCGTCGTAATATTTTTCCAGTCCGTAGGCACCCGAGCCGTCCTCATTGCAGAAGCCCAGCACCGAGGCCAGGAACTCCCCATAGGGGTAAGTGCGGGAGGCTGCCTGTTCGCTGGTCAGGTAGAGGATACGGGTTGCCTTGCTGGTTTTGGCCTCGCCGTCCTTCTTGTCCTCCTTTTCCTCGGTCTGCAGGCTCGTGTCCACCGCAGCGCCGTCCTTGAGGCGGTAGCTGTCTGCATAGGCCAGGATAGCATCCGCCACGGGCTTTTCGACGCTCTTTTTCACCACACGGTACTGGTACGGCTCACCGGTATCCTTGTTGGACGCCGTCAGCGCCTTGTACACCGTATCCGCCGTTGTGCCGTCGCCCAGCAGCTCGGCAATGTGCTCTGCCGCTGTGCGGATCTGGTCCTCCGTCGCCCCGCTCTCTAAAATGGAGGACGGGTCGGCCACGATGTTCCATACCGTGCTGCTCTTGGCCAGCAGCTTGCCGTTGGCGCTGTAGATCGAGCCGCGCACAGCGGGCAGCGTTGTGTCCTTCAGCTGCTGGGTCACAGCCTCGTCGCGGTAGCTCTCGGCATCACGCACCTGCCACACATACAGCTGGTAGACCAGCACGCCGTAGCAGGCGAGGATAAATGCTATCATGCAAAACAGCGTCCAGTATTTTATGCCCTTGCTTGCCCGGGGACGATGCCGGGGGGAATGGTTGGGTCGTTGCTCTGTCATGGATACACCTTGTTATTTCAAAAGCCTTTTTGCCGACGGCAGCAAGGCCGTGCAGCAAAAAGGCTCGTAGCTGCATATTTTTGGTTGTTTTACGGGTTCAGGCTGTCCAGCAGGCTCAGCGCTGCCGTGCGCACCTCATCCAACAGGCGGCCCGCGGCACCGGTGTTCCGCTCAATGATGCTCTGGTCCTCCAGCTGGACGTAGGTGATCTGGCTGGGATCGGCCTTGACCAGTCCCAGCTCACCCTCGGCCACCTGCTGCAGACTGGCGCGGCTCGTGATGTCGTTCATCCGGGTGTTCAGGTAGTCGTATTCGCTCTGGGCCTCGGCCAGCTGGGCGCTGACCTCATCGACCTGTGCGTTCAGTTCCATCAGCGTTGCACCGCTCATCAGGCTGCTGATTGCCAGCCCGCCAGACACGGCAAGAATCAGCACGATCACGGCAGTCCGCATCACATGGCGGACGCGGTTCAGGCCGTGGTTGCCGCCGCGCACCGCACGCACCTGCGGGCGCGGCGGGGGCTCCAGTTTCGGTGCTGCAGAGCCCTCGTGCAGCAAAACAGTTGTCATGAATAATGCCTCTTATGCTTTCTCCAACACTCTCAATTTGGCGCTGCGGCTGCGACGGTTGGTCTCCAGCTCCGCGGCGTCAGCCTCAATGGGCTTGCGGGTAATCAGCTTGGCCTTGGCCACACCTCCGCAGGTGCAGATGGGCTGCTCCGGCGGGCAGGTGCAGCGCTGTGCCCAGCGGCGGAACTTGTTCTTGACGAGCCGATCCTCCAGGCTGTGGAAGGTGATGACGCAGAGCCGCCCGCCCGGGGCCAGACAGTCAAAGATGGCGTCGAGCCCCTCGTTCAGGGCATCCAGCTCGGAGTTGACCGCAATGCGGACGGCCTGGAAGGTGCGGCGCGCCGGGTTCTTCGCCTTGCGGCGCTCTGCCGGGGGCACAGCGGCGGCGACGATCTCGGCCAGCTGCAGCGTGGTCAGGATGGGCCGCTCCGCCCGCGCGGCGACAATTTTGCCCGCGATCTGCCAGGCATACGGCTCCTCACCGTAGTCACGCAGGATGCGGGTCAGCTCCTCACGGTCCAGCGTGTTGACCAGATCCGCGGCGGTGGGACCCTGCTGGCTCATGCGCATATCGAGCGGCGCG
>ULRC01082606.1_pt1 | contig 12552 bp, 10 predicted proteins | sample 1955101 | NCBI WGS metagenome assembly ULRC01 (sample SAMEA4835672, study PRJEB28245) | human gut metagenome | biome: gut microbiome; material: fecal sample | place: Denmark | collected 2008 | reverse complement strand
CATCACCAAGAGCGGCGCTTTCCTGCGCAAGACGAGCCTGGACGAACTTCCCCAAATCTACAACATCCTGGCCGGGCAGATGAGCGTCATCGGCCCGCGTCCGGCGCTGTACAACCAGTATGATTTGATTGAAGCCCGCGACAAGGTCCACGCCAACGATGTGCGCCCCGGCCTGACCGGTCTTGCACAGGTCAACGGCCGCGACGAGCTGCCCATCGATATAAAGGCACGCTACGACGGTGAATACGCCGCCCATGTAACCTTCTGGCAGGATGTGAAAATCTTCTTTCACAGCATCACCTACGTGTTTGAACGGCGTGGCGTTGTCGAGGGCGGCACCGGTGCGATGAACCAGACAAAAGAGGAAAATCCGTCAAAATGACGGACGCTGTACCCGCCGCAAACATAGCGGTGGGGACATTTTTTGTGCTGATTTGAAAAATGTACAAGAAAATCTTGCGATTTTAGTGAAAATATGTTGCAAAAGCCAACTGAATTGTGTAAAATATACATTATGAAGTTTTGGTTTTCGGGCAGATTACCAAACGGCAATTTTGCCAAACACCCATAGCCCGCACTGCACACCGGTGCAGACTGTCTAAATAACAGCAAAAGGGGAGTCACATATTATGGCAAACAGGGTATTCCAGAATGTGGTCTACCAGATGAAAGACGCAGTGGATCGTGTTGTCGGCGTCATTGATGAGACCGGCACCGTCATTTCCTGCTCTGAACTGGGGCAGATCGGCGAAGTGCGTGAGGGCGTTGCAGCCGTGCGTCAGACTGCCGGGGATGCTTTTGTGCGTGATGGCTATGCCTATCACCAGTTCTCCAACGCAAAGCACAACGACTATGCTGTCTTTGTCGAGGGCACCGACACCACGGCTGAGCAGTTCGCCGCCATGCTGTCCATCAGCCTGCAAAGCATCAAGCAGTATCACGACGAAAAATTCGATAAGACGAACTTCATCAAGAACGTCGTGCTCGACAACATCCTGCCCGGCGATATCTACGCCAAGGCGCGGGAACTTCACTTCGTCTCCGACGTGCAGCGTGTTGTGCTGCTGATTCGCGTGACCTCCGGCAACGATATTTCCGCCTACGATGTCGTCAGCGGCCTTTTCCCGGACAAACAAAAAGACTTCGTCTTTAACATCAGCGAGACGGACACCGTCCTTGTCAAGGAAATCAAGCCCGACAACAACACCCGCGATATGGAAAAGCTGGCGGCCTCCATCGTCGACACTTTGCAGGGCGACCACTATATCAAGGCGGTCGTCGGCATCGGCACACCCATCGGCAACATCAAAGACCTGGCTTCCAGCTTCAAGGAAGCACAGATTGCTATGGAAGTCGGCAAGGTGTTCGACACCGAGCGCCAGGTCATCAGCTATGACCATCTTGGCATTGCCCGCCTGATCTATCAGCTGCCCACGACGCTCTGCGAGGCTTTCCTGCGCGAGGTATTCAAGCAGGAGAGCATTGACTCCCTTGATGCCGAGACGCTGTTCACCATCCAGCGCTTCTTTGAAAACAACCTGAATGTCTCCGAGACGAGCCGCGGGCTGTTCGTCCATCGCAACACGCTGGTCTACCGTCTGGAGAAGATTCGCAAGCTGACCGGCCTGGATCTGCGCAACTTTGACGACGCTATCGTTTTCAAGGTAGCCCTGATGGTCAAGAAATATCTGTCCGCCAACCCGGCCAAGTATTGATTTTAATAAAACTTTCACAGATAGAAACAGCGCTGCGCAACGATGCGGCGCTGTTTTTGCTATTTTTGTCATTTCCTGTCACTTGACCGGGCGCGGCAATCATGGTATTCTATTATATGTATGACTGTAACCATAACAGCAAGAGCCGCACGGCGGCAGGAGAACCCCGAATGATCGAATTTGAACACGTTTATAAAACCTATGAGACGCACAACGACGAGAACGTTGCACTCGAGGATATCAATATCCATATCGAAGAGGGCGAGTTTGTCTTTATCCTGGGACATTCCGGTGCGGGCAAATCCACTTTTTTAAAGCTCATCCAGATGGAAGAAAAGCCCACGAAGGGCAAGGTCTTTATCAACGGCCAGGACCTGACCCGTATTCGTCGGCGCAAGGTGCCCTATCTGCGCCGCCAGATGGGTGTTGTGTTCCAGGACTTCCGCCTGATTCCGACGATGACGGTCTACGAGAACGTTGCTTTTGCCATGCGCGTGACGAATATCTCGACTAAGAAGATTCGGGACCGTGTACCGTTCGCGCTCTCCCTCGTCGGTTTGGAAGATAAGATGGATCGTCTGCCAGATGAACTTTCCGGCGGCGAGCAGCAGCGTGTAGCCGTTGCCCGTGCCCTGGCCCACGGCCCCAAGCTCATCATTGCAGACGAGCCCACGGGCAACATCGACCCGGAAATGTCCATGGACATTATGCAGCTGTTCGAGGCCATCAACAAAGTCAACATCACCGTTGTCGTCGTCACCCACGAGCACGAACTGGTCCACAAGCTGGCCCGCAAATACGGAAACCGCGTCATTACGCTGGCCAACGGCATGGTCGCGTCCGACACAGCCCACCCGGAGGCTGCCCGCCGCTACGCCGCTGCCATGGCCGAGCGCGAAGCCGACGAGTACGATGACTACGACGAGGATTGATTTTTAACAAAGAGGGGACACCATGCGTTTTTCCAGCTTTACCTATCTGGTCGGCCAGGGTCTGCACAACCTGCGGGCCAATCGGCTGATGACTTTTGCCTCTATGGGTGTGCTGACCGTCTGTATGCTGCTGATTGGTGCGGCCTACCTACTGGGCGTCAACATTGACGCCATGGTGGCGTACATCGGCGACCAGAACGAGACTGTCGTCTATATGGACGACAACGCCACCGACGAGCAGATTGCCGCTGCAGACGCCGCCATCCGCAGCACACCCCATGTGGTGGGCGTGACCTATATGTCGCCCCAGGACGTGCTTGCCACCTACGGCGACATGCTGGCTGACTACACGAACCTGCAGCAGGTTTTCGAGAATGACAACCCGTTTACTCCGAACTACCGCGTCGCGGTGGACAGCCCCGATGATATTGAGAGCGTCTCGGCCCAGCTGCTGCAAATCGATGGCGTTGCCAGTGTCAATGCGCCGCTGGCTATGGCCGATACCTTCACGTCCCTGCAGCGGGTCATCAATTACGCCTGCTACGGCATCGTGGCGGTGCTGGCCATCGTCTCCATCGTCGTCATCAACAACACCATCAAAATCACTGTCTTTAACCGCCGCAAGGAGATCGGTATTATGAAACTGGTGGGTGCCACCAACGGCTTCATCCGCTTTCCATTCTTTGTCGAGGGCGTGACCTCCGGCCTGATTTCGGCAGGTATCGCCTCCGGCATCGTCTGCGGTGCATACTATGCGCTCTGCCGCTGGTATGCCGAGAATCCGTCCAACCTATCCCAGATGTTCGGCGGCTCCCTCGTGCCGCTGGAACAGGTGTGGTATTACATTGTCGGCGGCTTTGTCGTGCTGGGCTTTGTGCTCTGCGGCCTTGGCACTGCAACCAGCATCCGCAAGCATCTGAACGTATAACAGGGGATACAGGAAAGTCAAGATACCATGAAACATTTTTCGCACGGAAAAAAGTTTATCTCGCTGCTGCTCAGTGTCGCCGTCGCCATGACCATGACACTGTCCACCGTCATGACGCCGTTGGCCGCAACCACAAGCGTCAGCGACCTTCGTCAGAAATTGCAGGAATTACAGACGAAGCAGGATGAACTCGACAAGCAGCTCAAAAACGCCCAGAGCGACAAGGCCGACGCCGAGGCACAAAAGGCGCAGCTGGAACAGCAGCGTGAACTTATCCTGAGCCAGATCAACAACCTGGCCCAACAAATCGGTGACCTAGACAGTGAGATCGTCAACAAGCAGGACGAGATTGACCAGAAGCAGCAGGAGGTTGACCAGAAGCAGGCCGAGTACGACCAGCGCTGGGAGGATTTCAAGGGCCGTATGAAGGCCATGCAGCGCCTCAACGACGGCGGCTCTATCGCGCTGCTTTCCAGCGCCACCAACCTGTACCAGCTGCTGACCTTTGCCAACACGCTGGAGCAGATCGTCGCCAAGGACGAACAAATCTGCCAGCAGCTTGAGGACGAGCACAACGAACTGGAACAGCAGAAAGCTGACCTTGAGCAGGCAAAAGCCGACCTTGAGGCCACACAGGCCGATTTGGAATCCCAGCGCACCGCCCTGAACGGCAAGACCAGCGAGTTGGCCCAGAATATCTCCCAGACCGACGCCAGCATTTCGGCGGCAGACGCAGAGATCGAAGCCAACAAAGCTGCGCTGATCGAGGCCAACAAGGCTGTAGATAAAGCAGCTGCCGAGCTGGACGCCGCGCTGAACGCCGCGAACCAGGCCTACGGCAATGCGTCCATCCAGTGCTCGCTGGATTTCGGTCGCCCGCTGGCTACCTATAAGTACGTTTCCTGCTATTTCGGCGGCAACGGCCACCGCGGCACCGACTATGCCGCACCGGGCGGCACCGAAATTTACGCCGTTTCCGGCGGCGTTGTCACCGCCGCGGCCTACCATTACAGCTGGGGCTACTATGTCCAGGTCTACCATGGCAAGGACGACAACGGCAACACCTACTCGACGCTGTACGCTCACATGAATAGCGCCCCTGTCGTCAGCGTGGGTCAGAATGTCTCCAAGGGCACGGTGCTCGGCTATGTCGGTTCCACCGGCAACTCCACCGGCAACCACCTGCACTTGGAAATGAAGGTCAACAACGTCCTGGTCAATGTCATGAATTACCTCTCATAAATGAAAGGGGAGTTTGCTATGAAACCGCAGAAGCATAAGACCTCCGTGCGCATTTTTTGCCTGGTGGTCGCCGTTCTGATGGTGCTGAGCCTTTTCTCTACGGTAATTTTCTCGCTTGCCTACGGGGCATAAAACGCAAAAACAGTAAGGAGCCATCAGACCCATGAGCAAAAAAATCAGTCTTGGCGTGGCCGCCACGATTGCCATTATCGCAATGGCCGTCACCTTCTCGCTGACGATGGTCGTATCGATGAAAATGTTCAACACCACCGTTTCCAGTGTCAAAAATAAGGAGCGTCAATACAACAAGCTCTCCGAGATCGACCGCTTCGTCCGTTCGGAAGAGTTCTTCACCATCGATGAGGATACGCTGAACGACCGCCTGGCTGCCGGTTATATGAACGGCATCAACGATAAGTACGCCGTCTACTACACCGCCAAGGAGTACAGCGAAAAGCAGGCCGTCGAAAAAGGCACCCTAACCGGCATCGGCGTGGCCGTCGTCAATGACGCCTCCTCCGGCTACGCCCGCATCATCCGCCTGTATGATAACTCACCTGCGGCCGAGGCCGGGATGCAGGTCGGCGGCTTTATCACCGCCATCAATGATGAGTCCACTCGCAATATCACGTCCAGCGCACGCTTGACCTCCAAACTGCTGGGCGAAGAGGGCACGACCACCGCCGTCACCTACCTGACGCCCGACCGCCAGGAGCAGCAGTTCAACCTCGTACACTCTAACTACAAGACGCCTTCGATTTACGCCGCTCAGATGGTCGCGGATACCTGCGGCTATATCCGCATCGATTCCTTCTCCGCCGGCACAGCCAGTGAGTTTAAATCCGCTGTGGACGATTTGCTGCAGCAGGGTGCGACTGCGTTTGTCTTTGACCTGCGTGACAACACCGGCGAGAACTTGAACGCAGCCCTGGTCGCCGCTGATTATTGTGTGCCCTCCGGTGATATTGCCAAAAAGCAGGACAAGGACGGCACCGTGACTACGCTGCGTATGTCCGACGAAGATGAAATTACCGTCCCGATGGTCTGTCTGGTCAACGGCAGCACGGCGGGCAGTGCAGAGCTGTTTGCCAACGCCCTGCGCAAGATGGGCGGCGCGACCATCGTCGGCACCAAGACTGCCGGCAAGGGCGTTGTGATGAGCGATGCCCAGAGCTTTTCCGACGGCTCTGCCGCCTATATCACAGTCGGCCTGCTACTGGACAATGAAGACCAAACTTGGAACGGCGAGGGCCTGAGCCCGGATATTGATGCCTCGCTGTCCGTCGACGAGCAGAATGCCTACTACGATTACACCCTCAACACTGACCCGCAGATCAACAAGGCCGTCAACGCGGCCATGACGCTGACCGGCCAGAACTGAACCTCTTGACCATGGGGAAAGGAAGTCCGCCGTGCCCACACTGACCGATTTGTCTACCATCCGTGACCTGTGCGCACGGTACGATTTTGCCCTGTCCAAGGGCTTTGGCCAGAACTTTATCATCAACCCCGGCATCTGCCCTCGCATCGCCGAGGCCGCCGGTATCGGCCCCGGCTGGGGTGCGCTGGAAGTCGGCCCCGGCATCGGTGTATTGACCGAACAGCTCTGCAAGCGTGCGGATAAGGTCGTCTCCATTGAGGTCGACAAACGTCTGCCGCCCCTGCTGGAAGAGACGATGGCTGATTACGACAACTTCAAGCTCGTCTTAAACGATGTGCTGAAGGTCGACTTGAAAGCCCTGCTGGCGGAAGAGTTTGGCGATAAGCCGGTGGCTGTCTGCGCCAACCTGCCGTACTACATCACCAGCCCGATTTTAATGCGCCTGCTGGAAGAAAAGCTGCCCATCCGCAACATTACCGTCATGGTGCAAAAGGAGGCCGCACAGCGCCTGTGTGCTGCCCCTGGCACGCGGGACGCGGGTGCCATCAGCTACGCCGTGGCCTATTACGCTGAGCCGAAACTGCTGTTCAGCGTCCAGCCCGGCAGCTTTTACCCGGCCCCCAAAGTGACCAGCGCCGTCATCCGCCTGGATGTGCGCGAGAAGCCCGCCGTACAGGTACCCAACGGCGACGAGGCCGCCTTCTTCGCCCTCATCCGTGCGGCCTTCTCCCAGCGCCGCAAGACTGCCGCCAACGCCATTGCCAACGGCCTGCACCTGCCCAAAGCCCAGGTCATAGCTGCTTTGCAAGCTGCTAATCTCGACGAGCGCGCCCGCCCTGAGCAGCTGACACTGGAAGATTATTGTGCATTGCAGACAGCAATGATGCAGGAATAACGATTAAGCCATTGACAAACAGGGCTTATTTGTGTTAAACTAAATAAGTTCCCGCTAGTATAGCACAATTGGCAGTGCAGCTGATTTGTAATCAGCAGGTTGTAGGTTCGAGTCCTATTACTAGCTCCAAACGATTGTGAAAAATAAAGATGCAATGTACAGTGCAATATAGAACAAACCTTATTGTGACGCTGTTCATGAATAAGGCTCTATGTTGCACACATTCCATAAGAGTTTTTCACGCAATCCAGAGCGCTCCTTGTATAAATATGCAAGGAGCGCTTTTGTTTATAATAGCCCCTATGGTTGAACCATAGGGGCTATTTTTCTACAGCCGAATCAATTTGTTCTCTCGCAGCTTTTGGTTATCGCCCAAGACACATGCGTACTCATAATTAAGCTTCCGGCCGACAGGGCTTACCAGTGGGGCAACTCCAGACTGGACTATTGGCGTATCGCCAGGAGTCCTGTATTAAAATGTTCCATTACAAACAAAAGACTCGCAGCAGCGGGATACTTCAGCATCCTCAACTACTACGAGTCCTTGTACTTATGCGGTTGAACCGCCATGTACCGGTCGGTACGCACGGTGGTGTGAGAGGTCAGCTCTTCGGTTAAGAGAGCCTCCTGCTCGATTCATACTTTATTCAATCCTTACAGCAGTTCTACGCCTGCATCTTTACAGGCCTGCGTGGTCGCGTCATCCCACAGGCTGACCTGGACTTCACCTACATGGGCCTTGCCCAACAACAGCATGCACAGGCGGCTCTGGCCAATGCCGCCGCCCATCGTCAGGGGCAGGGTGCCGTCCAGCAGCATCTTGTGGAAGGGCAGCTCCGCACGCTGCGGGCAGCCTGCTTCGGCCAGCTGGCGGCGCAGGGCGTCGGCGTCAACGCGGATGCCCATGCTGGACAGTTCCAGCGCACAGCCCAAAGGCTTGTGCCAGAAGAGGATATCGCAGTTCAGCGCCCAATCGTCATAGTCGGGGGCACGGCCGTCGTGGGGCTTGCCGCTCTTGAGCTTGCCGCCGATCTGCATAATGCAGATGGTGCCGTGCTCCTTGGCATAGGCGTTCTCGCGTTGTTTCGGGGTGAAGTCGGGGTATATATCTTCCAACTCCTGGGTCGTGACAAATGTCACTTTGCGGCCAAGGTGGATGTTATTTTTCAGTTCAGGGAACTTCCAGCGCAGCTCGTCAGAGGTCGCGCAGACCGCATCCACAATATCCCGTACAGTCTCCTGTAAAAATTCCAGCGTGCGCTGGTCGGCGGTGATAACGCGCTCCCAGTCCCACTGATCCACGTAGATGCTGTGCAGGTTGTCCAGTTCCTCATCACGGCGGACGGCGTTCATGTCGGTCACAATGCCCTGGCCGGGGCGGAAGCCATACTTGTACAGGGCATAGCGCTTCCACTTTGCCAGGCTGTGGACGATCTCGGCGTGCTCGTTCAGGCTGGGCACATCGAACTCGACCGGGCGCTCCACACCGTTCAGATCGTCGTTCAGGCCGCTGCCCTGCATGACGAACAGGGGAGCCGTAACGCGCTTAAGGTGGAGCGCCATGCAGATCTTCTCCTGGAAAATCGTCTTGATCAGACCAATGGCTTTCTGGGTGTCGTACAGGCCCAGCAGGCTTTGGTAGCCTTCCGGAATGGTAATGCTGCTCATATTACATTCTCCTTTTCTTTTCCAAATAGACCCTATTTCTTACGCTTTGGCAAACTGGCTTTCGTACAGGTTCTTATAGAAACCGCCCTGCGCCAGCAGTTCGTCATGCGTACCGCGCTCAATGATGTTGCCGGCCTTCATCACCAAAATCTGGTCGGCGTTCTTGATGGTGGACAGACGGTGGGCTACGATAAAGCTCGTGCGGCCCTTCATCAGTTCCTCAAAGGCATCCTGCACCAATACCTCGGTGCGGGTATCGATGCTGGACGTTGCCTCGTCCAAAATCAGAATCGGCGGGCGGCGCAGCATGACACGCGCAATGCAAAGCAGCTGGCGCTGGCCCTGGCTAATGTTGCCGCCGTCCTCAGTCACCTGGGTATCATACCCGTTGGGCAGGCGGCAGATAAAACTGTGGGCGCGGGCCTTTTTCGCCGCCGCGATGATTTCCTCGCGGGTAGCGTCCGGCTTGCCGTAGGCAATGTTCTCGGCAATCGTACCGGCTTTCAGCCACGTTTCCTGCAAGACCATACCCAGGTTGCCGCGCAGGCTGTCCCTGGTCACGGTATCAATGGGGTGTCCATCGACCCGCAACGTGCCGCCGTTGATCTCATAGAACCGCATCAGCAGGTTGACCAGGGTCGTCTTGCCGCAGCCGGTGGGACCGACAAGGGCAATGCGCTGGCCGGGTGCGACCTTCAAATTCATGTCCTCAATCAGGGGAATATCGTCCACGTAGCGGAACTTGACGTGGTCGAACTCGACGCTGCCCGCACCGTGGGGCAGTGCCACCGCGTCAGGGGAATCTGGCGTGATGGGTGTCTCATCGATGAGGTCAAACACGCGCTGTGCGCAGGCAAGGGCGTTCTGCAATTCGGTCATAACGTCGGAGATATCGTTGAAGGGCTTCGTGTACTGGTTCGCGTAGTTCAAAAACACCGACAGCTGACCAACCGTGATACCGCGCGCAATGGCGACGAATGCGCCCAGCACGCCGACGGCGGCGTAGACCAGCGCATTGACAAATCGGGTGCAGGGGTTCGTGGTGGAGGAGAAGAACGTCGCCTTGACGCCGCACTTCTGCAAATCGAGGTTGATCTTGTCAAAGCGTTCCTCGGCACGGCTTTCGTAGCCGAAGGCACGAACCATATGCTCATTGCCAACCAGCTCTTCCACCAGGCTGGTCATCTCGGCGCGGGTCTCGCTCTGCACCTTGAACATAGAATAGGTATGGGTGGCAATGAACCGCGCCACAAAGATGGACAGTGGCGTCAGCGCCACGACCACCAGCGCAATGCGCCAGTCAATAAAAATCATCACGCCCAGCGTGCCAAAAATCGTCAGCACGCCGGTAAACAGCTGGGTAAAACCCATCAACAAACCGTCGCTGAACTGCTCTACATCGGTGGTGATGCGGCTGATAGCGTCGCCGGGGCGGTGGGCGTCCATATATTTCAGCGGTAAAATTTCCAGCTGCTCAAACGCCTTGACGCGCATGTCCCACACGACCTGGAAGGTGATGCGGTTGTTCACAACATTCATCAGCCATTGGGACAGCGCCGTGCAGGCGATTGTGCCCGCCATGACCAGTGCGATTTTGCCAAGGCCCACGAAGTCGACCTCACCGGGGCCGAGAATCATATCCACGGCCTTGCCGGACAGCACCGGGGCCAGCAGGGTAGTGACCACTGTGATCAACGCAAATGTCAGCGTCAGGATGACCATGCCGGTGTAGGGGCGGATCAGCTTCAAAACGCGATGGATGGTGTTCTGGTTCAATTTTTGTTTTTGCTTGCTCATAGTGTTTTGGCCACCTCCTCCTTGCTCAGCTGGCTCAGGCAGATTTCCTTATAAACTTCGCAGCTTTGCAGCAGCTCGGCGTGGGGAGCATCGCCCACAAGCTTGCCGTCGTCCAGCACCAGGATATGGTCGGCACGCTGCACGCTGGCCGCACGCTGGGAGACGATGAACACCGTCATACCGCTCGTTTCCTCTTTAATAGCCTTGCGCAGCGCCGCGTCAGTAGCAAAATCCAGCGCCGAGGCACTGTCATCGAGAATCAGAATCTTCGGCTTTGGCACCAGTGCGCGGGCAATCGTCAGTCGCTGGCGCTGCCCGCCTGAGAAGTTGCGGCCTGCAGTCTCGACCGGGGCGTCCAGCATGCCGGGTTTGCCGCGCACGAACTCCGCCGCCTGGGCAATCTCCAGCGCCTGCCAAATCTCCTCGTCGGTCGCACCGGGGGCGGCCCACTGCATATTGTCGCGGATGGTTCCGGTGAACAGCACGGCCTGCTGGGGCACGATGCCCACCATGCCGCGCAGCTGTGCAAAGCTGTACTGCTTTACATCGTTGTCAAACAGCGTCACGCCGCCGTTATCGGCATCATAGAAACGGCAGACAAGATCAATCAAGGTCGATTTGCCGCTGCCGGTGCCGCCGATTACACCGATGGTCTCACCGACTTTGGCCGTAAACGAGATATCGGTCAGGCTGGGTGCGCCTGCCCCCTTGTAGGTGAAGTTGACATGGTCGAACTTCGCCGCGTCGGCCGCATTCGCAATGTCCAGCGTCGCCGTGCCAGGATCCTCCATCGTGGTATGGGTGTTTAAAATTTCATTGACGCGCATACCGCTGGCCAGGGCGCGCGTGACCGAGACGACCAGGTCCGCCAGGCGCAGCAGACTCAACAAGATTTGGCTCATATAGTTGATAAGGGCAATGACCTCGCCCTGGGTCAGCGCACCGGCATCGACCTCGACACCGCCGCGCAGCAGCAGGGCCACCACAGCCAGGTTGACGACGAGATAGGTCAGCGGGTTCATCAATGCGGAGATTCGCCCGGCTGCAAACTGCAATTTTTTCAGGTGGTCGTTCGTCTCCACAAAGGCGGCCAGCTCGTCCGCCTGGCAGGCAAAGGCACGCACGACGCGGGCACCTACGTAGTTTTCGCGGGTCAGCAGCGTCACGCGATCCAGGCCATTCTGTGCCTCGTGGTAGATAGGCACCGTCACGCGCATGATGGCCCATATGATGAGCGACACCATAATCGTCACGCCGATAAACAGCAGCGTCAGCTTCGGGCTGATGGAGAACGCCATAATCAGCGCACCGATAACGATGAACGGCGAACGCAGCAGCAGGCGCAGCGTCAGGTTGACGCCGTTCTGCACCTGATTGATGTCGCTGGTCATACGGGTGACCAGTGTCGGGGTGCCGATGCCATCCAGTTCGCTGTAACTCAGTGTGTCGATATGGCGGAACAAGTCCTTGCGCAGCGCCGTACCAAAGCCAAGCGCCGCCGTAGCGGAGAACCACTGGGCCGTCAAACTGCTGGCAAGGCCGATGGCCGCCAGCAAAACCAGCAGACCGCAGCGCGTCCAGATGAAAGCTGCATCCTGATTTTTGATGCCTGTGTCAATAATGCTGGCAATGACCAGCGGCACGAACAACTCAAAGCAGGCTTCCAGCATCTTGAACAGCGGCGCTAACAGGGCTTGCCTCTCGTAGCCCTTGATGTAGCGCATCAATTTGTGCATTGAAACCACCTCAAACCAAAAATTAACAATATCGGTTTATTATATCACATATTTTCCCGCTTGTCATTGCATGAAGCTACATATTTCGATGACTATTTATTCGCCCGGCGTCTATACTTTCAATGGACACATTGTTGAGGGAGGATATGCAGATGTTCTGGCTTTACCGATATAAAGGTTTTTCCCGCACGGCGGCACGCACCGTGCATACGGCGGTGGTGCTGGCCGGGCAGCAGGGGTGTTCCCAGGCCGACACCG
>ULRC01005859.1_pt1 | contig 12579 bp, 15 predicted proteins | sample 1955101 | NCBI WGS metagenome assembly ULRC01 (sample SAMEA4835672, study PRJEB28245) | human gut metagenome | biome: gut microbiome; material: fecal sample | place: Denmark | collected 2008 | reverse complement strand
CGCAGCCGTGAAACACGTCCTAACGCCGCCAAGGATTTGTCGAAATTTCGCCGTTGAAAAAAACCGCAGAGCTAATGCTCTGCAAAATTTCAGTCGAATATTGCGCCCACCATGCTTTCGGCAAGGCTGTCGGCGTCCTCCGCGCAGTCGTTTTCAAGCCACGCCATGGACACGTTGAACAGCATACCCGCATAGATATACGGAGTGTAACGATCAAGCTCGGGATGCTCGTTGTCAAACATTCCGACAAAGCCCTTGTTGAGATAATCCAGATACAAATGCTCCAAACGGGCTTTTTTCAACAGCTTCAAAGGCTCCTTGCTTTGCTTAAAGAGCTTGAAAACGTTTTTGGCTATTGAAACATAGTCCTCCCTGCATCTTGGCTCAAACCGCTGAGTAAACACGAACTCTCTTGTGTTGTGCTCGAAATAAAATACGATTACGTCTTCTTTTCGTTTGAAATAGCGGTAAAAGGTTGCGCGCCCCACTCCCGCCTTGTTTGCAATGTCCGTTACGCTTATCTTGTCGTATTCGTATGCGCCCATCAGTTTAAACAGCGCCTGCACGATGTAGTGCTTAGAATAAGCTTCCGAGTCAAATTGCACGATACAGATTCTCCTTTTTCGTCTCATTTGCGGCGACAGATTGACCGATTGTGTATTTTCCGCCCCGCAAACGGTTGATTTGTCGGTTTTTTTCTAATATGATACAGATGTCTTGCGGAAAAGTCAACAGAAACGCGCGTCTGACGACACCGCAAAAGGAGAATAATATGCAGGAAAAAGATTTTGTGTCCTACGAATACAGGACAAAAACAGTCAAAAGCAAGGACATGACAAAGGCGACGGATATGTACGAGGCCTTCGGTTGGGAAGTGACCTCCGCGGCACATACAGCCGTCGACAACACTACTCTTTCTTTAAAACGCGACAGGAAACAAAAACACAAGCAGGAGCTTTCGCGTCTTGAAAGGCAGGCGGAGGAAATTTTCGGCACGATAAACAACTTGCAGCGCGCAAAAACCTTGGGAGCAAGCGTATTCTCTTACATTTTCGGCTGCATCGCTGCGCTCTTGCTGGGCGGCGGAATGAGCCTGATTATGCTCAATCAAAACAATTTCGCCGCGTTTGTCGGCGGAATCGCGCTTGGCATCGCAGGCATTGCGCTGTGCTGCGTAAATTATTTTATTTACAAAAAAATGGTCGAAAAGAAAACCGGAGAACTGCTGCCGATCATCGACGACAACGAAGAAAAGCTTGCCAATATTCTCGAAAAAGGCAACGACCTGCTTAAAGCCGACTTAATCTGAAAGGAAAAATCGTATGACTGAGAAAAACGCGGAAAAAAAGTACATTGAGCGGTTTAAAAACGATTATGCCTTCCGCACGTTCTTTTTTTCCGCCGTTTCTCTAATAACGGGCGCGGCATACGCCGCATACAACCTTTTCCTCGGACTGGCTTACTCTTCCGCCTGGAATACGGGTATCGCGGCGTATTACCTGTCGCTGCTCTGCATACGTTTTTTCATTTTGTCTGCGGAAATCAAATACGTGAAAAAGGGTTACGACGAACCGCAGAAGGAAAAGGCGAGGAAAAGGCTGTTCCGCGTCCAAAGCGCCTTGCTTTTTGCAACCGACATTTCTTTGATTGCTCCGATAACTCTGATGGCGCTTCAAAAAAAGGAAGTTAATTTTTCCTCCGTGCACGCAATAACCATTGCCGCGTATACCACTTACAAAATCATAATGTCGGCAATAAATTTTTCAAAGGCCAAAAAGAACGGAAATCTCAGCGTAAAAATGCTGCGCAACGTCAACCTCGTAGACGCTCTGGTGTCCGTCCTCTCCCTGCAATATGCTTTGGTTATGACCTTTGGCGGAGGCATAGAGGGCGATATGCTTTTTTTGTGCGCATTCAGCTCGCTTGCGGTTTGGGTTTTTCTCATTATTTTATCCGTCGTCAATGCGGTAAAAAGTCGCAAAAAATAATACGCGCCCCCGTGAAACGGTTGTTTGAACGACCTTTAATCCAGTTTTGCATTAATAAATTATTTGTTTCAATGCGGAAGTTTCTTTATATTGAACCTCGAAAATCCACGCTGAACCGTGTGCGGTTTTGTTTTTTCTGCGCCGCCGCGCTTCGTTTAGTCCGAATTTTTTTGTTATTTACCAAAAAACAGTTGAAAATAAATTATTTCACTGTTATAATTAGTATGATATCATACTAATTGGAGATTGGTTCTATGAAAAACCAACGAATAAATGACCTTGTGAACGCCTTTTGCGTGCTTCGCGACAGACAGTACGCAGTTTACGCCAAATGCGCCGCTCATCACGGTCTGACCGTCAACGAACTTTTTGTGCTCGATATACTGTGGTTTTCCCCCGACGGCTGTACTCAAACGGACATTTGCAGGCGGCTTTCCGCCAACAAGCAGACCATTGCCGCAATAACGGGCAGATTTCTTAAAAAAGGATATATTTCTCTGCAAGAGGTCAAAGAGGACAGGCGCAACAAGCGAATAATATTCACCGACAAGGGAAAAGCCTATGCGCAGGACATAATCCCCTACGCCGCACACGCCGAAAAACTTGCCATGGAACAAATGGGAGAGACAAACGCCGCCGAGCTTGTCAGGCTTGCAACGAAATTTACCGAAAACATGGAGATATGTTTTTCGGAAGCGATAAGAAAAAATTAAAATAACGGAGGAAAAAAATGGAGTTTTATGAAACAGTAAACAGGAGAAGAAGTATCCGTCAGTTCGAGGACAAGCCCATACCTCGCGAGGCTTTGGAGCGCATTTTGGACGCGGGACTGAAAGCGCCCTCTTCAAATCATCAGAGAAGATGGGAGCTTGTTGCGCTTACGGACAAAAACGTCATTTCGGACGTGGCGAAGCTCGTAAAGCCTTATTACTGCCGCATCGACGAGCCTAAAACGCCGCAGCAGGAAATGTTTAAAATCGCCTATCCGCGCCAACGCAGCATGATTGAAGAAAGCGCGTGCGTAATCTTGCCTTATTTCAAACAGAAATACGGGTTTGAAAACGCCTACGGGCTGATGGACTACGGCGCGACATGGGCTTTGATTGAAAATATGCTGCTAGCGGCGACCGCCGAAGGACTCGGCTCCGTCGTGCATATCCCCGTCAAAAAAGAGCCCGAACAAATCAAGAGCTTTTTGAATGTTCCCGACGGCTACTGCCTGCCCGCCATGGTCATACTCGGCTATGCGGCAAAGGACGCGCTCGTCCCCTCGCAGGTTAAAACGACGGTGGAGAATAAAGTCCGTTGGAACAAGTGGTAACGCCGATGATTATACGAGAAATCGACGTAAAAGAGGTCGTAACAAAATCCAATCTTCCCGTATGCGACTATTCGCTCAACCCCTATGTGGGGTGCGAACACGCCTGCAAGTATTGCTACGCCTGCTTTATGAAGCGGTTTACGGGGCACGAAGAGCAATGGGGAGAGTTTGTCGACGTAAAATTTTGGAAACCGATTGCCCGCCCCGAAAAATATGCGGGAAAAGAAATCTTTATCGGCTCGGTGACCGACCCCTATCAGCCCTGCGAAGAAAAATTCGGCCGCACCCGCGCCGTCCTCGAACAGCTTAAAGGCAGCGGCGTAAGGCTTTCCATTGCCACAAAATCAGACCTTGTGTTGCGCGACCTCGATTTGATAAGGACGTTCCCCGACGCCCGCGTGTCGTGGTCGGTCAACACTTTGGATGAGCGGTTCCGCGCGGATATGGACAAGGCGGCGCCCGTCGAAAAAAGGCTTGCGGCTCTGAAAGCCTTTCATGACGCAGGAGTGCGCACCACCTGTTTTATCTCGCCCATATTCCCCGAAATCACCGACGTGAAAGCGATTATCGAACGTGCAAAGGACTGCTGCAACTTAATTTGGTTGGAAAACCTCAACCTGCGCGGCGCCTTCAAGCCGCAAATCATAAAGTATATTTCTCAAAAATATCCCAAGCTTTTGCCGCTGTACCGCGATATTTACAGCTTCAATCGGCGCGATTATTGGGAATGGCTTGACCAAGCAATGCGCGATTATGCGCAAAGCAAAGGAATGGAATATTTAACCAACGACGACACGCCGAAACGCCCGTTTGACGCACCGCCCGTCATAGTAAACTACTTTTACCACAGCGAAATCAAAAAGAATGCGAAGAAGTGAGCCGCCTTCGCAAAGGCGCATAAAATAAGAAAACACGAGCAGGCGTCAGCGGTGTCGTGTTTTCGTTTGGCGCGCCTTAAGGAGCTCGCAAGGAACGGGCTTTTGCCCGTGACGGAACAGCGAAACCAGCTTCCTCTTCAACCGTATTCATTGCCTAGCATAAGGTTGAGCGTCATGTATTTCTCTCTCCGCAAAGGCGCATAAAATAAGAAAACACGAGCAGGCGTCAGCGGTGTCGTGTTTTCGTTTGGCGCGCCTTAAGGAGCTCGAATCCCTAACCTTTGGTTCCGTAGACCAACGCTCTATCCAATTGAGCTAAAGGCGCATATGAAATTTTGCCTATATATTATAGGTCTACGGCTTACAAAAGTCAAATGTTTTCTTGACCTTTGCCGCAACAAAAATGCTTTTTGTTTTTCGGGCACAAGAAAAGCCGCCTTTTTTAGGCGGCTCAAAATTTTCAGCCTTTTTCCGACAGCGCTTTGAGTGTGTCGCGTATTTCTTCCAGCAAACGGGTATTTGCGGTTGCTTTTGCTTCCTCCGCCTCCTTTTCGAGACGCTCCTGCTCTGCTTTTTCCGCTTCCGCCTTGGCGACGTCCTCGGCATATTTCGCTTTTGCCTGCGCTTTCGTCATGCCTTGACGGCGATAAGCGGCGACTGCTTTTCTCTCGTCCGTCGCAACTCCTCCGACAAGATTGGCGCGCGCATTTGCCAAACTGTTCAAGCCCTTAACGATACAGAAAAGCACAAAGGCAATGATTAGGAAATTGATAATAGCGTTGATAAATGCGCCCCAATCGATATAGATTGAGTTTGCAAGGTCAATTTGTCCGTCAACATAAGCCGGCTTCAAAAACGTATAAATTTCCGTAAGCGAATTTTTCCCGAAAATGAGGGCAAGCAGCCAATTTATAACGGGTTTGAGTATATGGTCGCTGAGCGCGGTTATGATTGCCGTAAACGCTCCGCCGACAATGACGCCGACCGCCATATCCATTACGTTGCCGCGCGTGATAAACTGCTTGAATTCCCCGAAAAAGCCTTAAGCCCTTTTTTCTCTGCCATTTCATTTACCTCTTTGGAATTTTGTTAAAATTATAAACCTTGCGCGCAATCTTGTCAAGCGCAAAAACTCCCGCCTTTTTGACAAAAAAGCGGCGAGATTTCGCCGCTCTTGTTTTAATTATTTCAATGAGGCAATCTGCCGTCATCCGTACCTGTGGCAGGTTTTTTGTCCTCCGTGGAATATTTCACGTCGATAAAATCGATTACCTCCGCAGCGCTCTTGCCTTGCATAAGCATATTGACCTCGTCGGTGTGGATTGTTTCCTTGGTTATCAAAACCTTTGCCATGTTGTGCAAAATGTCGAGCTTGCCCTTCAAAATTTCCGTACCGCGCTCGTGGCACTCGTCCACTATGCGCCTTACCTCCTCGTCGATAAGCGCGGCGGTTTCCTCGGAATATCCCTGCGTGCTGTGATAATCTCTGCCGACAAAAACCTCTTGCTCCCCACCGTAATAAAGCAAGCCGACCTTTTCGCTCATGCCCCACTCGGTGACCATTTTGCGGCAGCGCTCCGTCAGCGCCTTTATGTCTCCGCTCGCGCCCGTGCAATAGTCCTCTATCACCAACTCCTCGGCGATTCTGCCGCCCAGAGTCATGGTTATGTTGTCCAATAAATACGCCTTTGAAACGTGCTCGTTGTCGTTTTCGGGACGCGTCATGGTAAAGCCTGCCGCCATTCCGCGCGGAATAATCGTGACCTCGTGCACCGGTTCGCAATTTTTCAGGCTGCAAGCAAGTATCGCGTGCCCCGCTTCGTGATAAGCGGTGATGCGCTTGTCATGCTCCGTGACCAGACGAGATTTTTTGGCAGGTCCCATTTCCATTTTGGTAATACCCTCGTTCACGTCCGCCATAGTTATTTGGCGTCTGTTGTCGCGCGCCGCGAGTATTGCCGCTTCGTTGAGACAGTTTTCCAGGTCCGCTCCGGTAAAGCCGGAGGTTATTCTCGCTATGGTCTTGAAATCCACCGTCGCGTCAATAGGCTTGTTGCGCGCGTGAACCTTTAAAATGGCCTCTCTTCCTCTCACATCGGGGCGATTGACGAAAATTTGCCTGTCAAAACGTCCCGGACGCATAAGCGCGGGGTCCAGCACGTCGGGACGGTTGGTCGCCGCCATGACGATAATACCGCTGTTTGTTTCAAAACCGTCCATTTCGACGAGCAACTGATTCAGCGTCTGTTCTCTCTCGTCGTTTCCGCCGCCGAGTCCCGCTCCGCGGTGTCTGCCGACCGCGTCTATTTCGTCTATAAACACGATACACGGCATATTTTTCTTTGCCTGTTCAAACAAAGAGCGCACTCTGCTTGCGCCGACGCCGACGAACATTTCCACAAAATCACTGCCCGATATGGAGAAAAACGGCACACCCGCTTCTCCCGCAACCGCTTTGGCAAACAAGGTTTTGCCCGTTCCCGGAGGCCCCACAAGCAGAACGCCGGCGGGAATCCTCGCCCCCAGCTCGGTATATTTGCGCGGGTTTTTCAAAAAATCGATGATTTCTACCAGCTCTTCCTTTTCCTCCTCGGCGCCCGCAACATCGGAAAAACGGGTTTTTACGCTCTGCTGCACACGTGCCGTGTTTTTGCCGAAGCTCATGCCCTGACTGTTCTGACTGCGGAAAATGTTTATCATAAATATGAACATAACCACAATCAGTATAATGGAGAACAGCGTGGGCAGATAGTCCCAAAAACTCGCCTGCACGGGATTGTTGAAACCGATTTGAACCGCCGACGCGCCCGCAGGCAGACTGTCGTTGCTCTCCGTTATCAATTCATAAATAACGGGGTGCATATTCGGTCCGATATAGAAGAAATAGTCGTAATACTTTGCCGCATTGTTGCGGGAAGCTGCTTCGGTGTTTCTTTTTACCACGTTTACCGAGTAGCCCGTGTTGAAATAAACCGCCTGAATATTGCCGGCGTCAAGATCCTCCTTGAACTGCGCGTAGGTGGACTGCTTGCTGTTGCCCACGAATTGCAGAATGAAAACCACTGCGAGCACAAGCACAAGCACAATTATCAATATCATCCACCAGCTCGATTTTCTGTTGTTCTGATTCAATTTTACGCTCCTTTTTTCGAGACAGAAAAATTCTATGCTTTTAGTATGCGGATTTTTCCGTATATTTAGGCAACTATATCACAATTTCCAATGCTTGTCAATTTTATTTTCAAATGGGTAAATAAATACACAATAGTTTCACCGGAGCTTACTTTTGTCTCCGACCGCATATTGAAACAGCTCTCACAATCGCATTTTTCCTGCGATTTTGACGCAGCACGGCGGTGTAAAAGCGTTTACAGCAGCGGCAAAATCAACAGCGAAACCGCCGTCAGGATTGCAAGAAACGAAAAATTGATTGCGGAAAACAAACCGAGATAACGCCGAGCGCCGCCGCCGTTTGCGGAGCGGTATTCTCCAAGCGTAATCAGACTTGCAAGCGACGCGACGGGAGTGCCGAGTCCGCCTATGTTTACGGCAATCAGCAAGGCGTTTTTGTCGGCGGTAAAACGGGAAAGCAGCATGGACGTAGGCACGTTGCTCAACACCTGACAGGACGCGACTCCCACAAGCAAAGGAGAAGCCGCCACCAAAGAGCTTAAAAATTCCTTAACCGCGTCTATGCGCGCCATATTGCCTGCAAAAACGAAAAACGCGGCAAAGGTGACAAGAAGCTTGTAATCCACCTTGATCAGACTTGCCGGGTCAAGGAGCAACAACGCCGCAACGACGGCTGCCAGCCCCCACCAATAGGGAAAAACACGAAAAACTATGAGCACCGACACTGCAAACAGTACGGAATACGCAACAGTCTTGAACAACGGCGGACGCGGCACCTGCGTCGAAACAGCCTCTATTTTCAACGGCTTGACAAACAGACAGGACGCCAAAATGAGTATAAAGGCAACGGCAAAGGGCACAGCCATAACGCGGAAAAACTCTCCCGCCGAATAGGAATAGAAGGAATACAGGTACAGATTCTGAGGATTGCCGAAGGGAGTGAGCATTCCGCCGAGGTTTGCGGCGACGTTTTGCATGACAAAAACAAAAGCAAGATATTTTCTCTGCGCGCAGGATTCCAGCACGAGAAAGCCCAACGGCAAAAAGGTGATGAGCGCCATATCGTTTGCCATAATCATGGAACCGAAATAAGTTACGAACACAAGCGCGATTACGGCTCTCCTGACCGTTTTGAATCTGCGCACAATCACGTCGGCGAGCCACCTGAAAAATCTTATATTTTTAAAAGCGCACACAACCGCGAGCGTGCAGAACAGACACGCAAGGGTACGAAAATCGAAATAATCAAGATACTGCTTGTCAAAGGGTACGAAAAAGCAGGTGACTGCGGCTGCAATCAGCGCGACAACAGGCATAGCAAAAGCGGCAAGAGTTTTTTTAAATTTAGCCATAACACATTTTCCCGACGAACATTATAGACGCAAACGAGAGAAAAAGCAAACTTCAACGGGAAAATAAATTTTTTACCTTCTCAAACCGAGAAAAAGGATTACGTAATTGGAGCAAAATTTACGGCTGTTGTTTATTTTATTAAACTTTATTTAAACTAAAAAGGCGTTTCCACTTAAAAAACGCCTTTTTAAACGTCTCAAAGTCTAAGCGCTCATAATAATACTTTCCGCAATTGTCTCCGCCATTTTTTCAACAAGCATCACTCTGTCGGAGTGCGACGAGTAAAAATCCTGACATCCGCGCTTGCTGACCACGCCCAATATACTCACATCGCCCACCTGCGGCAGGTTTTTATTTGTTGCCGCGCCGGGCATGATGCCTCCTTTGTGTATTTGGACGCACCCTACTTCTTCGTTGTCGCCCACCGCCGCGTCGATTACCACAATCTGTTTTTCGGGGTGCATAACCCTGACCATATCGTATGCCAGCACCAAATTCTGCGCATTGACATTGCACCCTTCATATCCATATACCAACAGCGGACGTTTCATCTTATTTTGAATCAGTGTTCCTACTCTGGGGCCGAGACTGTCGCCCGTTACGTTTTCCGTGCCTATACACAGCAAAACTATATCCCGTGAAAGCAAAGGCTTCAATTGTTCGCTGATTTGTTCCGCCGCATTTTCCCTGTAAATAGTTGTACTCTCCATTGCAAGACTCCTTTCTGACAAATTATACCCACAAAATCGCTCTTTATACAGCCTTGTTTCCTTTTACAGTTCTATTTTAACAGAATAGCTCCTCTTGCTTTTGACGAATGCTGTAAATATCTGTTGTTTTTTAAATACTGTTTCACGTGAAACATCTAAATTCGATTTAACGAGCTTTTAATGTCGGAGCGACCTCCATATTGGTCGCATAAAAAATTTTGTTTCACGTGAAACAACAACAAACCAAATTTCCAAAAAGAATTAAAAAATGCGCTTTCGATTTAAATAAAACAACCAAGAGAAGCCCGCAATATAATTAACTTTAATTTTAAAGCACAAAAAACTCAAAACCAACCTCCCTCTAAAACGAGCTGAGACAGAATGACGAAAATTTTCTCAGCCAAAAATTAAATTGATTCTGTCTCAAAAAGAGCCTAATAACAAGTTTAAAATAAAGTCAAAGCCATATCGGTCAAACGATAGCATAAGCTTAAATTTCAAAATACGTCAACTCACGAGAGATAATGAGAAAAAATTCATTCCGTCTCACAATAACAAATAGCATCCCTAGTTAAGCAAATTAAAAATAATATACAATAAATAGAAAATACTGATATTTTACAAAACACTCGAAAATTTGTGATGTGTAATTTATTAACTCATTTGAGTTAATAACCATATTTTGAGTTAATTTGTTTTATGTATAGCGCCCCGCCCGACTGAACAAACAAAAAAACAGCTGCTTTGTTTTTAGTCACTTGCAAATGTTAAAATATTTTAGCCTCGTAGAAGAAAAAACACTGTTTGCGAGACAGAACGGATTGGAATTTTTCCGAAGAAAAAAATCCTCATTCTGTCTCAGCTCGTTTTAGAGGGAGGTAAAAATCCGTAATATTTTATTGTTTTTTAATAAAAAGCTAATGTTTCACGTGAAACATCAGCTTAAAATTTTCCGATTAAATTACATTCCTATAAGTCCCAACAACCATTCGGATATTTCCAAAATAAACATTCCTATATTGGTTGTGTACAGATTTTCCTCAAAAAACTCTGTTACAAACGGAATTCTTACCAACCCGCTTAACAGATTCACAGCGGAAAAGGCTACCGAAATCCAAAAGATTGCCAAAACCGCTCCGAGAACCATTCCCAACAGCTTATCCGCCAATTTCAGAATACTGATTTTTGAAATAGCTTTATTTAAAAGCTTTTTCAAAAGGAAAATGATTATATACAGGATTATAAACAGCGCGATAAAACAAATTATGTTGTTCACGCTTCCCGTCAGCTCCTGCGGCAGGGTTTCAGACAAAATCGCGCCGTCTGCAAGGTTTTTGGTAAGGGGAGTCACCAAAAAGCTGAATATTTTTGACAATCCGAAGGCCTCTAACGCCTGTTCAACCAATTCCGGACTGCTGTGCCAGTTCTGCGGAGCGCTCCAAAGCTCTTCCAAACCGTTTTGAGTGACTTTTTCTGTCAGAAAACCGTTTATTTTATCGAAAATGGCTCCGCTGCTGTCCGGTAACAGCTTTGCAACGACCTTGCAAAGCAAAATCGAAGCAATCAACACAACCAAAAAGCCGCATAAATCAAATAACTGTTTGGTAAACCCTCGAATCACGCCTATAAGCGCCGCAAACAGTATTATACCGAGCAACACCCAATCGTAAGTTCCGAAGGCAACGCCGCTCAAAAGAAGGGGATTCATAAACCTGTCGAATAATAACAGCATTTCAACTCCTTAAAAATGAACACTCATCATTTTTATATTGTTTATTATACCATATAATAGCACATTTCGGCAAATTTGTATACATAATTCTTGCTTATACCTGCCAAAAGGCTTATTTTTCTCGGAATATATTAAATTATTGTCTTATCGGGTTGAAAAATACTTTTTATTGTGATATAATAATACAAAATTTCGGGTAATATGTTCTGCCGTCGACAAAAAGTTTCACGTGAAACAATTTGTCGAAAATAAATTCGTCATTCGACACAGGAGCTTATATGGGCAAAATCATCGCATTTTCCAACCAAAAGGGCGGAGTAGGAAAAACTACGACGGCAATAAATCTTGCCGCATACGTGGCGCTGGCAGGAAAAAGCGTTCTCATTGCGGATATAGACCCGCAGGGCAACGCCACAAGCGGCTTCGGAGTGGAAAAGCACAAGCTCAAAGCCACAATGTACGACTATCTTATGGGAGAAGCGACGGCGGACGACGTCGTTTTGCCTACGGGAGTGGAAAACATCCACATAATTCCGTGCAACGCCGATTTGGTGGGTGCGGAAATAGAGCTTGTGGACGCGCCCCGCAGAGAATTCGCTTTAAAAAACTGTCTTCTTCCGTTAAAGGAAATTTACGATTACATTTTCGTAGACTGTCCGCCGTCGCTCGGTTTGCTTACGCTCAACGCACTGACCGCGGCAGACGCAATCCTTATACCCATACAAAGCGAGTTTTTTGCCCTCGAAGGGTTAAGTCAACTGATAAACACCATAAAAATCGTAAAAACGCGTCTTAATCCTTCGCTTTACATAAACGGCGTTGCCCTCACAATGTACGACAACCGTTCCGTAATAAGCCGTCAGGTCACTGCGGAAATAGCCAAATATTTCGGAGAAAAGGTTTATCCCACTCCCGTACCGAGAAACGTCAAGCTGGTCGAAGCGCCGAGTTTCGGCAAGCCCGTTTCCGTTCACGCGCCGAGAAGCAGCGGCGCAACTGCATACAAGCTGCTCGCGGATGAATTTTTGAAGAGAGAGGAGAGTCAAAATGGCACAAAATAAAGGATTGGGCAGAGGACTTGCAAGTCTGCTCGGCATGAACGAGCTTGATGTAAAGCCCGTTCAGACTGAAATAAAACAGGAAAGCGTTTCCGCGCCGACAACGGCAAAAAACGAAGGCGCACAGGCAATTATATCGGACAAGGGCAAAAAAATGATGAATCTCGTGGACGAAAAAGCCTCTAAATTGGCAGCGCCCGAGCACGTTCAATTAGACCCGTCCGCACGTATAATCGCAATACAGATTTCCATAAAAGACATAGACCCCAACTATGAGCAGCCGAGAAAGCACTTTGACGAGGCAGCCTTGAACGACCTTGCCGAATCAATAAAAATACACGGCGTGATTCAACCCATAGTCGTTGTCCGCATGGGGATGCGCTTTATGATTATCGCGGGCGAAAGAA
>ULRC01088636.1_pt1 | contig 12602 bp, 8 predicted proteins | sample 1955101 | NCBI WGS metagenome assembly ULRC01 (sample SAMEA4835672, study PRJEB28245) | human gut metagenome | biome: gut microbiome; material: fecal sample | place: Denmark | collected 2008 | reverse complement strand
GGTCAGCGCCAGCAGGGCGGCGGCCATTGCCTTGGCGGCTTCGGGCCGGACTTTGCGGTACAGCACTACCGCACAGCAGGCGCACACGACCAGCAGCATGGTGGCCGGGGTGAAGAACCGCCAGGCAAACTGCAGCTTCCCCAGAGTCTTGCTCAGCGCCTGCAATGGTTCGCAACGGAACAGCGCGTACCAGGGGCAAAGGTCGCTGGCGCACCAGGCGGCCAGCAGACCAAAGCCCAGTGTCAGGCTGCCAATGCGCGCGGCATCGCGGCTGCTTTTGCGCACGGCGGGGTCCAGCACAGCCAGCAGGAAGAAGAATGCACCCGCGGCCAGTGCCAGGCCCAGCGTCTGCGGCATTTCGCCCGCAATGCCGCTCTGGATGCTCTCCGCCACGCCGCTGCTTTGGCCGAACATCAAAAACATCTGGCCCAGGTAAACGGAGCTGTCGTACAGGTAGGCGGCATCATACTTGCCGCTGATGCGGCACACCCCCTGCACCATGTATTGCAGCAGCGGCACCATAAACCACAGGTTCCACACAATGGCGGCCCCGGCGGCTTTGCACAGAGCGGGCAGCACCGGGCGGGTGAAGGTCTTTTTGAAATACAGCAGGCAGAAGGCGGCGGTAAAGAACACCGCAAGTTCGGTTGTCAGCAGATGGCTCTGCAGCAGGCCGGTAAAGCCCAGGGCAAAGGGCAGCCAGCACCAGGGCTCGGCCTTTTTGCCATCGGCAGGGGATTGACGATAAATCCGCCACAGCCCGTACACGACCAGCGGCAGGAACGCCATGGCGGTATATTCGCCCACTGCAGCGCGCACAAACACGTTGGTCAGCCGGTAGAACGAAAGGGTGTACAACGCGGTGCCAAGCAGCGCGGCACAATCGCTGCGGAACATTTTGCGCAGGGCATAAAACGTAATGCCCACGGTGGCCGCTGTGATGGATGCAACGTAAACTTTGTAGCTGGTTTGCAGGCTGAAACCCAGAATGCGCAGCACCGCAGCCGGGTACAGGAACACATCGGAGTACATCAGGCTGAACGGATAGCCTTTTTCGTTGATGATGGCCGGGTCCATGCGCACGGGGAACTGCCCGGCCAGCAGCCCGGCTTTCAGCCCCTCAATGCGGGAAAGGTGGATGGAAAGGTCGTGCCCGTATGTCAGGTAGCCGAGCCCCAGCGGCAGGCAGGCAAACACGCCGATGCCCACCAGCGCCATGGCGATATACCGCCCGCGCAGGGTATGGATGGGAAATTTGACCCGGCGGGTCAGCAACAGGATCATCCAGTCCAGTACGGCGCAGAACACAAGCCCCGTCAGCAGCCGCACATACGCCCACGCGTGGGTGGGTACGATCTGTGCGCCGGTAATGTAGATGACCTGGTTTTTGCCGCAGTCCGCGGTAAACTGCAGCTGTGCGGTTTCGCAGCCGTAGGGCATCCACAGGCTGAACACCGTGCGGGTGCGCTCAGCGGGCAGCTTGGCGGCATCATACTGCGCGGTGGGCATGATCTCATCCAGAAAGCTGACCTCGCCGTCCTCGCCGTCATTCACATAGTTGATGCAAACCTGGTAGCTGCCGCGCGGCAGGTCGATCCAGCGGGTGGTGGCAAACAGGCCGGTAAAGTTTTCCACGCGGGCGCCGCGGTCATCATTGGTACATTCCTCCGCGTAGGGAATGATCAGGTCCGGCGTAATATCAATCACGCCGCCTGTGCGGAAATCCCCCACAAAACGCAGCGCCAACACCATAAATTCCACCAGAACCAGCAGCAGGACCAACCCGTTCTGGCGGCTGAAATTTTTTTTGAGCTTTTGCAAACAAGCACGCTCCCTTCTCAACATGATCTTAAGGCAATACCGCACAATTCCCGCCTGACGGCTTAAGCACCGCTCCGGCGGCTGCGGCACGGCATCTGCGTTGCCAAAATGCTCGATAAGACATCCAGTATTATCTGCGCTTTTGGCTTAGCATCTGCCGCACCTCGCTCGCCGTATCGGCACTTAAAATTATGCGGTATTGCCTTAAATACTATCTTATTTATTATAGGGGATTGTACGATGGTGCGCAAGAGAATTTGCACCAAACAGGAAAAAAGACTCTTGCTTTTGGAAATAAAAGTGATGTATAATAAAGCGTCCATTTATTTGTGGTAGTTGTGGAGAGGATGGTATATATGGCGACAAAGTACGTTTTTGTTACTGGCGGCGTGGTCTCCGGCTTGGGCAAGGGCATCACAGCAGCCAGCCTGGGCCGTTTGCTGAAAACCCGCGGCCTGAAGGTGGCTTCTCAAAAGCTGGATCCTTATATCAACGTGGATCCCGGCACCATGAGCCCGCTACAGCACGGCGAGGTGTTCGTGACTGATGACGGAACCGAAACCGACCTGGATCTGGGTCATTATGAGCGCTTTATTGATGAAAACCTGAACAAGTACTCGAACCTGACGACGGGCAAGGTCTATTGGAACGTGCTGAACAAGGAACGCCAGGGCGCTTATCTGGGCCAGACGGTGCAGATCATTCCCCACATTACCAACGAAATCAAGAGCTATATCTACAATCTTGCCAAAAGCACCGAAGCCGATGTTGTCATCACCGAAATCGGCGGTACTACCGGTGATATTGAGAGCCAGCCTTTCCTGGAGGCCATCCGCCAGGTTGGCATTGAGCAGGGCATGGAAAACTGCTGCTACATCCATGTGGTTCTGGTGCCCTATATTTCCGGCTCGGACGAATATAAATCCAAGCCCGCCCAGCATTCCTGCAAGGAACTGCAGGGCATGGGCATCGCCCCCAACGTCATCGTGCTGCGTGCCGATGGCCGCGTTGGCAGCGATATCAAGCGCAAGATCAGCATGTTCTGCAATGTGCGCCCTGATTGCGTGATTGAAAACCTGACCATGCCCAGCCTGTACGAGTGCCCGCTGATGCTGGAAGCTGCCGGCCTGACCAACGTTGTTTGCCGTCAGCTGCACTTGGAAACTCCGGCCAGCGACCTGACCGAGTGGAAAGAGCTGATCTCCCGCATTGCCACCCGCAGCAAGACCTGCACCATTGCCCTGGTTGGCAAATATGTCAAGCTGCATGACGCATACCTGAGTGTAATGGAGTCCCTGTATCACGCCGGCTTTGAGAATGAGTCCAAAGTGGAGATCCACTGGGTGGACAGCGAAAACCTGCTGGATCAGGAGCGCTGCGCTGAAGAGCTTTCCGGTGTGGATGGCATCATCCTGCCCGGCGGCTTTGGCGACCGCGGCATTGAGGGCATGATCCAGGCCGCCCGCTATGCACGGGAACAGAACATCCCGTATTTTGGCATCTGCTTGGGTATGCAGATTATGGTTATGGAATATGCCCGCGATGTGCTGGGTTATGCCGATGCCAACTCCAGCGAGTTTACGCCGGACGGCGAGCACAATGTTATTGCTCTGATGCCGGACCAGCAGGGGAACATCCCGAAGGGCGGCACCATGCGCCTGGGTAAGTACCCCTGCATTACCGCCGAGGGCACCAAGCTGCGTGAGTGCTATGGCAAAGAAGAAATTGACGAACGCCACCGCCACCGCTATGAGTTCAACAACGACTACCGTGCAGAGATGCAGAACCACGGCCTTGTGATCTCCGGTACCAGCCCGGATGGCCGCCTGGTGGAAGCTGTTGAGCTGCCCGGCCGCGATTTCCATGTGGGCGTACAGTTCCACCCCGAATTCAAGAGCCGCCCCAACCGCGCACATCCCCTGTTCAAGGGCTTTATCGCTGCTGCGCTCAAGTACCAGCAGGAGCACACCATCACGGACCATCAGCCGATGGCAGATTGATTGGCATCCTGACACCATAAATACCACAAGGCACCGAACCTGTAATTGGCCCGGTGCCTTGTTTTTATGTGTTAAGGCAACACCGCACAATTCCCGCCTTGCGGCTTAAGCACCGCTCCGGCAGCTGCGGCACGGCATCTGCGTTGCCAAAATGCTCGATAATGTCGGGTTGCGGTACCCGCATCGTGCTTCGGGGGCAAAAGCCCCTCGCACTCTGCGACCGCTGCCCCTGCTTCGGTTCGCTGTTTCCGCCACTGGCGGCGCTCACCTTTGCAGCATCCAGTATTATCTGCGCTTTTGGCTTGGCATCTGCCGCACCTCGCTCGCCGTATCGGCACTTAGAATTATGCGGTATTGCCTTATATTTTGTGTGGATTATGCGGGAACAAAAAACAGATTTTCAGGATTCTGTCTCTTTTTCTCTTTTGTTTACCTCTCTCTCGCTGGCTTCCACCATCGAGATCACGTTCAGCAGCACCAGCCGCACCACAGCAGGGTGCAGGCAGCTGTTGTTGATGGCGTTGATGACGGACTTTTGGAGTTCTTCAATTTTTGCGGTTGTGGTCATTTCATCACCCTTTCTGCCATCGGAGAGCCGGAATATTCCGGGCGCGGATAGCTTGTATCTTCGGTTCGCGTGCCGCCGCAGGCTGCCAGCGTAAGCGGGATGACCAATGTAAGCACCAACAGCAAAGCCAACGTGGCCAAAATCTGCATGAATTTCTGCATTAAAGCTCCCTCCCGTTCACGCTCAAAGAACCGCATTCAATTCTGCCGGGGATTTCAAACTTGCTGGCATTGCAGTGGATGACCTTATCTACCTGGTCAATGGCAATGCCCACAAACTTGCTGGTGGCCCCGCCGGTGGAATAATCAAAGCTGGGGTCGCCGGTGGAGAACCAGCCTAAAAACGTGTAGCGGGAGTTATCGCCAATATAAGATTTGCCGTACCGGCTGCTTAACACACCGGTCAGGTTGTTTTCCCAGTACCAGCGGATGCGCCCCGTGTCAATGTCCACACGAGTGCCAGCATCTTTGCCCATACGAATCCAGGCATTGTCCAGGTCATAAGTGGTTGTGCGCGCCTTATTGTGAATCTGCCCGGTCGTAATGTTTCCGCCGTTGATAATGGTCTTATCCTGGTTCCAGGTACTCAAATCCGAAAATGTTACCACGCCGGATAGGTTGATCTGTGCGCTGGTGATCTCTGCTCCGCCTGCCGTCAGCTTGATGGTGCTGCTGGTTCCGCTTGTGCTGGCCGTCAGCTTGATTTCGTTCACCGTCTGCTTGATCTCGGTTTTGGTTTCGTTGGCGGTCAGATAGTCGCCGGTGCTGGCCGTCCAGGCAGTGGGGGCGTTGCCCATCTGCACCATGGGGTGCATGATGGTCAGATCGTTGGTAACGGTGGCGTTATCGTTGGCTGTGCTTACAAACAGGCCGTCCGCATAGCCGTCCGCGGTCGCCGTAAAGGCCGCCCAGCGCAGCTTCCAGCCGTTGTCCAGCGCAATGTCCCGCTGGGCCTGCTTGAACGCGGAGCCGTAATAACTTTTTGCGCCGCTGCTGTTCTTGGTCTCAAACTGCAAAAACAGGCTGTCCGTGCCAGAGTTGAGCTTGTACAGTACGCTGGCGCAGTAGGTCATGCCCTTGGCAATCACCAGTGTTTTGTCCGCACCAAAGTGGAAGCGGGTGTTCTGCGCCTTATTGGTCACTCGGACGGATTCACCGCTGATCGTGTATGTTCCTTTTTTTCTCAGGTCATTGCCGCCTGCATCCAGGGTCGCATTGTTCCAGTCGTCGGTGCCCGCAATAATATTGTTGCCGCCGGTGATCCGCTGCGTTACCGTCTGGGTAATGCTGTCGGCTTTCTGGTCAATCGCGGATACTGATTCTTTAACGGTTTTGAATTCCTGCTTTGTGCTGTCTAAATCGTTGGAAATGGTTGTGGTGGTTTCTTCCAGGCTGCTGACTTTGGTGCTGATGCTATCCGCCTTTTGGCTGATGCTGGAAACATCCTCTTTCAGGCTTTCCACCGTTGCGGTGGTGGCATAATCCTGCAATTTGCTGTCAACCGCATCGTTGGCGGCGCTGGTGGCGGTATCCTTTACCGTCTCTGTTACAGATTCCGTCACCGACTTGGTGACCACAGTCTTGATCTCATCCGCCGATTGGGAGATCAGGCTTTTGGCGCTTTTCTCTGTTATGTAGTCCCCGCTACTAGCTGTCCACGCGGTCGGCGCATTGCCGTATTGCAGCATGGGGTGCAATGCTATGTACTTGTTTGTAACCGAACCCGACTGCAGACCAAATCTAACGCCGGTCAAAATATAGTTGTCCTTCGGTGTCCATGTGCCATACCGTAACACCCAACCGTCCGATTGCTCAATTTTGATTTGGTCAGCAGGCTTTATGCTGGTGTAATATCTGCTGCCGTTAGCGTGCGAATAATGGATGTCCAGATAAAAAGCGTCCTTGCCCGAAACTTGCTTGTACATAACGGATATGCACAGCGTTACACCCTTGACAATGCGCGTGCTAGTAGTGTTAAAATCAAATATTTTAAGGCTATTGGAATTTGTTACCGTTGCACTGCCATCATCATTGTATTCAACAGTGCCACCGCCTTGGAGAGCAGCATTCTTGAAGCTCTCACTGCCCAGGATCAGGTTGCCGCCGCCGGTGATTTTGGTGTCTTTTTTCACCTCAGAGGAGAGCCCGTCCACCGTTGCTTTCAGGTCGGTATACTTTCCGGTCAGGTCGCTGGCCTTTACTTCCAGGCCATCCACGCTGGTCTTGATCTCCAGCATCTTGCCGGTCAGGTTCTTATAGCTCTGGCTGTTCACGGCGCTGGAACTTTCCCGGCTGGCGCTGCCCACGCTCTCAAAGCTGGCTTTGCCGGAGGAGATTGTGGCGCTCATCAGGTAGGTGTCGAACTCCCGCCCGCGTGCGTCCTTAACGTGCACGATCTGCCCGCAGGCAAGGCCGGAACTGCTGGGCACGGCCACTTTGCAGGGGGTGTAGGTCACGTTTTTCAGCACGTTGTACAGGTTCTGGGCAACGGTTTTCAGGTTGGCTTCGGTGCCGGTTGTCAGCAGCAGGTTGCCCTGCACTGCATAAGTGTTGGTAGCGGTGGTGCTGTCAGGGTAGATGACCCCCACGTCACTGTCCGACTGCCGGATCTGGACTTTCTCAATGGCCTTGACCGTGTAGTCCTCATAGATCAAACTGTCGGCATAGTAGGCAGTGCTGTTGCTGGCACCGTCCGGGGTGATTTTAACAGTGCTGCGCTTGTCTGTGTAGGTCAAGAATTGCAGCTTGCCGTCTGCATTCATGTGGGCGTAGCAGCCTGCCGCTTCCGCCGCCCAGGAGATGATTTGGCGGCAGGTCAGGTCGTCCGCGTAGAACGCCTGCACGCTGTAGCTGCCATTGATGGGCAGGCTGCTGCTGGCAAGCGCGACCCCTGCCCGCTGGCAGGCCAGCTGTACCAGCTGCCAGATAGTTTTGGGGAACTGTGCCTGATTGGCGTGCAGCCAGCCGGAGAAATCGGCATCCAGCTTGGACATGGTGTCGTAGGCCGTGACCTTGTAGCTGTTGCGCTTGGTGCGGGTGGGCTTTTCAGCATAGAAAACGCCCACCTTGGTGCGGTTCCCGGCATCATCCTTCCGGTAATAGGTCAGGGCGTCCCCGGCGGTAATTTGCAGGCTGCCGCCCGGGTCCGCCCAGATTTCGGCTTCGATGTAGTCCGAAAACGCAGAGCCAATAGTAAATTCCTGCCCGGCGTTTACCGCAGTGTGCAGGGTGAGGCTTTTGACCGCGCTGCCGGGGGAGCCGCCCTTTAACTCGGTGCCGCTTGGGAGAGTGAGAATTGGTTGGAGCAAATATACACCTCCTTTGGTTTAAGTTAGGAGGTAGGAGTGAGGAGTTGGAAGGTGTGCGCGTGCGCGCACGGGTTGAAAATTGGGCCGCAATCCCGTAGGAGCGCACAGTGTGCGCCCGTCGCCCTGTGGCAAATCCTGTTATGGCATCTACCGCAAAGCCCCGGAACGGTCAAGACCGTTCCCTACAATGCTGGACCTTAGGCCCGTTTTAACTCCCAACTCCTACTTCCTACCTCCTAACTCTCAATCAGCATTCAATAATGTTAAACTTCAAATTCTTCCACTGTTTCGTCTTGGCATTGTGCCAGGCGATGCCGTATTTGCTGCAGTAGCAGGTGGTGGTTTCGGTCTCGGTGGAAGATCCGGCTTTGGGATGGGTGAACTGAAACGTTGCCTTGCCTGCAAACAGCCCGATGGTGTACTTGTATTCGTCATCCGTCAGGCAGCTGTAGGCAATGGGCCAGGTGGCAACCTTTTCCCGCACCACTTCCCGGTGCATGTACCCGGCTTCGTCGCGCCCGGAATCGCTGGAATCCAGGTCGGAATAGCTCGGTTCGATGTCGCAGTCCGGTGCGTACAGGGATTTGCCATCGATCTGGAACAGATTGGTCAGGGTCACGTTACACACCTCCTGTGGCAATGGCCTGTTTGCGCTGCCAGCGCTGCACGGCGCGGCCTACGTCCTCGTCGGTCAGCTCAATGCCGTACACGGCGGAAAGGATCTCCCGCAGCACGGAAACCACGGCTTCAAAGCCCGCCATCTGGCCCGCCTGCAAATCTTCCATGACCTCGGCCACGGCCTGCTTGATGGTGTCCAGCGGAGCTTCCACGTTGGTGCCGTGGCTCTGATCGCCCAGCACGGCCAGAAACTCCCGGTTGGCCGGGATGACCGCGCCTTGCGCCAGGTAGGGAATCTGCGGGGCGGTCAGGGTGCTGATATGAAACCCGACATGCCCGCCGCCGAATATGTCCGGCAGGTCGAACGAAAGGCCGTTCAGCGCGTTGATGACCGTGTTGATGCCGGTGACAACGGCGGAGATCATCCGATTGATGAAGCCGATGATGCCATTGACGGCGTTTTTGATGGCGTTCGTCATCTTATCCCAGACGGTGCTGACCGTGTTGCCGATGGCCTGCCAGGCAGCATCCCAGTTGCCGCGGAACACGGCGCTTAAAAAGTCCATCAGCCCGCGCAGCACAACAACGGCCAGATCGATGGCATCCGCAATAGCCCCAACGGCTACGCCAACAACGTCCGCAATGGCGTTGAATACCTCAGCAAACGCGGGGCCGAACGTGGCGATGATCCACTTGGCCACCGGGGCCAGCAGGTTGTTCCACAGGTCCAGCAGGCAGTTGGCAACGCTTGCTACCAGCAAAAGAATGTCGTCCCACAGGGGCTTGAGATGGGAGGACCAGAGGGTAGATAAAATCTGCATCAGGTTAGTAAGGATCGGCTGCAAAACGTTCTGCCACAGGGTGGTAAAAATGCCTTGCAGGTTTTCCAGCGCCAGGGCGGCACTCTGGGCAATGGGCTGGCCGTACTCGGCCCAGGTCAGCTGAACGCCGCCCAAAAGATCCTGCCAAACGGTCAGGGCAGCGGTTTTCATCTGCTGCCAGGCTGCATCCCACAGCGCGGCGGCGGGGGCAAGCACAGCCTGTAATGTAGCCCAGAAATTTTGCAGCTGCTGGTTTAATAGAGCCGGCGGGCTTAACTGTGGCGGTTCGGCATCTGCGGCTTTGATTGTTGCAGTGCTGCTGCTTTTGCGGGTGGTGGAAGCCGCCGCAGCTCCGGCACTTTCGGCAAGAGAAGCCTGCAGCCGGTCCAGCTCATCAAATTCCGCAACGCTGCGTTTGGCGGCCTTGGCCGCTTTGGTGGTGCCACTGGCAAGTTTGGCCTGGGCTTTGGCGGCTTTGTTGGCGCTGACTGCTGCTGCGGCGGTCTGCTGCTCAAACTTTGCCACCGGCACGGCGGAGAACGCAGCGTTTACACTGCGGCTTATTTTTTTCAGGGCAGTGCGCAGGCCGTTTAGCGGCTGCTGCGCGGTGTGGGTAGTGGTTTGTGTAGACAGGGCAACCTGAAGGCTGCCTGCATAGGATTTTGGCAAAAGCATCTACCTCCTTATGAGGACTTAATTGGCCAACAGGCGCTGCAGCCGCTGGCGTTCCGCTATCTCTGCCGGATTCAGGCGGGGGCGCAGGTCAACCATGGCTTTGTTTTTGCGGTAGTAGTCCTGTTCCCACGGCTGCAATTTTTGGCCGTGGTGCAGCTTGCTGCGCACCCGCAGCAGGGTAGCCAGCTGGCCGTCCCCAATGCTGTTGAACCAGGCCATAAAGGTCCACCAGTGCAGATAAGGCAGGGCGCGCACTTCGCACCCGGCGGCTTTGTTGATGTCGGCGGCAATCAGCGGGGCGTCCTGTTCCCAGTCCAACAGCGGTGGGGCAGGGGAGCGGGGCAGCGTTTGCCCGCAGTTCAAAAAATCTGCCAGCTTCTGCATGGCCTCCGGATAGTCGCTGCGCGGCAGATCGCCCTCATAAAATAGGGCCAGGGCCACCCGCCAGCGGATGAATTCCGGCTCGCTGGCATCGTTTAACCGATGCAGAATATCCAGAATATCGCGGTAATCCGAATGAATCGGATATGCTTTTCCGCCAACCTCCAGCCGGGTGGGCAGCCGCCAGCTGCTCATACCTGCACCCCGCGCGCGGCGCGCGCTGCCTGGGCCTGCTGCACGGCCAGCGTGGCTTTGGCATCCGCGCACTGGCGGGCACCGGCTTCCAGAATGGGCTGCAATGCCGCAAAGAGATTGGTGATGACCCGCTCGCCGTTGCCAGCAACCGCCAGCAGATTGGTGCCGCCCAGCATGGCGTCAAAATCATTGCCGGGGCCAAATACTTCCGCCAGCAGCCCCTTGGCGCGCTGATCCGCCTGGGCCAGCAGCTGTATGGCATCGGTCCCAGTGGGGCTTTGCGCCTGCACCTGCTGTTCCAGCTCTTGCAGCTGATTTTGCAGGGTGCAAAAACGGCTGTAAACATTGGGGTCGCTGGGGTTAAAGCGCAGCACTCCGCCGCCGTGCTCCGGCCCGCCATTGACCGCGTATTCGCGCAGGCCGGTATCAATCGTAAGTTGTTCCATAAAGCCTCCTTCAATGTAACAGAAATCTGTAATCACGATAGCTAAAAAATGGTGAAGCGCTGCTGCACACTTCACGAAGAAAAAAGGTGAACAAGAGAATTTTGGTGTACCCTCTGCCAAGGGAACGCCAAACAAAACTTACAGCGGAAATACCGGAATCCTAGGGTGTATCTGAAAAGTCAAAAATTTAGTCTATCTTTTTCTTGTTTTCAAATACACTTTAAGGAAGGTGAACGATATTGGGAAAAGAAATCCTAAACGTAAAACGCAGCCCGGCAGCCGCCGATTTGGGCATTATACAGAACAATAAAAAGATAGCGAAAAACCTATCATTCCAGTATTCTGTAAAATTCTGGACCTTGTGGTTATCATAACGCAATATTACAGAAATGTCAACAATAAAATTCAGAAAACCGAAATTACGATGGAATACCGGTACCGTAATACTCCACAAAAGCCCGCAAACATAAAAACTCTCCGCCGCACAGTGCAATGTTGTGGGCGGAGGGAGAGCCGTGTTTAGAGTGATTTGCTGCGTTAGAGCGCGGTAGCAAAACAAAAATGATGCAGACAAAAGTAAACGAGAGGAGATAAGCAGACCGGAAACATCCGGCACAACACAACAAAAAAGCTCCAGCGCCTTCTACCCTTATGGCGCTGGAGCGAACTTACTTGATTGGAGTCATAGCCTCATACCCGATTGTATTATTTTTCGGACCGTTTGCACATTTTCATGGCAACCTCATCCTTTAACTTTGATCGAATGTTTTTAAACCTGGTTTTCTTTGTTTTGCAAATCGGAAACGGGTTTCATTCGCTGTTGTTCGATGATTTTGCGTTTGCTTGAAATTTCTGATTCCCTTTGGTTCGTTATTTGCTGCCTGGAAACATTTTGCAAGGAAAACGATTCTTGGTGCATCTGTGGAACGGGGAAGTGAACTTCAATAACTTTGTGCAGGGTACCTGAATTTGATGCCAGAGGTTGATTCCTCTTTGCTCTAGTACATCGGAGTTTCTCCTTTTGGGGGCGGTGCGCTTGCACCAGCCAGATCAGGTGAAGCATTATTTGTTCGGCGGAGTTAAATCTTTCATAACAATCACCGGTGATTCTGGGTTTCTATTTACGCTTTTGCGTACCAGGTTTTGAACCTGTAATTTTCTATTTAGAATCCTGTCGTCAGTTCTTCATCTAATCTATGTAAACGCGGGGAACTTTTTCTGACGGGATTTCCTGAGCACTGCATTTTAAGCAAGCTACGAACCTTGCATCTTAACTTTTATATCTTTTACAGGTAATGACCTGCGGCTGTTAATGAGGTTCGTTTGCTTTCAGCAGGCCCAGGCCCGCCGGTGATGAATGGGATCTTTGAAATTAGCCATTGGACTTGAGCCTCCTTTCTTACGAATCCTGCCGGCTTTGCCATCTTACTTTCAAGTCCTTCGGTAGCCTCCCGGTCCCTGCTTTCCCGGAGTTCTTCAAGTGTTCCCATTTAGACCTCTTACTGGAAGCCTTTGCGAAATCTGCTTGAAGCTGTCGGGAAAACCGCCGTGCCTTGTTCCGATGCTATTGAAAGTGGCTTTTGCTTGGAGCTTTTAGCTCCTTATCTCCGGCTGTTTTCTTTCTGTGACTATACTATACAATACCCTAAGGAATTTGTCTATTCGCAGATATCCCAAACAAAATATGAATTATTCGTGCATGTTATGGATAGATATTGCCTTGACGAATGTGGTATAATAAATATGTTGGGTGTGCAAAAGCGTGGGCCT
>ULRC01012595.1_pt1 | contig 12623 bp, 10 predicted proteins | sample 1955101 | NCBI WGS metagenome assembly ULRC01 (sample SAMEA4835672, study PRJEB28245) | human gut metagenome | biome: gut microbiome; material: fecal sample | place: Denmark | collected 2008 | reverse complement strand
CGCAGATAGAGAAGTTTATCGCGTACAGGCAGCTCTTTTTTTTGGCTTGCCGTTAAAAATTAGGAAAAAAGTTGAATACATGGCGTGATAAAATGGAACGAGAAAAAATGAGGGTGCTAGACTGGGATGAAAGTTAAAGGAGTTATAGATGAAAAAAACAAGTTATGAAATTTCCTATGATGTGATAACAAGCATAGGGGAACGAAAAACGAATGAAGATGCTTATGGAATCCTCGAACTGCCGGACAAAAAATACTTTCTTGTATGTGATGGGCTTGGAGGACACGGTGATGGTGAAGTGGCGTCCTCTTTTGTTGTAGAGACCATGAAACAGTGTTTGGCAGAGGGACTTTCGGTAGAAGACAGTATTATGAAAAGTCAGAACCAATTACTGGAAAAGCAGCGGCAGGAACATAAAGAAAGCGGCATGAAAACGACACTAACTTGTCTGGAAATCAAGGATGAAAAAGCAAAGTTTTCTTATGTGGGAGATTCCAGAATCTACTGGTTTGAAAAAAATAAATATAAGCTGCGTACAAAAGACCACAGCGTTCCACAAATGTTAGTAAACAGCGGTGCAATAAAAGAGAAAGATATTCGCCACCATGAGGATAGAAGCCGGCTTTTGCGGGTAATGGGAACACAATGGAATACGCCCAAATATCAAATTATGGATGAATTTGATATATCAGCAAAAAGCAGTTTTTTATTGTGTACCGATGGATTTTGGGAATTGATTGAGGAAAAAGAGATGGGGATGTGTTTGAAAAAATCCCGTTCGCCAAAGGAATGGCTGTCTTCCATGGAGCAGATTATCAGGCAGAACGGAAAAGGAACCAACATGGATAATTACACGGCAATTGCTGTTTTTGTTCGGTAAATAAACGGCAGAGAAAGGAGAAAACATGGCTGTTAAATGTAAAAATGGACATTGGTATGACCCGAATGTATTTCGGAGCTGTCCACATTGTAAGAAAAAGAATGAAACGCTGAGTTTGATGGTTGACAATGTTGAGGAGGACGATAAAACGGTATCCATCATGGATGCAGATTTATCACTTGGTGAACAGTTAGGTGAAATTGTGCAGGAAAACATCGGGGGTGAAATACCGATGGATGCACTTGGTGAATTTTCGGATGATGACAAAACCGTTTCCTTTGGATTCTTTGGCATGGCAGGTGTTCAGCCGGTGACCGGATGGCTGGTATGTCAGACGGGGGAGGAGAGAGGAAAAGATTACAGACTTCATGTCGGAAAAAATTTTATTGGAAGAAGCAATACGATGGATGTTGTGTTGATTGATGATAAAACGATTGCAAGGAACAAGCATGCATCGGTTACCTATGACCCGAAAGGAAATGCCTTTTATGTGACGCCGGAGGGAGGAAATACCGTCTATGTGGCAGGTGAGTTAGCCGGGGAAGCAGTCAAACTTTCGGCAGGTGATGTTATTACAATTGGAAAAACGGAATTGGTATTCATTCCATATTGTGAGGAGGAGAGAAAATGGCAGGAGTAAAGAAAATATTACAAAACAGTTGTCTGATTTTTGCAGTGTGTCTGATTTGCTGCACAATCAAAGTGCAGGCAAAATATTTTAAAACACCGTATTTGTTGGAAATGGCAAAAAGTGATGCAGCACCTTATGTAACCAGTTACATTGTTGGAGCAAAGGCTTCTGACAGCATGGTTTTTAATGGAACAATCGGAAATACCATTTCTTTAAAACAGAGTGATTTGGCGTCTCCTTTAAAGAGAGTAAAGAAGGACTCCATACCATTATTCTTGTGGATAACTCCGGGTCTGTAGATAAGGGGCAGTTTTCAGAAGTCAAAAAACAAATTGCAGCACTTAGAAAGTCCATGAAAGCACAGGACAAAATGACATTATATACAGTGGGAACTTTGCGTGCGAGCGGTCAAAAGAGTAATGTGCTAAGAAATGGAAATCAGGCAGTGTCGGGAAATGAAACAAAGACGCTCAAATCAGATATCAAGAAAATAAACAAGATTCCGTATCATAAAGAAGCCAAAAGCAGAACGGTACTGTATCGTTCTTTAAATGAAGTGTTGACAGCATATGCCGGTGCACAGCCAAGCCAGCGGACCGTTGTTTTATTGGTGACAGACGGGGAAGATGACTCTTTGGGAAAAGATAATTCCAAAGAAAGCACACTCGAAAATGTAAAAAAATCGATGGTTCCGGTGTATGGAATTCTATTAAAGAATAAAGCAAAAAAGCCAAACAAGAAAAAAATGAATGCGACCTATCAAATTTTAGAAGAAAAGAACAGTCGTGGCTACAATTTTGATAAGTGTCACTGGAATACGTCAAAAAAACAGGTAAAAGAAGGATTTAAAACATTTTCAGATATTGTGTGGAATCATACGTATGTTGTGAAAATGGAAGCACCAAACAATAAAAAACTGGATGGTGTCAGTGCAATTACCTTAAGCGAAAAAAGCGGCAGTGGTAATGTGAGTGGACGCATTGACTACAGTCGTTGGACACCGGATAAAGAAGCACCGGTTATTCGTAACATAAAAAAGAGTAAAAGCAATGCGATTACGTTTGAATTGACGGACAATTCGGGCAGTGTAGTTGGCGCGGACAAAGTTTCCAATTATGTTGTGAAATCAAAAAGTAATGATGACAATGGCAGGGTATGGGCAATTAACAATGTAAATTACAATAGCGTGGATAACACAGTTGTGCTTACGTTTAAGGAGGATTTGTATACGGGTGAATATACTCTGATATGTTCCAATATTCATGATGACACACAAGAGGCAAATCCGATTAATCAGGAATACAATTTTAAATTTACCGGTTTAGATGAAAAGTCTGAACAGACGAAACAGTTTGTCCGTTCGTATTGGTGGATTGCCCTTATTGCACTGGTTCTTATTATCGGTGTTATCGTAATTATCATTACAAAGCGAAAACCGGAAAAAGTTGTTGAAATAAATCCGGATGATTTACTAAAAGCAGATTCCAAACTAATTCGGCTTACCATTACCGACCGTGCCGGAAAAATTCAGGATGTGGAATGGAATGTCGAGGGCAGTTTGTTTATTGGGCGTTCGGATATATGTAATATTTATTTTGATGATGAGCGTCTTTCAAAACAGCATTTTGTGATAGAAGTAACGAAAATGGCATGCTACATTGAAGATTTGGAATCTACGAACGGAACATTTGTCAATGGTGTGAAAATGACGAACCGCCGGATGCTCTTGGATGGTGATATCATTACTGCCGGACGTGAAAAATTTGTTTTCCATACGATGAAAGCAGAAGCGATTTCGGAGGCAGAGGAAGAATAGAGCGGCTAGGAAAGAGGGAAAAAGATGAAAACAAATTTGTTTTGCCCTAATTGTTTTCAAAGTGATTGTTTTAATGGCCGTTTATGTTATCAATGTGGTTATGAACAAAAGGCGGCTGTCGATTCACGTGCTATGCGAGCCGGGGTACTGCTGAAAAATCGATATTTTCTGGGGCGTGTACTGGGAATTGGCGGATTTGGAATTACCTATCTGGCATTTGACAGTCGACTCAGACAGCGGTGTGCAGTCAAAGAATATTTTCCGGTTGAATGGGCGGTACGTATGGCAGGAACCAATCAGATTGAGCCAAACAGCCAGTTAAAAGATGAATTGTACTACCATGGGAAGGAAGTGTTTGTAAGAGAGGCAAATATTCTGCTGGAATTTCAAAGAGAATCACACATTGTGAATGTCAGAGATTTTTTTGAGCAGAATGGAACGGCATATCTCGTTATGGAGTATGTGCAGGGTGTCACATTGAGCCGCTATATGAGAGAACAAAACAAGCCCTTGTCAATTGCTCTTGCCAATCAGATGGTTCAGGAAATCGGAGATTCACTGCATCGTGTACATAAGAAAAATCTTCTGCACCGTGACATCAGTCCGGACAATATTATGTATGACAATAAAGGGGAGATGAAACTGATTGATTTTGGTGCAACGAGAGAATTTGCACTCAATTCCCCGCAGAGTATTTCCGTTATGGTTAAACCCGGTTTTGCACCGATTGAACAATATTCCCGCTCAGGCAGACAGGGGCCGCATACGGATGTGTATGGCCTTGCTGCCACTTACTACTATGTGGTAAGTGGGAAGAAGCTGCCGACGGCACCGGACCGGGAAGCAGGAGTTGAAATAAAGCCACTTAAAGAGTTGCTGCCTGATATACCAAGCCATATCAATGCGGCGATAAACCATGCACTGCAAAAAAAGTGGCAGACTCGTACAAGAAACATGAAAGAATTTGTACATGAAATGCATCTGTCACATCGAATTGCGTCAGACGGCAAAAAGGAAAGTTTCGCTTACATCATATTGCAGGGGGCAAGAGAAAATCAAAGAATTGATTTCATACACAATCAGATAAAAATCGGAAGAAACCAAGCGAAATGCCAGTATGTCATAAAAAATCCGCAAATCAGCGGCGAACATTGCGAGGTTACTTACGACACAGAAAATAATCAGTTTTACGTAAAAAACTATTCCAGAAATTACACGTATACCAAATTTGGAGCACTTTTGATGGGACAATCCGTCACGTTGAAAGCGGGAGAATGGTTTTATTTACAGACACAGAGTCAGAGATATTTATTTTTTTTGGAGGTGAATGAATCGTGTTTGGAAAGAAAAAAGAGGTGAAAAAGGAGCCGGTTAGCTCACCGGCAGCCAATAGAGTGCAGCGCATGGTGCCGGAACTAGCAACGTTATCATATACCGTTACCGGAAATCGTCAGTACCAGCAGGATGCTGTTTATGTATCCAAAGGCAAGAAACTGGCAGCAAATAAAAAGACCAGAGTATTAGCTGTGGTATGTGACGGAATGGGCGGAATGGCGGATGGCGGCAAAGCAAGTCAGACGGCAATCCAGATGTTAGTTTCAGCATTTAAGCAGATAGAGAAAAGTGCTTCAGTGGATATTCCTACATTTTTCAGACAAGGGATTTTAGCAATTGATGAGGCAATCTACAATTTTCCAAAAGAAAACGGAAAAGGTTCCGGTACAACAATGGTTGCGGTGATTGCAGAAGATAATAAATTATACTGGGCATCCGTTGGTGACAGTAGAATTTATATTATCCGTGGAAGCCAGATGAGACAGGTAACAAGAGACCATAATTACTGGCTCCGTTTACAGGAGATGGTTGCCAACGGTCAGATGACAAAAGAAGAAGCGATGGCAAAACGGCAAAAAGAAGCATTAATAAGTTTTCTTGGAATTGGAAATGTAAATCTTATGGATGTGAATACACAGCCATTTGAGATGCAGTATGGTGATGTAGTTATGCTTTGCAGCGATGGGATTACAAAGACCCTGTCGGATGAGCAGATTCACGGGATTATAGTGAGTGATATTGTTTCAATGGAAGATAAGGCAAAAACACTTGTGAATGCCGCTATCACAGGAAACACTCACTCGCAGGATAATACCTCCGTAGCGATACTGCAATATAAAGAATCTATTATTAACAAAGAAAGATAAGCACAAAGGTGCAGGCGCAAAAGCGCAGAAAGGAGTAATTATGAATTTAAGCAGATGCGAAAAGGGGCACTTTTTTGACAAGGAAAAATATGCGGTATGTCCACATTGTCAGGGGGGAGCTGGTTCAGATGACAGCCTCACAACAGTATTTACAGAGGATATGACAACACCGTCACCGGTACCGGTGCCACAGGAACCGGTAAATCAGTGGGGGCAGGCACCGGTTATGCCGGCCGATGAAGTAACACTTCCGACCGGAGGAACGCCGATTGAACAGCCAACAATACCTTATGCGGATGATTATAATGAGCAGCCGACAATTCCGCTGACACAGGATACATTTGCCGCAACTGAAACAGTGCCAACTGTTAATCAGCCGGAGTGGACAGAAGATGATGACCATACGGTAGCATTTTATGATGATTTGTTTTCAGGTGTTACCGGCGCAAATGCCGCAAGCCAGAATCCATCCGTAGTAAATGCACCACAGGTGAATACCATTTCTTCTCCATGTGTGGGATGGTTAATTGCGATGGGTGGTGCTCATGTAGGTCAGGATTTCCATTTGAAAGTTGGTAAAAATTTCATTGGACGTGACATCCAGATGGATATTGCCTTAGTTGGTGATAAAAGCGTATCCAGAAACCGCCATGCCATTGTTGTATATGAACCGAAAAAACATTTGTATTTGGTTCAGCCGGGAGATTCCAGTGGTTTGGTATATCGAAACAATGAAGTTGTGCTCAGTCCGGTAAAACTGGAAGCTTATGACATGATTACGGTTGGCGATGTAAATCTGTTATTCATGCCATTGTGTGGAGAGCGGTTTAATTGGAGCACTTTACTGGAAGAATTAAGTAAAAAAAATAACGAGTAATTCAAAGGAAAAACAGGAGGAAAATGATGGACCGTAGTGCAAAAGGAATAAGAATAGCAGGAGCATTACTGCTCTTTGTGAATTTGGCGGTATTTTTTCTGCCTATGACCAAAATTGTACATACCAATTATGGAACAAAGGAATTTTCAGCATTTCAGTATTTACAAAATGTAATCCACCCGGATTCGGCGAATCCGCATGTGTTTGGAGTTTCGGTCATGTTTGTTGTGTGGGGACTTTTAGTTCTGCCGGTGATATTGTCACTTGCTGCAGGAATTATTGGTTTAGTAGGGAGCGCCAAGCAAATTTTATCCGGGATTTTCTCCCTTGTAATTGCGGGGGCTTACATTACGCTGTTTTTTGTGATTGATTCTCTGGCACCAATTTGGAATATTTCAGGGGAAACTTCTGTTAGCTGGGGATATGCCTTTTTTATCAGTTTGTCCGTTTCTATAGCAGCGGCGGTTCTTGGGATTGTGAGTTTCTTTGTGCGGCCACGCAGAAAGAAACCGGTCACCTCCGATGTGATTCCTAAGGTGCAGGAAATTAAAAATGAACAGCAAAATATGAGATATAACATTGTCAGTCCGGCAGAGAAAACCGGCGATGAAAATATGAAGATTGAGACGGTAAGAGGTGTTCTGGTCGGTCTTGCCGGTATTTATAAGGGAGCAGAAATTCCAATTCAGGATGGAGAAACCATTCGGATTGGACGAACTGCGGATAATGATTTAGTTTTTGAAAACCAGCAGAAAGTCAGTCGAAAACATTGTGTCATAAGTTTTCATAGAGATAAAGAGTGTTTTAAAATTGTTGACACATCCAGCAACGGCAGTTTTACAAATGGTTCGCAGGAGTGTCTTCCGCAGAACATGGAGATTTGCCTGAAACCGGGAACTATTCTTGATTTTGGTAGTGAAGAAAATCGGTTTCGACTGGAATAATGAAAGAGGTAGAATATGGCAAGCGAATTATGTATGAATTGTTTTAGCGTAAAAGGACAATATGAGGTATGTCCTTTTTGCGGATATGTAGAGGGAACAAAACCTAAGCAGCCTCATTATCTGACACCGGGTACAATCCTTGCAAATCATTTTATTGTGGGAAATGCCATTGGATTTGGTGGATTTGGAATTACCTATAAGTGTTTTGATACAACACTTGGTGTTGTTGTCGCGGTAAAAGAGTTTTATCCGGCAGGTTTAGTAAACCGTGCGCCGGGTGAATGTAGTGTAGGACTTTTATCAGGGGATAAACAAAATCAGTATCAGGCACAGTTGAAGCGGTTCCTTATGGAGGCTCAGAGTATTGCCCAGTTTGGAAAAGCAAAAGATATTGTGAATGTATATGACTTTTTTGAGGCAAATAATACGGCATATATCATTATGGAATATGTCGATGGTGTATTGTTAAAAGATTATTTGGAAAGACAGGGGCGGATGGAGCCGGAAGTTGCATTAAATGTAATTCATCCGATTATTGAAGCGGTCAAAAAAATTCATGCAAAAGGAATTATTCACCGTGATATCAGTCCGGATAATATATTTATTTCGGATGAGAGAAATGTTAAAATATTTGACTTTGGTGCGGCTCAGTTAAATGACAGCTCTGAGGGAATGGCAGGAGAGAAAATCATCAAAGTCGGATATTCTGCACCAGAGCAGTACCGCGATAAAAGTAAGCAGGGATTTTTTACGGACATTTATTCGGTTGGTGCTATTTTATACCAGATGGTTACGGGAATTAAACCGATGGAAGCCACGGAAAGAGAATTTAAAGACAGTCTTAAATCTCCGGCAGAACTGGGAGTGGATATTGAACCGAACATTGACCGTGCTATTATGGAGGCAATGGCAGTTCGTCCGGAACTGCGTTTTCAGAGTATACAGCAGTTTGAGGATGCCTTAGAAAGTAAACGAATGGCGGAATATCCAAAAGTAAAACAGAAAAAACGCAGAAGGAGAAGAAACTGGACAATTAGTCTGGTATCCGTTTTGGTGTTAGCGGTTGTAGTAGGTTTTACACTTTTTTCTACCGTATTAAAAAAAGAAAGCAGGATTTTTGATACAACCTTACATAAGGATACCATTACAATCTGGGTGGAAAATGAAAAGCAGAAGGAGATGCTCGATTCCGTTGCATCGAAGAATTTTGTCTCAAGTGAGAATGCAAGTGGGCGGGTAAATCAGATGCTTCAGGACAATAAAAAAATCACAGTGAATGTCGTTAATATTACAAAGGATAATCCGGATGCAACGATGTCACAGGATTTGAAAAAGGCAAAAGAAAATAAATCAATGCCGGATATGTTTTTCTCTGATAATGTATCGGATTTGGATTCTTACAAACTGGTATCTTATCAGGATAACGTGTTAGAGGAACTTGAGCGGGAGGATTATTTGTACTTAACGGAGTATGAAAAATGTTTCCCACAAATGAATGAAATGCCAACTGGTATCAATACACTTTTGCTTTTTGGCAAACAGTATGAACAAAAACCGGAAAACAGCTTAAAGGACAGTGTTTTTTATACAGATGAAAAGTATAAAAACAGTGATGCCGTTGAGATAGCAGATGTAGTGAAAGAAAATAAAGCTGCTGATTCTACGGAATATACTTTTGCGAAGTATTATGGTGCGATTGCAAAGATGGCAGTTCTTGCCGGCCCGGATTGTTTTGATTTTTCTACCGGGAAATTGCAGCCGGATACCAATATGGTCACAAATCTTTCTTCTTACCTTTTTGATGTTTCGAGGCGTGGAGAGGCAACAAGCGGAATGGTGACAGCAGCAAATAATGTGCTTGACCGGGGAAATAGTACAATTGCCAATGTTGAGTACCGTTATTTTCTGTATAACTTTATTCAGCGCAAAGCAGTTTCTGAGGAAATTCAGAAAAATTCAGTCACGGATTACCGTGCGCATGTTTTAACACAGGATGGAAAGATGTTTGTGCAGTTTGATGAAAAATATGCCATTAGTGCACAATCGTCTGAAAACAAACAGAATGCCTGTATGCGTTTTATGTGGATTTTGATGAGTGAAGCGGCTGAGGGGAATTTCTATGCGGCAGATGGCACAACGCCATTTCCAATTCAGAAAAAAGCATTTGAAGAATTTTTTAAGTATAATGAATCCTTAAGCTGTTTTCAGAAGCTTGTCAACCAGAAAAGAGATTGTGTGCTGGTTGGAAAAGGAATAGCAGAAATGGAAGGATTTCAGAGTAAGTTATATGTAAATGATGTAAGTGATTCGCTGGGGGTAAAAACTTTCTGCCAGCAGTATGTGAAAGAGAAAAAGGAAAACTAAGTCACTTGGATAAAGGGAGCAGGTTATGGAACAGCTACAACAAACACAATATGTAGGAAGTCCGCATTGGGAAAACAGGCAGGCAAGCCGGATGATTGTACTTACTGGTACAAACTTTTATGATTACGATTTGAAGGCATTTGGAAAAGACCGTATTTTGTTCGGAAGAGACCCGGACCGCTGTGATATTGTAATCCCTATGTCGACCATTTCGGGAGTCCATGGAAAAATTAAATTTGCAAATGGAAAAACCTATGTTGGCGATGTGGGAAGTACCAATGGAACGTATTTATTCCGTGGTGAAATTTATGAATGGATGAAGCCGAGAAAGTATTATCAGAAAGAATCAGGAGACTGGATTCTCCGGATTGATGCAAAAAGTCATGTGTCAAATCAATCGGCAGTTATTATACTGACAGATTCACTGCAAAAAAGTGCATGGCAGTGTCAGACTTTATCCGAGGGACTTACACTGATTGGACGTGGCAGTGACAATACGATTGTGATGGACAGCCCCGGAATTTCGAGAAAGCATGCAGCAATCATGAACCAAAATGGTGTGTATACCATCATTGATTATGGCAGCATGAATGGCGTATATGTCAATGGCAAAAGAGTAAACCGCGATGAGCGGATTGCAGAAAAAGACATGATTCAGATTGCAAACTTTTTATTCTTTGTCGTCGATGGAAAATTGTTGTACCAAGGGGCTATGAGCGGTGTGTCTCTCCGGCTTGAAAATATTTCCAAAGAGGTAGGCAGAGGTGCCGGACGAAAGAAAATTCTTAATCAGGTTTATGGCGATATTGGCAGCAATGAGTTTGTAGCAATTATCGGAGGTTCCGGTGCTGGAAAAACGACGGTAATGAATGCTATGAGCGGCTTTGACCGGGATATTGAAGGAAATGTTTTCTATAATGGAATTGACCTTAGAAGGAATTTCAATAGTTTGAAAAACATGATTGGCTTTGTTCCACAGCAGGATATTATTTACGAAAATCTGAAACTGAAAAAGATGCTGTTATATACAGCAAAAATGAAAATGCCATCCGACACAACAAGGGCAGAAATGGAACTGCGGATTTATAAGGTGCTTGAGATGGTAGACCTTACGCAACATGCGGATACCTATATCAGAAAATTAAGCGGTGGTCAGAAAAAAAGAGCTAGTATAGCCGTTGAATTGTTGGCTGACCCCGGATTATTTTTCTTAGATGAACCGACATCCGGTTTAGATCCGGATACGGAACAAAGTCTGATGCATACATTGGCTTCGTTGTCAAAGAGTGAAGGCAAGACAATCATCATGGTAACACATACCACACAGAGTATTCACTTGTGCGACAAGGTGATTTTTATGGGACCGGGAGGAAAGATTTGTTATTGTGGACCACCTTCGGAAATGAATGAATATTTCGGAAAACAGGATTTAGTGGAAATCTACAATGAACTTGCTGTAAATACAGATAACTGGAATGGCTATTATCTGCAAAATTACTGGCAGAAAAGGCAGGAAGAACCCGCACTTACAAAGGCAGAAGATAGGTTTATAAAAAATTCCGCAAGGCGAAATGTTTCGTGGTTTAAGCAGCTGCGAGTCTTGACGGCACGGTATATGAACTTAATTAAAAATGATTATTCAAGACTGCTTTTGTTATTGGTTCAGCCGGTTGCCATTGCACTTTTATTGTTTTTGGTGGCGCAGGAAGGAACTTTTGTAAACTTTGATGATACAAAGTCAATTTTATTTGCCCTTTCCTGTTCCGGCATATGGATTGGATTGTTTAACACGATTCAGGAAGTGTGTAAGGAGAGAGCCATTCTCAAGAGAGAGTATATGGGAAATTTGCGGTTGTCCGGCTATGTGTTGTCCAAATACATTGTTCAGGGAATTATTTGTCTTATACAGGCGACGCTTTTGACCACTATTTTCTTGAACTTATTAGAGCATACCGCCAAAGGAGGAGCTATTTGGGGCAGTCATCCGGGAATGGAAATCTGGCTGACTATGGTGCTTACGATATTTGCTTCGGCATCGATGGGATTGATTGTATCGTCTCTTGTGCGCAATGCAGACCGGGCTATGGCATTTGCACCGTTTGTGTTAATTGTTCAGTTATTGTTTTCTGGAGTTTTATTTGCACTGGGTGATGGGGCACTTGTCATTTCCAAAATCACGGTCAGTCGATGGTCGATGGAGTGTCTTGGAAATACAGCAGATTTGAATGCGCTTCCGTATAAAGAAATTGAGACAGAAACCGGGGAATTGATGAAAATTCCGGCAAAACCATATGAAGACTTTTTTGTAAGAACATCAGAGCATTTATGGCATACTTGGCTTATTTTACTTCTTATCATGCTGATATGCGGTGTGGTAAGTACCATTGTTCTTAGAAATTTGAAAAAAGATAAACGTTAAAAGAAAGGATTGGTAAGAGAAATGAGAAAACAGATTTTATCAGGTTTTATGATGTTCGCCCTTGTGGCAGGTAGTTTAGCTCCGGCAGGTGAGGCTCGTGCGGAAGAATTTCAAATTGTAGATTCGGACAATGCCCCTGTTTATAATGAAGCGAAGGACCAGTTTGAGACTAAAGTTGAGTTGACGGGGGTTAATGCAGGCAAATTCCGTTTCCAAAAAGACGGAGGAAACTGGTTGGAAACGACTGAAAACAGTGCTGTTTTTTGTGTAGAGCCAATTGGTATATCCCTTTATCGCTGTGCCTATACAGAAACCGATTCTTCGGAAGAAAAAGAGTGGCGTCTTATCAATGTTTCTTATATTGACAATGGAGAATTGACGCTTAATAAAAATTTGTCATTAGAGTATTTCTTTGGAAAACTTCCGCAAAAAGAAAATTTATGGTTGGATGTTTCGCTTGCTAAAGGTGATGAAAAATATCTTACTTACAG
>ULRC01044413.1_pt1 | contig 12665 bp, 6 predicted proteins | sample 1955101 | NCBI WGS metagenome assembly ULRC01 (sample SAMEA4835672, study PRJEB28245) | human gut metagenome | biome: gut microbiome; material: fecal sample | place: Denmark | collected 2008 | reverse complement strand
CCCGCCGTATGCGAACTTGAAGGGCCAATCATTACAGGCCCGATAATGTCTATAATATTCATACTGCTCCTTTATTCTTCACTTGCCAGTGAGCGGTGCCCCAAAGCCACGCACAATTCGTCAAGGTTCAGCACGCCCACCGCCATATATATGGCAACGCACAAATGCTCGCCGCTGCGGGCAATGCCTATTTTGCCGCCCACGTTAAAGCCTGCCGCCTTCGTAACAAGCTGCTCCAAAGCAGCATGGGCAGCGCCCGCAACTGCGCCCGCGCCAACATGGGTTTCCGTAACAATGCCCTGACGCTGCGCCGCAACAACGGCACGCTCCACAATTTTAACAACGCTCGGCATAAACTCGCCGCCAAAATCTACCGCCGTGCTGCGGATGCCCTTTGCCGCCAGCTGCTCTTTTATGCGCTGCTCCTCCGCACGGTTTTCGGTAACGGCAATGCGCAGTGCCGCACGCCCTATTTCAATGCTCGTCAGTTTCTGTTCTGCCATGGTCAGTCTTCCTCCGCCATTTCCGGTTTTTTAATAGGTGTTTTATCAAACACGGCTACAATAAGGAACACGATAATGCACAGCAGCCATTCAAAATAAATTACATGCTGCAAAACATGCAGCGCCGGTACAAACTCCCATACCACAAGGCCCAAAAGCCCGGCAAGCGTAGTCCAGAACGCGCTGCTGCGGCGGCACAAGCCTGGCGCAAACACCGTAAACAAAAATACGCAGGTCAGCGCCGTCGTCATCGAAAGCCCTGCCACCATGGTTTTTAAAATACCGGCAGCGTTAAAAGCAAACCATAAGGTTATAATGCCAACCGCCAAAATAGTCAGGCGGTTAATTTTAACAAAGCGGTCGTCCGTTACGGACGGATTAATAAAACGTTTGTAAATATCCTGGCTGAACAGCGTGCCTGCACCCAGAAGAATTGTGCAGGCGGTGGATACGTCTGCCGCCCACAAAGCCGCAAGCGTTGTGCCGGAGGCAATGGGGTCAAGCGCCATAACAACTTTAGGCAGTGCCAGAGTTGCCGAAATTTCCGGGAACTGCACCTTGCCGATAATGCCCAAAAGTGCGCACAAAAAGCCTACCGGGAAAATTAAAAGGCCGCCTAAAATAAAACCGTTGCGTGCGGTTTTGGCATCACGCGCGCCGCAGGCAATCTGCACAGGGCCCTGCGCCGTAATGGCCTGCGTAATCATAACAATAAACCAGCCGATAATAACTGCCAGCGGAATGCCTGCAAACGGGTCAAACCAGTCAAGCCCGGCCGGAAGCTGCGCCGCAATGGCATCAAGCCCGCCGCTGTGGTCTACCGCTGCCACGCAGGAATATAAAATACCCGCGTAAATTAAAACAACGCTGACGATATTGGACAAACCGCTCGACCACAAACCGCCGATAAGGGTAATGCCGATAAATACCACCGCGCTCACAATCATGCCGCCGCGGAACGAGAAATATTCGGGCAGAAGCGAAGCCAGAATCGCGCCGCCGGCGAGATACTGAAGCGCCGTAATAACGGACATGATAATTACAAGCCCAACCGCGCTGATAACGCGGCCTTTGGTATCGTAATATTTTTCAAAAAATTCCGGAATGGTGGAAACCTTCATGGCACGCAGCTTGCCCGCCGCCACAAGGCCCATAATAATGGCGCCCGCGCTCCACGCCGCGTTGTACCAGCCGGCTGCCATGCCAACCTTGTAAGCGTTTTCGGCAACGCCAACGGTAGAAGCCGCACCAACGGCAAGCCCCGTAATATTAACGGCAATCAGCACCGGGCCAAGTTTGCGCCCTGCAAAAAGATACTCCGCAGAGCCTTTATCCGCCCTGCTTTTAACGTAAAAACTTATTGCGAACAAAAGCGCAATATACACAACAACAATAATCAACTGAACATTCATCCTTCTGCACTACCTTTCTTCACAAAAAATCCGCTCTAAGCTACAATACTACCCTCCTGCTTTTAAAATTAGTTATATTATATCAACAATTTTTATTAAAGAAAAGTAAAAACTTTGCCCCTGCAGTTTAAAATTTTGTAAAAAATTTAACTAAACCGCGCCTTTAACAAGGATTTTGCGCTTTTGTGCCGAATATTTAAAAGATTGCAGAGTGAATTAAATTTACAGCCCCGCGCTGCGGCTTTAATTCACATTGCAAACGGAAGGAGGGACCGCCAATGTACAGAATTATGAAAAGCACCAATAACGGCATGGACGAACTGGAACTGGACAGCCTGGAAAAAGGCTGCTGGATAGACATCGTCAGTCCCTCACCCGAAGAACTGCACGAAGTGGCGGACGCCACCGGCATTCAGATGGACTTTTTAAGCGCCGCGCTTGACGATGAAGAAAAATCCCGTATCGAAACCGAGGACGACCAGATACTCACCCTTATCGACATCCCTGTCCTGCGCAGCAACAAGGATTACGACACCCTGCCGCTCGGCATTATTGTATCGGCAGATTACATTGTAACCGTCTGCCTGGAACCTAACGCCGTTATCGCCGATTTTTCTTCCTACAACTATAAAATGTTCAGTACCTTTAAAAAGACGCGTTTTCTCTTTCAGATACTCTATAAATCGGCAACATTATATCTGAAATATATCCGCATTATTATCAAACGCACTGACGAACTGGAACAGCACCTGCGCCAGTCCATGGAAAACAGCGAACTTTTTAATATGCTGGACTTGCAGAAATCCTTAACATACTTTACAACCTCCCTGCGCAGCAACTACATTGTAACCGAAAAACTGCTGCGCCTGCGCTCCACCAACCAGAGCGCGCACCTCATCAAACTGTATGAAGAAGACGAGGATTTGCTGGAAGACGTTATCATCGAATACAAGCAGGCTATCGAAATGGTTGAAATGTACAGCCACATTTTAAACAGCATGATGGAAGTGTTCGCCTCCATCATCAGCAACAACCTGAACCTTGTAATGAAGTTTTTGGCATCTGTAACGATTATACTCGCCATACCAACCACCATTGGCGGCTTATGGGGCATGAACGTGCCCGTGCCGCTTTCCGACAGCCCGTACGGATTTCTCGTAATAGGCGGCACCTCGCTTCTGGTTGCCGGGGTTACCGGCTACTGGCTGTGGAAACGCCGCATGTTTTAAGGAGCAGCAATGAGCAAAATTTTAGCGGAACAGTTACTTGCAGGCATTATACTTGCCGACAACGACAACAGAGAATACATTTACCTGCCCGGAGGCGAAGTTGGCAGCGAAGACCCGCATTGCGTATTTGAAAAAAACGGTGAGCGCGCCGGCGACCTGCCGCTTGAAGAAGCGGTGGAACTTGCCAAACGCCTGCACTTATCTCCGGGCCGCCATCCGGAGCTTGGCTCACGGGCGTGGTGAAGGGAGAAGTGCTGCCTGCGTAAAAACAGCAGTGCAGCTGCCCTGCTTTACATTTTACTAAAAACTTTTTGAATACTACAAAAAACACCTGTGGAAATATCCACAGGTGTTTTTATTTAATGCACTACTTTTAAATCTCCATGCCGCCGTCTACAAAGTTTACTTCTGCTTTGCGTTCACGGAAGTCTTTATTGCGGTCAAACGGAGCATCGTTAAAGAGGTAGTTCCAATTTTCATCCGGCATATAGGTTATTCCTTCCAAATCATATCCTAACCAGTTCGGATTGCCATTGCCAAAACGAATTTGGATAGACCATAAATTGTTCAATCCTCCCTGGAAAATTAAACCGCCTTCAGCATTTTGATGAGCTTTAAAATCATCAGCTGCAGCAACAAGCTGACCTGTTGCCGAATCATAGTATGCCTTTGTCAAGAATACTTTAAGCAACTGATTGCTATAACCGTCATAATTTTTCCAAATACCGCTGCCATCAGTATCAAAGTCAAAACCTTCATAGCTATCACTCTCTTTTTGAGCATCGCCAGTAATAACTCCAGTTGCAGACTTATCATCACTTACAAAGCTGTACGCATTATAAACTTTGCCATTCTCATAACCAGCACCAATTAAAATACCAGTTGTATTACTTGCATAGATATTAGTAATTTCGCCAGTATTATTACCTACCGCATTACCAAACTTATAATCACCAGTAACTCCAGTTGTGTTATAAGCATTGCTTAAAGTGCCGCTGTTATTGCCAACCAAGCCGCCAACGTTAGTGCCGCCGGTAATAGTGCCGGTATTTTTGCCGTCAGCCGTTATTACGGTGTTAAATACCTGGTCGATTGTACCGCTGTTGCTGCCTGCAATACCGCCGACATTTTCACTACCTGCTGCGTTGATTGCACCGGTGTTGTATCCTGCGGTTAAGCTGCCACTATCAGCATTATTGCCGATAAGGCCGCCGATGTTTTGGCCTGTACCTGCTGTAAATTCATAATCACCGTTTTGGTTATTATAAGTCCCTACATTAATAACACCGTTGTTGTAAATTTTATTAATATACATCCCGGCATCTTCACCAGCAACAGTATATCTTCCGCCAGTAATATCGGCTTTATTAACACCAATTAAACCGCCTACGTTATTCGTACCTGTTACGGTGCCAGTTACTTCATTAATAAGGCTGGAATATGTAATATCTCCGTTTTCATTATTAGTACCAATCAAGCCACCTGTACCACTGCCATCATTGCTATTATTGCCATGAACTTCACCTCTGTTTATCATAACAGTATTTGTAATAGCAGCATTATTTTCACCAATTAAACCACCGGCACCACCTTTAGTTGCAATAACAGTACCTTCATTGGTAATACCTACTTGCGCATTATTTTTGCCACCTATTGCAGCATCATTTTTGCCAATTACACCACCAACGTAAGACCCGCCAATAACAGTACCTTCGTTACTATTGCCCATACCGATAAGCTGACCTTTTTTTGTATTCCACCCAACAATGCCGCCTACATAAGAAGCATCCGGAGCAATAATAGTATTAGAGTTCATAGCATTTTCTATAATACCATCGTTCAAATCAGTGCCGTTTTGTCCTACAACGCCGCCAAAATATTGTGCGCCACTACCACCGTTTACAGCAGTATTTACATGCAATTCTACATCATTATTAGTATTGGTAATGGTACCAGTATTCAATCCGGCAACACCACCAACATACTGATAACCTGTAATACTTCCGCGGTTAATCAGGTTATTATTATTTTTATCTGCGGTAATTGTACCAGCATTGCTGCCTGCAATACCGCCGACATACTTCACACCAGTAATGGACGCCGAACTGTCGTTAACAAGGTTTGTTAAAACAGAGTTCTCGCTGGCGTTATTACCAACCAAACCACCGACATATTCATTGCCTGTAATTGTACCGTTGTTGCGTCCGTTGGTTACACTGCCGCTGTTTACACCAACCAAGCCGCCGACATTATCATCACCTTCAACGCCGGTTGCATTAACAACGTTTTCAACTTTTTTGCCTTCAGCATTTGTGCCGATAATACCGCCGACATTATTTGCCCCGCTGACGATACTTTCGTTATAACCACTGTACATATTGCCGTTGTTTGTGCCGATAATACCGCCAATATTGCTGCTATTGGTTGCACCGCCGTTGGTAACGCCAAGGCTATCAACATATTGTACATTGCCCTTTTCGGTATTAACGCCAACTACACCGCCAAGACCGCCAGTAGTAGTAACAGGATTTTGATTATCAACTTTAACTGTTACCGCACTGTCGCTGAAACTGTTGGAAAGGCCGCCATTATTTGTGCCAACCAAACCACCTGCAATGGCACTGGAACTGCCTGCGATAACACTGCCGGTGCTTTCAACATCGTAAATGCCGCCAGTTAATTCGCCGTCATTTTTATCATCAGTAAACTTACCGCTGTTATTAACACCAACAATGCCGCCTGCATTACCGTTAGATGTTACAGTGTTGCCAAAGGTTACAATCCCTTCAATGCGTCCGTTGTTCTCGCCTGCAACAGCACCAGCAGTTGTTGTACCGGTAAATGTGCCGCTGTAAATGTTAACGTCTTTAACAACGCCGCCTTTGCCAACACTACTGAAAATACCTGCATTAGTTAAAGTATTGCTATTTCCGCCATTGCTATCTTTCGTTGTATCAAGACCAATAATGCGGTTTCCGCGCCCGTCAAAAGTGCCGGTAAAACCATTAGCACTATTAGTACCAATCGCCTCATAACCACTTACATCGCTGGCATTGATGTCATTTTTTAAGGCAAAATTATAACCGAGAATACCGGTAGTTCTTCCTGCATCAGTTTCAGTTTTATAATAAGTTTGAATATTCTTAAGCTGCTCGCCGCTGCTTACCCAGATATAGGTTGAATCCTGAGCGTCATATGATGTAGTAACTTTTCCATCATTACCAATCACAGAAGCCGATATGTTAAGATTCTGCAATTCTTGCAACAAAGTATGGCCATTGGGTTCTGTATCATCATATTTGTTTAAATCAAATGCACCAGTTCCATAATTCCACATGTCAACGGCAAGTTTAGCATCGCCGCTTGCAGAATTTAAAGTTATTAACTTATCAGTATCGGATTTATTATTTTCAAAATGATGCATAAAGTTATGCAATCCTGTTAAAGCATTTGTTACAGTGCCGTTATCAGCCTGTACCTGCCCGATATTGGTAATGTCAAGCACAACTTCGCTGTCTGCACCGGTGCCGTTAAGAGTTAAATTACCGCCGATATCAAGGTCGCTGTCAACATAAACGTCGCCCGTACCGATTACGGTTAAATCGCCGCCGGTTGTAATAAGCCCCTGTTCTTTGTTGCCAAAATACAGGTTAACATTGCCGTCGCCGATATTTTCGCCAGCTGCATTGGTTCCTGCATTAATGGTAATATTGCCATCAACAGCAGAAGCGCCGGTAGTATGTGCAAAACGGTCGGCAATATCAGCCATAGAAGCATACGGATTATTAATATCGCCAGGCGTCCAAGTTACAGCACTATCTTCAATGCCTGGAATTGTTACGGTTGCGCCTTGAGTATTACTTGCTGAAGTTAAAGTACCATATACATCAACATCACCAGCAGTAATTGTTATGCTGCCGTTAGTATTAGGATTATCCCCTTCTTTTGTCCCGTTACCGGTAGCTGTTACATCACCATAAATAGTTACTTTGCCATTTGTTGTAATATTAACGGCAGAACCGTAAATATCAGCTGCACTGCCTATGCCAATATCGTTCTTAACACCATTAATATTCAATGCACCATCAGCATAAATAGTGCCGCCAAAATAGCCGCTGCCGCCACTGGTATTAACTTTATTAAGAGTTAAACCCGCACCATAAACAACAAGACCTGCCGCATTGCTGATGCCCAAATCAGACCAATTATAAGTTAAATCAGCCTTATTACCATTGGCTTTAATAATTGTCAGTAACGGGTCATAAGCCGTTCCGTACTGAATGGAAGTAATGCCTTCCGTAGAAAGATTTTTATCATAAAAATAATCTTCGGTATTAGGCAAGAAAGCATTTAAAATAGGAGTATTGCCGTCATAAATACGCCAGTTATTATCGGAAGCAGCTACGTTAGAACCACCATCAACATCTCCACCGGACTGTGTTGTAAAAGTAAACCCACCATAGTTTCCGCTATTACTTTTTTCATCAAAATCCATTGCACCGGTGGCATTATTCCTACCATTAGCACTTAAATCAGCAAATGGTAAATTATTATTCTTCTCATCTGGTTTAATATAATAAGCATTACTAATAGTATATTTCCCGATCCCAGTAGCTCCATAAATGCTGTATAAATTGCCATCACTAGCATATAAATTGCCAGTTGTATAAACGTTAGAAATATTAACTGAATGACTTCCTTCAGCTAAAATAAAGCCTAATATACCGCCTAACGATACGTCTGTACCATTTCCTTTAAAACCTCTAATTGTTCCGAGATTATAAGCATTGCTTATATTAATATCTCCTATAGTTTATGTGCAGCGCCAACTATACCACCGATTTGGCCTTGAACATTATTCTGGTTATAAACGGTTATGTTGCCTGTATTAAATACATTATTTACAGAACCTTCATGCATCCAGCCAACTATACCACCTACAACATTATAACCATTATAAATAGCACCGGTATTATATGCTTTTTCAACAGTACCGCTTAAACGCCCTACTATGCCACCAATATGACGGCCAAAATATTTAAATTCTTTATCACCTATCTGCCCTTTATTATATACATCATATAAATATACTTTGGCGTTAGATTCTTCTGTAGTATCACCAACTATGCCGCCCATATTTAAAGCATCAATAACTTTTCCACTACCACCAACTTGAGACTGCCTTGTTGAACGTAAATAACCTAAATTATATGATTTGGCAATTTCACCATTATACATCATACCAGCTATACCGCCAATCCCCGTATAACCAAGTACATCACCGGTATTATAGCTGTTGGAAACTGCAGCCTCTGTTACATTATTATCTTTTATAGTATCTGTAGAAGCACGGTCAATTTTACCAACAATGCCGCCTACATTAGCTGCTTTTTGCCAAGCTTTAACATCAGCAGGGTCGGCAGGTTCATCAGTATGTACCGTACCGCGGTTAGCGCCACCATCTATATACACATTATCGCCAAAAATATAACCAACTACGCCGCCAATGTTGCCTACAGTAAATTCTTCAGTAGCATTAGCTCCGGAACGGATAATTTCTGTTACAAAATTGTTTCCATTACGTGCACCGGTGGCCATAATATCGCCGCCATCATTAATGCCGGTTTTAATAATCCCAGTTCCACCAAAATAACCAGCAATGCCGCCTACATTATGCGCTCCGCGCACTTCATTTTCTTTATTGGTTGCATTGCTAATATTAGTATCAACAGCTTTACCAACTATACCGCCAACATTGCCAGCAGCGTAATATTCTTGTCCTTTTACTTTACTGCTGCTTACATCACCGGTATTTAAAACATCTGTTATTATACTGTTTCCAGAAGAAGTACCTGCAATACCGCCTACATTAGCAACATCAACATCATGCTTACCATAACCGTTACCTGAACCGTTACCTGCATTTCCATTTATATCATATTTATTATAATTATTTACAGCATAGTCAGAATGGAAAATATAATCTTCTTCAACACTACCACTCGCCAATACAGTACCGCTGTTTTCGGCATTTTGTACGGTGCTTTTTGTCATATTACCGACAATGCCACCGACGTTGTAAGCGCCGGTTACGTCCATGCGGTTGTAAACAAGGTTAGTATCGTCGCCAATGGTAGAATTTACGGCATGACCAACCAAACCACCAACGTTATAACCATTGCCGGATACATCGCCGAGGTTATAGCTGTTACCGATAAGACCTTTTTCTACTTCTTTAGTAGTATCTAACTTACTATTCTGCAAGTTACCAATAAGTCCGCCAACATTATAATCTGAACCATTAATAGTACCGGTATTTATAGCATCTTTAATCGCAGAATCATCCGCACTGCCCACAATACCACCGACGTTGCTGACGCCGCTGACAGCAGCACTGTTAACAACGTTAGTAAGAGTTGTATTGTTTGCATTGCCTACTATTGCACCGACATTATTACTGCCGGTAATACTGCCACCAACAAGCGTTACATTGTTAATATTAGCATCATGCGCAACACCAAATAAACCAACATTAGATGTTGTTTCTCTATTAATTGTTAAGCCAAAAATATTATAGTCTAAGCCATCAAAATTTCCGTAAAAACCGTACTTTGTTTCACCAGCAACTGTGGTTTGCATAACCTTTCCATCAGCACCTACACCAATAGACTTAAAGCCTTCATTTTTCACATCCTGCTCACTGTCACTCCAACCAGAAGTACCAGTAGCATCAATACTATTTCTCAGTGCATAGTTGCCGCCAAGATTAGTATCCATTGCTTGCAGCTGTTCAACATCTTCTACCCACATATAGCCTTTAACATCTTCTGTCGGCTTTTGCCCGTTGACAAGAACATTATCATTAAAAGTTTTATCTTTTCCAGCATAAGTATCTTTCTTCGCACCAGTATTATAAGCGTCATAACCAAGCAACACATCATTTACATCATCAGTTTTAACAATAAAGTTATCAGTTACTACATCATTTTTCTTTATGCGTTCAGTATCAATAACAATACGCCCATCGCCTTCAAAAGTAACTTTATTTGCGTTGATATTGCCAAGGCTCATTAAGACGGCGTCAGCATTTTTGCCAGTATTAATCATCTCAGGTGTAATTGTGCCGGCAAAAGCGCCTAATTTATCTTCATTAAGATATTTATTCGACACATACAAGCTGCCAACGTTAATTTGCGCACTGTTGCCAATTTGCACGCCTGCCGGGTTAACGATAAAAATATGACCGTTATTATTGGCGTTTATAGTACCGTAAATTTGCGACATATTTCCGCCGTTGACATAGTTTAATGTATTATGATTTTCAGGGCCCCAAAAATTAACGGTAGCACTGCCGCCTACATTAAAATCTTTCCAAGTAATAACAGCATTATTTTTGCTTTGAGTAATATCCATCTGCAAACCATTATTACCTGTAACAATATTACTATCATTGCCGCCAGTAACAAAATGTCCAACACTCGGCAGCGTGCCGTTGCCAATTACGCTTGTTGCTGCATGCAGCGGCAGGGTATACATTACGGCAGAACCGGCCAGCAGGCATATTAAAAGGTTTCGTTTAAGATTCTTTTTACTGTTCATTATATTTTCCTCCGTAAGTTTTTAAAGGAATTTTTAATGAGTCCATTACATATTCATTAATATTAATCAGAACATTTTATAAAGCTGGAACCAAAGCCTGCCGTCATGGTCATCGCGCTCAATGCGGTCAGGTCGCGCGTCAATCTTGCGGGCGTAATCAAGCTGGGCATACCAGTCGCCGGGTTTGGCGTAACGTAAGCCAACGCCCCAGCCTGCCAGGTGGTCCATGGTGCCGTCGTATTTATTTTTAACGGCGCCGCTGTCGATAAACACTGCTGCTTCCAAACCTTCAATGCCGGTTGCGCGGCGGATTTCAGCCGTTGCCAGGTAGCCAAGGTCGCCGTAGCCATCGCTTGCGCCATAAGCACGCACACCGTTAATGCCGCCAAGGTAAAACTGTTCACTGCCGTCCAGCGCGCGGCTTGCCATTTGCCCGCTGGCTTTAATGCGGTAATTCCAGTCGCCATCATACCAAACGTTCAGCAGGTCGCCGGTCAGTTTATGGTAACCGCCGTCATAATAAGCATTCTGCCCTTCAGTATCAATATCGCCGTACCAGTAAATTAAGCTGTACTGCGTAAACTGGTTTACATTGTACTGGCTGCCGCTGATGCCAACATGCCATACATCCGCGTCTTTTTCGGTTTTCATGCGTCCTAACTCATTAATGCTGAAACGCAGTTCATCTTCAATATCGCGGTGGTCATAACCGTAAATCGCGGTTATGCGGTTGCTGCGGTCACGGTAAACCGGCGTCATGCCGTAAAGGCTGATGCCCTTGGATTTGCCGAGCGTATCGTAAAAGCTGTTGGTGCTCATTTCATAGCTGCTCTGGCTGTAAGCCACACCTACGCGGGTACCGCGGCTGCCGATTGGCAGTTCGTAACGGATGCCGTAGTTTTTAACATCGTGGCTGGAGAGCATGCCGTTTAAAATAAATTTGTCGCCAATTTTGCCGGGGTTGTTGATTTCGGTATTAAAGCCATAGCGGTAACGCCCGCTCCAATAACCGCCGCCGTTATCTGTAAAAACATAATTGTTCCATACGGGTCTGCGGGTTGCTTCAACATCAAGGCTGGTTGTGCCCGGCTCGCCGCCCGGTTTTAAAACAGCGCGTGCCTGTACGCCCGGAAGGTCGTTAATGTTGTTAATGGCGTCTTCCAGTTTGCTGTCGGTAATGGTGCTGCCCGGCTTTAAGCCGCTAAGGTAGTTATTCAGCACGCCGGTAGCAATATCGCTGTCATTCTGCGTAATATTTATTTTATCGTAATTGGCTACATACACTTTTATTTCAAGGCTGCCGCCTGCAACTTCTTGCGGCGGAACAACTGCCTGTGCAACCGTATAGCCGCATTCTTTAGCGTATGCCGTAATTTCTGCCGTTAAATTATTCAGTTCCGCAACTTTAACGCTGCGTTTTTGGTATTTGTTTAAAATTTCCTGAAGCCGTCCCACTTTATCCGGCAGTTCAAAGCCGGTAAGCTTAATGCTTTTAACATAAAAAGCAGGGTCATCTTTTGTGCCGGTATTTCCGGGGCGGAATTCTCCGGACGGAGTTTCATCTCCACTGACAACGTCCTGCCGACCAGTACGGTTGTACGGGTGCGGCGTAACAGCTTCCTTGTCAAAAGTAGGTATCGGCGACTGTGCTAATGCGCTGCTTGCCACTAACAGGCACACTGCCGCCATCCCAACGGTTTTCTTCATAACTATCACTCCCCAAAAAATTATAAATACAAAAGTTCATCTTATTTTGATAACTTTACATTAATTGATATTAATATATTTTAACATATTACAGACAAAACTGACAAGTAGGGTTATAGTTTGTTTTTTAGCTGTAAGAGTAATATTTTTATTATTTATTAAAATACACAATGCCATTCAGCAGTCTTTTTTATAAATATCTATTTTAATTATTT
>ULRC01097366.1_pt1 | contig 13133 bp, 8 predicted proteins | sample 1955101 | NCBI WGS metagenome assembly ULRC01 (sample SAMEA4835672, study PRJEB28245) | human gut metagenome | biome: gut microbiome; material: fecal sample | place: Denmark | collected 2008 | reverse complement strand
AATATTTTCCGTCGGCAGGGATAAGCCCGCCGCCATCGGATGTCCGCCAAATTTTGTAAGCAGTTCCTTGCATTTTGTGATTTCTTCAAACATATTATAGCCTTCAATCGAGCGGCCCGAACCCTTTGCGCCGTCCGCCGCATCGGTAATGACAATCGACGGCTTGTAGAAATGCTCTCTTAAACGGCCTGCGATAATCCCCGCCACGCTCTCATGGCACTCCGGCAGATACACCACCAACACGTTATCTTCATACAAATCCGTTCCTTCGACCATTTCAATTGCTTTTTTCGCTTCCGTATCCGTCATATTTTTGCGTTCTTCATTTAATTCCCGCAATTCCTGTGCCATTTCATGCGCCTTACCGGGTTCGGTGCATAACAATAGTTCAATTGCGCGCTGTGCCGTGTCAAGCCGTCCGCTGGCATTTAAACACGGTCCAATAATAAATCCGATATGATATGCCGATAAATGAGCCGCATCCAGCTCGCAGGCTTCAATCAGCGCCCGCAGTCCGGTATTTTTTGTCGTTGCAATCCATGCCAGCCCCTGTCTTACGATGACACGGTTTTCATCTTTTAAATCCACGACATCGCCGACCGTTGCGATTGCCGCAAGTTCCGTATATTCTTTAAAATCCGTCTTGTCCAGTCCCAGTTTTTCATATAAAATCTGCATGACCTTGTATGCCACAACCGCGCCGCAGATTTTATCAAACGGATATTCACAGTCCGGCTGTTTCGGGTCTACTATTGCATCGGCGCAGGACGTCAGCAGTTTCTTTTCGCCGTTTTCCTCGGTAAACGGGATATCGTGGTGGTCGGTTACAATCACCGTAAGCCCGTGTTCCTTTGCATACTGAATCTGTGGAATTGCCGCAATACCGTTATCACAGGTCAGAATCGTATCTTTCCCCTCTGCAGCCGCATTGTCAATTAAATGTTCATTAATCCCGTATCCGTCCGTAATCCGGTGCGGCACAACGTAATCCACGTCTGCGCCAGCCTTTTTTAATGCTTTATAAAGAATTGTAATCGAACAAATTCCGTCAATATCGTAATCCCCGATAATCCGGATTTTTTTATGCTGTGCGATTTTTTCCGTTAAAATATCTACCGCTTTTTGTGCATCCTTTAACAATTCCGGTGCGTGCAGTCCGTCGATACTGCCGTTTAAATACATCTGCATTTCTTCATCGGTACAGACGTCACGGTTACGCATAATCCGCGCAATCACCTGGTCAATTCCGTATTTTTGCTCTATCGCCTTAAAATCCGCTTTTTTGGCATATACCAGCCACTTACTTTTCATTTGCTCTCCATTCTAAAAAAACAGGGGACTCTTTATTTAGAATCCCCTGTCAGATTTCTCAAATTTACTTTTACTGCTCAGTGTGTCTTAAACCTGCGCGCCGTCTTCGTAAGTCTTTGCTTTTACAGGCTGTTCATTCACAATACCGCGCTTCTTTCCACCCATGATATACCACAATGCACTTGTGATACAGATTGACGAATAAGCACCTGCCAGAATACCCACAATCAATGGTGCCGCAAACTCTTTTACAGATGCAACGCCGAAGATTAACAGGCATACCAGCATAATGAGTGTTGTCAGTGTCGTATTGACATTTCTTGTAAATGTATATGTAATTGAAGAATTTACAAGTTCTGTAATATCGGTCTTTGCATTGGCACTCTTTAACTTCTCACGGATTCTGTCAAAGATAATGATTGTACCGTTGATAGAATATCCGACGATTGTCAGCATACATGCAATAAACGTTGTTCCGACAGATACTCTTGCCAGTGCATAGAAAGTCAACACAATCAATACATCGTGAATGAGCGCAATAACAGCGGCTGCCGCAAAGCGGATATCACGGAAACGGAACCAGATGTAAATCAGCATACAAACGGTTGCAATAATGACGGATACAAACGCATCACGCTTCGTCGTTGCACTGACAGATGAACTGATTGTATCAGATTCTACAATTGTACCATCCTGAACCGGATACTTTGCTGTTACTGCATTTTCCATTGCTTCACGCTGGTCTAATGTTAAATCCTTTGTCTTAAAGGATACCTTTGTACTGTTCTGTACCTTCTGCTGCTGTACTTCCGTTACATTTGCAGCTGTTTTGATAATCGGAATCATGTCATTTTCGATTTCTGCCTGTGTGTATTCCTTATCAAATGTAAAGGTTGTTGTTGTACCGCCGACAAATTCAAGGCTGTAATTTAAAGTCTTCTTACCGGCTGCGGAAAATGCACCCATACCGATAAATCCTGCCACGATGACAACAATTGAACCGATAAAGCACCATTTTCTGATACCGAGTACGTTAAAGGTCTTTTTATGTACGGTCTTGCCATACCACTTTGGATCGGTAAATCCGAAGTTATAAAGCAGCTTCATAATCACTCTTGTAATTACAAGTGCCGTAAACATTGAAGCTACAATGCCGACTGCCAGTGTCGTTGCAAAGCCCTTAATCGGACCTGAACCGAAAATATAAAGAACAGCTGCGGAAATCAGTGTTGTCACATTACCGTCGACAATCGCTGACAGCGCTTTGCTGTAACCGGTTGTAATGGCACTTTCAACGGCTCTGCCCGCTGCAATTTCTTCACGGATTCGTGTATAAATAATGACATTTGCATCAACTGCCATACCGATACCGAGGATAATACCTGCGATACCCGGCAGTGTCAGTGTCAGATCGTATACGCTTACTAAAATTAATACACCTGCTGTGTAAATCCATAATGCAATCGTTGCGACAACACCCGGAATACGGTAAACTGCAATCATAAATACACATAATAAAACCAGACCGAGAATTGCTGCATAAAGGCTGGTCGTAATCGCATCATGTCCTAACTGTGCACCTACGATGTTAGAACTTACTTCCTGTAAGGTCAGCGGAATTGAACCGATTCTTACGAAAGTTGCCAGTGTGTCGGCTGATTCATAAGATTCCATATTGGTAATGGAAGCTGTTCCGCCTGTGATTTCTGACTGTACAGTCGGTGCACTCTTTACTTCACCATCATATACAATATAAATAATTTTATTTAAGTTTGCCTTAGTGGCTTCGGCAAATTTTGTAGAACCCTCATCTGTAAATGTAAGCTGTACACCAAATGAACTTGATGAGTTTGATGAGGTATCTGTGTATGCCTGGGCGCCCTTCACATCAGAACCGGTAAGCAGCGGTGTGTATTCTTCGCCGTTTGCCCATGCTGCATAGCCGTCTGAATCAAGGAATTCCAATGAACCCGGTGTACCGAGTTCCTGTAAAATTTCGTTGGCATCCGTAACACCCGGAATTTCAACTGTAATACGGTTATCACCGGCTTTATATACCTGTGATTCTGTACTCTTACCCTCTACACGCTTTTGCAGCTTGTAAATCGTATCATCGACATCCTGTGATGTAGGATTGTCTTCCTGAATTTCGTAAGTAATACTTACGCCGCCTGCTAAGTCCAAACCCAGATTGATGTCTTTTGCACTACCTGAACCATTTTCATCAATACCAAAGATAGCAATGAGTGTAAATCCGATTGCCATGGCTGCAATGATGATGGAGTAGCAGACTTTTTTTGTCATGTTATACTTCATTTTTGCGGTTACTCCTTCTCCACATTGTTCATTTTGGTCCGTTTAATCCTCTGCCAGTGCTGCTTTTATCATAATCGCACATTCAATTCTTTTTCTCTGCAATTCACAACCTATATCATAAGCATCGTTGATATTGCCGTGGAAATTGTATGAATTGGCCGCACAGCCGCCGCTGCAGTAAAACTTTGCAAAGCATTTTTTACATTTTTCCTTAGAATAAACATTGCTGTTTTTGAATTCTTCACGGATATCTGTTCTTGTGATTCCTTCATCAACATTTCCCATCAGGAACTTTTCATTTCCAACGAACTGATGACATGGATAAAAATCTCCCCACGGGGTCACTGCAAGATACTCACAGCCCGAACCACAGCCGGATAATCTCTTTGCCACACATGGACCGCCGTTTAAATCAATCATAAAATGGAAGAAATTAAAACCGTTGCCGGCTTTCTTTCTCTTAACCAGTTCTTTTGCAAGCATGTCATACTGCTCACAAAGATAAGGAATATCTTCCTCCCTGATTGCATATGAATCTGTCGGCTGTGCAACAACAGGTTCTACGGAAATCTGTTCAAATCCTTCATCTGCCAGATGCAGAACATCTTTTGAAAAATCCAGATTGTTATGCGTAAAGGTGCCTCTTACATAATAATTCATCTGGTTTCTGCTCTCTGCAACTTTCTTAAACTTCGGCATGATAATATCATAAGAACTTCCGTGTCCGTTTCTTGTCGGACGCATCAGGTCATTGATTTCTTTTCGTCCATCGATACTTAATACGATGTTGGACATTTCTTTATTTGCAAATTCAAGAATCTCGTCATTTAACAGGATTCCATTGGTTGTAAGCGTAAAACGGAACTTTTTGTTGTTCGCTTCTTCAATACTTCTTCCGTATTCAACAAGCTGTTTTACAACTTCCCAGTTCATTGTCGGTTCTCCACCGAAGAAATCGACTTCCAGATTCTTTCTGGAACCGGAATTGGCAACTAAAAAGTCAAGCGCTTTTTTACCGACTTCAAAGCTCATTAACGCTCTGCGGCCGTGATATTCGCCTTCTTCTGCAAAGCAGTAGCGACAGGCAAGATTACAGTCATGCGCAATATGCAGACAGAGTGCCTTTACAACCGTCGGTCTGTCTTTAAATGCATCGATATAATTTTCATAAATATCTTCTGTAAATAACTGTCCTGCTTCTTTTAACTGTTCTATTTCAGAATAAGCCTCTCTGATATCATTTTCCGGGTACTTGTTTTCAAGTTCCTCAACAATTGTATCAAGCGGCATCTTCTCATAAAGTGCGATGATATCATAAACCATATCATCTACAACATGTACTGAACCACTGTTGACATCCAGCACGATGTTATAACCATTATTTTTATACTGATGTACCATTTCTAATTTTCCATTTCTTTTCTTAATTGCTGTCTGCACAATAATCTTATTGCGAAAGAAAGAGAGTGTTGATAAAACCTTAACACTCTCTTATCAATTACATTAGTTATTCTTGTTCTCGCAGCTCTGATTACCTACTGTGCAAGAAGTCTTGCAGGCTGACTGACATGATGTCTGGCATTCGCCGCATCCGCCGTGCTTCATTGTATCTTTCAATACGCGGTTGCTGATTGTCTTAATATGCTTCACGACAATACCTCCTTTTGTTTATAAACTAACGTTTATTATATCATAGCCTTGTTTTCATTTCAACTGTTTTATATCAGATAAGCCCCATACTGCGTAACAGGTAAATCCAGCCGGTCAGCGTAATAGAGGATAATAACGTCGTAAGTACAATGATACTGGATGCTAACACACCGTCATTGTCCATATTTTCCGACATAATATAGCAGCTCACGGTTGTCGGTGATGCCACCATAATAAGAATTGCCACCAGCTCCTGATTGCGGTATCCCATGGCAACAGCTATCGGCAGGCAGACTGCCGCAATACCGATTAACTTAATAAAGGTTGCAATTACGGTCGGCTTAATCTTTTTAATTGCCTTTCTGCCCTCAAAACCCGCACCGATTACAATCAGCGCTATCGGTGTCGCCGTCTGCGCGATACTTGTCAGCGTCTTATTAATAATCACCGGGAACTGCACATGCAGTAATGAAAACGGCAGTCCCAGTACGATTCCTATAATAATCGGATTTTTTAAGACATTGATAAAGGCTCTCTTAATTACCGCACTGTGTGGCTCTTTCTTGACCGCACTGCCTGTTTTTACCTCCGGGTGTGCTTTTAATGTCAGAATAATGACCGAATAAATATTAAATAACGGAACGGCTGATACAATCATCAACGGTGCCATGCCGGTTGATGAGTACATATTCTGAATAAATGCCATGCCAAGAATTGCCGCACTGCTCCGGCAGGCACACTGCACAAAGCTTCCCTTCTGCGTATCGTCCTTCATCAACAGTTCCGTCACCACCCATATAATTACGAAAAATGCTGTTGTTGCAAGCATACAGTACAGCACAAACCGGATATCAAACTGCGATGTCATGTCTGCACTTGAAATCTGTTGGAATAACAGCACTGGCAGCGCTACATGAAACACATATTTATTCGCCTTACTGACAAAATGTTCATCAATCACACCAAGCTGTTTTATCACCCAGCCGACAATCATTACCAAAAAAATCGGCACTGTTGCATTAATACTGTAAATAAAACTATCCATTCTTATCTTTTCTCCCTTTTCACCTTATAATCTGTATTAATTTCTAACGCATTTTACCATATATTGTGATATTTTTTGAGGGAATTGTCAAGAATGATACTGTTTTTACAACAACTATGCCTTTGTTCTGCTCTGTTAAAGTTTTGCGGAGTCTTTACTGTTTCTTTAACTGTTCAATCTGTGCCATGACTGACTGTAATTGCCGCTTCATTGTTTCAATTTCATCTTTTTGTGTGTCAATGGTATTCTGTTTAGCCTCTAGTTCTTCCTTTTGAGTATTAATGGTTGTTTTCTGTTCTTCAAGTTCATTCTTCTGCGTACTGATAGTTGCTTTCTGCTGTTCCAGTTCTCCCTTCTGTGTGTCAATGGTTTCCTGCTTTGCTTCCAATTCTTCTTTCTGAACATCAATCGTATCCTGCATTTCATCTATCATGTACTGCACCGTATTTCTATCCAGTTGAATCAATTCCTTTGAAAACATTTCCATCACCTTTTCCACATTCTGACACATGACATAGATTTCTTCGTACATCTCTTTAAACTCCGGGTACTGTCTGATTAATTCAATGATAATCTCCGGTTCATCTGTACTTAAAAAAGTCAGCCACGCTTCTGTTTTATTCCAGCACCTGTTTGCACTGTTCTTACCGTTGCTCTTACCATCATTGTGGTAGATTCCGCGGAAAATGTCAAGCGGTATAAACACATATTTTTGCAGTAATTCAAGCTCCAATCCCGTGTCTGACTGCTGTTTAAATTTGTGAATGTAATTTTGGGGATATTCGTGAAATTCTTTGATACTTGTTTCAAAGAATACGATCGTATAGACGGATTTTATATCCTTATAACTGAAGGCTTTTTTCTTTTCGCCTTTGACTCTCTTATACTGTCTGAGCAGTAAATCCGAGGAATAACAGGCACTTCTCTGTCCCGGAAAGCTGTACCCGATTTTCTGGACTTCGACATTGGCAAGACTGGTATCGGCAAGTTCTACTAAGATGTCCATAATAAGCAGCGACTGTTCATCTGCCAGCCTTGTAGAATCGCCCGGAAGCACTCTTTTAATTGTAACGCTCTGCCCCAGTAAAAGGGATAGTAATTCATTAAGCCGCTCCGGCGTGTTTTCAGGATTCATAATTTCTTTAAAGAACGCATCGTATAAAATTTTGACACCTTTTACTCCCGTGCAGTAATCTAAAAATTCTTCCTGCTGTTCTTCGTCCCATTCCCGATATTTTTCTAAGAGCTTGGGATTCTCATAGATTTCCTGTTTGATATCCTCCCGCTCACGAATCATCGGAAAGTATTGTTTTAATTTACTTGTGTTTTTTGGCAATCGCACCGCCCCTTTCTTTTGCAATTTGTTCATTGTTCAATAACATTTATTAATGTACATCAATGCTCATAGATATTATTGATGTATTTACCATACTTCATATAATAATCTTTGTCAATATATTTTTTAAATTATTTATATAATATCCCTGATTTCATATATCTTCTCTACTACATTGTTTCCATATGGATGCCCATTATCATTCGGATAATTCGTTACATCATCTGCCGGTACTCCTGACGGCTCTCCTGTCGTATATTTATTCGTATGCCAGATACTCGATTCACAGGCTGGGCATATAATGCCAGTCCATATGTGGTTATTCTTCCGTCACTTTTTTCTGTCGTATTTAATTCTCCTTCAAATGCAGGATGTATATGACTGTTATCTTCAGGGTCTTCCATTCTTTCCCCATTTGAAAAACAGATATTGGAATACTCTCTGTTAAACTCATTTTGCTTTCCTATTCCGTCACAATATACTGCATTGGCTGACCACTGTGGTACATTATAATAAGTCGGTACTCCCAGTTCTGAAAGCACCATGCTTCCATATTCCAGCTCTGTGGTTGATGTTGCACTGTTGTCACACAGCCACCTTGCTGTTCCATAAATGTATTTGTACACTCATTAATACTTTTCCTCCTGTAACTTAATATTTATACTTTTAGTAATATTATGAAATTGGCAATTTCAACCAATTCCCACGCCCATTATATATAAAAAAAAAACTATAATAATAGTTTTCTATATATCTGCACCTCTGCCACAAATTTTTCCAAAAACACCATTTTCCAATCCGCTCTGTCTACAAACAAAAAACCACAGAAACGGCTGTGTTTAGCACGCACCGTTCCTGTGGTTTTGTCTTTTATATTTTCTTTTATTATCTGTTATCTACCAGTTAATCCTGCTTTTCGCCCTGAATTTCCAGCCAGTATGTATGCTCCAGCGGTCCACTGCCCTTTCCGAGGTTTAAGCCCGCCTGCAATGCACCTGTAATGTAACGTTTTGCATTTTCCACGCTCTCCTGCATGGTGTGTCCCATTGCCAGATTACATGCGATTGCCGAAGACAGCGTACAGCCTGTGCCATGGGTATTGTCATTTTCCACACGCTTTCCTTCAAACCAGAACGTCCCTCCCTTTGTATAAAGGCAGTCGTTGGCAGTATTGCGCTCATGTCCGCCTTTTACAAGCACCGCTGTATCCGTTCCGATTTTATCATAAATCGCCTTTGCCGCCGCTTCCATATCCTGTGCATTTTCAATTTTTCTGCCGCAAAGCACTTCCGCCTCCGGAATATTCGGTGTAATTACGCTCGCAAGCGGCATAAGCTGTGTCACAAGTGTTTCCTGCGCTTCCTGTGCAATCAGCCGGCTTCCGCTGGTAGACACCATAACCGGGTCTAATACGACTCTGCCCGGCCGGTATTGCTTTAAGGTGTCTGCTATTACCTGAATCAGCCCGCTGTTGGATACCATGCCGATTTTTACCGCATCGGGGAATATATCCGTAAAAATGCAGTCTAACTGGTTCTTTAAAAATTCCGGTGATACATCGTAAATGCCGTATACACCGGTCGTATTCTGTGCCGTCAGGGACGTAATGGCACTCATGCCGTAAAGCTTATGCGCCGCAATCGTCTTTAAATCCGCCTGAATCCCCGCGCCGCCGCTGCAGTCGCTCCCCGCTATCGTCAATACTGTCTTCATAACTCTCCTCTTTTCCGTAAATGCTTCCGAATCTATTTGCGGCGTCTACGGCACAAATAGCTGTATAAATCGAAATGAATGTGCAAAGCACATTCTCGCGCCGAGCGCGGTCGTTTGCGACAAACTACATCTTCGCGCGAGTGCGCATCACCGGCACGTAGTGCCTTTTGTGCAATAGGGAATTCTATCAGAATTTCCTATTACACAAAAAAGGCTTGTACCGTCAATCCGATACAAGCCACCCAAAGTGCAGTCGGCGGGACTTGAACCCGCACGAGCGCAATGCTCACTAGATCCTTAGTCTAGCGCGTATGCCAATTCCGCCACGACTGCGTATTATGTAGCGCCGTAATCAACAGCGCCTATACATAATACCATTGACACTGATTCATGTCAACTGTTTTTTTCATTTTTTTATTTTTTTCTGCATATTTTATGCCTTTACCCTGACAATATTATAGTACGATTTTGCGGTAAATGCATATACCAGTCCGTATATCACGCAGAATATGCCAAGCGTAATCAAAGTACACATGCCAAACAGCTTTGTTTCACCCATCGCCAGCATCCGCACCATCATCTGGATAATCCTGAAGGATACGGCAATATGAATCCCTGCTGCCACAAGCGGCAGAAAAAATACCATCAATACCTGACTGCGGATAGTCTTTTTAACCTCTGTCAGGCTCATGCCGACATTCTGCATAATTTCAAACCGTTTTTTATCCTGATACCCCTCTGAAATCTGCTTATAATAGATAATCAGCGCCGTTGCCATTAAGAACAAAATTCCGATAAACAGTCCCACAAACAGCAGCCCGCCGTATATCTGATACAGCTGTTCTGCCATCTCATAGCGGTTTTCTGCTTCTACATAGGCACTCTCTATATCGATCCGGTATAAATCTTCTGTCAGTTTCTGACTTTCCTGTTTTGAAAGATTGGTATTATACTGTACACAGTACTGCAGGTTCTGCATATTTCCTGCTTCCAGTGCCTGCTGCCGCCACTTTTGCACGTCCTCTTTTCCCGGAACAACCACCAGCAGGCATTTCACTGCGCCGCTGTAAGCCTGCAGTCCAAAATCCATCTCCGGTTCCGGAAGATAAGATGCAATCTGATAGTCATTCACCGCTGTGCCTATCTGCATCTGCATGGATGTCTGTCCTTTTAACTCCTTATTTTGCGTATACAGTAAAACTTCTCCGTCTTTTAAGGTTTCTCCTGTATGGCAGACCGTGTTATATTCATCTAACGAAATGACTTCCATATATACGCCCTGCTTTTCATCTGCAATTACCAGTCCTTTGCCGTCTGCAAGCGTATACTTTCCATCTCCGCCGTAAGCCGTTATCATTCCCATTGAATGAACCGCCGTATAATCCTTCACCGTAACCTGATGCGTTTCGTTGATCTTCGCAATTTCTTCATCAACCGCCGCTGTATCCTCATAGTCTGATAGATTTGCGGTCACATCAATTTCTTTCGGACTTCTGGCCGCAATTGTTGTCTGAATTCCCGCATACAGTGATACGGTTGTTGAAATGCTGATTAACACCATTGTTGATAATATACAGATGTTGGCAAGCCCTGCCGCATTCTGCTTCATTCTGTAAATCATGCCGGATATACTGAAAAAATGTCCCGTCCGGTAATAAAAATGCTTATTTTTGCGCATAAGCTTTAACAGTGCAATACTGCCTGCCGTAAACAGCGCATACGTACCAATCACAACCAGTATGACCGCAATAAAAAATGTATTCATCGCCGCCATCGGTGACTTTGTGGTTAATGCAAAATAATACCCGAAACCGATACAGCAAAGTCCTATCAATGTCATCAGAATTTTTGTCTTCGGTTCTTTTTCCCCGGCTTCCGTGCCGTGCAGCAGCTCAACCGGATTCGACAGATGAATTTTACACAGGTTGTATAAAAATGTTACAAAATAGATTGCCAGAAAATAACCGCCCGTCATAAACACCGAGGTCATTTCCATTTGGAATTTCGGCACACTGCTTACCGCAATCATTTTCATCAATATCAGGAACATCAGTTTGGAAAACACCATTCCCAGAATCATGCCCGATACAAAGACCGTGATAAAAACAAAAACATTTTCAAAAAACATCATGACTGCAATATGGCGTTTTTCCATGCCGAGAATATTGTAAAGTCCGATTTCTTTTAACCGCTGTTTCATCAGAAAGCTGTTAATATAAAACAGAAATACAACGATAAATATCCTTGCAACCCACAATCCAATTGGAAGCAGTGCCAGAATATTGTCCGAATACGGCATTTTCCTGATACCATCGTTATTCATCAGCGAAACCATCATGTAGTACATCATCACCGAAAAAATTCCCATTATTATATAAGGAAAGAATATTTTTTTGTTCTTTCTAATGTTAGACACTGCCATTTTGGCGTAAAACAGACTATTCACCCTGCTCACCTCCCGTTGCAAGGACCGTGAGTGCCGCAGAAATCTTTGCGTACATTTCCTCATCACTCATATTCGCCTTGTAAATCTGATGGAACACTTCTCCGTCTTTAATAAACAGCACACGCTTTGCACGGCTTGCCGCTTTGGTTGAATGCGTTACCATTACAATGGTCTGACCGTCTTCGTTAATACTCTGAAATAAATCCAGCAGCTGGTCTGTCGAGCGGGAGTCCAGCGCTCCTGTCGGTTCATCGGCTAAGATCAGCTGCGGCTGTGTAATCAGCGCTCTTGCGACTGCGGCACGCTGCTTTTGTCCGCCGGATACTTCATACGGATACTTTTCCAGCAAATGCGTGATTTCAAGCTTCTTTGCAATCGGTTCTAATTTCTGCATCATTTGCGGGTACTGTTCTCCTGAAAGCACCAGCGGCAGAAAGATATTATCTTTTAATGAAAATGTATCTAACAGGTTAAAATCCTGAAAAACAAATCCCAAATTAGTCCTGCGAAACGCCGATAACTCCTTATTTTTAATTTCTACGGTATTTTTTCCGTTTAAAAGAATCTCTCCGGCTGTCGGACGGTCCAGTGCCGCAAGGATATTAAGCAGCGTTGTCTTTCCCGAACCGGACTCACCCATAATCGCTACGTATTCTCCGTCCTCTACACTGAAATTGACATTGCTTAATGCCTGCACCTGATTTGCACCCAGCCTTGTTGTATATACTTTTTTTACATTTCTTACTTCCAGTAATGACATATTTCCTCCATTCCAGCACCGCTGTGCTTTTGTTATCTTACAATCACAGTATATAAAAAGATGAAATGCAGTTCCATAACTTAAACTTACATTTCATCTTCCTAACCTTACACTTTTGTAAGAATTCTTTCTATTCGTGCCGGGTATGGTGCTGGCGTATCGTCAGCAGTACCTTTGTTCCGTGATACGGTTCTGATTCCACCTCAATATCAATTCCAAGCTGGTCTGCCGCCTTTTTACACAGATACAGTCCGATTCCCGATGATTTGCTTGCGCCGCGCCCATTGTAACCGGTATATCCGCGTTCCATAATACGCGGCAGGTCCTCACTTTGAATCCCAATGCCGTTATCTTCAATAACAAGCACCGTATCGGATTTTAACAGTGTTTCTTTTTCGTAGATTTTTACCGTTCCGCCCTTTTGCGTATATTTTACTGCGTTAGACAGCAGCTGTTCCAGAATAAATAACAGCCATTTTTCATCCGTTTCAATCTCACTGTGCAGATTTTCCATTACCAGGGTAATCTGACGGTGAATAAACTGTCCCGCAAAACG
>ULRC01069870.1_pt1 | contig 13442 bp, 11 predicted proteins | sample 1955101 | NCBI WGS metagenome assembly ULRC01 (sample SAMEA4835672, study PRJEB28245) | human gut metagenome | biome: gut microbiome; material: fecal sample | place: Denmark | collected 2008 | reverse complement strand
GGTGGATCTGGTCGCCGGAGGAAAGCTGAAGCAGCGGCGCGGAGGCGGCGGGCTTCTGCGCCGCGAGTTTTTGCGACGCCTGCGATTTTGGTCTGCGCTGCATGACGCTGTCGTAGCGCGCCGCGCCCTGACCGTAGCTACCGTAGCCGCGCGTAGAATACGAGCTTCCCTCGTCAAAGCTCGTGTCGCCAAAGCCGGACGCACCCTGCGCCTGACGGCCGACCCAGTCGGCATTCTCCGACGGGACCTCCTCCAAAAAACGCGAGGGTTCACTGACGCTCGTGCGGCCAAACAGCATGCGCTGGCGCGTGCAGGTCATCGTCAGGCGCTCCTTTGCACGCGTCATCGCGACATAGCACAGTCTGCGCTCCTCTTCGACCTCTTCATCGTTGTAGCGCACGCGCTCGCCGGGGAAGATGCCCTCCTCCACGCCGACGACATACACACACGGGAACTCAAGACCCTTTGCGCTGTGCATCGTCATCATCGTCACGCAGTTGTCGCTCGTCGCGCTGTCGAGGTCGGTGTAGAGTGCGATCTCGTTCAAAAAGCCCGAGAGCGTCGCATCCTCCGGATCGTTTTCGAGGAACGAAACGATGTTCGACTTGAGCTCCTGCACGTTTTCAAGCCGCCCACGGCTCTCCACGTCGCCCTTTTCCTGCAGCGTGCGTACATAGCTCGTCTGCTCGCAGACCGCGTCATAGAACTCCGCGAGCTCCATCGTGTCCGCCATCTCGCGCAGCGCGGCGATGAGCTGGGCGAAACGCTCGAGCTTGCCCGCCGCGCTCTTGAGCACGGCGTACTCCCCTGCGTGCTGCAAAACGGCCATCATCGGCACGCCCTGCTCGCTCGCGAGATCCTGCACGCGCTCGATCGTCGTATTGCCGATACCGCGCGGCGGATTGTTGATAATGCGGCGAAGCCTCAAGTCATCGCTCGGGTTGTTGATGACCGCGAGGTACGCGAGCATGTCCTTGACCTCCGCGCGTTCGAAGAACTTTGTCCCGCCGACGACCTGATACGGCACGCCGTTGCGCTTGAACGCGTATTCGAGCGCGTTCGACTGCGCGTTCATGCGGTACAAAATGGCATTTTCCTTCCAGTTCCGCCCACGGTTGTAGTCCATCATAATGCTGCTGACGACAAAATTCGCCTCGTCCTGCTCGTTGAAGACGGTCTTGATGAGCACCCTATCGCCCGCACCCGCATCGGTCCAGAGGGTCTTGCCCTTGCGGCCCGTGTTATTCTTAATGACCGCATTCGCCGCGTCGAGGATGTTCTGCGTCGAGCGGTAGTTCTGCTCCAAGCGGATCGTGCGGCAGCCCTTGTACTCCTTTTCAAAATTCAGGATGTTTGTGATATCCGCACCGCGGAACTTGTAGATGCTCTGGTCATCGTCTCCGACGACGCAGATGTTTCCCTTCTCCCCCACGAGCTGCTTCATCAAAAGGTATTGCAGCCGGTTTGTGTCCTGATACTCGTCGATGAGCACATAGCGGAACTTGCGGCGGTAGTAGTCGCGCACCTCGCCCTCCTGCTGCAGCAGCGTGACCGCGTGGAGGATGATGTCGTCAAAGTCGAGCGCGTTCGCCTCGGCCAGACGGTGCACGTAGCGCGTATAGATCTTGGCGATTGCCTCTTTGCGCCAGTCGCCGCTGTCCTTCCAGCGGCGGGAGTAGTCCTGATGCGACTCCATCGCATCCTTTGCGTTCGAGATGGCCGAAAGCACCTCGCGCGGCGTGAGCTTCTTCTCGTCGATGTTCAGCTCTTTCAAAATGTCCTTGATGACGCGCTTGGAGTCATCCGTGTCGTAGATCGTAAAGTCGCGCGAAAAGCCGAGGCGGTCGATATCGCGGCGCAGGATGCGCACGCAGGCGGAGTGGAACGTCATCGCCCAAACACTCTCCGCGCCCTGGATACCGAAGGCGGAGAGTCTCTCTCTCAGCTCGTTTGCCGCCTTGTTCGTGAATGTCACCGCCAGCACCGACCACGGCGCGGCGGGTTCAAGCGTGCAGAGGTGCACCATGCGGCTGCGCTCGTCGCTCGTCGGATGCTCGGGATAGCTCTCCAAAAATGCAAGGTCGTCCTCCGTCGCCCACGCCGGCACATCCGCGCTGTCGCTCCCCCGCCCGTAGGTCAAAAGATTTGCGACGCGGTTGATGAGAACCGTCGTCTTGCCGCTGCCCGCGCCCGCGAGCAGCAGCAGCGCGCCCTCGGTCGTCAGCACGCCGCGGCGCTGTTCAGGGTTGAGTTTTGCAAAATCCCGCGCAATGGCCGCTTTTCTCGCAGCGGCATAGCGGGCGATAAAATCGCTCATATTGTTTTCACCTTTCCTGATCTTTCCACATCTTACCCTTTTTTCGTGCTCCGGTCAACTCCGTTCGACAAAAATCGACTTTTTGTTCGATTTTTTGTTGACAAGAACGTTTGTTCGATTTATAATCATACTCGAACAAAGATTCTATTTATCAGGAGGAGTTTTCCATGGCTGCTTCCACATTTATTTTCGTTTTCATCGGCGTCAGCGTCGTCACCACCAAGGTGATGAACACGCTGCTCCTGCTCGACCAGCCCAAGCGCCGCAGAGCGAGATCCGCCCGCTGAGAACATGAACCTTCTCGACAAGCTCACGATCCTTTCCGACGCGGCAAAGTACGACGCCGCCTGCACCTCGAGCGGGGCCAAGCGCGGCTATCAGGAGGGCAAGATTGGCTGCACATCCACGTCCGTCGCGGGCTGCTGCCACACGTTTTCGTCCGACGGCCGCTGCGTGACGCTCTTGAAGGTGCTGCTCTCGAACGACTGCTGCTACAACTGCAAATACTGCGTCAACCGCTGCACGAACGACACACCGCGCGCGACCTTTACGCCCGAAGAGCTTGCCGAGCTGACGATCGAATTCTACCGCCGCAATTATATCGAAGGGCTGTTCCTCTCCTCCGGCGTGCTGCGCTCGCCGGACTATACGACGGAGTTGATGATCCGCGCGCTGTCGATTTTGCGCAGCGAGTACCGCTTCAACGGCTACATCCACGCCAAGGCTATCCCCGGCACGTCGCCGGAGCTTGTCGAACAGCTCGGCTTTCTTTCAGACCGCCTGAGCGTGAACATCGAGCTGCCGAGCGAAGCAGGACTCAAGCTGCTCGCCCCCAATAAAACAAAGCAGGCCATCCTGCGCCCGATGACGCAGATCCGCGACCGCGCAAAGCAGAGCAAGCAGGAGCTTGTCAAATACAAGCACGCACCGCGTTTCGCCCCCGCGGGGCAGAGCACACAGCTCATCGTCGGCGCGACAAAGGAAAGCGACCTGCACATTCTGAATCTCACGCAGGCGCTTTACGATTCCTATCGGTTAAAGCGCGTGTTCTACTCAGCCTATGTGCCGGTAGTCGAGAACACGCTTTTGCCCGCGCTCGACACCAAGCCGCCGCTGCTGCGCGAGCACCGGCTCTATCAGGCCGACTGGCTGCTGCGGTTTTACGGCTTTCGCGCAAACGAGCTGCTCGACGACAACGCGCCGGACTTTGATCCTGCCCTTGACCCCAAGTGCTGCTGGGCGCTGCGCCATCCCGAGTTCTTCCCCGTCGAGGTGAACCGCGCGGACTATGAAGCGCTGCTGCGCGTGCCGGGCATCGGCGTTGTGAGCGCCAAGCGCATTCTGGTCGCGCGCCGCTCGGGCGCGCTGCGCGCAGAGGACCTCAAAAAGCTCGGCGTCGTGATGAAGCGTGCGCAATACTTTCTCACCTGCGGCGGGCGCTATGCCTCGCCGCTCAAGCTGTCGCAGGAGGGCATTTTGCAAAACCTGATGGCCGTGGAGCGCCGCGCGCTCCCACAGGCCGAGGCACAGCAGCTATCCCTTTTCGATCAGGTCGGCTAAGGAGGCCTCTATGGCATGGCGCGAGATCATCTATCAATACGACGGCAGCTTTGAAGGGCTCCTCTGCTGCGTGTTTGAAAGCTACACAAAAAAAGAACGCCCCACCGCGATTTTGCGCGATGGGGACGACGAGCCCTCCCTTTTTGAAATTCGCGCGGTCACGACGGACCGCGCCCACGCGCAGCGCATCTACCGCAGCCTCTACAAGCGAAGTCCGGAAGTCGGCCCCTTCCTGCGCCGCGCGTTTCTCACCTGCCTTCCCGACAAGGAGATGGCCATTTACCGCTTCATCGTCAAATTTTACCGCGAGGGCGCGCCGCTGCTCTCGCGCCTGAGCGACGACGCCTATCTGCCGCTGCTCAAGGCCGTGCGGCAGCTTTCGGGCGAGGTCGAGCAATTCCGCGGCTTCACCCGCTTTTCCGACTTTGACGGCGTACTCGGCGCGGAGATCGAACCGAAAAACCGTGTGCTCCCTGTCCTGCGCCGCCACTTCTGCGAACGCTATCACAACGAGACGTTTTTCCTCTACGACCGCACGCACCGCGAGGCGCTGCTCTATAGCGGCGGCGTGTCGCGCATCGTGCCGCTCAATCACTTTGAAATGGCGCAGCCGGACGAAGTCGAGGCGGGCTATCGCCGCCTCTGGCGCCGCTTTTACGACACCGTCGCCATCGAGGCGCGCAAAAATGAAAAGCTTCGCATGACGCACATGCCCAAGCGCTACTGGGGCATGATGACGGAGTTTCAGGACGAAAGCTACTTCAAAGCCCGTCCGAAAGAGACGCCCTCAGCTTCTCCAGCGCCCGTCGCTCCAGCCGCGATACCTGCACCTGCGACACGCCCAGAAGGCGCGCCGCCTGCTCCTGCGTCAGCCCCTTGAAAAAGCGCAGCAGGATCGTCATTTTCTCGCGCTCAGGGAGCTCGTCGATGGCCTCGCGCAGTGCGATGCGCTCGATGAGCCCGTCCTCGGGCGACTCACCGCCCAGCATCCCTTCAAGCGTCAGGCCGTCGCCCGTTTCGCGCTGCAAGCTGTCCGGCGCAGCGACCGCCAGCTCACACTGCGCGATCTCCTCGGCATTGAATCCCGTCTCCTCCGAAAGCTCGGAGAGCGCCGGTTCGCGCCCGAGTGTATTTTTGAGCTTTTCGCGCGCGGCGAAGATCGTCGCCGCCTGCTCACGCATGCTGCGGCTCACCTTGATTGCGCCGTCATCGCGCAGAAAGCGTCGAATTTCGCCCGCGATCTTCGGCACAGCGTAGGTTGAAAACTGCGTGCCGAATGCAAAGTCAAATCCCTTTATTGCTTTGATGAATCCAAGGCATCCGAGCTGATAGAGGTCGTCCGGCTCCACGCCGCGGCCGTAATAGCGCCGCACGATGCTCCAGATGAGGCCGCTGTTCTCGCGCAGCATTTGCTCGCAGGCCTGCTCGTCGCCCTGCGCCGCGGCCTCGAGCAATTCCGGCGCGGCGTTCATCGGCGCGCCGTGCGCAGCGCGATCCTGCGCTTCATCGTCACGACCGTGCCCTTGCCGTTTTTCGAGCGCACAGCGAGCGAATCCATAAAGCTCTCCATGATCGTAAAGCCCATGCCGCTGCGCTCTTCACCGCCAGTCGTGTAGAGCGGCTCTCGCGCTTTTTCGACGTCCGCAATGCCGCACCCCCAGTCGCGCACGGTGATCTCAAGGAGATTTCCGTCGAAGATGCATGCGCGCAGCGCAATCTTGCCGATCTCCTGCGGATAGGCATGGACGATGGCGTTCGTCACCGCCTCGCTCACGGCGGTCTTGATGTCACCGAGCTCGTCGAGCGTCGGGTCGAGCTGCGCGGCAAACGCCGCGACCGCGGCGCGCGCCAGCCCTTCGTTGACGCTGCGGCTCGGAAATTCAATGGCTATGTAGTTATTCGGTTTTACTTTCATCGCTCTTTTCCCCCTCCTCAAGCGGTACGATGCGGAAAATTCCCGCGGCGGTAAACACTTTTTTCGCCTGCGGCGGAACGTTTTTGATCGCAGCGCTGCCGCCCATGGCGCGCATACGCTTGAGCGCGCGCATCACGACGGCGATGCCAGACGAATCCATAAAGCTCACACCCGAAAAATCCAGCGTCAGTTTGCCCGGCAGCGCCGCATCCAGCTCCCATTCGAGCTTCCGCATCGCCTCCTTCGCCGCGTGATGGTCGAGCTCCCCGCGCAGCGTGAGCGTCAGTTCACGCCCTTCGCCCGATGAAATGACCTCCATTGCTCTCCCTCCGTTTCCTTCAAGCGTTTTCCCTTTCGTTTCTCAAAGTATAGCCTGTCCTCCTGCCGTTTTTTTGTCGAAGACCGCCGGTATTCTGATTTTTCTTTGCCGTGCCTCCTTGACACCTGCGCTTCCGCCCTGTAAAATGAGGAAAACGATCAAAGGAGGATCTCTCATGCGAAGAAGCGACCGCGAGATCACCGATCTGGGCGAAATTCTCTCCATTATCAACGATTGTAAAGTGATCCATCTTGCCATGGTAGACGATGGAGAGCCGTATCTTCTGCCGCTGAATTTCGGCTATGCCTGTGAAGGCGGTGCGTTCTCGTTCTTCTGCCACAGCGCACGCGAAGGCCGTAAGCTCGACATTCTGCGCAAAAATCCGACCGTCGCCTTTGAAATGGACTGCCGCGGTGCGCTCGACGAGCACGATGTCGCCTGCCAGTGCGGATACTACTTCGCCTCCGTCACCGGCGTCGGCCATGTCGAATTTTTGGACGGTGAAGAAAAGCTCGTCGCGCTGACCTCCCTCATGCGCCACATGGCGGGCCGTGAAGATCAATTCACCGAGCAGCAAGCCCGCACAGTCGAGGTCTTTGCCGTTCGCGCCGACAAGCTCAGCGCCAAGGCAAAGGTGCCGCACAGTGCGCAGTAGTCATGGATAGCAAGCAAGTTTTCAAACCCCAAAGGACGTGTTGTACATGAAACGCTCTGAGCCCGTCGAACTGATGAATATGTGCGTGCTCCGCCGCGGCAGCAAGGTTTTGGTGCAGGACCGCACAGATCCCAACTGGCCAGGCGTTGCTTTTCCGGGCGGTCATATTGAAAAGGGTGAATCCTTTACAGATGCCGTCATTCGTGAGGTTCAGGAGGAGACAGGTCTGACAATCTCCTCTCCGCGCCTGTGCGGGATCAAGGACTGGTGCGAAGACGGCGTGCGTCATGTCGTGCTGCTCTATCGCGCGGAGCAGTTTACCGGAACGTTGCGCTCTTCCGACGAGGGCGAGGTCTGGTGGGCGGAGCTCGCCGGTCTCCCTCGCTCGATCTTGCATCTTCCGACATGCTCGACCTTCTCCGCGTGTTTGAAGAAGATGATCTCAGCGAGCTGTTCTACCGCCAGAACGGTGAAGATTGGACTTACGAATTGAAATAGTCGCTAACAATGAAAAGCACCGCTGTGCAGATACCCTCTGCACAGCGGTGCTTTCTTTTCAGTTTTACAGCGCGCGTTCCATCGGCAGATACGCCGAATCGCCGTGCGGGAATTCCTCGCCCATCAGCGCAAAGCCGTTCTTTTCCCAGAACGCTTTACTCTGCGGATTGCCCCTGTCGACCGCAAGGCGCACCTTGCGGAACCTCTCTCTCCGCAGTTCGTCCATCAGCTCGCCGATGAATGTCGAACCGAGGCCGTAGCCCTGCCGCTCCTTTTTCGTCATAAAGAAGCCGATGTAGGCGGCGTCATCTTGCGGGTAGCGCTCGATCAGGTCCAGCACGGCGACGAGCGTTTCTCTGTCGAAAAAACCGAGATAATGCTTGTCCGCCGCGCATTTCCCCGGCGGCAGCGCCGTCATGTCCTCCAAAACGCTCTCCCTCGTCGCAAGCGGCGGATGGTAGCGGTAGAACTGCTCGTTCTCCGCGCAGAGCGCTAAAATCTTGTCTACATCCCTCGCCGTCAGCGGCCGGACGGCGTATTTTTGTGAAAAATCCAGCTTCATTTCTCCGCCTTGCTGGCCGCGAGCACTTCCCAGTAGTCCTTGTAGTTTGCCTGCAAAAGCTCGGGTGTGTTCAGGCCGTAGGGGCACTTCGACATGCAGTGGCCGCAGTGGCGGCAGTTTTCGATCTGGTGCATCTTCTGCTGCCATTCCTCTGTGAGCCACGCCGCTGCAGGGGCGCGGCGCAGCATGAGCGACATGCGCGCACACTGGTTGATCTCGATGCCCGCGGGGCACGGCATACAGTAGCCGCAGCCGCGGCAGAATTCGCCGCATAGCTCCTTGCGGTCACGCTCGATAGTCGCTTTGCGCTCATCCGTCAGCTCAACGCCCTCGCGGATACACTGCAAAAACTGCTCAAGCTCGCTCTCGCGCTGCACGCCCCAGATGGGCACAACGCCATCCTGCTGCGCCATCCACGCCGCCGCCGTGAAGCCGTCGCGGATCAGGCCGCCCGCCATGCCCTTCATGGCGATAAAGCCCATGTTTGTTTCGCGGCACTTTCTGACGAGCTCCATCTCCTGCTCGCCCGCGAGGTAGCTGAACGGAAACTGCAAGGTCTCGTAGAGGCCCGAGTCGATGGCCTCGTGCGCCACGGCGAGGCGGTGGTTCGTGATCGAAATGTGGCGGATCTTGCCCTGCTTTTTCGCCTCGAGCGCCGCGTCGTACAGGCCGTCCTCCCCGCCCGGCTTCGGGCAGAAGGCCGGGTTGTGGAACTGATAGAGATCGATATAATCGGTCTTGAGCGTGCGCAGGCTCGTTTCGAGATCCTTCCAGAATTCCTCCGCCGTCTGCGCGCCGGTCTTTGTCGCCAGCACGATTTTGTCGCGCATCGTCGAGAACGCCGCGCCGACCTTCTGCTCACTGTCAGAATAGGCGCGTGCCGTATCAAAAAAGTTGATGCCGCCGTCATACGCCTTGTGCAGCAGGTCGACCGCATCCTGCTCTCTGATGCGCTGGATCGGCAGGCAGCCAAATCCGTTTTTCTCGATGACAAGATTCGTCTTGCCAAGCGTGATCTTGTTCATGGAAATTCTCCCTCCTATCTTGGATACCCCAAGCATAGCAAAATCGCTCTTTTTTTGCAATATCCTGTTTCCCGCTTGACAACGCGCCGCACTCCCGCTATTATGTAGGCAATCTACTATGTAGACAATCTACTTATCAGGAGGCGTATGTATGACGGTCGACAAAAGTCTGCTCGCGGGCAGTACGACGATGCTCGTGCTCAAGTTGCTCGACGGGCAGGACATGTACGGATATCAGATGATCGAAGAGCTCTCCCGCCGCTCCGAGCGCGCGTTCGCGCTCAAGACCGGCACGCTCTATCCCCTGCTGCATTCGCTCGAAGAAAAGGAGCTGATCATTTCCTACGAAAAGGACGAGTATGCAGCGCGTCCGCGCCGCTACTACCATTTAGCGCGCAAGGGCCACGCGCTGCTGCGCGAAAAGGAAGAGGAATGGACGGAATTTACCGCCGCGGTCGACCGCGTGCTGAGAGGAGGCGGCTGTCTTGGTTCTGCCTGAGACTTTCACACACTTTGCCCGCACCGCGGCTGAGCAGCTGCGATGGAAAGCGGCGCGTCCTCTCGTTGAAGACGAACTTCTGACCCACCTCTGTGACCAGCGTGACGCACTGATGGCAGGCGGCATGGACGAGGCCGCAGCCGCCGCGGAATCGCTGCGTTTGACAGGCGATCCCTATGAGATCGGCACGGCACTCGACCGTGTTCACCGTCCGAAAACACCAAAGCTTCTTTTTGCGCTCGCGGCACTCATCGCGCTTGCAGGGCTTGCGTTCACCGCGCTTGTAAGCTTTCGTGACTACGAATTGTCCTATTTTGCTGTGCATCAGAGCGTGGCGCTGCTGCTCGGCACGGCAGCGCTGCTCGCGGCGTATTTTCTCGATTTTACGCTGCTTGGGCGCTTCGCCCTGCCGCTCGCGCTCGTATTCCACGCCGCGCTCATCCCGCTCAGTCTGCTGCCCGTCGGCGGGTTCTGGCTCCGCTACACCTATGTTTCGACGCATCTTCTCCTGCGCGGCCTACCGCTGCTGTTCCCGCTGATGTTCGCTGTGCTGCTCTATGCGCTGCGCGGGCGGCGCGGCTGGGGCGTCTTCGCCGCCTTCGTCTGCCTCGCGGTGCAGTGCATGTTCTGCCTACGCGTCCCGTGCCTGCTCGATCTGGGCTTTCTGTTTCTCTGTGACAGCGCGCTGCTGATCTTCTGCGCCCGCAATGGCTGGTTCGGCCTTGGCAAAAAGTTGGAGACGCTGCTCACCACCCTGCCGCTCGCCGCCGACATCGTGTGGGTCCTTGTTCTCGGTGCAAACTGGTTCGCGCGTCAGCTCGCCATTGTGCTTGATCCTCATTTCTACATTGACGGACACGGCTATCAAACCGTTGTACTGCGTGAACTGCTGCAAAATGCCAAATTTATCGGTCCGGGCGGCGTGGGACCGTACAGCGCACAGCACCTTGCCCGCTGGGAGGGCTTCGGCATGGTCGACTTACAGGCGCACGCGCTGACGCTGCTTGTCCACCGCTGCGGCTGGCTGGCGCTCATCGCACTCGTCGCGCTGCTGACGGCGCTGCTTGTTCTCGCCTTCCGTCGCTGCCGCAGGCAGGAGAGTATGCTCGCCCGCCTCGTTTCCTACGCAGTTCTCCTCTCGTTCAGCGCGCAGACGCTCGCCTACCTTCTCTCTGATCTCACGCTGCTGCCGTTTTCCGCCGCAGCCTTCCCGCTGTTCACCTTTGGCATCAAGACGATCCTGCTCAACATGCTACAGCTCGGTTTTCTGCTCTCCACGCTGCGCGTCGGCAGCGTCGTGCGCGACAAGGATGTTGCTGCCGGGCCGGTGCGGCCCAGACGCCGCTTACGCGTGAGCTTTTCATGGGAAAAGGCATAAAAAATCCGCGCGTAGCGCGGAGAAATAGCAGCGCCGCCGGCGCTGCACCACATTCCCTGCGTACCCGCGGGGGAGCGAATAAGGGGGATATTCTCTTTCCTAGGAAAGAGAATATCCCCCTTTGACCCCCAAGAGAAAGGGTCTGATTGGCAGTCTCGGGCTTGAATGACTTTTATGCCTCCGGAATGGGAATGCCTGCGCGCGGCATTGCCGCGGTTGGTGTTGCTATACGATTTGACTCACTTCTATTATCCGCTGCCGCTCTCGAATCTAATCGCAGGTTCAGTGTAATCGCCTACTACCGATAGTGCGTATATTGCGGCGAGCGCAGCAAAGTCGCCCCGGCAGGCAGAAGCAAATTTGCACAAATCCCTAGTAGACGGAGATTGCGTAAGACTAACGAATCGCAGGCAAAGCGACAGCGAAGATAGAAGCAAACCAAGTCGTATAGCAACACCACCTGGCAGGCACCCGATTCGGCAAGCGCCGCAGCTCTTCAAGCTGCTCGCTTGCAATGTCAAAACCTTTCTCTTGGGGGATCAAAAGGGGGAGGTTCTCTTTTGTAAAAGAGAGCCTCCCCCTTTATCCGTCCCCTGCGCGGCGCAGGGAACCAAATCCGTTTCCTAAAGGAAAGTAATTATTTCTTCATTGCCGCCGCGGAAGCATCGAGCTTCTCAATGAGTGCCTTGAGCTTCTCTGCATCGGCGCGGGCGCCGCTCACGACCGCCTCCGGCGCTTTGGCGAGGAAGCCCTCGTTTTTCAGCTTGTTCTCGATACCGGCGAGCTGCTTTTCGGCGTTTGCCTTCTCCTTGGCAATGCGTGCGAGCTCCTTTTCAAAGTCGACGAGTTCGGCGAGCGGCATGAAGATACGCGCGGCGTGGGTGTCGACCTCGACCTTGCCGTCGGCGTCGATGGCGGCATCGGCGGGCACGATCGTCACATCGCTGGCAGAGGCCAGACGCGTGAAGAACGGGATACCGGCGCTGAATGTATCGGCGTGCGCGGTGGCGACGGTGTAGTGCACCTTCTTCGACGGCGCAACGTTCATCTCGTTGCGGCGGGCACGGATGGCGGTGATGGCCTCGATGACGGTCTGCATCGCCTCCTCCTCGGCGGGGAAGCTGAACTTCTCGTTGTACTCCGGCCACTTGGAGAGCATCAGGAACTCGCCCTCGTGCGGAAGCGCCTGCCAGATCTCCTCCGTGATGAACGGCATGAACGGGTGCAGGAGCTTGAGCGTCTCGATGAGGACATAGCAGAGGACGTTCTGTGCGTTCTCGCGCGTGGTCTGATCGTCGCTGTTGAGGCGGTTCTTTGTCAGCTCGATGAACCAGTCGCAGTAGTTGTCCCAGATGAAGTCATAAATTTTTGCGGACGCGACGCCGAGCTCGAAGGCGTCCATATTGTCCGTGACCTCGCGGATGAGCGTATTGAGCTTCGAGAGGATCCACTTGTCCTCGAGCTCGAGCTTTTTGGGCAGCTCCACGTGGTCGATCGTCAGGTTCATCATCACGAAGCGGCTCGCGTTCCAGATCTTGTTGCAGAAGTTGCGCATCGCCTCGCACTTTTCGACGTAGAAGCGCATGTCGTTGCCCGGGGAGTTGCCGGTGATGAGGTTGAAGCGCAGCGCGTCCGCGCCGTACTTCTCGGCCATCTCCAGCGGGTCGATGCCGTTGCCGAGCGACTTGGACATCTTGCGGCCCTTGTCGTCGCGGACGAGACCGTGGATGAAGACGGTCTTGAACGGCTCCTTCTTCATCTGCTCCATGCCGGAGAAGATCATGCGCGCGACCCAGAAGAAGATAATATCGTAGCCTGTGACCATGACGGACGTGGGATACCAGTAGTTGAGGTCTGCTGCGTTCGTATCGGGCCAGCCCATCGTGGAGAACGGCCAGAGCGCAGAAGAGAACCAGGTGTCGAGCACGTCCTCTTCGCGCGTCAGGTGCTTGCAGCCGCACTTTTCGCACTCGGTGGGGTCTTCGCGCTTGACGTTGATGTGGCCGCACTCGTCGCAGTACCACGCAGGGATCTGGTGGCCCCACCACAGCTGGCGGGAAATGCACCAATCATGCACGTTCTCCATCCAGTTGATATAGGTCTTGGTGAAGCGCTCAGGCACGAACTTGATCGTGCCGTCGTTCACGACGCGAATGGCCTCCTTGGCAAGCGGCTCCATCTTGACGAACCACTGCGCGGAGATGAGGGGCTCGACGTCGTTGTGGCAGCGATAGCACGTGCCGACGTTGTGGGAGTAGGGCTCGGTCTTGATGAGGTAGCCCTGCTCTTCTAAGTCCTTGACGATGGCCTTGCGGCACTCATAGCGGTCCATGCCGTTGTACTTGCCGCCGTTTTCGTTGATCGTGCCGTCGTCGGCGATGACGCGGATGACCTCGAGGTTGTGGCGAAGGCCAACCTCAAAGTCGTTGGGGTCGTGTGCAGGGGTCATCTTAACAGCGCCCGTGCCGAAGCCGATCTCGCAGTATTCGTCGCCCACGATGGGAATTTCGCGGTTCATAATGGGCAGGATGCAGGTCTTGCCGATCAGGTGCTTGAACTTCTCGTCCTCAGGGTTGACCGCAACGCCCGTATCGCCCATCATCGTCTCAGGACGGGTGGTGGCGACGACGATATCGCCGCTGCCGTCGGAGAGCGGGTAGCGGATATACCAGAGGTGGCCCGGCTTATCGACATACTCGACCTCCGCGTCGGAG
>ULRC01043905.1_pt1 | contig 13843 bp, 18 predicted proteins | sample 1955101 | NCBI WGS metagenome assembly ULRC01 (sample SAMEA4835672, study PRJEB28245) | human gut metagenome | biome: gut microbiome; material: fecal sample | place: Denmark | collected 2008 | reverse complement strand
CTGCCATAGGATCGGCAGCGGTCAGCTCGCGGGTCAGGTCGGTTGCCTTCCACGCCTTCATGCGGTCCACACGGATCCACGTCTGCTTACCGCCGGAGATCTCGGTGGGCACGTTGTCGTTCACGCCGTCACGCACCAGCGGAGCATCCTCGGCAGGATCCAGCGGGTTATAAAAACGCAGGGTGCCCATCACGCCGCCCTGTGCGCTCATTGCGTCAGTCAGGGACTGATCGTTGGCAAGGATGCCGGAGGCGTAGATGGAATCGGAGAAAGTGGCTTCCTGATCCACAAAGCCCTGATAAACTTCAGGATCGAACGGAAAGCCGCCAAAAGTGCCAGTTGCAGGCATAAGTATCTACCTCTCTTTAGTGTCGTGCAGCCCGGATCTGAGCCGAAAGCTGCTGGAAAAGTGCAGGGTTGCGGGTGCGCAGCGCCATGCGCTCGGCACCGGTCATTGCCAGAAACTCGTTCAGGTTCGGCTGCGCATTGCCGCCCTGAGCACGGGGCTTCGGGATGATGATCGGGGGAGTGCCCGGCTGGTCCTGATCCTGCTCGTGGTTGTCACCGTCCTGCCCGGCGGGGCCCTCCTGCTGGAACAGATACGGCTTGCGGGCCTTGAGATCCGCGAAAGCTGCCTTGACGTCCTCGCTCTGGTTCTTGCTGTCGCGCAGTGTAGCTCTGTTCGGCAGCAGCGCGATCACGTCCTCTTCATCCAGCGCGCCGGCCTCCCGGGCAGCGGTACGGAGCACACCGCTGAAGGTATATTCCGCTGCCTGTGTGGTCAGCTGGTTGGTCAGATCCGTGATCTGGTTGCGCAGATCGTTCACGTCTACGTCCTCAAAGGCTGCAAGACCCTTCTGCGCAGTAGTCAGCTGCGCCTGCAAGCCCTGTACAGTGGCCTGATGGGCGGTTTCGTCCTGACCGTGCAGGCGCATGATCTGGTTGATCTGCTCCTCGGTCAGGCCTTCGATGGCTCTCAAATCCTCGCGTTTCATGGTTTTTCCTCCTTGGAGAGCTACGGCACTTGGTATCGTGTTGCCTTACACGGGCTCTCTGCCCCTCTTTGTACACCGGGGGCTCGGTGTGATCTGGGTAAAGGATAGCAGCATCCTGGTCAGAAAAACGAACACGATTAGAAAAACGTCAACCTGTCAACCATGTCAACGCCGGTTCCCTGTAATCTCTCGCGGGCGCGCATCAAGCGTGTTCGCGCGGGAGTATTCTTCTTTTCTTCTCTTTCGGGTCTGGATATAGAATTTAAGTTGACATGGTTGACAGCCGCCAAAAGCCGCACCGTTACACGCTTTTTCGTGTCAACAAAAAAAAGCGCCCCAGAGCATCTGGGGCGCGGCAAAGAACATATTATTCCGGGGTATATTCAAGCAGCTCACCGGGCTGGCAGTCCAGCAGCTTACAGATCATCTCAATGTTTGACCATGAAAGCTGCCCGCCGGTTCTTAATTTTTGCAGTGTAGATTGGCTGAACAGCCCCTCCCTGCGGATCCTTGTGGTGTTGTACCCGGCAGCCTTCAGGGCTTCCAGTACATCCATTTTGTATTTCAGTGGCATAATATCCCTCCTCCAGTATATCATAGCAGAACCATTGCACGAAAACAAGTGCAAAAACTCCAAAATTATGCACCGATATTCGTGCAAAACATCAATATCAATGCACTAATATTCGTGCTATAATAAAGCCGTAGAACAAAGCACCCACAAAACAGACGGAGGAAATACCATGGAAATCAAAAACGTGCACTGCGAGAAGCAAGCACTGGAACTCTTCAGGATGATGCCGGACAACAAGAAGTCAGCTCTCCACAATGCGTTGAGCAGAAACCTTGAGTTTACCACTTCTTGGGGGCTGGAACTTGGCGAACTCCGTGCTTATGAGAACGGTGTTTACATCACTCTCCAAGGTACCCGCTGCAGCTTTTCCGTGTATGCAGAACTGGTAAACGGAAATCCTGTTTTCAAGCGCAAACCCCCTGAAAGCAAGCTCAACCTGAAATTCAGAAGCGGCCTGCTGTTCGATGCTGGAGATTTCAACGAATTCTAAACAATATTGGAGGACTAAAAACCATGAAAACCCTGAACATCACTTACGACACCACCGAGATCGAGGAGAACGGCAAGCCGATCACCGGCGAGACTTGCTACAACCTCAAGCTGCGCGATGAGCTTGCAGACCAGCTGCTCCGCACCGGAAAGTGCGATCCCATCAGCATGATGCACATTGAGCTGGTGCTGCAGGGCGTGGAACTGCTGCAGGGCAGGAAGATCGTACTGGACAGCATCAAGCACTTTGAACTGGTAAAGGAGTAAGGAGGACGAGACCATGTTTGAGATCACCGACACCGAGAAGCTGAGAGATGCTTACACCCTGCTGGCATTCATCCGGGACGACGTTCCCACAACCACCGCCGAACAGAAGTCCGGCTTGGCCGCCTTTATGGTCAGCATCAAGAAAGAGATCCGGGCCTACAACAACCGCCCGGCGCTTGACAGCCACATTATCGAGGAGCACGGCATTAATGGCTACATTGAGCTGGTGCGGCTCCCGGACGAGCTGGACAAGGTCAATGAGGACGATGCCGCCGAGTGGTTCCAGGCAAATCGCTACTATGAGTTTCGCCCCACACCCTATGACTGTTCCGGTCAGCGCTTCACAAACTGGTACAAGCTGCACCGCCGCTGTGGGCACTGGTTCGCATATCATTCGGTCAGCTTTGATGTTTAATCAAAAAGGGGGACAAAATCATGAAAACCAGCACCTTCAACCGCATTTTTGAGAATGCCCGCACTGTGAACATCCAGAGCAACGAGTGGTTTAACTATGCCGGGTTCTTCTGGATGCAGTGCACTGAGAAGCAGCTGGCTCAAATGCGGATGCTGCTTAAAGCGCAGAACTGCAAGACAACCATGAAGAACGGCGAAGAATGGTACATTCTGAATAGCGGAACGCTGATCAAAGTACACTAAGGAGGTTTTACTATGAGTGAAAGCACAAAGAAGATCCGCTGCGCAGCGGTCATCACCAACAATCTTGGACAGCTGCTGGTGCTCCAGCAGGGCGATATCTACCGGCTGCCTTCCCGTGAGATCGAGTACACCCAGAACACGAACGAGTGCATAGAAGCCGCGCTGCGGGAGGTGCAGGAGAGTTGCCAGATCCGCGGGGTGCAGGTGGACGTGGCCACCGGGCTGCTTGAGCTGGATCCCGAAAAGAGCCTGCTGCTGGTGTTCGGCTGGATCACCGAAACGCCGGAGCTGCCCCCGAGCAGCACGCCGGACAGCGAGCCGTGTCCTGTCTGGCTGGCAAAGAAGAAAGAGCAGCAGCTGGCAGCGAACCTGTGGAACGTCTACAGCCACCCCACGGATCTGGCGCTGTCCATAGCGTTGATGCAGCGCAGTCAGCTGGATATGACGAACGCACAATAAAACAGAACCCCGGAGGTGCTGCCCTCCGGGGTTTTCTTATTTTTTCGCCTGTGCTGCCGCGCTGGCTGCTGCGCTGCGCCCGAAGCCGGGCACGCTCTCGCGCAGCTGATACTGGTGCAGCCCTGTCTGCTGCAGAAAGTCTTTCATCTTTGCACGAGAGACTGCCAGCTTGTCTGCCGCGGCTTTTTCGGCATCCTTCTGGCCACTTTCCTTAGCAACAAGAAATGCCCGCTTGTCAGCCCGGATCTGGCGTTCCTGTGCACGTTGCATCTGGGTGGCCTTGTACCGCCCGATCTCCTTCCCGTTGTAGGAAACAGTGGCGCTGTTGATCCGCTCCAGACGCTCCGGGGAATAGCTGCGTGTGCTGGCGCCTTCCCAGTACATACTCCAGTTGTGTGCGCAGTTTGCACCCATAAAGCCGCGCACATCCCCGTAGCCGATATCTGACAGAGACAGATACCCGTGCTGCCCGCTGCGGCTGACCAGCTGCCCCTGCCACCAGCTGTGGTTGGTCAGGTTCGGCCCGCCGTTACCGGTACGGGCACCCACATGGGCATCCAGCTCCATCAGATCGCACTCCAGCGTGTCCGCATTGTAACGGGTGATCTCCCCGGCGGTCTGGTTTACTCCGGTGCGTGTAGCTCGTAAAACCACAACGTCCAGCGTGTCTACATGACCGCTTGGGTAGGTGATCGCGCCCAGGCCCTTGGTTGCCAGCTCATTCAGCGCCCGGCGGGCGGCAGCGTCAGAGCTGAAGGCTCCGCTGATCGCATCCGCGTGCGCCATGTCCAGATAATAGGCCAGCTGCCGCTGGGAGGTCTCTGTCATGTTCAGGTTACCCATAAGCGCGCGGGTCTGGGTCAGGTTGTACAGGGTGTTCATGGTGCGCCGGTAGCCGCTCTGGACGATCTGCTGCGCCTCCTCGTTCTCCCCCAGTGTAGGGAGTACCCGGCCAGCCTTGGCGGCGTCATTCACGTCAATCCCGTAGGCCTGCTTCATGGCTTGCGCGAAAATAGCAGCCTCCTTCGGGCCGATCTGCTGCACGATCAGGTTCATCTGCTGGATCAGATACGCCTTGCTGGCGCCCAACGCCTGCGCCCGGTAGCTCTGCCACTCGGCTGTGGCGGTGACGCCGCCCGCTTTCACGATCCGGCGCACCATGTCCCGCAGAATCCGCTCGTTCAGCTCGTCCCACGGGGCAGCCAGCAGCCCGGCATACGCGTTGACCTGCTCCGGCGTCAGCATGGGGTCACCCGATGCTTGTCGCCTTCCAGTGTCACCTCAAAGCCCAGCAGACGGATTATGCGCTGCGCCTCGTAGTATTTCTCCCACAGCGCCGGACTGCGCAGGATCCGGGCGTTTGCCATCAGCCAGTCCATGCGCTCTGCTGCCCGGCGCAGCTGCGCGGCCTTTGCGCTCTTAGCCATCGCCATTGTCGATTACCCCCTGCAAAATATCTGTTGCGGCGCTCTCGGTCTGGATCTCCCGGATCGCCTGTGCCGCGGTCTCCTCGTCCTCGCCAAAGAAGTGCTGCCGATACTCAGCCTTACCGCGCAGCCCCATGGACACATCCTGCCGCCACTGATCCATTTCTGTGATGCGGTCAAGAATAATGCTGTCATCCCAGTGGAACGCGATGCTCAGCTTCCCGCGCCCGGGCGCGCCCTTAATGTGATCACCCCAGTAGTTAAGGGCGTCAATCAGACCGCGCAGCGCGTCCTCCAGTGCTGCCTGCAGATCGGAAACGGTGGCGTACAGCTTCTGGCGGCTGCTCACGATCTCGGTGGCGGTCTTTTCCACGTCTGCCACCTGTGAGATTACGCCAAAGCTCAGCCCGGCGTGGCTCTCTACGTTGCGCAGATACTGGTTCAGACCGGTCAGATAGCTGGTGTCACGCAGCGCAGGGGCAAACACCTGATAGAAGGGCGCGTTCTGGGTGATACCGGTGTTCACGTTCATGCCGTGGAAAAGGCGCTCCCGGTGGTGCGGCGCCGTCCCGGGGATCCCCTCCGGGGGCACACCGTACAGCTTCAGCGCCTGCGCGCGTGAAAGATCTTCGCCAGCGCCGCCGGGCTTCAGGTAGGTGTCCGGCACATCAATCGCCATTTCGGCGGCTTCGTATTCCCAGTCAAGCCGGGTGTACTGCTCCTCGGCGTCAATGATCTGGACGCGGGCGGGCTCAAACATGGCCGCGCCCAATTCGCTGCCGGGATCTACGCTGTTCACGATGGGGGTGACGAAGTAGCCCACCGGCAGCTTCTCCAGCCCGGACAGGTACGCCACCGGCTGGATCTCGTCCCACTCCGGGCGTATGCTCAACTCGTCCGGGCTGCCCAGACTATCCTGCGTAGAGCTGCGGAAAGCCATGTTCACCACTTTGACGCAGGGAAACTGCACCGGGGCGTCAAGGTCGTTGTCCTCCAACTGCGCCAACTCTTCGTCCCGCAGATCCCGGCGGCTTTCCAGCACATGGAGCCACTCCAGACGGTGGTAGTAGTTTTCATTGTCCTGTATGGTGTCGATAAAAACACCCTCGGTCAGACTGCCCTCGATGTCGTGGGACACGGGAAAGTAGCAGGCGGCGTTGCTGAAGGAAATGCCCAGCTTGCTGCCGCTCTGGTATGGCTTCCACACACCGCTGCCCAGCGCAAGGGCAACGGCCAGAATACGCCTTTTGCGCGGGGAAATGACCCGCTGCAACTGGGTGTTGATCCAGTCAGCCCGCGGGCTGCCCTCCACTTTGACCTCCAGCTCCAGCGTGGTCAGGCGCGCCAGTTCGGAGCAGATCAGGGACGGCAGTCCCAGCGTCAGGGTCTCCGGGTTATGGTTCATCGGCAGGCCGTCAATCGCCGCGTCATACCAGCCCTCGATTGCCTGCTGCATCCGATCCGTGACCAGCGTCTTGCACCCGATCACGTTCTCAATGTCTGCGTGGTTTATCATGCGTTCTGCACACCTCTCTTTTGCCACACATCTTCCAGCGCATACCGGGCCATATCAATGCTGTGGTTTGCAGCATCCACATAGCCGGGCATCACCTCGCCGGTCTTTTTGTCTATGGCATACTCATACTCGGAAAACTCCCGCGCCGTCCACGGGCAGCGCACCGGGTCGATCACGATCTCTGCACGGCTTTGCAGCCACTTCATGCCGTCTGTCACGCTGGTGCCGCCGTTGGCTGCGTACTTGTGGCAGCCCCGCAGCCCGCGGTACCCCAGATCGCGCAGTGTAGCGATTGACCGGTTGGCCGCGCTGTCACCCACGATGTCATCCAGCAGGTGGGGCTGCAGCACCTGCGCCAGCGCGGCGTCCGTCTCCCGCTGCGCCCGGTGCTCCTCGAAAATATACACGGTCTGCCGGGCGTGGTCATAAGACAGCCCGCCGAAATGGTTCGGATCCGGGTACCAGCCAAAGTCCAGCCCGTAGTACCGGCGGTCAAACCCTGCGATCTCCTCCCGGGTGATAGGCCGCAGTGTGATGTTGGTAAACACCTGCTGCCCGCAGCCCACCACCTCGCCCATATACTCGTGGGCGTATGCGATGGGGTCTCGCTGCTTCAGGGTCTCCGCGTCATCGAAAAAGCGGGGACCCAGCCAGTCCGGCGGGGTGGTCAGGTAGGTGGTATGGTGCCGGAATTGCTTGGGCTTGGGCTCCCGTTTGTACCGGTTGACCCAGTGCCGCGCCATGGCCGGGCTGTTGAAGGTTTTGAAGGAAAAGCTGAAGGGGCCACCGCGGAAAACAGACTGCTCCACGTTTCGGATCTCCTCCGGGCCATCAAACTGATCAAATTCTTCAAAGTGCATCACGCCGAAATAGCCGAACGGTACCGCAATAGATTTCAGCTTGCCGGGGTCATCCAGACCGTAAAACTGGATCGTCTGCCCGGTGGGGATATAGGTCAGGGTGTACGGCTTCTTGGTTTGCTTCCACAGGTGCCGGATCCCCATGCGATCAATGACGCGGTTATACTCCGGCCAGACGCTGGTGGCAATGGTGTTGCCGACTTTACGCAGCACTACCGCGTGAATGTTCGGGGTGCGCATGATCAGCAGTACTACTTCCGTAACGGAAAAGGTAGACTTCAGGCTGCCGCGCCCGCCATCGCCCAGATACTCGTTATACTCGCCGGACCAGATCGCTGTATGGGCGGCGTAGTACTCCGGGATGATCAGATCACTTAGCTTCAGCTGCTTCGGCGCCAGCAGGTTCTGCTGCGGGCGGGGCCGTCTTTGGGATGTCATCCACGAACACCACCTTCCCATCATACCCACGCAGCTCTGGGTGCTCGCTCCATTGCTCGGGTGCTCGATTTTTTAGAAAAAAGCACATCGCGCCCAGATCACCGGACAGTGCTTTCTTGTACAGCGCGTCCTCCACGGCAGCAACGGCAACTTCCTTGCCGTTTGCAACCGCCTGCGCAATTGATTTGTTTTCGGTACACCAGCGCCGAAACGTGCGCACAGGCACGTCAATGGCCGCGCAGATCTCGGCCTGCGTCAGTCCCTGCATGGCAAGCCGCTGCAAGCGCAGCAGCCCGGCGGGAGTGTCCCATTTGCTTATTTTAGACTTGCGGGCCAACAGATCACCTCCGAAATAAAAACGGCACGCACTGGCCTGCTGTGGGCCATGCGGGAGGAGGTGGCCCGCGTGCGTGCCGTTTTGGCTAAGATGCACCGGGAGCGGAAAGGAGTAGGAAAAACGCCCCCGGCAGGATAGCAAAAAAGAAAAGCTATCTCCGGTGAGCATACCAGAGATAGCTTTCAGAAAACGAACGGTTTTACTTTTTCTTCTTCGGAGCTGCCTTTTTAGCGGCGGTGCGGGTGCTGGCCTGCCCGGTGGCAAAGTTCAGCTTCTTGGGCTTGTCGGATCCGGTGCCCATAGCGGCGTACATGAACATGGGCTTCACCTCGCCGTTGTTCTTCATCACCACCATGCCGTCCCCGATGCCGCCCGCCTTGGGAGCAAAGAACCAAGCGTCCCCGTAGTCAAGGCACACAGCGGTTTTGGGATCACGGGCAAGAGCTTTCTTTTTGGCGTCTGCATAGTTTACGGCCATTGTAAAATCCTCCTAGATCAGTGCTTGCTGGGCTGTACAAAGATGCCCACTTTGTTGGGATCGGGCTGCATATTGTCAATGCGCATCAGGTGCGTCTGAGACATGGTGATGTGTTTTGACATGGCGCTCAGGTAACCGGTGGACGGTTTCTGCCAGTTGTACGCCTGCGGCTCTACAAAAAGGGTCTGACCGTTCCGGCGCTCCGCGATAAAAACGTGCCCGCACCTGCCGCCCTTATAGGTGATCTGCACTACTGCGCGGGCACCCTCGCCCCAAGATGCCATCTGCTTCTCCACGGCCTTCTGCGTGGGGGTGCTTACCAGTGACGCAGACGAACCGCCCTGCATGAAGGTGGTCCACCCGCGGTTGTACGCGGGGTCGGTCATGCTCCGCGTTCTGGGCTTTGCTTCCACGTCATAGCCGCGGCGGCGCATCTCATACGCCCAAATGCAGCGCTGGCAGTTTGTCCGATATTCTTCGCCCTTTGCGTAGTTCGGGTTTGCGTCCCGGGCAGCGGGGTCAACTTCCATCGGCCGCCCGCGCACACCGGCGTAGCGGCTCAAAGGGTCGTTGGGATCCGGCAGGATGCTGGGCTGCTTAGGGACAAGCGGATTGATGACGGCCGGCAGAAAACGCTGCCCGCCGCCCTTCTTGGAGGAGGAACTGCTGGACTTTGGCATGATGATCTCACTTTCACTATATCATTTTCGGATGCGCTTTTCAATGCTTGCACTGAAGGGCGGGATATGGATCAGCGGCCCGGCGTACACCTCCCGGAGCCATTCCGGCGCTGCGCCGTACCACAGCAGCTGGCTGGGGTGCAGGGTGTCCAGAACGTACTCCACCTCTTCCCGCAGCTGACTGACCCGGTGCTTTTTGTTCATGTCGCTGACGCTTGACATACAGATCGGCGCGTTGGCGGGGATCCCGTCCAGCGCCCATGCCGCCAGATCCTCCCGGTAGATCACATAGGGCACAACGCGGATCCCGCATTCCTGCCAGTACGCCGCGCACCACATTTTGCGGTAGTGGTTGTAGAGGTTCAGCGCGCCCGGCCAGTCGCCGTACTGTGAGAAGTCCGGGGCGATCACATAGTCAAACCGGGACAGCAGATCCAGATACCTGTCCGGGGATGCCCAGACCCGTTCAAACTGGTAGTCATCCAGAAAGAAGTGCAAGCCCTTCCCGGCGGGTGCCGTCTCGGTGAGCGCGTAGTTGAACCCCTCCCACACGATACCGTCCGGCACGGGCTCTACAGGTGCCATTGCCGGGATGCCGTAGGGGCTGGCGCTGTCGAATACAGAGATCTGGGTGTTCTGCCAGCTGCGTTCTGCCTTGTATGGCCGGTCACGTTCCAGCGGATCCTCCTCGGTCTCGGGCTCCGGTTCTTCGGGCTGTACCGGGGTCAACAGATCCACCGGCAAACCAAACTTTGCGGGGTCAAAGGTCAGCTGTGCCAGCTCTGCAGACAGCACCGGCAGATCCCACTCGGCCACTTCGCTGGTGCTGTTGTCTGCGATACGCAGCTCTTTGGCCTGCTCCGGGGTCAGCTCTGCAGCCACGATCACAGGCACGGTGGACAGCCGCAGCCGCTTTGCAGCCTTGTACCGGGTGTGCCCGGCGATAATCACGCCGTCCCGGTCCACGATGATCGGGCTTTGAAAACCATACTCCCGGATGCTGTTGGCTACCGCGGTCACCGCCTTGTCGTTTTTCCGCGGATTCTTCTGGTACGGCTTAATGTCAGCCAGTTTACGATATTCAAGCGCATGATCTGCACAGCGCATAGAAAAACACCTCCCGCGGTAATCTATTTTCAAGACTACCGCAAGAGGTGCTTCCGAAACGAACAGGTTATAACTGCGCGATCACCCGGGTTGCCATCATGCGCACGCTGTCCGGGGTGTTGCCGCCGCCGATCATGCAGGCCACCTTTGCCCAGCTGACCTTACCGGCGCCCAGAAACGCGATCTCCAGCACGCGCAGGGTAAGCGGATCCTGTACCCGCGAAATGTACGCCCGGCGCTCCGCTCTGGAAAGCCGCCGGAAAGCCCGAATACTCATAGATTAGCCCCTTTCTTTGATATACGACTTCAGCGCCTGCATTAAGGCGTTCTGGTTGCGATCTTTGCTGTTCAGTGCTTTTACCACCAGCTCATCCGCGCCGTGCTTCACGATCAGCCGGTGCACGATCACGCTCTGCTTCTGCCCCTGCCGGTAAAGCCGGGCTTCGCCCTGTGCGTACAGCTCCAAACTCCACGGCATACTGTACCAGATCAGGTGATGCCCGCCCTTCTGCAGATTCAGACCGTAGGCACAAGAGGCAGGCTGCGCCAGCAGCACATCAATCTCCCCGGCGTTCCATGCAGCCGCGTCCCTGTTATCCCGCAGCACAGCCACGCGCAGGCCGCTGTGGTTGTGTTTCAGGGTCTCCACAAGCTGCTCCTCATCAAAGCGAAAATGGTAAAATACAAGGGCTCTCTGCCCGTCCAGCTGGTCGATCAGCTCGTCAAAGGCGTCCAGCTTGCAGCGGTGGATCTGGTGCATCTGGCCGTCATCATCGTACAAGCTGCCATTGCACAGCTGCAGCAGCTTGTTGGTCAGGGACGCCGCCTGCTGGGCTGTAATGGCTTCGCCGTCCACCTGCAGCAGGCACTTCTTCTCCATGGTTTTGTATGCCGTTGCAGCCTTTGCGTCCAGCACAACAGGCACGTCCTCCACAATCTTTTCCGGCAGCTCCAGCAGATCGGCCGCTTTGAAACTCAGCACCAGATCGGAGATCTTGCGCCGGATCGCATCGCCCGCCCCGTCCTTGGCTTCCCAGCTGTATTCTGTGGGCCAGAAATAGGCCTGCCGGTAGTGCGTGACATACTTGCCCAGCCGCTCCCCCTGATCCAGCAGATAGATCTGCGCCCAGAGGTCCAGCAGGTTGTTGGGCGCCGGGGTTCCGGTCAGCTCCACCACCTTGGCGATCTTCGGGCGCACAGCCTTCAGCGCCTTAAACCGCTGGGCGGCATGGTTCTTGAAACTGGATGCTTCGTCCAGCACCACCATGTCAAAGGGCCAGTGTCTGCCGTAGTACCCCACCAACCAGTAGCAGTTTTCGCGGTTGATGATATACACATCTGCCGGGGTGTTCAGGGCTGCAATGCGCTGCGCCTCGGTGCCCAGCACAGTGGAGATCCGCAGGTGCTGGAGGTGATCCCACTTCTGTACCTCATCCTGCCATGTAGCTTCTGCCACCTTCTTCGGTGCCACAACCAGCACGCGCCGGATTTCGGCAGCATCATAGATCAGGGTGTCAATGGCGGTCAGGGTAACTACGGTTTTACCCAGACCCATCTCCATCCACAGCCCAACACTGGGCTTGTCAATGATCGCGTCAATAGCCGCTTGCTGATACGGGTGCGGCGTGAAATGCTGCATAAGGTTTGACCTCCTCTTTTTTTTATGGCGCGGGTCAGTCGGGGCTCTCTTGACCGGCAAGCGGATCGTCCCACCAGTCATCATCCCAGTCATCTGAATAAGACGTTACCCGGCCAAGGCTTTCCGTGCTCAGCTGAGACGCAAGCTGCGCTGCCTGCTCGACTGTGCTGATCTCGCAGCAGGGAAAGCCCAGCCCTGCCAGCTTTTCCCGCCACCACTCCTGCAGCCCGCCCGCCTTGACCTTTGCTCCGGGGCGCTTCAGTTCCACAAAAGCAATGACGCCGCCGGGAAAGAGGATGATCCGATCCGGCACACCCGTGTGACCCGGACACACCCACTTCAAGCACAGCCCGCCTTCGTCCTCCACGGCCTTCCGCAGGGCTGCTTCTACCGTTTTCTCTCGCATTTTGTACTCCTTTACTCGATCCGGCTGTCAACCAAACCCGAAAATTTGAAGTTGACGGGAAAAATGCAGCAGTGGAGCCACTTTTCCGGCATCTGTCAACGTTGTCAACCAAAATGTCTTATATACCCTCGCGGGCACAAGCATACAAGCGTGTGCGCCTTATGCGTGCGCTTGTTTTCTTCTTTTCTACTTCTTCTAGTAGATTTTATAGTTGACAATGTTGACAGAACCAGAAAAACGGCTTGATTGCTTGCTTTTCAGCGTCAACCAGTTTGTCAACCAAACGAAAACGCCCGGTTGACAACGTTGACAGATTGCTTGTTTTCTTCGGTTCTTGGGGAAATTCCGCTTTTTACGTTGACACGGTTGACAGCTGCTTATTTCAGCAGTTCGGGTGATACCGGCCGCAGACGCACTAACGGACGCGCGTCAATGACCCTTTCCACATCTTGCAGAGTATGGATATACCCCAGTGCAGCCTCTACTCTCAGAGCATTTTTAAGACCATCAGCATCAATTAACTTTACCTCAGCCATATTTACTGCTCCTCTCTGACCCATACCCGCTGCGTACCATAGGGGCCGCAGCGGCGGCTGTTCTTCAGGTTTACCCATCCGGGGATATTTGCCAGCACCGCGGAAATACGCTTGGATTGCTGCCGGTCAAGTTCCCTGCCGGTGCGGTCGATGCACTCCCGCCAGATCTCGTTAACGCATACGCTGGTGCGCTGCACCGTGTTTTCTGCGCTCTGACCGGAGGTTTCCCAGTAGCAGATCCGCTGGTCAATATCGCGTTTCATCCAGTCTGTGGGCACCGGACGGTTCAAAAAGTCCTCGATCTGACCCTCCCACGGGTCGCGTTCCATGTGCGCCTGCTGCTCTGCCACGGCAGCCGCCAGCAGGTCATCCCGCAGGATCAGTTCCTCACCCTGCTGGTAACGTGCAACGGCTTCAGCCCAGATCTGATCTACCTCTGCGGGGGTCAGATCGTCGTGCACCAGCTTCGTCCGGCGCTCAAAACTGCAGTCTACGGGCCAGTAACGGCGGTTTCCGGTGGCGTCCCGCAGAAAGTCGGTGCTGTTGGAGGTGCCGAAAAACACACAACGGCGGGGATACTGCACCGTTCTTCGGCCATAAGCCGCCCGGTATCTGTCCTCGGTCTGGCTCAGAAATTGCTTGGCGGCTTCGCTCTCAGAGCGGGAAAAAGCGGTCATCTCGCCCAGCTCTACGATCCAGACGCCGCGCAGATTTTCGCGCGCTTCCTTGCCGTCAAAGCTGGTGATCGAATCATTGAACCAGTCCCGCCCCAGACGGGAGAGCAGCAAGCTTTTGCCGATGCCCTGCTTGCCGCTCAGAATGCAGATCTGGTCAAACTTGCACCCTGGACGGAAGCAACGCGCCACGGCAGCCACCAGCATTTTGCGGGTGACGGCGCGGGTGTAGCTGTTGTCCTCGGCGCCCAGATAGTCGATGAACAGCGTATCCAGCCGCTCCTTGCCGTCCCACTTCAGCCCG
>ULRC01052882.1_pt1 | contig 14234 bp, 9 predicted proteins | sample 1955101 | NCBI WGS metagenome assembly ULRC01 (sample SAMEA4835672, study PRJEB28245) | human gut metagenome | biome: gut microbiome; material: fecal sample | place: Denmark | collected 2008 | reverse complement strand
CGTGGGTTTGCTTTATTAAGCACCATTAGCTCAGTTGGTAGCGTAATTAACTCACACTAAAGCTGTGAATGATGAACTTCGACTGAACTATTCAAATTGAGATTTCACGATGTATCGTGCAAATCTCATATATGCACCATTAGCTCAGTTGGTAGAGCAACTGACTCTTAATCAGTGGGTCCTGGGTTCGAGTCCCCGATGGTGCACCAAAAATAGCCTTACGGAAACGTAAGGCTATTTTCATAATGATTGCCGCTTTGTGGAGTGCTTTCATTTGCCGCTGACTTCTGTCTAAGTCAGCGGCTCTTTTTATTTTTTAAGAGAAATTCAAGAACTTTTAGTGTAAGAGAAACGGTGGCATATATGCAGCTGCCAATAAAAGTAAGCAGCAAAATTATTTCCTGAAAACTCAAGCGTTCACTTCCCTCATAATTTGGAGGCGACAATCAAGAGTAAATTATACAGAGCATCCTCGCCGTATTGGTAGGAGGACGCCGCGCCTGGCTGCCGGAGCAAGTTGACCGGCGACTGTTCCGCCAGAGGGTTTTCGCCTTCCTTCCGCGGCAAGGGAGGAACTTCGGCCGCAAATACGGCGGCGGCATTGGAAAACAGAATCGCCGCGCACATCGCCGTACTCAGCAGCGCCTGCATTCGCTTGTTGCTTTTCATGGTTGCATCTCCTTTTTCTTTTTGAAATTTTCCGATCGTCCAGCCGCATTCCTTTTCGGGAGCAGCGCAGACAGGACACATGCATTTGATTCCCATTATGGGAACCGGATTTCAACGTTGCAATAAACAAAATTTTCAAATGCGCAGCAATATTTTTTGCCGGTAAAACGAGAAAAACAGGGCCTTTGCCCGCCCTGTTTTCCACACTTTTTTCACCGGCAGAGCCAGCAAAAATTTTGCTTGGCCGCTTTTTACAAAAAGCACCCCGCAGCAGAAAAGCCATTGGGCAGCTTTTCCCCTGCGGGGTGTTTCTTATATGGTTTTTATTCGTTTGTCTGTCCTTGTTCCAGCATCCGGCACAGCAGCGGCCGCAGTTTTTGAGCCAGCAGCCAAAAGCCCAGATCGGTCAAATGGACGCCGTCCACGGTGGTTTCCTTTGCAACCGTTTCCAACATATCCCGTGCCGATGCAAACCAGATAAAGCTATCTCCCCGGGATTTCCGGCGTTCCACCTCCTGCTGCTGAAAACGCTCTTCCCGCGCAAACTGTTCCGCTTCGGTGCTGTTCCAGCCGCATTTTGTCTGCCAGCTTGCCGAAAGCACCAAAACCGGCAGCTGCGGCGCACAGCCGCGCACCGCATCCAGAAAGGCTGGCAGGTTGGTTTCCAGCAGCCCCTGGGGGCCGGCGTTGGGCTGGATGTCCACCACCAGCGCCCCCAGCCGGGGCAGGCTGCAAAAGCAGGAAGCCAGACCTGACATTCCCACGCCATTGCCCGAAAACCCCAAATTGTACACTTCCCGGTCCAGTTCCCGGGACAAAATGGCCGGATACGCCATACCCGGCCGGGAGGCACAACCTCCCTGGGTGATGGAAGTGCCATAAAAGGCGATGGTCCTGCGATGTTTGCGGGGCAATGCCGGCTGCATCTGCGCCCCTTTTTCCAGGCCGATTGCAATCGACCGAATGCCAATATACAGCGGCAGATACACCAGCACCTCGGTGTGCGGCGGAAGGTCCCGCGCCAGTTCGCAGCAAAAGGAGTCCTCCTGCGGCGAAAACTTTGTCAGCCCTGCAAACTGCCAGGCCATGTCGGGCAAAGCCCTCAAATAGCAGTCGCACCCGCACTGGGCCGCCGGAGTCATATGCGCCATATAGGGAGCCGCGTTTACCGCCGCCTTTACCCACACTGCCCGGCTGTCAGTCCGAAAGCGCAGGCAGGCACCCGCCATGTGAGAAGACAATTCGATCAGCGCCGGCCGCTGGGCCTGCAGCATACCGGAAAGAGATTGGGGGAGGCGGTTCCATCGCCTTTCCTCTGCAAAAAAGCCCAAACCTTCCACCAGAATGTTTTCGTTGGGAACTTCGTGCCATAGGATTTCTTCCCCCCGGGCATTCTGCGCCGCCATCTGCCGGTCAAAATCAGCTGCGTCCGCCATGCTTTACTCTCCTTTATGCCCTGTTGCAACCTCGAAAGTTTTTTCATAGAGCTCACGGCCGCGGGCGCCGCCCCTGTTCGCCGCGTTGTATATGGCCTTCACATCCTGGTAATATCCCTTGAACACCTGGGATCCACTGAACCCAAACCGTTGTGCGCCTTTCAGATAATCCAGATAACGCCGGTAAAAATTTTCGTCGTCAAAAGCGCGCTCGTCAAACTCCAATTCCAGCCCCATGTGGTTTTGGGCGGCGAGTTCCGCTGCATTTTGAATCTGCACCGGCTGCGTTCCATTAAAGTAGTGGTTTGGCTGCAGGATGGCCGCATCAAATCCCATTGCCTGCCAGCGGTCAAACCCCAAAGCCCGGTAGTAGGGAATCCACAAAAAGGCAAGTCCGCGCTCTCTGGCTTTTCGGCCTGCATAGTCAATCAGTTCTGTCTGGGAAGCATCCTCATGCAGCCAGTACAGGCCGCACAACCGCAGCGTGTCCAGCTGCTCAAAGGGGCGGTACAGCTCCGCCATGCGGTCCATATACCGGTCAATGGCCGCTTTCTGGCTTTCCGGTCCGCCAAAGGTCTGCCGGGAGGGAAAGGGAATGGTCAGCACCAGTCGCGCCTGCAGCTGGGGCCGCCGGCTGAGTTTTCTGGCCTGCAGCACCGCCTCGTGCAGCGCACACAGGTCCCCCTGCGGCCGCAGCGTTTTGTTCAGATACCACTCAAAATCCTCCCAGGTGGCCGCCTTGGCGGGGTCCACCGCCTCAAACAGCTGGTTGCCTGTGCAGGACAAAAGCCCCAAAAAGAGAAATCCATCGAAAAAGGGCTCGCCGAAACCGGCATTTCGTTTTTGATACAGCAGATAGGGCAGCAGCTCTTGTGCGCTCCAATCTCCCTGCTGCCGGTCGTAATACCCATTATAAATCAATACCAGATTCCGGATTCCGCCTGTATTCTGTCCGGATGTGCAATATTCACCTTGCATTTTTCCCTTCCTTTTCCAAAAAGTCGCGGGGCGTGATGCCGTAGGTGCGCTGGAAAGCACGCTTGAAGGAATACTCGTTGTCGTACCCTATTTCTGTGGCAATTTCCCGGGGACAGTATCCCTTCAGCACCAGCAGTTCCTTGGCTTTTGCCATCCGCTTTTCTGTGATATAGTTGTAGAAATTTTGTCCCACCGTATTTTTGAAGATGCGGGAAACGCTGGCATTGGACACGCCAAAATGGTCGCTCAGCAAATTCAGCGACAGATCGGGGTCGTGCAGATGCTCGTTTACATAGCTCACCAGCGAGCGGTTCACGTTGGTGGCCGCCTGCTGCTTTTTCTGCATGATCTGCTCACAGAGCGTGTTGACGGTGTTTCTTGCGCGGTCAAACGCCTGCTCCAGCGTCATGCCATGCTGCGGTTCCTCCATTTTCAAAAACATCTGCACCGGCAGCTTTTCTTCCAAAATAATCCGCCGCATGGTTTCGTACAAAAGGGTGGCAACCCGGCAGATGAGCGTATAGCTCAGCCCAAGGCGCTGATTTTCCTCGTACAGCTGCTGCAGGATCGCCTGCGCTCTTTTTTCGCTGCCCTCCCGGATGGCACGCACCAGCTGCGTTTCCCAATCCAGCGGGTAGTAATACTCCATGTTGGGGCTGGCAAACTGGATGCCGCAAATTCCCTTCTTTTCCCGCATGCTCTCTTTGATTTCCTGGTACGCCGCGCTGATTCCCGTCAGGCCCCTGCGGGCGCGGGCCACAAACACGCTGCATTCTATATCCTCTTCGATCAGCGCATCGTACAGCGGCTGCGCCAGTTCCATTGCGATGTCCTCGTCCGGCAGAGAGGGAAATTCTGCAATCACAGCGGTGCACTCATCAATATTTTCCACCAGTTCGCAGTGGCTCTGGCCGCATTTGATGGTTTGCAGCGATTTTTTCAAGGTGAGCAAAAATTCCAGGTGAATCCGCGTGTCCTCGATTTCGTTGTCGGGATTGCCAGGCTGATGGCGGAACACCACCACAACATACCAGTAATTGCAGGAGGAAGGAACCGATTGCTGATCACTGTTGAAATAGCCGCGCAGCAGCTGCGCATTGGTTTGCTCCCGCAGGGCATACCGATAGGCCGCAATGGTGTTTTCCATATTGGTGTGGTCGTCGTACAGCCTGCCCACGCAGGTGGCCAGGGTGTCAATATCCTGCTGTTCGTTTTTGCCCTTGACCTTTTTGTTTATCTTTTGAATCAGGTTCCCCAAAGGCCGGTACTGAATGCTGGCCAGCACATAGGCGGCCAAAATGCCCAGCATGGCAAGCACTAATACCAGCACATAGTTCCAGGCGCTCTGTGCAAAGGGAATGGGGGCATCCTCGCAGGTGAGGTCATAGGTTACCAGCATGCTCTGGCTGCTGGTGCTGCATGTTTGGGTCGGTGCAGAGGTCTGCTGAAAATCCACCTGCCAGATGGGCTGGCCGTTCCAGTCCTTTACGAGCAGCTGGGTCACCTGTTCGCCGCATACCTGCTGAAGCAGCTTTTGCATGGCTGCCTTGTCAAAGCAGCTTATGGCAATTGCCCGGGGCGGAGTAAGAATATCCAGCTGCTGCACATAGACCAGATAGTCCGCATTGTGAAAAGCAAAATTGCTGGGTTTGAGCGGGCCCTCGCACCCCGGCACATTCAGCAGATGCTCGGTGACGAGATTGGCAGGCAGCTGCAATTTTCGCTGCAAATAGTTTTCGTACTCCGAAACGGAAAACCACCCGCTGGACGTCACCACCAGATCTTTTTGCGGATAGAGCACTGCGATATCCCGCAGAGCGCTGTTGAGGCTGCACAGAGCGGTGAGATTGACCGAAATATCCTGTTTTTCCATCGGGCCGAACTCATTTTCAAAAATCTTGCTCTCCGAAGTGAACTTCTGCACCCAAATGGAATTTTGCAGCACGTTGCTCACTTCGCTGCCCACTTCCCAAATATCGTCCAGGACGTCCCGCACCTTCTGGCTCTCGGCTAAAAAGGACTTTTCGTTGGCTTCCTTGCGTTCTTTCCGCATGGCGGCAGAAAAAATAGAAATCCCCACAAGAAAAACACATACAAACAAAGCGATGTATGTAAAAAAATAGCGCTGAAAGTCCTTTGAGTGCCAGTATAAACGATGCATCCTGTTTTTCTCCCTCTGTGCCGCAATATTTTACCAACAAGCGTGCTTGCTACTAGATTACATCACAAATAGACAAATAGCAATCCATTCCGCAGCAAACACCTGCCCAGCTTCAAGTGCAATAGCCGTGCCGCGTTTTGCGGCACGGCTTTGACTATTTACATTGATCTATCGTGCTCTATCATCAGGAAGGCATATTGGCCAGGTAGCGCTCATAGCGAGCCTGGTAGATATCGACCAGTTCGCTCAGGCCCAGCTCTTCCAGCTTTTCCACTTCCTTGTCCAGGTCGTCCACAGAGATCTGGCCCAGGGTGAGTTTGGTGGCCAGCTCCTTGGAAGCGGTTTGCAGATTGGGCAGCAGGGCATTGATCTTGTCGGATTCTTCCTTGGTGGGCAGAGCCAGGAAATTGTTCACCTGATCCGGATATTTCAGATCGTAGTCGATGAGGTCCAAAGTGACCTGCCGCTTGTAGTCATCGCAATTGGCAACCTGCTGGCGCATATCCACTTCCTGCACGCGGGGCAGAACGCCGTTCCACAGCATGGCGCCTTCGGAGATGCGCTGCTCGTGGGCCATATCCGCAGTCAGATCGGGAATGGGAGTCATAACGCCGTCTTCGTATGTGAAGTTGACGCCTTCCTGGCCAAAGGCGGTGAGCACAGCGTACTCATCGGAATACACAATATCCAGCAGGCGGGCAACGGCCTCCAGGTCTTCGCAATCCTTGGTGACCACATAGCGCTCCCAAACCATGGAACCGGGCTCAGACATCGAGCCGGGCTCCACGCCGTCCAGGGCGGGCAGCGGCATCAGCGGCGCATACAGCGCATCGGGGGCAATCTCCGCCACGGTGGGCTCGTTCCACATGGCATTGGTGTAGTCCCACAGGCATCCCAGCTTGTTTTCGGCGCGTTTCTGGGCCATCAGCTCAAAGTTGCCGGCGACAGAGGGGTCCAGAATGCCTTCCTGCACCAGGCTGTTGAGGTATTCAAAATAAGGCTTGACATTGGGGCTGTTCCAGGGGCTCACGATCTTGTTTTCCACCGGATCCAGGGCGATCATATCGGTGGGCAGATCAAACCACTGGGCGATGCTGGTGCGGAAAGAGGAGGGATCGATGAACATGATCTCATCCTGCTGGCCGTTGCCATTGGCGTCCTTTTCCCGGAAGTCCCGCAGCATCTGGGTAAACTCTTCCAGATTGGTGGGTTCGGCAATCCCCAGCTTGTCGGCCCAGTCGCGGCGGTAGAGCATGGAGAAGCTGCCGTTGGGGTCGGTATTGTCGCCGTAGTACTTACTCGACACATTGCAGAACCAATAAATGTTGCCGTCCTCGGCAGTGGTGAGCGGACGTATGGTGGGGAACTTTTTGTCAAAAGCCTCCTTGGCAGGGCCCTGGGAATATTTGTCGATGATCTCGTTGATGGGGATGATCAGGCCCTGCTCCGCCAGAGCCATCAGGGCGGCGTCGTCCATGGTATGGGCCTTGGCGATGTCGGGCAGATCCTTGCCGGAGGCAAACCGGGTCTGCAGGATCACCGAGTACTGCTCAGGGGCAACCACTTCCCAGTCGATGTCCAGCTTTGCATCGTCCAGCCAGCTTTTCAGGATTTGATAGGCGCTGTATTCCTCTACCTCGTTCCAGTCGTTGCAGGGAGCCCAGCCCTCGGTGCCCAGGATCTTAAGTTTGCTGAAATCACTGGAAGCCTGGTCGCTGCCGCTCTGGGAATCGCCAGAATTGGATTTTCCGCCGCAGCCGGCCAGAGTACCGGCAGCCAAGCAGCCCACCAAAAACAGGGAGAGCATTTTTCTTTTTTTCATTGTTTTCCTCCTATTTGTGCATGATTTTATTTTTTGCTCTTCTCTCATTTAGCCTTTCAGAGAACCGAGCATAACACCTTTGATGAAATATTTCTGGAAGAAGGGATAGGTAAAGATGATCGGCAGGGTGGTGAAAATGATCATCGCATACTGCATCTGCGTTGCGGAGAGCATTTGATTCATGGCATTTTCGATATCCGCCGAGTTGAGCTTGGTGAGATCTACAGTCTGGGCCACCAGCACCCTCTTGAGGTACAGCTGCAGCGGATGCAGGCTTTTATCCGGCAGATAGACCTGCGCCGCAAACCAGTTGTTCCACATGGTCACGATGGAGTAGATGGACACCACCGCCAAAATGGGCTTTGCCAGGGGCAGATAGATGCGGCGCAGAACTGTAAAATTGCTGGCGCCGTCTATGAACGCCGATTCCCGTATATCCCGGGGCAGCCCCGTGAAATAGGTGCGGGTGAGAATGATGTACCAGATATTGAAAGACGCCGGCACAATGATGGCGAAAATATTGTTGTAGAGATTGAGCTTGCTCATGAGCAGAAAGGTGGGGATCAATCCGCCGCCAAAGTACATGGGCAGCAGCACAAAGGCAACCACATATTTTCTGCCCCGCAGTTCCGGAACCGACAGCGGATAGGCACCCATCACGCTCGTGATGATCACCAGCACCGTGGTGGACACTGTATACAGGATGGAATTTCCGTAGGCACGCCACATATCGGAATCGGTAAAGATTTTTTTATAGGCCTGCAGTTCAAATCCCGTGGGCCAAAAGGATACGTTCATCGCCAGCACATCCTGGGGCTTGCTGATGGACATGATGAAAACATAGTACATGGGATACAGGGTGAACAGGCAGATGACTGCCACCGTGATCACGATCAGCACATCCACCAGCCGCGATCCATTTGGAATGCCGTGTTTCTTGCGCGCCAATATCTGAGTCATAATTTCTTCTCCTTTCCATCCGCAGCGGATCACCACAGCGAATAATCGGCAACCTTGCGGGAGACCATGTTGGCCAGATAAACCATGCCGAAGTTGATCAGCGAGATCATAAATCCAACCGCTGTGCCGTAGCTGAAGTTGCCGCCCACCAGGCCATAGCGGTACAGATAGGTGCCGATGACGTCGGCGTATTCGTAGGTTGCGGGATTGTACAGCAGCAGGATCATATCCGAATCCGCGCCCAGCATACCGCCCACGCCCATGATCAGCATGACCACAATGGTGGGTTTGATGGCTGGCAGGGTAACATGCCAGATTTTATGCCACCGGTTGGCGCCGTCCAGACTGGCCGCCTCGTAGAGAGTGGGGTCGATGGAAGCCATGGAAGACAGGTAGAGGATGCTGCCCCAGCCGAAGTTCCGCCAAATGTTGATCACTGTGTACACGATGGGGAAATACTGCGGCTTCATATTCAAAAGGAAGGGCTCGCCGCCCATCATCATGATGAATTTGTTGATGATGCCGTCGCTGCTCAAAAAGGAAAGCGCCATGCCGGCCACCACCACGCTGGAAATGAAGTAAGGCATGTAGCTTGCCGTCTGGGCAAACTTTTTGAACTTGACCAGCCGCACTTCATTGATCAGCAGCGAAAAAATGATCGGGATCCAAAACGCGATGCCCAGGTTCATGGCGCTGAGCACCAGGGTGTTTTTGATGAGCCGCCAGAAATACGGGTCATGTACAAATGTTGAAAAATGTTTCAGCCCCACCCACTTGGTCTGCCCGGTGAAATCCATAAAGGGCATGCCGGGTGTCCAGTCCTGGAAGGAGATCAGCAGGCCATACATGGGTACATAGCAGAAGATGAAAATCAAAATCAGCACCGGCGACATAATGGCGTACAGCTGTATCTGACTTTTTAATTTATAATTGATTCTCTTGGGTGCCGTCTTTGCGTTTGGAGTTCGCACGGTCTTGCCACCAGCCTTTCCTGCTTCATGTGCTTGATTGAACAATCTCAGTGTACGCCGGCCCTTTCGGAAATGCAATAAACAATACTTTTAGCGTGGGCGCAACTTTTGCAGCAGCCTTTTCCGCACTCCTTTTCGCAATATTTTTGCGTACATTTTTTTCATTTTGCACATTTTTTGATTTTTATTGACTTGCAAAATAGTGCTTTTATAATATAGCTAACACTAAACGGTCCCCGGACCAGAAAGAGGGAACTTATGTCTATTTCCGTTGCCGTCATCACCTGCGGCCCCAGCGACCTGCTCGCTCTGCTGCAGAAATCTCCGGCTCTTACCGTCGAAGTCCTGCACCCGAACGCTCTCACCCCCCACTGCCTCGATGGTTTCCAGTGCGCCTGCGTGCTGGGGGGCACCCGGGAGGAACCGCTGGTTTTCCCGGCGGAATGCCGCAGTGTGGTGGAGGATTTTTCGCACAGCGGCAGACGGGTGCTGTATGAATACACCCTGAGTTTCTGCCAGAACTACTGTGCATCTCCCGATTCCACCCGCTTTCTCCGGCTGGTGTGCACCGACGCGGAATTCGCCGGCCTGGAAGATGGACTTTTGTTGGATGATCAATGCAATATGCGCTGCACCCCCTACTATCGCAACAATCTGGCCAGACCTATTTTAATGTATAAAAAGGGGCTGTCGGAACACGCCCGCCAGCCGCTCAGCCAACAGGAGCGCACCGACTGCCAGCAATATGGCATCTGGCTGGAAACCCCCGCCGTCGCCGTCTGCTCCTTCCGGCTGTGCAACTTTCTGCGGGCGCGATTCTCTCCGGTGCCGGCCTGGAGCCGACTGGTGCGCTCGCTGATCGGCTGGCTGTGCGGCGCGCCGGTTCTGGAGGAGGTGGAGTTTCCGCCTCAGTACCAAACCGGCTTTGCCCGTTCCGCCGCCGACTGTGCCGCCAGCGGCATCGACTGGTTCAGCCGTTCCGGCATTCTGGTGGATGAGGGCAAACGAGGCGTGCTGGAAGGGCTGGGCACCGAAATTTACCCCGACGGCCACCAGAAAACCGCCTCCTCCATCCGCACTGACTGCTGCGGCGAAGCGGCGCTGGCCTATCTGATGCACTTTCTGGCATTCGGCGACGCCCGCAGCCTGGAGCGGGCCCAAAACCTGGAAGCTTTTGTCTACGACAAAATGCAGATCCGCTCGGGCCGCTTTCAGGGCATGCTCCGCTGGACCGACATCGCCTGGGAGGTGTGCTACCAGGACGATATGGCCCGGGCCATGCTGGTGACCCTGTTCAAAGCCCTGTACGGGCTGGGGCGGGAATATCTGCCCCAGTGCCGGATGGCGCTGGAATTTTTGATGAACACCACCGGGCCGGATGGCCTGCGGCCGGCCCGCACCGACAATCTGAACATGTCCGAGGAAGATTTTGCCGCGCTGAGCCGACAGAACGGAGCTTTCCCCTGCGCACATTATAATGCCTTTTATCTGGCCTGTCTACTGCTGTACGGCAAGCTGGAAAAGGACGCCCGCTGCCTGGCCGTGGGCGAAACCGGCATGCAGGCGCTGCTGCAGGCCTATCCCAAAACCATCCGGGAACAGAGCCAAACCGAGGAGCTCTGCCGGCTTCTTCTCCCCTTTGCCTGGCTCTACTATGCCACCGGCAAACAGGAATACCGGCAGATGCTCTACACCGTGACCCGGGATTTGGAAAAGATGCGACACCTCTCCGGCGCCTACCTGGAATGGGACGACGACTACTCCGCCGCATGCAGCAAGCAGGAAAACGGCGAATGTTCCCTGCTGGCCCGCAACGGCGACCCGGTGTGTGACCTTTTATACAGCAACAACTGGGTTCCCCTGGGGCTGATGCAGGCCTATTTTGTCACGGAAGATGCCTATTTTTACGATTTGTTCTGCCGGCACGCCGCATTTTTGTCCACAGCCCAGATCCACAGCCAGGACCCCCGGATCGACGGCGCCTGGGCACGGGGCTTTGACGCGGAGCAAATGGAGGTCTGCGGTCTGCCCAACGATGTGGGCTGGGGGCCCTGGGCCGTTGAAAGCGGCTGGACCGTGGCCGAAATTTGTGCCGGCCTGCTGCAGGGAGTTCTCAAAGACAAATTAAAGGAGTTTTACAAATGAAACTGGTTGTTCTTTCCCCCTCCAGCCTGCCGGAGGAACTCTTGGCGGGCCTGGGGCATCTGTGTGAATCCGAAGGTTTTGCCGTGGGCGAAGGCGGCATTGCGGTCACCGCGCGCCGGGCCGGCCGCTTTGCCTTCCGGCTGGAAGAAAACTCGCTGGAGGTGGAATACCGGGTGCCCGCCGAGTTTTTCCGCGCTTTGTCCTATCTGAAACAGCCGTCCCGCCAGCCCCTCGCCTGGAAGCAGCAGCCGGCCTTTGCCGAGGTGGGTGCAATGCTGGACTGTTCCCGCAATGCCGTGCTGACCCCCGACACGGTGAAGCTGATGCTGCGCAAAATGGCCCTGATGGGCATGTCGGTAGCCATGCTGTACACCGAGGACACCTACGAAATCCCTCAGCAGCCCTATTTTGGCTATCTGCGGGGCCGCTACACCCAGCAGCAGCTGCGGGAACTGGACCGGTATGCGGCGGACCTGGGCATCGAGCTCATCCCCTGCATCCAGACCCTGGCGCATCTGGAGCGGGCGCTGCACTGGCCGCAGAATGACCCCGACCTGCGGGACACCGAAGACTGCCTGATGGTGGGGGAGGAAAAGGTATATGCCTACATCGAGCAGATGTTCCAGGCTGTGCGGGCCTGTTTCCACACCCGGCGCATCCACATCGGCATGGACGAGGCCTGGTCTTTGGGGCTGGGAAATTTCCGCTTCAAAAACGGGATCGTCCCCGCCTGGGAATTGATGAACCGGCACCTCTCCCGGGTGGCGGCTCTTGCCCAAAAATACAATTTCGCGCCGATGATCTGGAGCGACATGTACCTGCGCGCCGCTTCGCCCACCGGCGGCTACTACGACGTTCCCGACCAGCTGCCCCAGCCCGTTCTGGACGCCGCTCTGCCGGATGTTCCTCTGGTTTACTGGGACTACTACCACATGGACCGGGCAAGCTACCGCAAGCTGTTTGACGTTCACGAGCAGTTCGGCGCACCGGTTCTGTTTGCCGGCGGCCTGTGGAGCTGGGTGGGGCCCGTGCCCGCGGTGGAAAAAATGCGCAGCGCCAGCCTTCCCGGCCTGGAAGAAGCGCGTGACCACCACATTTCCACCGTGCTGGCCACCGCCTGGGGCGACAACGGCGCCGAATGCCCGCTGCCCGCCATTCTGTACGGTTTGCAGCTGTACGCCGAATTCACCTATACCGGCGACACCAGCCCCTCTGCCCTGGCCAGCCGCTTTGAAAGCTGCGTGGGGGAGCCCTGCGAGGCTTTTTCCCGTCTGGGCGAGTTCGATCTGCCTGCCCTGTTTGCCCCTGTGTCCGACGACCCCGTAAACTTCTCCAAATTTCTGCTTTACCAGGACCCGCTGCTGCCGCTGTTTCAGGCCGACTGCGAGGGCCTTGCCCTTTCGGGCCGGTATGAATCGCTGCAACGCCTGTACCACGGCTTTACCAGCCAGGAGCCGCGGTTTGAGGCCATGTACCGCTTTTACGAGCAGCTGGCCGGCTTGCTGGCGCTGAAGGTCCAGTGGTTTCTTCAGGCTCCCGCCGCCCGCTGCCAAAGCCCCCAGGCCGCCCAAATGGCCGCCCTGGCCCACGCCTGTGCCCGGCAATGCGAGAGCTGCCGAGCCGCCTGGGGCAGGCTGTGGGAAGCGGTGAACAAACCTTTCGGCTATGAGGTGATCGATCTGCGCATGGCGGGCCTGACCGGGCGATTCCGCACCGCCGAAGTCCAAATGCAGCGCCTGCACCAGGGAGAGATCGACGAGATCGAAACCCTTGCCTGCCCCAAGCTGCGCTGCCTGACCAACGCCGACGGCAAATTCCGGGGCTGCTATTCCTGGGGCGAATGCATCTCCGCCTGCCGCATATAACGCATATAAAAAAGAAAGAGGTATTATAATGGATCTTCCCATCAAAATCGTCATCGGCGGTCTGGGTGTGCGGGGATATGAGGTATACGCCTCCTATGCCAAGCGCAACCCCGACAAAATGCAGGTGACCGCCATCGCCGAACCCAACCCCATCCGCCGCCGGGATGTGCAGCGGGACCTGGGCCTTTCGGACAGCCAGTGCTACGAAACCATGGAATCCCTCCTGCAGCAGCCCCGTCTGGGGGATGTGGCTGTCATCGCCACCCAGGACCGCGACCATGTGCGGCTGGCACTTCCCGCCCTGGAAAAAGGGTATCACCTGCTGCTCGAAAAGCCCATCTCTCCCCTTTTGCAGGAATGTCTGGCACTGCAGCAAGCGGCGCACCGCTGCGGCCGGATCGTCACCGTGGCCCATGTGCTGCGCTACACTCAGATTTTCTCCACTGTGAAACGGCTGCTGGAATCCGGAGAGATCGGCCGGCTCATCCACATGGATCTGATCGAAAATGTGGCCTACTGGCATTTTGCCCACAGCTATGTGCGGGGCAACTGGCGCCGCGAGGAGGATTCCAGCCCCATGATTCTGGCAAAAAGCTGCCACGACCTGGACCTGCTGCGCTGGTTTGCCGGCAGCGCCTGTATATCCCTCTCCTCCAACGGCGGCCTGTCTGTTTTTCGCGCTGAAAGCGCCCCCGAAGGCGCGGACGACCGCTGCACCCGCTGTGCCCTATCCACCCGCTGCCCGTACAGCGCTGTGCGCATCTACATGGAAAATGAAAAGACCGGCATTCTCGGCGGCAATGCCGGCTGGCCCTGCTCGGTGCTGAGCGAAACGCCCACGCCGGACAGCATCCGCGCCGCTCTGGAAAAGGGGCCCTACGGGCGCTGTGTCTACGCCTGTGACAACGATGTGGCCGACCACCAGTGTGTGAACATGCAGTTTGCCAACGGCGTCTGCGCCACCTTCACCGTGACCGCCTTTACCCAGGAATGCTGCCGCACCATGCGCGCCATGGGCTCGCTGGGAGAGCTGGAGATCGACATGCTCCGCAACCGCGTGATGCTGCGCCGCTTTGGGCAGCCCGAGCAGATCATCGAGCTGGACAAGCTCACCGACCGCTTTGCCGGGCACGGCGGCGGCGATGACCGGATGATGGACGCCCTGGCCGCACTTTTCCAGCGGGAAGACCCCGCCTCGCTCACCTCGGTGGACGTTTCCATCGACAG
>ULRC01002511.1_pt1 | contig 14251 bp, 8 predicted proteins | sample 1955101 | NCBI WGS metagenome assembly ULRC01 (sample SAMEA4835672, study PRJEB28245) | human gut metagenome | biome: gut microbiome; material: fecal sample | place: Denmark | collected 2008 | reverse complement strand
GGGAACGCCTACACCGTGCAAGTCAAACTCAAGGATAAAGGCAGCGGCAAAACGATCCTTGAAACAACAACTTGGCGCCCCGATGCAAAGATGACCGCAAAACAGGAAGAACGAGCAGTACAAACCTTTGCGGAAGAATTTGAGAGCCAAATCAAAGCAACCGTGAACGGAGCTACCGCGACAGGCGATACGCCGAATATCACATTCAGAGAGTTCGCCGCACAGTGGTTGGAAAAAACCAAACGCGATTGCTCCTTGAACTACTATGTGAAAGCGCGCGACAGTATTTCGCTTGCGAATGAATATATCGGCGGGTACAAATTGAGGGAAATCACTCCTGCCGTTATCCAGAATTTTTACGACAAGCTCGACGCAATGAAAAAGAAAACGTCAAAGGTATTTCCGAAACCCGAATTTCGTTCCGTATTGGAAAAACACGGCTACAATTATATGAGGCTGCGCTACGAGGTAAATATACAGAGTTGCACGCTTGCAAATGCTTTCGCGGGAAAAGCCGTCAGTAAAAATTGGAGCAGCGATTTTTCCGAACGCACAGGCATTCCGTTTCATGAACTCTTTGACGAGAAAATAACGGAAAAACCCTATGCTTACGAAACGATACATAAATTCAAGCGGGTTATTCGGGCAATTCTTTCCCTTGCAAAGAAAAACCGCCTTGTTACGGACAACTACGCTTCGGCTGATTATATCAATTTTCCGAAACGACCGCCGCACAAAATCGAATGTATGAGCGACGATGACGCCAAACGCTTTTATAAATTCATCTTGGACTATCCCGATCTTCGCTATAAATCTGCCATGCTCCTGTTCCTGCTTGCGGGCTTTCGCCGCGGAGAAGTTGCGGGGCTTGAATGGAAAGACATTGATTTTGATAAAGGTGAAATTACGATAAGCCGTTCCGTTACGACGGTAAACGGCTTTGGAATGATAGAAAAAGAGCCGAAAACGGAAACGTCGAAACGAACGCTTGCTGTTCCCGACGTTTTGATTAAAACTTTGAAAGAATACCGCGAATGGCAACGCAATCGCCGTAGCGAGCTTGGTGATTATATGGAAGAAAACGACTATGTGTTTACGCAGGAAAACGGCAAACGACTTTATCCGAGTACATTCACGGGGTGGCTGAATAAAATGTTGCGCGAGGCGAATATCGACCATTATTCTCTGCACAGCCTGCGCCACACAAACATCACCTTGCAGATTGCCGCAGGCGTTCCCGTTGTAACTGTCGCGGCGAGAGCGGGACACGCCCGCGCAAGTACGACGAGCGACATTTATGCTTACGCATTGCGAAGCACAGACAGAATGGCGGCAGATAAACTCGGCAGTATCTTTTCAGGCGATGAAAAGCCCGCAGAGACCGAAAGAACGTGTGAAAAAGAAACTATACCCGATGTCGACGGACAAGACGATATGGCAGAATTTAGGCACGTAAAGGCCGAAATGCTGCGGCTTGGTTTTGAAACTCTTGAAGAATACTGCGAATATCTCGATTTCTTGGAAATGAAAAAAACGAGGAAAAAGAACTTTGAAATGTAAAGCGGAACGGCTTAATTTCAAAGGAAATTAAGCCGTTCTTTGGTGTTCCCGCCGGGAGTCGAACCCGAAATGCAGACTTAGGAGGTCTGGGTTATATCCATTTAACTACGGAAACATATTCAATTTTTCAGATACTTCTCAACTGTCTAAAATCGAGAAATATCCTTGCGGGTGTAAAAAAGATGTAATTTCGTCGGCGGTCAATCGGTTTGTCTATAAAAAACCGCCCGAAACAGCCTTTTTACAGCCGTTTTGTTCCGAATTGTTTGGATAGAGCAACCCCTTAGGAGGGGTTTGTTATATCCATTTAACTACGGAAGCACAAATAAAAGTCGCATTGAATAAACGACCTTCTTCAACTATATTAAAAAGTATCAATATCAACTTTATATTTTTAACACATCACCGGCAATCTGTCAATTCTTTTAAGTCTAAAATGTCAATCCAAATTTTTTTATCCTTTAAATTGTACCATACTCAAACACGATACAGACGGTTCCTTGACAGTTGCAGAGGGGTCAGAGACAATGACCGACGCCGAAAGGAGAACATACGCAAACGCTATTCGGAAGTTGGACAGGGTAGCGCGTTGCAGGTCAGCGACGAGATTAACGCGCATTTTGCAGAGCAGACGCTCTCAAACAAGAATATCCAAATAAAAAGGAACCCTTGCCACGCCGTTGGATAGTAAAACTCCCCAACAAACGCCCAATGCGGATCGTGGTACAGATTCCACTAATAATATACACCAAAACGAGGAAAATTTCAACCCTGAATCGCAAAAAGGCAGAAAATTCGCTCTTCCGAGCGATTATACACCTACCGCTGCCGATTGTTTGACTACCCTTTAAAATTGCACCATACTCAAACATTGTCTAAGTCGATTATTCATAATTAAAAAGTTTGACTACCCTTTAAAATTGCACCATACTCAAACAAAGCGAGATATAAAGCAGCATCTAAACAAGTTTGACTACCCTTTAAAATTGCACCATACTCAAACCCACATTTTGTCATCATGAACGAGCTGTCAGTTTGACTACCCTTTAAAATTGCACCATACTCAAACCCCGATATGGCGAAGTTCGTTTGCTGACGCGTTTGACTACCCTTTAAAATTGCACCATACTCAAACACACTGAAAGAATTGAGAGCGCAGTCCGGGGGTTTGACTACCCTTTAAAATTGCACCATACTCAAACCAAGTTGGGTCGTAAATACAATCTACATTAGTTTGACTACCCTTTAAAATTGCACCATACTCAAACCATAACCCGCAGAAATTGAATCAGTATTCAGTTTGACTACCCTTTAAAATTGCACCATACTCAAACCCTCTAACTATCATAAGCAACTCCTTTTAAGTTTGACTACCCTTTAAAATTGCACCATACTCAAACTTGCAACTCATTTTAAAAATACCTCCGTAAGTTTGACTACCCTTTAAAATTGCACCATACTCAAACAAGGGCGTAGGTTTTATGCAAATTTTGCTTGTTTGACTACCCTTTAAAATTGCACCATACTCAAACCGTGTCGGTCATATCATAGTTATTTGACGGGTTTGACTACCCTTTAAAATTGCACCATACTCAAACACAGAAGTCGCACGAAGCGTTGCTGAAACTGTTTGACTACCCTTTAAAATTGCACCATACTCAAACAACAGTAGACGATGAAAATTACGAAATTTTGTTTGACTACCCTTTAAAATTGCACCATACTCAAACACAGCAAGGGCTATGTCGTAGTTAGATGCAGTTTGACTACCCTTTAAAATTGCACCATACTCAAACGATTGGCGGCATTTTTTATAAAAAATTGTAGTTTGACTACCCTTTAAAATTGCACCATACTCAAACGAGTTCTGGAACGCTCGCTCGTTGACGTCGGTTTGACTACCCTTTAAAATTGCACCATACTCAAACCTTTACGAACGCGCGGGGAACAGGCTTTATGTTTGACTACCCTTTAAAATTGCACCATACTCAAACAGTTAATACTTTCGAGCTCGCTTTCATTTGGTTTGACTACCCTTTAAAATTGCACCATACTCAAACCCCTAAGTACTCTTCCGCCTGCCAGGTCGAGTTTGACTACCCTTTAAAATTGCACCATACTCAAACTGACTTGATATATATGTGCGGACTGACACCGTTTGACTACCCTTTAAAATTGCACCATACTCAAACACAGAAAATGGCGGAAATGAACAAGTATAAGTTTGACTACCCTTTAAAATTGCACCATACTCAAACAGAGCAATTCCCGAGATTAAAATGTTAAAAGTTTGACTACCCTTTAAAATTGCACCATACTCAAACGAGAATGGCGACGTGTATACTTTTTCGGCTGTTTGACTACCCTTTAAAATTGCACCATACTCAAACACATTGAAGGAGTGCAGAGAAATGGTTAAAGTTTGACTACCCTTTAAAATTGCACCATACTCAAACTTTCCTCTGACATCATCGGTAGATATTTGGGTTTGACTACCCTTTAAAATTGCACCATACTCAAACTTCTTTTGTCGCATTCTGCATACAGACTGTGTTTGACTACCCTTTAAAATTGCACCATACTCAAACAAAGCAAGCGTGATTTTGCACATAGTCGCGGTTTGACTACCCTTTAAAATTGCACCATACTCAAACAAAGCGTAGAGCAAATACATTATTTTGATTGTTTGACTACCCTTTAAAATTGCACCATACTCAAACGGCGTAGACGTTCATCGGCTTTCTGTACTGGTTTGACTACCCTTTAAAATTGCACCATACTCAAACTGACATAGCACCGATTATCGCGGACATCGGGTTTGACTACCCTTTAAAATTGCACCATACTCAAACCACGTCATCGCATACTGCTTCAAAATAATTGTTTGACTACCCTTTAAAATTGCACCATACTCAAACTGAGGCTGTTCCGGCATAAAAACGACATAAGTTTGACTACCCTTTAAAATTGCACCATACTCAAACAGCATTACAATTTTTTAAACGCTCATCGTTGTTTGACTACCCTTTAAAATTGCACCATACTCAAACTGGCAGTATCAAAGAGCAGTGTGCGTTTTTGTTTGACTACCCTTTAAAATTGCACCATACTCAAACGTACACCCTAGCGTCGCCGTACACCCATGCGTTTGACTACCCTTTAAAATTGCACCATACTCAAACCTCAAATCAGAGTATTTTTACGCACCACACGCATCAATTCAAAGGACAGAATGCAATTATTTTTATATTATAGCATAAAATCTTATTCAGACAATGATTTCGCACAAATCTTTGTCAATCAAAGTGACAAATTCTTCGTCTGTTTTATTTTTCAAAGTATTTTCCAAAAGAAAGAGACAAACATCCTCCAGCTGCGCCTCATAGTAAAGACTTTTCAAATCCTTTTCGTTTAAAAAGTTTTTTAGATTGAAGAACGCAAAACATTTTATCCCCAAAATCCGCGCATTAAAATGAATAAAAGAAACTATAGACTCCAACAAACAGTCCTTTTCATCCTTCCAGCGCACTCCGTATGCTTTTAAAAGCTGAGTCAAACTGCTTTCCGTATCAAAATCTATCGGAAAATCCGTTTCTCCGTTCAGTTTTTCAAAAAAAGCATAAATCTTCTCAACAAGTTCCGAATACTCGACGGCAAAGTTGTTTTCGGCAATTTGCACCAAACAATTTAACAATCCGTCCCGCGCGCGTTTGTCTCCCAAATCAAAATTGAAAAAATCATACAGCAATTTTACGTCCTTGACTAAGGATAGTTTGGTATCGCCGTCAAAAAGAACAAAGTTCCCCGAATTGCCTTTGGATTGCAGTGCAAATTCTTTGCAAAAATCGAAAAACTTGTTTTCGTTTTCCACTACAAGAACATTGACTACGGCAGGCGTCAGCTCCAACGGCTTTTCCAAGTCAAAATGAGACAGAATCACAGAACCACCAACCTTTCGGCGGTGTCTACAACCGTCGATTGTTTTTTTCCGAGAACAAATTCCATATTTTCAAATTGTCTTTCGGTAACGGTAAGCATCTGAATCAGCCCTTTGCCCGTTTTGAGTTTTCTTACTGTTTCTTTTATCACGTTTGCGGCGGTGTTGTTCAGTATTATTTTGGAATAAACGGATTCCTGCATCATGAAAAAACCGTTTTTCAAAAGTGCGGCGCGAAACCTTCTGTAATCGCGTCGTTCCTCCGCCGTTTCCGTAGGCAAATCAAAAAAAACCACTACCCGCATAAACCTAAAACTCATATTCCTTTATTTTTGACGTATCCCCGTCTTCCAACGCGTTGAAAACGCTCTTGGCGTATATACCGATTGCATCGTTTACAACAAAATATTTGTCGTCTATCTTTATTTCTCTGTTGAGAATATCGCAAAGGTATCGTTTGAAATCCGGCGTAAGTTGGCAATTATCCTTTCCGAACACCGCTTTGTCCACAATCACCCTGAAAGGCTCCACCAAATCGCAGCTCAGATTGAATTGATTGAACTCGCTTTTGTGCGCCAATCCGAGCTGCGTATTGAAACCCAATCCCGCGATTTCCCTGTTGAACGCAGACAGCAAAATGGTATATCCATAGTTCAACGCCCCGTTCAGAAAGGTTTTGTCTCCTCTTTTAAAGCTCAATCCGAACAATGCGTCGAAGTATACCTTTGCCGCGTGTCCTTCACGGTTGGTTCTGTCATTCAATTCGGTACCGTCGACATAACTTTTCAAAAGCTCGCTCTGAGGACAGCAAAGTTCGGAAAGAAATTCCATCTGCTTTTTTATTTTCATACGGACAATCGCCGTCCACACCGCGCTTTTGTGTTCTTCTTTCCAATTGAGCTGCCGCCGCAAAACTCCGCTGCAATCGTGTCTTCCGTAAAGCGGCAAAAGCTGTGAAACCGGATTGTGATTTTCGTCGCAAAACAAAATGTTGACTTTGTTTTTGATTAACTCGCTCAACAAAGCTGCCGTCAAAGAAACCGCGGTAGACTCCACCACAAGCGAGGATATCTCGTTAAGAAACAACTTTTTGACTTCCTCGCCGCGACAGACGAGATATCCCAGCTTGTATTCCAGCTTGCAACGTCCCCTTACCACTACAACCCGCCAGCTCATAGGAACCGCTTGAAGTCCACGACTTTGCAAAAATAGCCGGTAGGCGAACAGGATATCATTTTAACGTCGGAGTCTTGTATATATTTGCTTATATAATTTGCTCCCGCTCGACTTTTGCCATCGATAAGCGTTAAATTACTCGTCATATTGTTGCATTGCATAAATTTCAATATTTCCATCAACACAAACAATTGGTCTTTCAATTCCAAAGCCTCGAATTTGTCTCTGCCTTTTTCAAGATTTTTTATCTGTCCCTGTACAGGCAGTCCCGCATATATTTTTCCGCCCAACTTTTCAGTAAACAAATCGTACAAAGCAAGATTTTGCTCTTTGCTGAATTCTTCTTCTCTGACGGGTAAATCTTTATTGTATTTTAAATGATTTGAGATTTTTTTGAGCTCCTTTGCGCTCCCGTTGTCCAGCCAAAGCTGATTGGCATTGCAAAGTACCAATCTGTCGTTTGTTCTTCCGCGAATCCAGGCGTAAGAGCCGTTAATTTTGAATAATGTGTTCAATTTTATTTTTTCTATGAGTATTTCAGGCTCTTTGAGTCCCAACTCTTTTTCGCAATACTTCAACTTATCTTCCGCAGTGCGGAAATTTTTATCCGCAAGCACAGTCACGCATTCCAGAGAAAGCAAAGTCTTGTCCTTTTTCTTTTTGTCCCTGCTCTTTACCAGCATAAAATAGGCTGTTGTCTCTTTGTCGTATCCGCCGTATTTCGACGTGTCATTAAGCGGCGCCTTCCCCTTTACGGGCGCAAGCTTGTCGTTTTTTCCTGCGGGATAAATGGTAGCGTCGTAAAACTGCCCTTTTTCCGTTTTGGAAAATCTTACTACACGGCAAGTGTTTTTCTCGGCAACAGAACGTATTCTGTTTTCGTCTCCCTTTTTCCAGGCATTTGTAATATCAAAATCATAAAGGCGTTCAAAATCATAATTGCCTGTACCGTTACTCCGTTGAAAAACTGCGGGATTATGGTTGAATTTGGTATTGAACACATTGCCCACCACGATATTGAAATAAGCGTCCTTTGCGTGGTGCAAATCGTTCAGTTCTCTTATCTTCACGAATTCCAGCCTTTTTTTGAATTCGTTTACATTGCCGGCTTTGGAATAAACTATTTCCGATTCGGGCAGCATCCTTTTCAAAAGCTGAATTGCGGCTTTGGCGCTTTGACTTGTGGCGACAAGCTGAGCCTTGATAAAATCGCCGCATTCTTCTTCCGTCAAAGGCGTGCTTCGCGTAAGTCTGTAAAATTTCTCTTCGCTGATAAGTTTCTTATCTTTGAGTTGACGCCATAAACCCTCCATCCTGTTCCTGATTTCGGCAGACAAAGGATAGGAGTCCTTTTTCACGCTTTGATTGATTTTCCTTCTGACGAGGACGCGATTGTCCAAGCTGTCGTCTTTGATTTTGGAGCGCGGATAAATATGGTCTATATCATATTTTTCTGTCTTGAACACATCGTCGAATTCTATTTTTTCACCCGTATAAGCGTCTTTGCCCATTTGCGTGAAATAGAAAAACAATTTGTCGCTGTTGAACTTTGAATCCTCTGTTTCCTCAATTTTTTTAATCAACTCTTTTTCATTGCGCAGATTTTCTCTATATTTATCCAGCAACTTCTGTTTTCGCGATTCCGTGCGTTGCCCCTTGCGCGCTCCGTCGGGCTTTTCGCGCGTCGTCTCTACAAATATCTTTTTGGGAGAATGCCCCTGCACTTTCACGATTTCACGGACGATTTTCAACGCGCTCCAAATCGACCGCTTGACTGCGGGCGAACAATACAACTCGTCAACCGCGCGGTAAGTCACCCTTTCATCTACAATACTTTCGGAATTGGCAAGTTCTATCGCTCTTTTGTAATTGTGTTTATTTGAAAGCAGCTCCATAAAGTTTTCCGTATCCGTCCGCATTTTTTCGATAATAGATACGTTTCCCACCTCGCCTTCGGAGTCGGTTTCAAATATTCCGTCAAGCAGTTTTTTGGAAAGTCTGCCCCATTTCGTATAATTGAGCGCCTTCAAACCTTTGATTTCTTCATCGCTCAAAACGGTTCCGTAGTTGCTTTTGATTAGCTTTTCCAATCTCTTTTTATCGGATATTACGGTTATCCATAAAATGATTTCCTCGCACATATCCCTGTAAAGATCGGCTTTGTCTCCGATAATCCTTTTGAAATCTATGTAAGAAGACAAAGAGTTTTTGAAATCTCCGTCCGTACCGGAAAAAACGTCCTGAGCCTTGCTTCCCTCGGGCAGCAAACCATTTTTAACAAGCTGCTCGCAGCACTTTTTGAGCGTAAGCTTTTTCTTTGTTTTTGCAAAATCAAAAAGAATATTTTTTACGCGCAAATCCTTTGTTCCGTTGACTTTCAGATTGTTCAATTCGTTCAGAAACGCATATTCGCTGTACAAAAAAGACGACGCGGGCAGCACCTTTTCGCCCGTAAGGTACGTGCAGAAATTTGTCATGCGCTCGATGAATTTCTGTTCGGAGGCGTCCTTGTCCACGACGTCGTCAAAGTTCCAAGGCGTAATTTTTTGCGTACTTAACCCCTCCTTTTTTATCATCCAGCTGAAGCCGGTTTCTTTGTCGGTGAACGGTCCCACATAATAAGGCACACGGAATTTCATGAGCGAAATTATTTTTTCGCTCACCGTCATCTCGCAGTTTTCGTCCTTTTGTTTTAAAAAAGGAAAATAATTTTCGGCGTTGGCAAGTATCGCCTTCAACTCCGCCAGATGCACCTGATAAGGTATGTCGCAGTTTTCCGCAGAAATCTGTTTGGGCAAAAATACTCCCTCGTCTATCTTTGCCAGTATACTTTCGTCTTTAATGCCGATCTCTTTTTTAAGAAAAGCGTAAAACTCTTCTTTTTTGCATTTTGCAAACCCTTTTCCCTTGTCCATGCCTATGTAAGCGGCATAATTGTTGACTTTTTTGTCGTCTTTTTCATTCTCGTCCGCGCCCGACGTATTTTTATTGACCTTTTTTGCCTGACGGCGAAAAACAAGCGCGTACTTTTCCGGACAATTTTCACGGACATATTTTTTCAGCTCGGACAAATCTCTGCGGTGGGTTTCGTAAGTTTCCGTTTTTGCTTGGGAAATAAACTCCTTTCCGTGCAGAATATTGCACAGGCTTGCAATTGACTGTACTTTTTTAAGAGTCTCCAAAAAATCCGCTTCGTCGTCGTCCAGCGCCATTTTCGCCTTTGCAAAATCTTCTTCAAAAGAACTGTTTGCTAACGACATTTTTTTAATATCCTGAAAGTCTCTGTCTTCTCCAAACATCTTTGACAGCGAAAATTCAAGCCCGACAACGGCGTTTAAGGCTTCGCCAAGCAACTTGTTTTTTGAATTCCCCGACAATTTGAGTATTTTTTCTTTTCTTTCCCTTTTTGCCAAATCAACATTGCAAAGCGTTTCAAATATTTCGGGTATCTTTTCTCTATCCAATTCCGCTCCGTCGTTCTCTCTCAGAAAACGGTTTATTTTTTCAAATTCGCCGCTGACGTCCGACGCGTCGTTGACCTTAAAATCCTGTTCCCCGAATAAAAAATGACCTCTGTTTTTCAAAATGTGATGCACGGCAAGATAAAGCAGGCGTACGTCTTTTATTTCCTGCGTTCTCAAAGCGTTTCTCAAATGAAAAATCGTAGGATAATTTTTATAGTACTCCTTGTCTCCGAAGTCCTCGTCATTGAACAAAAGAAATTTTCCCCGCGCAATTTCAGGCTTGTCCTCATCAAAATATTTGCTGTTTTCAAGTCTGTAAAAAAATCCGAAATCCTTTGCGCTTATTTCGCTGTCAAACAATTCCTGCAAAAGGTTAAGACGGTGCCTTACTCTTGCAAGGCGTCTGCGATTCGTTCTAAAAGCGCGGCGACCTTGCGCGGTTTTCGCTTCGTCGAATAAATAAACGCCCCAATAATCCTGTCCGCGTTTTTTAACGAGATTGTAGTCGACGTCGGTAACCGCCCAACCTACAGATTCCGTTCCCATATCCAAACCTATGTAATAATCTTGTTTCATATTGCTTGACACTCCTTGTCTTTTGGTATATAATAATATCAATCAAAGGCTTGACTACCCTTTGAAGTTGCACCATTAGTTCAAATAAAGTTTTTCCAAGACGCCGTTTTTACGGTTACGCACGAGGTGCGTTCGACTCTTTCTTTATGAAAGAGTTTTTTATTGCGCAAAATATTCTTTAAATTTAATTAGAACTATTATCCCATTTTAAAGCTTAAAAGTCAAGTTTTCAACCACAATACTTTCCCCAAAACAACAAATGCCTGTCGGACATTATTCGACAGACATTTATGTTTTTCTGCATTTTTTTACATTTGAAATCAATTTAAAACAGCAATTTAAATAATTCTAAAATAACTTTTTTTGATTTGAATCGCGAACGCTTTTTACGCCGCAAGCTCGATGCGGTTGTCACTCCACGTTGTCGAACTCCACTCCGCCGATGACGACGGTGTCGCCGTCCTTCATTCCCGCCTTTTTGAGTGCGGCGAAAACCCCTTTGTTCTTCAAAGTTTTCTGCATATAGCGCAAACTGTCGTAGTCGTCGAGCAGCACCTTGCGGGCGAGACTGTCAACAAGAGCTCCGACAACCTCGAAGCTTCCGTCGTCGTTGACAACAATCTCGAAGCTGTCCCCGTCGTTTCTTTCATATACAAAAGGCTCGAATTCCAACGGAGCGACGGGAGGAATTTCTTTCAGGGCGCGCGAAACGTATTCGAGAAGCGACCTGACGCCCTCCCGACTCATTGCCGAAACGGGAAAAACCTCGCAAACGTCCTTGAATCTCCGTTTGAAAGACTGCAAATTTTCTTCCGCGCAGGGCAAATCCATTTTGTTTGCCGCAACAACCTGTTTAAGCTTGGTCAAATCCTTGCTGTAAATTTCAAGCTCCTTGTTTATACGCAAAAAATCCTCCTCGGGATTTCTGCCCTCGCTTCCGCTCATATCGACGACGTGCACAAGCATTCGGGTGCGTTCTATGTGTCTCAAAAACTCGAAGCCCAGTCCCGCTCCGCTGCCCGCGCCCTCAATCAGTCCGGGTATGTCGGCAACCACAAAGCTGTCCTCAAACACGTTGACCACGCCGAGATTGGGGTTTAACGTCGTGAAATGATAATTGGCAATTTTCGGACGTGCCGCCGAAATCACCGACAGCAAGGTGCTTTTTCCCACATTCGGGAAGCCCACCAGCCCCACGTCGGCAATGGTTTTAAGCTCCAGCTCGATTTCCTTTTCCTCCGTTTTGACCCCGTGTTGGCTAAATGACGGCGCCTGACGGCGGCTTGTCGCAAATTTTCTGTTTCCCCTGCCGCCTTCGCCCCCGCGCATAACGACGAAAGTCTGTCCGTCCTCGAACATATCCGCCATGATTCTGCCCGTTTCCCTGTCGCGCACAACCGTGCCCACGGGCACGAAAATTTTAAGGTCCTGCCCCTGCTTGCCATAGCAGTTCTGCCCCGCGCCGTTTTCGCCGTTCTGCGCGCGGTAATGTTTTTTGTAATAAAATTCGCTCAGCGTGTTTACGCTTGAACTCGCCACAAAAACCACGTCGCCGCCCTTGCCGCCGTCGCCGCCGTCGGGACCGCCGTTTGGCACGTATTTTTCGGTGTGAAAAGACACGGCGCCGTTGCCGCCGTCGCCGGATTTTATGAATATCCTTACCTTATCCGCAAACAATTCAATTTTTCTCCTTGGATTTTTCTAAACCGCCCGATTGAAAATATTCGCACAGAGCTTTCAGCCTGCAACGGGCGCAGTCGGGACGCTGCGACTTGCATACATATCTTCCGTGCAAAAGCAAGTAATGGTGACTGTCCGACCACAGCTCTTTGTCTATTGCTTGGCAAAGCTGTTTTTCGGTGTCGAGCACGTTTTTGGCATGAGCCAGCCCGAGCCTGTTGGCAACTCTGAAAACGTGCGTGTCCACCGCTATGGCTTGTCCGCCGAAGCCTACGGCATAAACTACGTTGGCGGTCTTGCGCCCGACGCCCGAAAGAGTCCTCAATTGTTCGAGATTGTCGGGCACCTGTCCGCCGAATCTTTCAATCAAATCCCGCGACATTTCCTTGATAAATCTTGCTTTGTTTTTGTAAAATCCGCAGGAATATATAAGTTTTTCAAGCTTTTCGTCGGGCAAATCTGCCATTTTTTGAGGCGTATCCGCTTCGGCGAACAACAAAGGCGTCACCTGATTGACTCTTTTGTCGGTGCATTGTGCAGACAAAATCACAGCCACCAGCAGCTGATACTGATTTTTGAATACGAGTTCGCTTTTGGGCGAAGGAAATTCTTCCGCAAGTATATCGAGAATTTCTTTGGTTTTCTGTTCCATACGACAATTATATATCAAAGCGTCGTATTTAACAAGCGTTTTTGACTTTCACTGCCCGACTCAGACGGCGCGCGCCGCTTTCGAAGCATTCAGGCGCGCACGACCACCGTTCTTCCGTTTATTTCCGTCACCGCGAAAAAACCCGAAAAGCTTGAGTAGCTTTTAGCCGTTGCCGCAACGATATTTTTATCCTGCGGCAAAAATTTTATACTCAGACCGCAGCCCACGTTTGCCGCCTGAGGCGTGCTTGTTATGGCGCAGTTTACTCCTCTTTCGATTAGTCTGTTATATGCGCTCGTCGTTGCGCTGCGCGACCTGAAGGTTGCTATCAAGTATGTCATAAAAACCTCTCCTTTTTCATTATGTAAGGATTAAATTCAAATCGCGCTTAATATAATTTCTTATAGCGGTCGGGCGGAAAAAACATCCGTATAATAATATACTTTTCCGCCGCCGAAAATGTGAAAGGAGCTTTTTGGCATGATTTATTTCGACAACGCCGCAACAACCTTCTACAAGCCGCCGCAGGTTATAGACTGCGTTCTCGACAGTCTGAAAAATCCGGCAAACGCAAACAGAGGCGGGCACAGTCTCTCGGTCGCGGCAACCGCGAAAATAACCGAAGTACGCAACAAGGTGGCGCGCATGGTCAACCTCTCCGACCCGCTCAACGTCGCTTTCAGTCAGAACTGCACATCGGCTTTGAATCTCGCCATTTTGGGGAGCGTAAAACGACGCGGCTTTCACGTAATCACGAGCGTACACGAACACAATTCCGTGCTGCGTCCTCTTTTCGAGTTGAGGCAGCGCGGCATAATTTCCCTTTCCGTGCTTGCGCCCGACAGAGAAAACCGTCTGACGGCGCAGGCCGTTCAAAATGCCTTCAACAAGGATACGCGGCTGGTTGTTTTAAGCCACGTAAGCAACGTGGTCGGTTTCGTAAACGACGTCGCTTCAATCGGAGACCTGTGCAGGCGGGCGGGCGTAACTTTTATCGTGGACGCGGCGCAATCCGCAGGCTACACCGAAATAGATATGCAGCGGATGAAAATCGACCTGTTGGCTTTCCCGGCGCACAAGGGACTGCACGGCATTCAGGGCTGCGGCTGCCTTTGCTTCAATGAAGAAAGCAAGCCCAAGCCCATTATTTTCGGCGGAACCGGCTCGCAAAGCAATCTGCTCCTCCAACCAAAGGACAGCCCGGAC